>OBWV01000328.1_pt1 | contig 51890 bp, 47 predicted proteins | sample 1495351 | NCBI WGS metagenome assembly OBWV01 (sample SAMEA2580122, study PRJEB22360) | human gut metagenome | biome: human gut; feature: human-associated habitat; material: faeces | place: Denmark | collected 2008/2010 | reverse complement strand
ATTATTCCACAGTGTACACCTGAAAAAGAAGAAGCTATCATGGATGCCTTGAGACACTTCAAAATGATTGAATAGAAAGGGAAGATATTTTATGAGATGGATAATAAAAATAATCTTTTTCCCAATCAGCTTCCTGCTTAGTATTCTCACTGCCTTTCTGACATTCTTACTCGGAATAGGAACGGCACTGCTATATTTGCTGATGATGTTTTGCATATTTGGAGCAATAGCATCTTTCTTACAAAAAGAAGTTACCATCGGAATCGAAGCATTGATTATTGGATTTTTAGTTAGTCCATACGGCGTACCGATGATTGGAGCAACCGTTATAGAATTCTTTCAGGGAATCAATGAAGAGATAAAATCAATCTAAAAAATTTAATACAAATGGTAACCAAAGGCGATAGAAGAAAAACTATCGTCTTTTTCTTTGCAAATTTTAAGAGAGGAGGTGAAGCGATGGACTTTGACTATTTCTATAACAGAGAAGCAGAGAGATTTAATTTTCTTAAAGTACCGGAGATATTAGTTGATGGAGAAGAATTTAAGGGGTTGTCAGCGGAAGCAATTATCCTTTATTCCATGCTTCTAAAACGAACGGGAATATCTTTTAAGAATAACTGGATAGACAAAGAAAATAGAGTATTTATCTATTTTACCGTTGAAGAAATTATGAGAAGAAGAAATATCTCAAAGCCGACAGCCATAAAAACATTGGATGAGTTAGACAGTAAAAAAGGAATCGGACTGATTGAAAGAGTAAGGCTTGGACTTGGAAAACCTAATATCATTTATGTGAAAGACTTTATGAGTGTATTTCAGGTAAAAGGAAATGACTTTCAGAAGTCAAAAAACTTTACCTCAGAAGTAAAAGATGTTGACCTCAGAAGTAAAGAAAATGAACTTCAGGAAGTTAAAAATGTTGACTCTAACTATATAGAGAATAATAAGAGTAAGTATAGTAAGAGAGAATATAGTTTTTGCGAAAACGGACTTGGAACATTTCAAAATGTATTTTTAACTGATGAAGATATTTCTGATTTACAAATCAAACTAAATGCACAGCTTGATAATTACATTGAACGCTTATCTGCATATATCAAGAGTACCGGAAAGAGCTATAAAGACCATAAAGCGACGATCTTTTCTTGGTTTTATAAAGATCAGGGCAAAAGCAAGCAGCCGAAAACATCAAATGTCCCGACATGGGAAGAATATAACAAAGGAGAACATTTATGAAAAGAGAATTGGAAAAAATAATGATAGAGGATGTAGAATTTGCCTATGATTCTGAAAAAGAATACATCAAAGATGGACACGCCTATTGCAAAGTCTGCCACGAAAGAAAAGACGGTGATGTAATGGAATTTTTCGGAAATAAAATGATATTAAGGGTAGCTTGCAAATGCGATAGAGAAATAGAGAAACAAAGGAAACGAAGAGAAAAACAGACGGAAATTGAAAGGTTAAAAAGAACCTGCTTCAATTCCATGAGGGAGTGGTCATATACCTTTGAAAATTATCAGGGAGAAGAAAATCAAAGCCTCATGATTGCAAAGAATTTTGTAGAAGATTATGAGAAAATGAAAAAAGAAAATATCGGACTTCTCTTTTATGGCTCTGTAGGAAGCGGAAAGACCTATCTTGCCTGCTCCATTGCAAATAACCTTATTGAACAGTATCAAATAAGTGTTAAGATTAGAAATTTCGCACAGATTATCAATGAACTTCAAAAAAGCAGCTTTGACTTTGATAAAAACGCATATATTGAATCCCTTGTAAATACTTCCGTTCTTATTTTAGATGACTTGGGAATTGAAAGGGATACAAGCTATGCTAAAGAGCAGGTATATAACATTGTCAATAGCAGGTACCTAAAACAGAAACCAACAATTTTCACAACAAATCTTTCCTACGACACAATTCAAAACTGCAAGGACAGTGTTGAATATCAAAGAATCTATTCAAGAATTATTGAAATGTGTATTCCCGTTATGGTTGTAGGCGAGGATTTCAGAAAGTTTATTCAAAGAGATAAGCTAACTCGCAATAAAGATAGATTACTGAACGGAGGTGAAAGGACTTGATCAATGAAGAAATTGCAAGAAAAACGCTCAACATGGAAGTGAGAGCTGGCAAAGTAACAGGCAAGATACTTTTGGATTTGATAAGGAAATTACTGAAAGAATCAGAAAAAATCGGTGGACTTGAAAAGCTCGTTGGTAGTAAAGGGAATGAAGTAAAGCTAAAAGATATGGTTAAAAAGGGACAGCTTGAAGAGATACCAGTAGAAGAAACAGAATTGAAGGAACTGAAAAAAGAACTGAACAGATATGGAGTTAAGTTTTCGGTAATGAAAGATAAAGAATCAGGTAAATACTCAGTGTTCTTTCAAGCAAAAGATATGAAAGTGATGGACAAAGCATTTAAGCACGCCCTTTCAGAATCAGAAAAGAAAACGGAAAGGAAAGAATCTATTCATAAAAACATTGAGAAGTTTAAGGAGATGGCTAAAAATTCTGTTTCTAAAGATAAAATCAAGAACAAGCAAAAGGAGCAGAGCCTATGATAGAGAAAATACTAAAGGACATCAAAGGCTTGTTTAAGGTGCAGGATAAGGCAAAGTTTCTAAAGCAGAACATTCCCTATCTTGCATTTTTCTATGTTGGCAATATATTCTCTCACCATATACGAGCATATACTGGTGGCGATGTAATAGACAAAATCTTTCAAGGGATATTAGAGCTTAACACCATGAGCTTTAATCCAAGCATTAATCTAACTGACATTCTAATAGGAATAGGAGTAGCAGCTTTAATTAAATTCATTGTCTACAGCAAAGGCAAAAATGCAAAAAAGTTCAGACAGGGAAAAGAGTATGGTTCAGCAAGATGGGGAACGAGAAAAGATATAGAACCATACATGGATGAAAAGTTCCAGAACAATATCTTGCTTACACAAACAGAACGATTAACTATGAACGGCAGACCAGCTAATCCAAAGTATGCAAGAAATAAAAATGTTTTGGTTATAGGTGGTTCAGGCTCCGGAAAGACAAGATTTTATGTAAAACCGAACTTAATGCAAATGCACAGTAGCTATTGTGTAACCGATCCTAAAGGAACAATAGTCCTTGAGTGTGGCAAGATGCTTGAAGATAATGGCTATGAGATTAAAATTCTAAATACCATAAACTTCAAAAAGTCTATGAAGTACAATCCATTCGCATATATTCGTTCTGAAAAAGATATTCTAAAGCTTGTTCAGACAATTATCGCAAACACGAAGGGCGAGGGAGAAAAAGCAGGTGAGGATTTTTGGGTGAAAGCTGAAAAACTCTACTATACAGCACTTATCGGATATATCTGGTATGAAGCTCCAAGAGAAGAAAAGAACTTTGCAACACTACTTGATATGATAGACGCTTCAGAGGTAAGAGAAGATGATGAAACCTACATGAATCCGATTGATAGACTCTTTGAAGCATTGGAAAAGAAAGAACCGACACACTTTGCGGTGAAGCAATATAAAAAGTACAAATTGGCTGCTGGAGTAATAGAATTAAGGAGAACACTTAATCACTATTTTAGTGAAATATGTACTTCTTAATTCTTTTTTTATTGAAAAATTAAGAGAAAGGGGGTAAAAATGAGGAATTTTGAAAAGATAACAGCACTCTATGAGAGATTAAGTCGTGATGATGAACTGCAAGGAGAAAGTAACTCTATCATCAATCAGAAAAAAATATTGGAAGAATACGCAAGCAAAAATAACCTGTCAAACATTATTCACTTTACAGATGACGGAATCAGCGGAACACAGTTTGACAGACCGGGATTTATGGCAATGATGAACGGAGTCAATCAAGGAAATATTGGTTGTATCATTGTAAAAGATATGAGCAGACTTGGCAGAGATTATCTCAAAGTCGGTCAATGTATGGAGATACTAAGACAAAAGGGCGTAAGACTAATCGCTATCAATGATAATGTAGATAGTTTTTACAGAGAAGATGATTTTACTCCATTTAGAAATATCATGAATGAATGGTATGCAAGAGATACATCAAGAAAAATACAATCGACTTTCAGGTCAAAAGGCGAAAGTGGGAAACATACTGCAAGCACACCGCCTTATGGCTATATCAAAGATGAAAAAGATAAAAACAAATGGATAGTAGATGAAAAAGCAGCAGAGATAGTAAGGCGAATATTTAACCTGACCATGCAAGGCAATGGTCCGTATCGAATAGCAAAGATATTGGAGAGTGAAAAAGTAGATATACCCGCCTATCATCAACAGAAATTAGGCTATGGACTATATCAAAGCAAAAACTTTGAACATCCCTATCGTTGGTGCAGCTCAACAATAGCAAGCATTTTAAAGAAACAGGAATACTTGGGGCATACAGTCAATTTCAAAACAAGAAAGCACTTCAAGGACAAGAAAAGCAAATATGTATCCGAGGATAACTGGCTTATTTTTGAAAATACACACGAGCCAATCATAGACCAAGAAACCTTTGATAATGTGCAAAGGATAAGAGGAAATGTAAAAAGGTATCCTGACGGTTGGGGAGAATATCACCCACTCACAGGACTAATGCATTGTGCAGATTGTGGGAGCAAGATGTATGTTCATAGAACAAGCAATTATAAGAATATTCCCTATTACACTTGCAGTGCCTATACCAAAACACCTTGTGGCACACTTTGTCCATCAGCACACAGAATAAAAGCAGAAGCGGTCTTAAACCTTATTAGGGAAACACTAAAAGATATTAAAAAATACCTTAATGAAGATAATGAAGCCTTTATCCGTTCCATTCAAAATGAAATGGAAGAAAAGGAAAAAATAGAGATAGAAAAGAAACGCACATGGCTTATTGACAGCAAAGGAAGATTACAGGAATTAGAAAGACTGATGTGTCGTATCTATGAAGATATGATCCTTAACAAAATACCAAATAGCAGATATGAAATACTAAATAACCAATATGAAACGGAGCAGATAACTTTAAGTAAAGAAATTAAGGATTTGGAGCAGCAGGTATCAAGATATGAAAAAGAAACAGACAGAGCTAAAAAATTTATATCTCTTATCAGTCGTTATGAAAACTTTGATGAACTTACAACCACAATGATAAATGAGTTTGTAGAAAAGATTGTCGTACATGAAAGAGATAGAAAAGGAAGTCAGACATCAAAGCAAAAGATAGAAATTTACTTTAATTTCATAGGCAATTATGAACTGCCACAGGCGGAGTTAAGTGATGAAGAAAAACAAAAACTTGAGGAAGAAGAAAGAAAAATAAAGAAAAGAAAAGACAAGCTACATCAAAATTACCTGAAACGAAAAGCAAGCGGAAAACAGAAAGAGTATGAAGATAAATATAAGGCAAGGAGAGAACAGAAGAAACAGGAGAAAATAAAGGTTTTGAAAAGAGTGGGGATACCGGTGAGTGAGTATATAAAAACAAATATTTAAACCTATCTTGACAAATATTGAATTTTGATTTATTATTAAATATATATTCAGTATTGGAATAGAAAGAGGTGTGCTATGGCACAAGTGTTAAAAGAAGAAGTTAGAAATAGAATACTTGAAGCAGCAGAAAAAGTATTTTATAAAAAGGATTATAGAGGTGCCAAATTAACAGAAATTGCAAAAGAAGCAGATATTCCTGTGGCACTCATTTATACCTATTTCAAAAATAAGGAAGTTTTGTTTGATGCAGTAGTAAGTTCTGTTTATATAAACTTCGAGTCAGCTTTTAATGAGGAAGAATCTTTGGAAAAAGGTTCTGCTTCTGAAAGGTTTGATGAGGTTGGAGAAAATTATATTCATGAACTTTTAAAAGATCGTAAGAAGTTAATTATTTTAATGGATAAAAGCTCAGGTACAAAGCATACAGAAGCAAAACAAAAACTCATATCACAAATGCAGGTTCATATTGAAGTAAGTTTAAAAAGACAATCGAAACAGGAATATGATCCAATGCTTGCCCATATTTTAGCCAGTAACTTTACAGAGGGACTTCTTGAAATAGCAAGGCATTATCAAAGTGAAAAGTGGGCAAAAGATATGCTAAAACTTATTGCAAGGTGTTATTACAAGGGAGTGGAATCCCTATAATCAGCACAAAAAAATAGACTTTGCGTAATCAGCAAAGTCTTACTTTAAACCTTAATACTGAATTAAAATTCAATATTATTCAATTTTGAAAGGAGAGTTGTTCATGCCGGAAAAAGAATTAAGAAAAAAAGTGATTGGGAAAAACGGTTTATCCAATTCACTTCTTGCTTTAAAAATAGTATTTGATTTGATACCACAAATCTTACTCGTATATTTGATTAGTTCTTTAATTACAAACAATATTAACGAAGGTAATTTAAAGTATATATTTTTGGGAATCTTTATATCGTTTGTATTAAAAGGAGTGTTTTATTATTTTGCAACAAAGGTTGCCCATGAGAAAGCATACGAAAAATTAACAGAACTTAGGTTAGATATTATCGGTCATCTGAAAAAACTAAGTTTGGGATTCTTTAAAGAACATAATACAGGAGAGCTTACCAACATTGTCCAACATGATGTAGAACAAGTGGAAGTATATCTTGCTCATGGTCTCCCTGAAATAATGTCAGTTACACTTCTGCCTACCATTATTTTTGTAGCTATGATTTTTGTGGATTGGCGTCTTGCTCTTGGGATGATTGCCGGAGTTCCACTCATGTATTTGGTAAAAGTTCTTTCACAGAAAACAATGGATAAAAACTTTGCGATTTACTTCAATCATGAAAACAGAATGAGAGAAGAGCTAATGGAATATGTAAAAAATATTTCTGTGATTAAGGCTTTTGCTAAAGAAGAGGAAATTAGTGAAAGAACATTAAAAACGGCAAGAGAATATATTTACTGGGTTAAAAAGAGCATGGGGATGGTTACAATTCCAATGGGACTCATTGACATATTTATGGAAATTGGAGTGGTTATTGTCATGATTTTGGGAAGCATATTTCTTTATCATGGACGCCTAATTTTATCCTTGCCATTATTTTATCGTCTGCTTTTACTGCTTCTATAAGTAAGACAGCTACATTGCAACATTTTTCTATTGTGTTTAAGGAAGCGTTAAAGGCGATAGGGAAAGTATTAACAGTTCCACTTCCAAACAAAAAGACAGAACAAGGTTTAGAATTTGGAAACATAGAATTTAAAGATGTGAATTTTGCATACGGAAAAGATAGCTTTGAGCTTAAAAATATCAATTTGAATTTTAAGAAAAATAGTTTGAACGCCTTTGTAGGAGCAAGCGGTTGTGGAAAGAGTACGGTATCTAATTTGCTTATGGGATTTTGGGATGCAGATGAAGGACAAATACTGATAAATGGAAAAGATATAAAAGAATATAGTCAAGAAAATATCTCAATGCTGATTGGTAGTGTGCAACAAGAAGTTATCCTTTTTGACTTAAGTATTTTTGAAAATATAGCAATTGGAAAACTAAATGCAACAAAAGAAGAAGTCATAGAAGCTGCTAAAAAAGCAAGATGCCATAATTTTATTTCAGCATTGCCAAATGGATATGAAACACGAGTAGGTGAAATGGGAGTTAAGTTATCCGGTGGAGAAAAACAAAGAATCTCTATAGCAAGAATGATACTGAAAAATGCACCGATTTTAATATTAGATGAAGCAATGGCGGCTGTTGATAGTGAAAATGAAAGACTTATCGGCGAAGCAATTGACGATTTAAGCAAGGATAAAACCATCATTACAATTGCTCATCATCTAAATACGATTAGAGATTCAGACCAAATTATTGTTATGGATAAGGGTGTTGTTCTTGATGCAGGAAGCCATGAAGAGCTGATGAAAAGATGTGATTTTTATAAGGATATGGTTGAAGCACAGAACAAGGTAGATAGATGGAATTTGAAAGAGGTGGTAACAGAAAATGTTTAGAGAAATGTTAAAACTACTTACAAAAACTGGCAAGAGAGATTTGATTATATCGAGTGTATTCTTTGCCCTTTATGGACTAAGCTCCATAGCTATGATTGTGATCGTATTTTCTATACTGTTCCAAATATTCGATGGAACGAGCTTAGCAAGTCTATATAAATATTTTATTGCGATTGGATTACTTGTAGTGTTCAAAGGTATTTGTAATATGGTTGCAGATATGAAAAAGCATAGTGCAGGTTTTGATATTGTTCAGCAAATCAGAGAACGCATGATTATCAAATTAAAAAAATTCAGCTTAGGATTTTATACCAACGAAAGACTGGGCGAGATCAATACAATTTTACACAAAGATGTTGATAATATGTCCCTTGTTGTAGGACACATGTGGTCAAGAATGTTTGGTGATTTTTTGATAGGTGCAGTCGTATTTGTTGGTCTTGCAAGTATTGATTTCAAACTTGCTATTATTATGGCTGTATCTGTTCCGATTGCACTTATCTTTCTATATCTGACAATTAAGCAATCTGAAAAAATAGAAAATCAGAACAACTCAGCACTTCTTGATATGGTTAGCTTATTTGTTGAATATGTTAGAGGAATACCTGTACTAAAGAGTTTTTCAAACAATAAGAGCTTAGATAATGAGCTTATGAACAAAACGAAAAAGTTCGGAGAAACAAGTAAAGCAGCTTCAAGATTCAAGGCAAAACAGTTATCTATATTTGGTTTTTTACTGGATATTGGATATTTAGTTCTTTTAATTGCAGGAGCAATACTTGTTATAAAGGGAAATCTCGATGTGCTTAATTTTATTATCTTTGCGGTAATTTCAAAAGAGTTTTATAAGCCGTTCGCTTCTATGGAACAACACTATATGTACTATGTTTCGGCGGTAGATAGTTACGAAAGACTTTCAAGAATTTTATATGCAGATGTAATCCCGGATAAAGTGAATGGAATTGTTCCGAAAGATAATGATATAGCTTTTGAAAACATAGATTTTTCCTATGAAAAAGATGAATTTAAAATGGAAAAATTGAGTTTTTCTATTGCTGAAAAAACAATGACAGCCTTAGTTGGAGAATCAGGTAGTGGAAAGACTACTATAACAAACTTACTTCTAAGATTTTATGATGTGCATAAAGGGAAAATTACACTCGGAGGAACTGATATAAGGGATATTCCTTATGATGAGCTTTTGGATCGTATCAGTATTGTCATGCAAAATGTTCAACTATTCGATAACACGATTGAAGAAAATATTAGAGTAGGTAAAAAAGGAGCTACAAAAGAGGAAATCATTAAAGCTGCAAAGAAGGCAAGGATACATGATTTCATTATGAGCTTACCAAAAGGTTATGAAACTGATATTGGCGAAAATGGAGGAATTTTATCAGGTGGACAAAGACAAAGAATATCTATTGCAAGAGCTTTTCTAAAAGATGCACCGATTTTAATTCTTGATGAAATGACAAGTAATGTTGATCCTGTAAACGAATCTTTGATACAGGATGCTATTACAGAACTTGCAAAGAATAGAACTGTACTTGTAGTGGCTCATCATTTAAAAACAATTCAAAAAGCTGACCAAATTCTCGTATTTCAAAAAGGAAATTTACTTGAAAAAGGAAAGCATGGCGAACTTCTTGCAAAAAATGGTTACTACACAAAATTATGGAAAGCTCAGTATGAGGTATAACCATGATTTTGCTAAAAAATGTTTATTATGAATGGGAAGATGGACGAACTGCTTTAAAAAATGTCAATCTTGAAATTAGAAAAGGTGAATTTGTTTTAATTTCAGGGAAAAGTGGAAGTGGTAAAAGTACTCTTGGAAGTGTGATGAATGGTCTTATTCCACATTATTACAAAGGCAAAATGAAAGGGGAAGCCTTTGCGTCCGGAAAAGATATAAGCAAATTATCGCTTCATGAAATAGGGCATATTGTAGGGACTGTATTTCAAGATCCAAGAAGTCAATTTTTTACGACAACGACAGATGAAGAAATAGCTTTTGGGCTTCAAACCATTTGCAAATCAAGAGATGAAATAAAACAGAGAGTAGAAGAAGTATATGCAGAACTGGATATTGAGGAACTGAAAGGAAAATCTGTTTTTGAATTATCAAGCGGACAGAAACAAAAGATAGCTATTGCAAGTATCTATGCGATGAATCCGAAAGTTTTAATTTTAGATGAACCTTCAGCAAATTTGGATATGAAAGCAACATTTGACCTATTTTTAATTTTGGAAAAATTAAAGAAAAAAGGAACAACAGTTGTTCTAATTGAACATCGTTTGTACTATGTAAAATCTTTATTTGACCGTTTTCTTTTGGTGAAAGATGGAGAAATTGCACTGGACTTGAGTCGGGAAGAAGTTATTCATCTTGAAGGGGAGTTTTGGGATGAGAATGGACTAAGAACTCTTGAATTAGAAGAATATAGGATAAGTGAGAAGAAAGACTCATATCAATTAAATGATGAAAGTATAAACGGAAAAGGCTTGAGATTTTGCTATCCGAATGTAGCTAAGGATGGAAAGAAGCAAAAACAGTACATTTTAAATCATCTTGATTTTAATATGGAGTGCGGAATAGCCATTGGTCTTATCGGCTTAAATGGTACCGGAAAAACTACCTTTGCAAGAGTGATTTCAGGACTTGAGAAGATAAAAGAGGGGAAGATATGGACGGGGAAAGATAATTCGCTTAATCATAAAGATTTAATGGATATGTCATATTTTGTCTTTCAAGATTCAGACTATCAGTTGTTTTCGGAAAGTGTACTTGATGAAATGCTGCTTGGTATTTCAAGTAAAGATAAAAAAGAAAATACTCAAAAGGCAAAGTCTATTTTGAATGTACTTGGCTTAGATAAATACATTGATAAGCATCCGTTTGCTTTATCAAGAGGAGAAAAACAAAGACTCACAATAGCTTGTGGAATGATGAAACAGGCAAAAGTTTTTATCTATGATGAACCAACATCAGGTTGTGATAAAGACTCAATGCTTTCAGTGGCAAAATTAATTGAAGAACAATTAAAAAATGGAACAACAGTTTTGGTGATAAGTCATGATTTTGAGTTTTTAGCGAACACAGTGAGTAAGCTCTGGGTAATGGGAGATGGAAAAATAGAAAGTGTTTTGAATATGAGTGAAAGTAATAAAATTCTCATATTGGACAAGATGAGAGGAGGTAGATAACTTGATGGATAGAAAAACAGTCGATCCGAGAATAAAACTTACTCTACTTCCAATTGTTGGATTTACGAGCTTTTTTATAAGCGATACAATTCTACTTTTCGGACTGATTCTCTTTGCCTTTTTTCTGTATGTATACAGCAGTATGTGGAAAAGAGCATTACGCTTTATTTTGTTTTTTGTGATTTTATACTGCATAGAGTTATGGCTTGGAAAGTTTTGTGAAGCAAGTATCGTATTTGCAATATATATGTTTATTTACTTTGCATCAAGGATGACCTTAATTGCTATGTTTGGTGGATATATAACAAAGACTACAAGTGTAAGTGAAATGCTTGAAGCATTAAATAGAATGAAAGTACCAAGAAGCATTGGTATACCTTTTAGTGTTTTGCTTAGGTTTGTACCAACTATAAAAATAGAACTCAAGGCATTAAAAGAGAATATGAAGATTCGAGGAATCGTAACAAGTAGATTTTTCCCCTTGCTACATCCAATTAAATATATTGAATATACGCTTGTTCCGCTTTTAATGAGAATGATTAAGATTTCAGATGAACTGTCAGCTTCAGCACTCATTAGAGGACTTGATAGTGATGAGAACAGGGTTACATTAACAAAATTGAGGTTTAGAACAACGGATTTGTTGATTGGACTATTAGGAGCTTTGATGATTGCTCTTGTGATAGTAATACAGAAAATTTATTAGGAGGACTTTTATGAAAAACAAATTAAATGGTCGTGATTTTATTACAATCGGAATCTTTAATGCAATTGGAATTGTCATATACATGGCGGTTGCATTTGCTATGGCAACAACAGTGATTGGAGGATTTATTGCTTCAGGAGTTAGCTTTATGGTAGCTGCTACCGTTTATATCCTTATGGCTTTGAAAGTTAAAAAGAAGGGCGTATTTACAATATCAGGAACGCTTCTTGGTTTAATTGCATTGTCAGGAGGACATTTGCCTCATGCAGTCTTTGCTGTAATCGGTGGAATTATATGTGATTTGATTATAGGAAATTATGAGAGCAAGGGACGAATGATTATTGGATATGGGATATTTGCATTAGCGGATTTTTTAGGGACAGTAATTCCTGTGATTTTATTCGGAACAGCTTCTTTTGTGGAAAGAGCATCAAAATGGAAAATGAGTGAAGCACAAATAAATGAAGCATTATCTTATTTCAAAGTTTCATGGGCAGTAGGCTTTGCCTTGATAACATTTGTTCTTGCTTGCATAGGAGCATTCGTTGCAACAAAGATACTCAAAAAGCATTTTGAAAAAGCAGGAGTGATTTAATAATAAATTTACTTAGGAGGGAAAATAATGGAGGGATAATTATGTCAAAACTTATAGTTTCGGTTTTCACAGAACGATATAATTATCCTTTTTTATTCTTGGAATTGCTTACACATAGCAATAATACTTTACCAGAAACGACCAAATAGAAAATTATATAAAACATTAGTTTTTAAGCCGAGAGGACTTTTTACGCCAAAGTGTAGAAGTCCTCCTTTTTTATTCTCAAAACCAAAACAGAGAACTTAAAAAGGAGGATGACTAAGTGGCAAAGAAAGAATATTACCTTTATGTAAAAGGCAAAGCCGTACCTGTAAGTGAAGAAGTCTACAAAGCCTATTGGAAGATAACAGAGCATGAAAAGTATCTCCAAAGAAAAGATTGGAAGCATAATGTAATACCATTTTCGGCACTGGATCATGATGGACACTTTGTAGATAACATCATAGATGAAAAGATAGACTTAGAAAAAATTGTAGAAGTAAAAATGCGAATTGAAGAACTTCATAAAGCATTAAATACTCTTACAAAAGAAGAACGAGAACTAATGGAAGCCATCTTCTACAAAGAAGAAAGTCTAAGGTCAATCAGCAGAAGAGAGAAAGTTACACATCAAGCAATCAGTGGGAGGAGGGATAGGATTTTAGAAAAACTGAGAAAGATTTTAGAAGATAAAATCTAAAAACTTGGAAAGGTTAAGTGTCAAAAAAGGTGCTTAACCTTTCTTTATGGAAACAAGCAGATACCAAAACGGAGGAATTAAAAATGAAGAAAGAAAAAACATTACAGGAAGTACAGGAACAAATTTCTGAACTTCAGGAAGAAAGAGAAAAGTGCGATGTAAAGCTGAAACAATTACAAAATCAAGGCAAAAAATTAGAAAAACTGGCAAATGAAAAGGAACGAAAAAGAAGAAATCACAGGCTCATACAAAGAGGCTTGATAGTAGAAAGAGTAATTGAAAATTCCCTTATGTTTGCCAATGAGGAGATAGAAGAACTACTTAAAGTTGCTACTGATACAGAAGAATACAGACAAGCCTATGAAGAAATGATAAATGGAAAAGATATGGAAGATGAAACAGATATTGAGTGAACAGAATAAAAAAACTTAGTTTTTTCAGAAGCTCCCTGCAAGGGCAAAAAGCTTCGCAGAACGCAAAGCACCCTTTAGGGTGTATAATTGCGCCCTTAGAAAAACTAAGGGATTTTAGCAAGTCTTTGAAAATCCAAAACTTAATAAAAATATACGGATAAAGCAGATAGGAAAAGATACAAAAAATAGCCTGTCTGCTTTTTTCCTTTACCTAAAAACAAATAAAAAATGAAAGGAGCTTATGAAGATGGCAGAAACATTTCACTTTAATATTTTCATGATAAGCAGAGGAAAAAGTAAATCGGCAGTTGCAAGTGCAGCATATATCTCTTGTGAGAAAATCAAAAATGAATGGGATGGAGAAGTTCATGACTATCATAATAAAAAAGGACTTTTACATTCAGAAATCTTCTTGCCGGAGAATGTTCCCATAGCATTAAAAGATAGAACTACTTTATGGAATAGCGTTGAACTAAATGAGAAAGCAAGTAACGCACAGCTTGCAAGAAACTTCATTATCGCCTTACCAAAAGAATTATCCTTTGAAGAAAATAAGAAACTCATTACCGACTTCATACAAGAAAATTTTGTATCAAAAGGAATGATAGCAGACCTTGCAATCCATGATGAAAGTGATGAAGAAAATAATAATATCCATGCACATATTATGACTACCCTCAGACCAATCAATGAAAAAGGAGAGTGGCAGGCAAAAAGCAAAAAAGAATATGTTCTTGATGAAAACGGAGAAAAGATAAAATTAAAAAGCGGTAACTACAAAACAAGAAAAGTAGAGCTGACAGACTGGAACAATAAAGGAAACGCAGAGAAATGGAGAGAGAATTTTGCAAGTCTTTGTAATCAGTATTTAGAAAAAAATCATCAGGAAAAGAGAGTGGATCATCGCTCCTACAAAAGACAAGGGATAGAAGAAATCCCAACCATTCACATGGGAGCAAGTGCCAGTGCCTTAGAGAAAAAAGGAATAGAAACCGACAAAGGAAATATCAACAGAGAAATAAAAAAACATAACTCTTTAGTAAAAGCTATCAAGAACAAGATAAAAGAAATCACTTCTTGGATAGACTCTTTACTTGGAAATCTGCAAGCAAAATACGATGGGTATAAACAGACCAAGAAAGATGAACTGGAGAACAAAGCAGAACTCTTTAACCTTTATGAATATATTTCTATCTACAACGAAATACAGGGAGAAAAAACAAAAAATCTATCCTACTATGGACAGATAAAAAAGGGAAATGCAGACCTAAAGAGATTTGTAAAAGCAATCTACTATCTAAAAGATAATCATCTTCAAACCATAGCAGACCTACAAGAAAAAGTTTTTGAACTGGCAAAGCAAAGTAAAAAGATAAGTGGTGATATTCAAGATAAAACACAAAGAATAAAAGACCTAAATCAATGTGTAAGTTGCATAGACTCTATCAAAGAAAATAAAGAAGTCTATCAGGAATACAAAAGCAAAACCATATTCAAAGACAGCTTTTACAATTCTCATAAAAAGGAAATAGATAAGTACCAAAGAGCAAGAAAGATTATAGAAAAATTTACCGGGACATCAGCCATAAAATTAAGTGATTGGCAAAAAGAAATATCAAGCCTTGAAAAAGAGATACAAGACTTAAGCGAAGATAAAGCTAAAGTACAAGATGAATTTAAGCAGATAGACCATATCAAATATGCAGTAAAGATTGTCAATGATGAGTATGGAATAGATTTATCCATAGAGATAGACAAGGCAATTAAGAGAGGAGATAAACCAAGTGTAATTGCACAACTGAAAAAATTCCAAGAGCAAGAGGAAATAAAGAGGCAGTACAAACAAAAAGCCAAGGAAAAGGCTAAAGAAAATTATAAAAATAAAGGGGAGGAAAGATAAAAATGGCAGACAACAGAAGATACTATTGGTTAAAATTGAAAGAAGATTTTTTTACAGATAAGAGAATCAAAAGGCTAAGAAAAATATCAGGAGGAGATACCTATACAATCATTTACCTCAAATTGCTTTTGCTTAGCTTAAAAGACAGTGGGAAGCTGTATTATGATGGAGTAGAAACAGACTTTATCAAAGAGCTTGCCTTAACGATTGATGAAACGGAAGATGATGTAATGGTTACAGTAAATTATATTGTAGCACAAGGCTTGATGGAGATAATCACAGAAAATGACGAGTATTTTTTAACAGAAATCCCAAGTCTTATAGGTTCAGAAACAGCTTCTACAAGGCGTTCAAGAAAATCGAGAGGACAAAAAGCGTTGCAATGCAACACTGGTGCAACATCTTGTAACCTTTTGCAACAAAACTGCAACGGAGATATAGAGATAGATAAAGAGATAGATATAGAGTTAGAAAAAGAGGGGGAGATAGAAAAAATATCCCCCAACCTTTATGGAGAATATAAAAATGTTTCCTTAACCGATGAAGAATATGGGAAGTTAAAGGATAAAATGCAAGGTCATAGGGAAGAAATGATAGAGAAGCTGTCAACCTATATGCAAAGCACAGGAAGAAACTATAAAGATCATTATGCGACCTTAGTTCATTGGTATGAGCAAGATAAAGGGAAATTAAAAGAAAGCCATAAATCAAAAGTATATACCTTTGAAGATTATGACAAGGGGGAACACTTGTAGACCTCGTATAAGACGGTGGAAAGGTGTTTTTAGAGCGTTAATAATAAAATAGGTATCAGACTATAGCTAAGTGTAAAATAGGGCTTAAAATTGCAGTATGGAAAAAATATCGTATTTATGATAAAATGATAATGATATGGTAATAAACTCAGTTATAAGGAGAGGATATATAAATGCGAATTCAATTTACTGTAACCGATGAAGAACTTGAAATTTTAACTAAAAAAGCAATAGAGGGAGGTTTCCCAAGCGTTACTGAATATTGTAAGTGTAGCAGTTTACAAGAAAATACAAGCTATGCTGACCTATATACTACCTTATTAAACAAAATTAGCTCTTTACCGAAGGGCAAAGAATTTGTTTTGAGAGAGTTAATCGCAACACCGCCAGCATTGATTGGCAGATGGTTTTATGAAAATGTAAATAAGAGACTTGTAAAAAATGTGGAACACATCGGAAAAGCTGAAGGCGGAGTAGAAAAATATAAAAGAATTTAGATAATGTTGGAGGTGCATTTCATGGCAGAAGAAAATAAAGAGATAGTTATTGTAGATGATAAAACTATACAAGAAAAAATATATCTTATTCGTGGGCAAAAAGTAATGCTTGATGCAGATTTAGCTGAAATATATGGTTATGAAACAAAAAACTTTAATAGACAGGTAAAAAACAATATTGAGAAGTTTGAAGGCGAAGATTTTATGTTTCAACTGACCGAGAATGAATTTGAAAACTTGAGGTGCAAAAATTTCACCTCAAGTTGGGGCGGTTCAAGATACTTACCAAATGCCTTTACAGAACAAGGTATTTATATGCTTATGACGGTATTAAGAGGTGAACTTGCGATTAGGCAAAGTAGAGCCTTAATTAGAACATTTAAGCAGATGAAAGACTTTATAATAGAAAATCAAGATTTTATTAGCTCAAAAGAATTGGTACAAATAGCAGTACAGACAAATCAAAACACAAAGGATATAGCTGAAATAAAGTCGCAAATGGCTACAAAAGAAGATTTGAAAAAGGTTATGGATAATTTTATAGATCCGGACACATACAAGCATTTCCTTTTAATGAACGGAGATAAGATTGAAGCAGATGTTGCCTATACCAAAATATATAAGTCTGCAAAGAAAAGTATTTATGTGATAGACAACTATATAGGCTTGAAAACCTTAGAATTATTAAGGGCTGCAAAAGACAATGTTGAAATTATAGTCTTTAGCGACAATGTGAAAAACAAGGATATGCTGACAAAAAATATCCTAAACGATTTTAGAAAAGATTACCCTAATATCAATCTGAAGATGAAAATTGCAGGTAAAAAGTATCACGATAGATATATTGCCATTGACTATGGAACAGACAGTGAAGCCTTTTATCTTTGCGGAGCTTCATCAAAAGATGCAGGAAATAAAATATCAAGTATTACAAAGATAGAGGAATCTTCCAAGGATATGTATCATACGATGTTTGGCGGAATGCTGAACAATAAGGATTTGAAAATTTAATATGTAAATGGTAAAGCGTTATTAAATGAATAGCTATAAGACTTGTGAAAGGCGGTAGAAATAAAACTCTATCGTCTTTTTTTGATTGCAACTAACAGGAGGGAAACTAATATGCACGAAAATAAAAATGAACATAATACAGGAACAAAGACTATAAAGAAGATTGGAAAAGTAACTTATGAGGTTATTGTCCATTTTAATGAAAATGCGACTGAAACTATGCAAGATAAATTGAAAAGGATAATGCTTAGAGAAATGGAGATGAAAAAACATCAAAAAGGAGATAAAAATGATTAGAAAGTCCTTGACAAGTTGTTACAGGAAAAACTGCCAAGTCAATTCTAATATCTTGTGGAGCAAGACTTGCACCTTTTGACATAAGAGAGCTAAGAGAACTAATGAGTGAAGATGAACTTGAGCTTGATACACTGGGAGATAGAAAGACAGCACTCTTTGTTATCATCTCCGATACAGATGATACTTTTAACTTTGTGGTATCTATTATGTATTCTCAGCTATTTAACTTGCTATGTGATAAGGCAGATGATGTGTATGGAGGAAGATTACCTGTTCATGTAAGATGCTTACTTGATGAGTTTGCAAACATCGGCTTAATTCCAAAGTTTGAAAAGCTAATAGCGACAATACGTTCCAGAGAAATATCAGCAAGTATAATTCTTCAAGCACAATCTCAGCTAAAGGCAATTTACAAAGATAATGCTGATACAATCGTGGGCAACTGTGATAGCACCTTATTTCTTGGTGGAAAGGAGAAAACAACACTTAAAGAGCTTTCTGAAACGCTTGGTAAAGAAACCATTGACCTTTACAACACATCTGAAACAAGGAGTAATCAAAAGAGTTTTGGACTTAATTATCAAAAGACAGGTAAGGAACTTATGAGTCAAGATGAAATTACGGTCATGGACGGCGGTAAATGTATTTTTCAGCTTCGTGGTGTCAGACCTTTTCTATCAGATAAATTCGATATTACAAAACACAAGAACTATAAGCTGCTTGAGGACTATGACAAGAAAAATTTGTTTGACATAGAAAGCTATATGAAGCGAAAAGGAAAAGCAAAGCTGAATAGGGAAACAGTTATTACAAGAGTGCAGTAAGTCTAAAGAACATAGATTTGCTGCTTTTTTATTACTCAAAGCCAGGAGGTAAGATGATAAGAATACGAAGTCCCACTAAGAAAAAAGTAAATAGGATGAGCATTAGCGATTGGAAAAGAAAAAACTCCAATCGCTTTTTTATTGAAAGAAAAGGAGAAATTTTTAATGAAGCAAGAAATGATTAACATCAATGCCAATTTATTGGCAGAGCCCACTTTCTCAAATTTTGACAAAGAGGGAGAAACTGTTGAGGTTGCAAACTTCACGCTTGTAAAAAAGTACGGGAAAGGCAAGGAGTATATCAACTGTGCCGCCTATGGAGAAAAATCGGAGAAAGCAAAGGACTTTGAAAAAGGCGATTTGATTCATATCTTTGGTTACTTTAAGAAGCGTGAAAAAGAGGGAAAGACTTACAAAAACTTTGTAGTGAAGTCATATAACAAGATTGAAAAGAAAGAAGAAAGCGAGGAGGAATAAATTATGGAATTTTTTACACAGGCAGTTAATGTATTAAAGATTTTGGTAATGGCAGTAGGTGCAGGACTTGGAGCATGGGGTGTTATCAACCTGATGGAAGGTTATGGGAATGACAATCCGGGTGCAAAATCTCAAGGTATTAAGCAGCTTATGGCAGGAGGCGGTATTGTCCTTATCGGACTTAAGCTGATTCCGCTACTTGCCAATGTACTCAAGTAAGAAGAAAAGGAGAGCTTAGATGTTTGGAATATTCGACAAGATAGAAGAATTTTTTAAGGAACTTCTACTGGGCGGTATCCAAGCAAACTTAGAGTCCATGTTTCTTGACATCAACGATAAAGTTGGTGCAGTTGCAACAGATGTAGGAAAAACTCCCATGGGGTGGAACGGAGATGTATTTGCCTTTATCAAAAGCATTAACGATTCCGTCATTATTCCCATAGCGGGACTAATCATCACAGCAGTCCTTTGTATTGAGCTTATCAATATGGTAATGCAAAAGAACAATATGCACGATACAGATACCTTTGAATTTTTTAAGTACATCATCAAGATGTGGATTGCTGTATGGTTAGTATCTCATGCTTTTGAGTTTTCAATGGCAGTCTTTGATGTGGCACAACATATGGTAAATAAGGCGGCAGGGGTGATAAATACCTCTGCCACCGTTTCCGGAGATCAGATAGTGGCAATGATGGATACCTTAAAAGAAAAGGGGCTTGGAGAGCTTGTCATGATTCTCTTTGAAACCTCACTCATAAAGGTTGCCATAGAGGTAATTTCCATTGTAATCATGCTTGTGGTTTACGGAAGAATGTTTGAGATTTATGTTTACTCATCGGTTTCAGCCATTCCATTTGCCACAATGGGAAACAAAGAGTGGGGACAAATTGGAACAAACTATATCAAAGGACTATTTGCACTTGGGCTACAAGGACTCTTTTTAATGGTTTGTCTTGGAATATACGCAGTATTAGTTAAGACAATACAGATAACAGATATACACACAAGTACCATGACGATACTTGGATATGCGGTTTTGCTGGGGTTAATGATGCTAAAGAGCGGAACTCTGGCCAAAAGCGTATTAAATGCACACTAACAGAAAGGAAGGATAGGATGATCAAAAGAAAAACAGTATTTACATCAGTAGTAATCGGAGCAGGTGTTATAGCGGTGATTGATAGAATCAAACTTTTTAGCAAGATTAATGACTTGGAAGAAAGAACAAAAGACATCGGTCGCTGCCATAATGACTTTTGTATTTTGCAGGAAAGATATAACAAAAATACAGATAAACAGATAGAAAGCATTCAGGAAGAAATCGGCTCTGTATATGAACACATGGCGGAGCTTTCAAAAGAAAAAGAAGATGGGAGGTAAGTTATGGCGTATGTACCAATCCCAAAAGACCTAAAGAAGGTAAAAACAAAGGTAGCTTTTAACTTAACCAAAAGGCAGATGATAGGTTTCACACTCGCAGGACTGGTAGGACTACCAGTCTATTTATTTATGCGAAAGGTTGTTCCAAATGATATAGCCGTCATATTTCTCATTGTGTCCACACTCCCTATATTTTTCATCACTCTTTTTGAAAAGGACGGACTGACATTTGAGAAATATTTTAAATATATTTACCTTCATAAGTTTTATCAACCACAAAAAAGAGTGAGAAAGGAGGTTTACCTTGAAAGACAAAAGAAAGATTCAGCAGGTAAAGTTAGAACAAAACAAAAAGATGTTAAGAAGTCAAAGACAGGACTTAAAGCAAAATAAGGGAAAATCTAAAAAAGATAAAGGCGGGCTACTTGACCTTATTTTTAGAAAAGAACCAAAAAGATATACTGTCGAAGATACCATTCCCTATCATAGACTCTTAAAAAGTGGTATATGTCAGCTTGACGAAAAGCACTTTAGTAAAAGCATAGCCTTTCAGGATATTAACTACCAACTTGCTTTAGATGAAGATAGGGATCTTATTTTTAATCAGTTTGCAAATTTTCTAAACTCCTTTGATCCAAGTATCAGTATTGAGTTTTCATATATCAATCAACTTGGACGAAACGAAGAAATGAAGTCGGCAATTCAGATACCGGATAAAAAGGACGGTTTTGACGATATACGTCTTGAGTTTAGAGAGATGCTTAAAAGCCAAATTGTAAAAGGAAATAACGGACTGAAAAAATCAAAGTATGTAACCTTTACAGTAGAAGCGGATAATTTAGAGCAGGCAACATCAAAACTTGAAAGACTGGAGATAGATATATTATCTAATCTAAAGAGTATGGGAGTTCGTGCGGAAAGTTTAAGTGGGGAAGAAAGACTCAAGATTCTTCACGATATATTAAATCCCAATAAGACCTTTGAGTTTTCATACAAAAATTTGAGGAAAAGGGAAAGCACTAAAACATACATTGTACCTGATGAATTTAACTTCACGCCTTCAAGGTACTTTAAGTTTGGAAAATTTATCGGGGCAGTCAGCCATTTTCAAATTCTTGCCAGCGAGCTTTCAGACCGTATGCTTGCCGAGTTTTTGGATATTGATGATAACATCAATATTTCCTTTCATATTAAGGCAATCGACCAATCGGAAGCTATTAAAATGGTAAAGAGAAAAAATACCGATATTGACAAGATGAAAATTGAGGAAAATAAGAAAGCGGTAAGAAGCGGTTATGATATGGACATTCTTCCATCGGACTTAATCACCTATGGAGAAGATGTAAAGAGTCTCTTAAAAGATTTGCAGACAAGAGATGAACGAATGTTTGTGGTAAGTATCGTCTTTATGAACTTTGCAAAAACGGTGCAAAAGCTTGATAACACAATCTCTCAGATAAGTTCCATTGCAAATAAGCATAACTGCAAGCTGAAAAGACTTGACCATACGCAAGAACAAGGACTTATCAGCGTGCTACCTCTTGGCGTAAACAAGATTGAGATAGATAGAGGACTAACCTCATCATCTACGGCAGTTTTTATGCCCTTTACCACAGAGGAGCTTTTTATCAATTCAAGTAACAGTCTTTATTACGGACTAAATGCCTTAAGCCATAACCTGATTATGGCAGATAGGAAAAAACTCAAAAATCCAAACGGTCTAATCCTCGGAACTCCTGGAAGTGGTAAATCCTTTAGTGCTAAAAGAGAAATGGCAAATGCAATTTTAGTAACGGACGATGATGTGATTATCTGCGATCCAGAAGGAGAGTATGGAAACCTTGTAAGACAGTTTAACGGAGAAGTCATTAAGGTCAGCAGTAAGTCAAAGGATTACCTGAATCCCCTTGATATAAATATGAACTATGGCGATGGGGATGCGCCACTGAAAGACAAAGCAAACTTCATTATGAGTATGCTGGAGCTTGTAGTAGGCGGTAGTGGTCTTACGGCAGAAGAAAAGTCCGTTATAGACAGGTGCTTACCTAAGATTTACGAAAAGTATTTTGAAAATCCTGAACCTTGTAATATGCCTATACTTCAAAACCTATACGATATGTTAAAAGGACAGGAAGAAAAGGTCGGTAAAAAGCTGGCAACGGAGATGGAAATCTATGTATCAGGTTCCCTTAATGTTTTTAATCACAGGTCAAATGTGGACTTAAATAAGAAACTCCTGTGCTTTGATATTAAAGAGCTTGGAAGTCAGCTAAAGAAAATAGGAATGCTTGTTATACAGGATCAGGTGTGGAATAAAGTATCTCAAAATAGAGGAAGCAAGGCTACAAGGTACTATATAGATGAGTTTCACTTGCTATTAAAAGATGAGCAGACAGCATCTTATTCTGTGGAAATATGGAAGCGTTTTAGAAAATGGGGAGGTATTCCAACAGGTATTACGCAAAATGTCAAAGACCTACTTATGAGTAAGGAAATTGAAAATATCTTTGATAATACCGACTTTGTCTTAATGCTAAATCAAGCGTCAGGAGACAGAGAAATTTTAGCAAGAAAACTTAAAATCTCACTTCCTCAGCTTAGATATGTTACCAACTCAAATGAGGGCGAGGGATTACTGTTCTTTGGAAATACCATTGTTCCTTTCCTTGATAAGTTCCCGAAAGATACAATTCTCTATCAGAAGATGACTACCAAGCCTGAAGAAGTGAGGTAGCCTATGGGAAAAAAGCTGAAAAAGGATTTTAGGGAAAGGCATAAGGCAAGTCTTGAAAGAGAAATGATCCATAGTGAAACATTCACTACATCTGAAGAAAGTAAGCTAAAGCACAACGATGATTACAGAGGAAAAATCGTCCATGACAAAGACAGATTTAAGGACAAGGTTCATAAGAAAATAAACAAGATAAATTCTGATAATGAAAAGGCTTATGGAACATCCAAGAGAAACGCAAGATATAGAGCTTCTGATAAGGATAGTGTAGCTGCTGTAAGTGTAACAGGAAGATCGGATTATATTACGGAGGTAAAGGATGGAAAAATCTATGATCCTTTAGGAAAAGACCTTGATAATGACGGGATTATAGACAGATACGATAATGACTTTAGGGACAGCGACTACTTTGAATCGACCTATGATGTGGATGATAATCTCCATAAAAAAGATGAGTTTTTTGGAAGTTCCTCTATAACTCATGAGGCTAAAAAGAGAAAGTATAAGAGGAAAAACTACACCGAAAGCCTTTATACAAGAAAAAAAGAAGATGTGTCAAAGGAAAATAAATCTGAAGGTAAAAAGACTGGAAAAGATGCTGCAAGCGAAAAAGTTCATAGTAGCCTTTCTAAAGAGCAGAGAAAAAAGCTAAAGAAAGATATGGTAAAGGTATCTGCCCTTTCAGGACTTGCCAAAGGAAGTGAAACCGTAAGGGATTATCTTTCTCATGGAAGTGATGAAAATAAAGGGGTGGAAGCAGGAGAAAAGACGGCGGACGCAAGCTCGAAACTCATTCATGGCATAAAGAAATATTCTGATAAGAAAAAGGCGAAGAAAGGATACGATCTTACAAATAAGGATTATAAAATCAGGAAGCGAAAATCGAAGCTTGAATTTCGTGATGCCAAAGAGAACCTGAAAAAGACGAATGAATATAAAAGAGCAAATGCCTATAAAAGATTTCAAAAGAAAAATCAGGTAAAGGCAGCCATTCGTCGTGAGAATAAGTCAAGGCTCAGAGATCGGATTAAAGAAAACCTCATTGGCTCGTTGAAAGGCTCAAAGAGATTTATATTAAGAAAAGCAAAGGGACTTATGATTATTTTCATAGGTCTTATTATTTTGGGAACTTTCTTTATCAACTTTGCAGGAACGGGAATGACAGGCTTTATGAACTCCACAAGTTCTGTTCTTACAACAAGCTATTTGTCAAAGCCAAATGTCCTAAATGAAATCAATCAGAGCTTTTCTGCTATGGAGAGTGAGCTTCAAAATGAGGTTGATCATGTCAAAAATAACTATCCCGGCTATGACGAGTACATCTTAAATAACACAGAGTATATTGGTCATAATGTCCATGAGCTTTTATCCTATATTACATCAAGATGTGGAGAGGTAAAGAGTGTATCGGAAGTAGAATCCATATTAAAAGAATTGTTTGAGTCCATGTATGACCTTGAATATAGGGAAGAAGTTGAAATCAGATACAGGACAGTTACAGAAACCTATACCGATGAAGATGGCAATGAATATACCGAAAGTCATGAAGAACCTTATGAGTATAAAAAGCTCATTGTAACGCTGCATAAAAAAGAGATGGACAGCATTATCCGAAAGATCTTTGCAAACTATCCAGACAACCTAAAGCATTATGAAGCCTTATTTCTTGCACAAGGAAATATGGGAGAAGCCTTTGGAAATTCTGACCTTATCAGTGCAAATGGTGGCGTAGGTGGTGGAGTTGAGTATGAAGCATCGAGTGAAGTTCAAAAGAAGATTGTTAATGCTGCATACATCACGCCATCTCCAGGTGCAGGCTGGTGTGCCATGTGGGTATCACAGGTCTATCAAAATGCAGGGCTTGGATATATTGGCGGAAATGCCTGCGATATGTACCGAAACTATACTTTTACATCAGACAGGTCAAAACTCAAGGTGGGAATGCTTGTAGCGGTGGAAAGCAGTAGTAGCGGAAGCACAGCAGGACTTACCTATGGTCATGTAGGAATTTATATTGGAGATGGTAAAGTTATGGATAATATTGGACGAATAAGAGTAACCACTTTAGACAATTGGATTGCGTCTTTCTGCAAGCATCATCCCGTAGGATTTGGATTCCCACCAAACGTAAAGAAATAGGAGGTAACAATGTGAAACGAGAATTAACGGTAGTGAAAAACAAAATAAAGAAGTTGAAGGATAAAAAGGCTCTGATTGATGAAGAATTGGAGCCTTTATTTATTCGTGAAGAAGAACTTGAAAACGAAGAAATCATTGCCATTTGCAGAAAGAACAACATTACAATCAGTGATTTGATGGCAAAGGTAAACAGACAAAGAGTAGAAATGAAAAAGGAGAAGTCAAATGAAAACCAGTTGGAAAAAGAATAAGAAGTTTTGGACAGCAGCACTTGCAGTCGTTGTAAGTATAAGCTGCCTTTTGGGTCTTTGGACAGTTGTTTATGCTCATGAGCAAAGCTTAACGGAAGCGCCTACAAGTGATAAAGCTGTCCAAACACAAGTGGAAGTAAATGTAAAGTATATCTTTGAAGATGAAAAAGTTTATAAGGAAGAAAAGATAAAGGCTGAAAAAGGACAGCTTCTTGACAGCGGTGATCTGCCGATGCTCCCTGATAATATGAAATTTATTGATGAGTTTCTATTTTATGAAGTAAAAGGCGATGGAAATGATGAAATTATCCGAAAGGTAGCAAAGACTGAGGCTAAAGATAAAGAGACTCAGACAGAAGAAGAAAAGCCGAAAGAGGATGAGAGCTCGCAGACGAAAATTCCAAAGACGGAAGATAAGTCAACGCAGACAGAGCTTTCTAAAGATGATATTTCTAAAATGGAAAAAGATGCAAAGGAGCTTCAGGAAAAACTTGATAAGTTAAATAGCGAAATGAAGGATAAAGACAAATTAAGCGATAAGCAGAAAGAAAAAATTAAAGAACTTGAAGCCCAGATTGAAAGCTTGAAAGAAAAAACAAAAAAAGATAAGGAAAATAAGGACTTATCAGAAGAAATGAAGAAGGAAATGGATAAGCTGAATAAAAAGATTAAACAGCTTGAGGAAAAGGCAAGTGAAGCAAACAAGGCTCATGTAATATCTAATCCGCCTGCACCGAACAGCCCTATTTCCGGAATTAAAACAAACTCAGGCATTTCAAATCAAACACCTGTAAACAACACAGGAAAAAGCACAACTACACAGGCGAGTTCAGAAAATACTGTAAAAGATACAAGTAATTCTGAAACGAAAGAGAAAGATATTCGCTATCCTAATAAGCTGACACCGAAAGCTCCTGCCAATAACAATCAGGATTCATCTATGGACGGGACAAGTAAGACTGTAAATACCAATAAGGGAGTAGCTTCTGTTCCGTCAAAGGCAAAAGGAACCGTTACGGAAAATAAGGACAATGCGAATAAGGACTATCCTATTCATCACGGGGATAGCGGTGATAACAAAGAAACAGATCTGTATTCTGCTGATGCAAGACAGTTTATTACCTTTCAAACGAAAAACGGTAAGACCTTCCATCTCATCATCAACCACGATGAGACACAAGAAAATGTAATGCTTTTAACGGAAGTATCTGAAGATGATCTTCTAAATATGGTTGAAAAGAAAGAAGCTCCGAAGCAGGAGATTAGCAAAGAGGAGCCAACTAAGGAAGAAGTAAAGCCTGAGAAAAAAGAAGAAAAGAGTAATTTAGGAACATATATTATTCTGCTTCTTGTTATAGGCGGAGCATTAGGAGCAGGTTATTACTTTAAGGTCGTAAAAAAGAAAGAGGATAAGGAGCTTGAAGCATTAGAGGAAGAAGATGATGATTTCTTTTCGGAAGCAGAAAGTGAGGAAGAAATAGGAGAAGCAGAAGAAACAGAAGCTTATGATGAAGAATAAATGCACCTTAAAATATATTGTTATGGGTGCAAACGCAGGGCGGGAGAGTAAAATCTTTCGCCCTTTTACAATGAAAGCAGGAGGAAAAATATACATGGAACATATACTTGTGATAGCGGAAAAACCGAGTGTAGCTATATCAATTGCAAAGGTAATAGGAGCTACAAAAAAGAAAGATGGATACTATGAGGGAAATGGATACAAGGTATCTTGGTGCGTAGGTCATCTAATTCAGATGGCAAATCCGGACGCTTATGATGAAAAATACGCTAAGTGGAATATATCGGATTTACCGATTATTCCGAAGCAGTACAAATTTGAAGTGGCAAAGGCTACAAAAAAGCAGTTTAATATCCTTAAAAAGCTGATGAATGATAAGGAGATTGATATAGTTATCAATGCGTGCGATGCGGGAAGAGAAGGAGAAAGTATTTTTCGACTGGTATATAACGAAGCTAAATGCAAAAAGAAAATGCAGCGTCTTTGGATTTCGTCAATGGAAGATAGTGCTATCAAAGAGGGATTTTCCAATCTAAAGAATGGAGAAGATTACGATAAGCTCTTTGAATCGGCACAGGCAAGAGCTATTGCAGACTGGCTTGTCGGAATGAATATCAGTAGGCTCTATTCTTGCCTGTATAAGCAAAATTACAGTGTCGGGAGAGTGCAAACCCCAACACTTTACATGATTGTAAAAAGAGATGATGAAATAAGTAATTTTAAAAAAGAAAAATACTACACCGTAGAGCTTTCTATGAACGGCTTTACATTATCGACAGACAGAATTGATGATGAAATAGCCGCAGAGCAGCTTATTAATTTAATAGGCGATAATATTGAAATAACTGATGTCATTCAAAAAGAAAAGATTACAAAGCCGGATTTACCCTTTGATCTAACAACACTTCAAAGAGAGTGTAATAAATATTTTGGATATTCAGCAAAGCAGACGCTTGATTATGCTCAAAGCCTATATGAAAAGAAACTTATTACCTATCCGAGAACAGACAGCAGATGCTTAACGGAAGATATGATTGTAAGTACGGTCAATAACATTTTAGGAAAAAATGATTTTGATACAGAGCGTATCAAGACGGTATTTAACTCAAAAAATGTTACGGATCATCACGCTATTATTCCGACAGTAAGCTCGTTAAGTGAAGATTTATCGAGTATCCCTGATAGTGAAGCGAAGGTATATAGGCTTATTTCTAATAAGCTTCACGCAAGTGTAGGTTATCCATTAGTGGAAAACACAACGAAGATTGTAGCTGAATTTGACGGATTTGAATTTACAAGTTCAGGAAGGGTAATTAGAGACGAGGGCTTTAGCAAATACCTCAAAGAATACAAGTCCAAGAAGAATGAGTTCATAGAGCTTCCTGATGTGAGCATTGGTGATGTTTTAAGCATTGAAAATAAAGAGATTAAAGAAAAATTTACTCAACCACCGAAACACTTTACTGAAGATACGCTTCTAAAGTCTATGGAGATTGCAGGAAATGAAGCCTTAGAAAAAGGTGTAGAAGTGGAAAGAAAGGGACTTGGAACACCTGCAACAAGGGCAGGGATTATTGAAAACTTAATCTATAAGGGTTTTGTCGAAAGAGATAAGAAAAATTTGATTGCCACGCATAAGGGGATCAGCCTTGTAACAATAGTATCCGATACCTTTAAGTCAGCGGAAACAACTGCAAAGTGGGAAATGGAATTAGCGGACATTGCCAAAGGGAAATCTTCAAAGGAAGAATTTTTAGAAGCGATTGAAAATGAAATAAAAGAGGTTGTTCTGACATATAGTAAGTAAGAGATAACTAATTCAGAGTGGAAAAAATACTCCAAAAGTGCTATAATTTTGTAGGAAAAGTAGGGCGAAAGGAAGTAAATATGGAAGATATATTTATGGATACTGCAAAAGTTATGGCAAAAGGACAGGTTACTATTCCGAAAAGGATAAGGGAACTTTTAAATTTAGAAAATGGAGATTATGTTACTTTTGTAGTTAATAAAGATAAAGTGCAAATTCAAAATTCTAAGGCTTTTATTGAAGAAAACATTAAAAAATAACAGCACGTTTTTAGAGGTAGGTGAAACAATGAATAAGGATAAGATGGTATTGCAGAATACAGATATTGGAAAAGATAATCATCAGTTTGATGATATTGTTAAGATTGTCGAAAGTGCAAAGGATCGTGCTTATAGAAAAGTCAATGAAGAATTGATTTTGATGTATCAGGAAGTGGGAAAGTATATAAGTGAGAAAAGTAAAGAAGCAGGTTATGGGTCAAATTTTGTGGAAAATGTTGCCGATTTTTTCTCTGAAAATTATCCTGATTTAAAAGGATTTACCCGTAGGGGGCTTTATAGAATGAGGCAATTCTATGAGCTATATAAGGATGATGAAAAAGTGTCAACGTTGTTGACACAATTGAGTTGGTCTAATCATTTGAAAATAATGTCAGGATCTAAAAGTAAAGAAGAAAGAGAATTCTACATTAACTTAGCAATTAAGGAGAATCTAACTCACCGAGAGTTGGTAAGGCAGATGGACAGTGGCTATTATGAACGTTATATGCTTTCAAATAGTAACGATTTGCCTGCTATACAAAGGGCAAAACAAGAGACGCATAATTTGTTTATGGACAGTTATGTTTTAGAATTTCTTGATGCTCCCAAGATTGGAAATGAAAGAGAATTTCAGAAGTCAATTCTCCAGAATCTAAAGAACTTTATTTTAGAGATTGGGAAAGATTTTTCCTTTATAGGTAATGAGTATAGGGTACAGGTTGGCAATCATGATTACTATGTAGATTTGTTGTTCTATCATAGGGGACTATCTTGTTTAGTTGCATTTGAATTAAAAATTGGAGAGTTTAAGCCGGAATATATCGGAAAAATGAACCTGTATTTAGAAGCACTGGATAGAGAAGTAAAGAAACAAACTGAAAATCCAAGCGTAGGAGTAATCCTTTGTGCTTCAAAAGATGATGAGGTAGTAGAATTTGCATTAAGTAGAAGTCTTTCGCCTACAATGGTATCGGAGTATACATTAAAACTGATAGATAAGAATTTGTTGCAACGAAAATTAAAAGAATATGTAGATATTGCGGAAGAAACAAACGAATAAAATTTAATAAATATAATGTGTAAAAGGTGATTAGAGTAAAATCTAACCGCCTTTTTTGTTTGGAAAAACGAAGGAGGTAAAAATGCGAATAAATGATTTTCATAACATTTTGGAGCTTATAAAACAAGATGTGCTTCATAGTGAAGCAAAGTATCTGAAGCTCTTAAAGGTTGTCGGAAACAATCAAAGATATGACTTTAGAAGTCAATTAAGTATCTATGATAAAAATCCTGAAGCAATAGCTTGTGCCAAGTTTGACTACTGGAGGGAACGTTTTAATCGAACAGTAATGCGAGGACAGAAAGGGATCCCCATTTTAGAGGACTATGGCACATTCAAAAGAGTGGACTATATTTTTGATATAGGTCAGACAGTTTCAAGAAACAGAGATGTCAACGAAGTAAATCTTTGGAAGTTTGACAAAGAAAATCATCAAGATGTGTTAAAGGAAATGATTAAAAGCGAGGGTTATGAGGAAAGTAAAAGCACACTTGAAAACATCTTTTCTTTAAGCAGACTTTACGGTGATGAAAAAATAGATACCTTAATGAATGAACTTAGAGTAGCGGATGAGAATAGAATATCCTTTACAAAGTTTGTAAGGGACTCGGTAAGCTATGCGGTAGCGTCAAGATTTAAGTTAGATTATTCGATAGATTATGAGCTTTTAAGAGAGAATTTTCAAAGACTTGACAGCATATCTCTAATGAGTCTTGGTGAAAGCGTATCGGATATTAGCGGAAAGATTATTGATGCGACCATTCAAAAAAGCAAAGAACTTGAGCTTCAAAAAGAAGTTTTAAGAGGAAAAGAAGCGGGATATAATAAGATTAAAGAAGAATTGGAGGAGGTAGAAGAATATGTACTTCGACGAGATGATCAGGGAAGAAATGAAAACGAGCGAGTTCTCCGAAATGGAGAGTACAGACGAGATAATAGAGAAAATCAGGGAGAATACGCTAAACAGCTTGGAGGAAGAGACGGACTTCATAAGGAAGTATCCAAATCCGACCTACGCAGTGATGAGGCTGGAGTTTCTTTCACAGAGCGAGGAGCAGAGCCACTTCGAGATGTTAGTAGATCTATACAAGGAGAAGAAGTTGACAGGACACCTGATGGACATTCAGAAACAGGCGATAGAATTTATGAGAACAGAGAAACCGAAACTGATGGCAGCTTGGAAGATAGAGGGCGAGGAAAGTCCACAGTACAAAGCAATGATTTCAGCCTTGAAAGAGATGACCATCAAGGAAGTGGTAGAAATCTAAAAGAAAATACTGAGGCAGAGATAAGAGAAGCTGAAAAGGCTTCTTTTTCTTTACCAGAAAATTCCTATGGACAGATACGCCTTACGATTCCGCCAACTGAGAATGATATAGATACCGTCCTTATTAACGGAGGAAATCACGATGGCGGCAGACTTCCTGTTATTGCTGAGTTTTCCAAAGAAAAAACAGTAGAAGAATTGGGAGAATACCTCAAAGATACCTTTAAAGGCGGAAACGGGTTTTACATTGATGAAAGAGAAGTATCTTCCTGGTATTCGGATAAAGGCATTCATTTAGCTTACGGAACATCGGCAAGAGAAGATGATATGCAGGTTTTAAGTTGGAGTGATGCTGCAAAGAGGATAAACGAACTTCTTAATAACGGAGGATTTGCCACAAATGTAGAGATTTCTGAAGCTTTTGATTATGAAAGAGATCGGATTTCAGAATCTCTATGGTATTTATCCAATGATTTAAGTGAAGAAGGAAAAGAGCAAGGATATTTTGAACTTTTTGAAAGAGGTGGGGGCTTTCCGGAAGAAACAAAAAGATTATCTGAAGCATTAAAACATCCTGAGTATCTGAAAGAAACAATCAGAGAATATTACAGATTTTTAGAAGGATACAAAGAAAATAGGGATGTATTGAGGTTTCACTATCACAAGGTAGATAGCCTTTATCAGAAATTACAGGAACTTGAACTGCCACGAAAGGAATATAGTACCAATTTGACAGAACTTCCGAAGGTAAAGCTCTTTATTACAGAAGATGAAGTCCTTGAAAGCCTTTCAAGAGGAAGCGGTATAGACAGAGGAAAAGAGCGAATTACAAAATATTTTAAAGAAAACCATACTTTGCAAGAAAAAGCCAATTTCTTAAAAGATGAATATGGAATCGGTGGAAGAAGTCATGCAGTATCAGGTGCAATGGGAAGTGATGAATGGCACGATGCAAAGGGACTTAAATTACAGAAAAATGATTGTAATGATGTGTTTCTTACTTGGTCAAGTGTGGCAAATCATATCGATGAGCTGCTTTCTAAAAATCTTTATATTGAAGAAAAGGAAACAGAAAACAAGTCAGAGATTAAAGAACCACAATATTATTCCAAAGATGATCCTGAAAACTTAATGACAGATGAAATGCTTGAAAGAGTGCCGGAGCTTTACGCACAGGAGGATGTAGCTTTAGCGGATAAAGAGGTTCATGCAGCATATATCATTCCTTTCCGTTCAAATTGGACTTGGTATATGACGGAGTATGACAGGGAAAGCGGCGATGCCTTTGGACTTGTGCTTGGGATTGAGCCTGAATGGGGATATTTTAATCTTGAGGAGCTGAAAGAACTAAATGCCCAAAGGCTTATTTTAGAGGATTTCCCAAAGACCTTTAGAGAGCTTAAAGACAGTGAACTTAAAAAGCAGATGGATGAGCAGGAGCTTCAGTCTGTCTTTAATGGAGAACTTAGCTTTGTAGAAGAAGAACTTGAAGCACCTGAAGAAACAGAAGAAGTTAGAAGGGCTGACACAGTTCAAGCTACCTTATTTGATTACCTCAAAGAAAGAGAAGAAGTAGAACTGAATAAAAAAGAGGAAATCCCTTTAGAGGATTTTGCAGTTAAAGCAGGTGATACCGTCTATTTTCATCATGAAGAATACAAAGTCAGAGAAATTTCTAAAAATGAAATCACAGGAAGAAATGACTTATGGCTTGATCCGGTAAGAAGTGGTAATCATCAAATACCGATTGTAACATTTGATGATAATGAGGACTTATTAGAGCAGGTAAGCCTTGAAAGACCAAACTTTATCGTTGGAGATGAAATCAGATACAAGGATAAAGACTATACCATTACACGCTTTGATGATATGGGAAATAACCTAAAGACGGTAACAGTTAAAGATAATACAGAATATCTTGGCGGGATGATAACAGGCTCCGATGTCATTCCTTATCGTCTTGAAAGCGACCTTGAGAGGATATTTGAAAATCAAATATATAAACATCCAGAGCAGACTACTGAAGAAGTAGAAATAAAGAAAGCAGAAGCTCATAACTTCAAAATTACTGAAGAAACGCTACCTAACAAGTTATCTCCAAGTGAGAGATTAAACAATAACCTTGAAGCAATCTCGATGTTAAATCGAATTGAAAGAGGTGAGAGAGATTTAGATATTACCGCTCAGGAAGTTTTAGCAAGGTATGTAGGCTGGGGAGGACTTGCTGATGTATTCGATGAAGAAAAAGGCGGACAGTGGAAAGAAGCGAGGAGCTTTCTAAAAGAGAACTTATCTCAGGCAGAATATGAAGCTGCAAGAGAATCTACTTTAACGAGCTTTTACACACCGAAAACAGTGATTGACGGAGTGTATAAGACGCTTTCGGATATGGGATTTAAACAGGGAAACATTTTAGAGCCATCAATGGGAATAGGAAACTTTATAGGCAATATCCCTGATGAAATGAATAAGTCTAAGTTTTATGGTGTAGAGCTTGACTCTGTAAGCGGTCGAATTGGAAAACTCTTATACCCTGAAAGTGATATACAGATTAAGGGACTTGAAGAAACTTCCTTCTCAAATAACTTCTTTGATGCGATTATCGGCAATGTACCCTTTGGAGAATATAAGGTAAATGACAGGGAGTATAACAAAAATAACTTCCTTATCCATGATTATTTCTTTGCCAAGTCCATTGATAAAGTAAGAAACGGCGGTATTATTGCCTTTATTACATCAAGCGGAACGATGGATAAAAAGGACGAAAGTGTAAGACGCTACCTTGCAGCAAGAGCAGAGTTTTTAGGAGCGATAAGACTTCCGAACGATACCTTTAAGGGCGTAGCAGGAACAGAAGTAACCTCAGATATTATCTTTCTAAAGAAAAGGGACAGTATCAGAGAAAGGGATGAGGACTGGATTCACCTTGCTGAAGATGAAAACGGGCTTTTATATAACAAATACTTTGTTGATCATCCTGAACAGGTGCTTGGTTCTATGGAAGAAATATCCGGAAGATTTGGGAATACAATAGCTTGCCTGCCAAAAGAAAACACAGACTTAAAGGAGCTACTGACAAAAGCAAGCGAAGAAATCTCTAAAAATGCTAATTATGAAGAAATAGAGCTACTTGATGATGAAATTACCTCAATTCCTGCCACAGATGATGTTAAAAACTTTTCATATACCATTATTGATGATGATGTTTATTACAGAGAAAACTCCCTGTTTGTAAAGAAAGAAGTAACGGATAAAAACAAGGAAAAGATTAAGGACTATCTTGAGTTAAATGATGCCTTAAAGGACGTTATTTCCAAACAGAAAGAAGATTTTTCAGATGATGAAGTAAAGAAAGCTCAGGAAAAACTAAATGAAATTTATGACAGCTTTTCTAAGAAGCATGGATATGTCAATAACCTTTCTAATACCAGAGCCTTAAAAGAGGATAGCAACTTCCCGCTTGTTTCTTCCATTGAAATCCTTGATGAAGAAGAAAACTTTAAGGCAAAGGGAGATATTTTCTCCAAGCGAACAATCACAAAGGCGAAGGTTATCGACCATGTAGACACTTCCCTTGAAGCTCTTGTTTTATCGGTATCTGAAAAAGGCTATGTGGACTTTGACTATATGGGAAGTCTTACAGGAAAAGACAGAACGACCTTAATTGAGGAGCTTCGAGGGGAAATCTATCTAAATATCAGAGAAGAGCAAAACTTTTACAGACCGCTTTCCTTTAATTTAGAGGATGGCGATTTACCTTTTGCTTGTGCAAATGGCAGCAATTCCTATAAGTATGGCTATGTAACAAAAGATGAATATTTAAGTGGGAATATCAGGGACAAGATTGCCATTGTAGATAGCTACTTATCAAAGCTCAGACAAACGGAAAGAGAGCTGCCTCATCTTGGCTATGAAAAAAATGGAAAAGAAAAAGAGCTGATAAGCTATGAAATGAACCGTTTGGAATATCAAAAATCAGAGCTTACCAAAGTTCTTCCAAAGGAGCTTGAAGCAAGTGAAATCAATGTGCGTCTTGGTGCAACTTGGATACCGATTAAAGACATTGAGAAATTCATCTTTGAAACGCTTAAAACTCCGGGTTATGCAAGATGGGATATTAAGGTTAAGTTTTCAAGCCTTACAAGCGAATGGAATGTAGAAGGAAAAAGCAGGGACAGAGGAAATGACCTTGCTGAAATGACCTTTGGAACATCAAGGGTAAATGCCTATAAGCTGATTGAAGATGCCTTAAACCTTAAAGAAACAAAGGTATTTGACCAGATTGTAAATCCAGACGGCTCTAAAACTTCTGTCTTAAATAAAAAAGAAACCATGCTTGCAGGACAAAAGCAGGAGTTATTAAAAGAAGAATTTAAGAACTGGATATTTAACGATCAGGAAAGAAGAAGCCGTCTTGTAAAGCTGTATAATGAGCGTTTTAACTCTATCCGTAACAGAGAATATGACGGAAGCAATCTTTCCTTTGAGGGAATGAATACGGAGATTGACTTAAGACCTCATCAAAGAAATGCCATAGCAAGAAGTCTTTATGGAGGAAACACCTTGCTTGCCCATGTAGTAGGCAGTGGAAAGACCTTTGAAATGGTAGCTTCTGCAATGGAGAGTAAAAGGCTTGGAATGTGCAGTAAGTCCTTGTTTGTTGTACCAAATCACTTAACAGGACAAATCGGTCGTGAGTTTATGCAGCTATATCCGTCGGCTAACATTATGGTGGCAGATAAGAAAGATTTTGAGCCGAAAAACAGAAAGAGATTTATAGGCAAGATTGCTACAGGGGAATACGATGCGGTTGTTATCGGACATACGCAGTTTGAAAAAATTCCTATGAGTAAGGAATATCAGGAAAAGCATATTCAAGATCAGATTGATGAAATCGTAAACTATGTTGAGGAATACAAGCATGACAGAAATCAGAACTTTACTGTGAAACAGCTCGAAAAGACAAAGAAAAAACTGGAAACAAGGCTTGAGAAACTAAACGATGATTTTAAGAAAGATGATGTCATTACCTTTGAGGAATTAGGAGTGGATAAGCTCTTTGTTGACGAGGCACATGGCTTTAAGAACCTTTATCTCTATACCAAAATGAGAAATGTTGCAGGTATCGGACAGTCAGAAGCCTTTAAGTCCTCCGATATGTTTATGAAATGCCGCTACATGGATGAAATGACAGGCGGCAAAGGCGTGGTCTTTGCAACAGGAACACCTGTAAGTAATTCTATGACAGAGCTTTATACCATGCAGCGTTATCTTCAGTATGAAAGTCTAAAGAAAAACAACTTGGAGCATTTTGACTCTTGGGCTTCCACTTTTGGAGAAACGCAAAGCTCCTTTGAACTATCTCCTGAAGGTACAGGGTATAGGGTAAAAACGAGATTTTCAAAGTTCTATAACTTGCCTGAGCTTATGAGTATGTTTAAGGAAGTTGCAGACATTCAAACGGCGGATATGTTAAATCTTCCAACACCTGAAGCACACTATGAAGTTATTAAAACCTTGCCAAGTGAAGAACAAAAGGAAATCCTAAAGAGCCTTTCTAAAAGAGCAGATGATGTCAGAAATAGAGTTGTAGAGCCAGATGTTGATAATATGCTTAAGATTACCAATGACGGCAAGAAACTTGCCTTAGATCAGCGTTTAATCAATCCACTTCTTCCTGATAACCCTGATAGCAAGGTCAATGTATGCGTGAAAAATGTATTTGCTATTTGGGATAAGACAAAAGAAAATAGGTCAACACAGCTACTTTTCTCTGATATGTCCACTCCAAAAGGAGATGGAGAATTTAACATCTATGATGATATTAGAGAAAAACTTGTAGCTATGGGCATACCGAAAGAAGAAATTGCCTTTATCCACGAAGCTAATTCCGATAAGCAAAAGGACGAACTCTTTGCGAAAGTAAGAAAAGGAGAAATCCGTATCTTAATGGGTTCAACGCAGAAGATGGGAGCCGGAACGAATGTGCAAAATAAACTAATTGCTTTGCATGACCTCGATGTTCCTTGGCGTCCCGCTGACTTGGAACAAAGAGCAGGGAGAATTGTAAGACAAGGAAACGAAAATGAGAAAGTAAATATCTATCGTTATGTTACAGAGAATACCTTTGATGCGTACCTTTGGCAGACGATAGAGAATAAGCAGAAATTTATTTCTCAGATTATGACTTCAAAGACTCCTGTTCGTGTGGCGGAAGATGTGGACGAAAGCTCCCTTAACTATGCAGAGATTAAAGCCCTTGCCACTGGCGATCCTAAGATTAAAGAAAAGATGGATTTGGACAACGAGGTTACAAAACTTAAAATGCTTGAAGCAAACTATAAGTCCAATCGTTACAGATTAGAGGATAAAGTGTCGAAAAACTATCCTGAAGAAATCGCAAGAACGGAAAAGCTCATTGAAGCTGTAAAAAAAGATATATCCAATGTAGAGCCAAAAGCGGAAGGTGAGGAAAAGTTTACTTCTATTACTATTGCAGGAGAAAAGATTACCGATAAGAAATTAGCCGGAGAAAGACTGATTGAAGCTATAAAGACCGTAAAATTAAATGAAAGCAAGGTTATAGGTAAGTATAGGAATATGGATTTAGAGGTAAGTTACAACTTCTTCACTAATTCACATAACTTTAGCTTAAACGGTGCTGCAAAGCATTCGGGAGAGCTTGGAACAAGTGCGGACGGGAATATTACAAGACTGGATAACGCTCTTGAGAAAATGCCTGAGAAATTAAACAGGCTCGAAGAAAAACTTATCAGTACAAAAGAACAACTGGAAAATGCCAAAGAGGAATTAAAAAAGCCTTTTGAAAAAGCTGATGAGCTGAAAACTAAGATGTTAAGACTTGCAGAACTGAATAAGCTACTCGATATGGGAGAAGTGGAAGAAAAGAGAAATGACAATCCTCTTGTGGAAGATGTAAAGAGGGCGATTATTGACTTCTGCAACAGAGAGTATGAAGAAAACCACAGCTATGATGAGTTTGACACATTGTATCCTGATTTAAAACATATCGGTATCGCCTATACCAATACACCGGATGAAAGACATGGTATTCAGTATGAGCTTGATTTAGAAGCTAAAACATGGACACAGTATATTGATGATATGCCTATCAAAACAGAGAGCTTCGACTATGAAAACAAGGGAGAAAATGAAGCTCTAAGGAATATGAAAAATGAAATAGAAATGTCCTCTTTTAGCGATTTGGTTTATGTTGATTCCGAAGATTTAAGAGCAGCAACAGGACTTGATATTGATGATGAGGGTAACTTCTATGATCCGCTCTCTAAAGACCTCGATAATGATGGCATTCCTGATAGATATGACAATGACTTTAAGGACAGTGATTATTTTGAGTCAACCTATGATGTGGAGGACAATCTTCATTGCAAAGAAGAAACTGCACAAAAATCAGAGGATAAGCCATCTATTTTAGGACAGATAAGAGCTTATCAAAATGAAAGTAAAACAGAAGAAAAGCAAAAAACAAAAGAACAGGAATTTTTAAGATAAGGGGAGGGGAACCTCCCTTTTGCCATGAAAGGAGATAAAAACATGGATTACAAAACAATGAGAAATCAGATAGAAGATATGGTAAATGATAACCATAAGGACTTTGTAAAAGCGATTATAAGCATGGAAAAAGGTATCAATGATGAAAGTGCCTTAGATAAGCTCTATGACGCTTATATGGACAATGACAGCCTTAATTTGCTGCATGAGGAATTTGACTATATGATTGAGGATTTAAGAGAACAGGGACAGATAAAAGACCTGCCTTATGCTCAGGAAGAAAAGGATAATCTTATCAATATTGTTGGAAATATCGTTGGAGAGGTTGATGTAGTTGAAAGGGAAAATAAGAACGGAGAAGCCTTTAAGGTAGCGAATTTCTCCGTAGTATCTAAAGATGATGAAGGGAATAAGGTCTATCATAATTGCTCGGCATACGGAGAAAAAAGCGATATTCCAAAGGACTTTAAGCAGGGAGATTTTGTTAAGCTCTTTGGACAAATCAGAACCTCCATTGATGATAACGGCAAGGAGCATAGCAACATCAGGATACTTTCTTCAAAGCTGTTAAAGGCAAAGGAACAAATGAAAGGACAAGAAGAAAAGAAAGAATCTGTACTTGGGGCTATCAAAAAATATCAGGCTGAAGATAAGGAAAAGCCGAAAGAAAAGAAAGAAGTAAGCAAAGAAGCTGAGAGATAAATTTACGGTCGGTGTGGTCTTAGGACTGCACCGACTATTTTTTTATTGGTCTTGAATTGCCAAATCAAGGTAGAAAAAGAGGAGAGAAAAAATTATCTCTCAATCTCCTTGCCCATGTAAATTCCATAGTTCTTTCGTATTTGATAAAGCTCGTCCATAGTAGATTTTGAGGAAGAATACTCTTTCATGAGGATATTCTTTTTTTCTTGCAGTTTATCAAGTCTATCTAAAATATTCTTTGAATTTGGAAGTTTAGAATAGGAGCTTTTCAGCTTGGAAAGAGCAGTTTCATAGAGCGTGATTTGCGATTTGTATTCTTCAAAAAATGCCTTGTCCGATGGATTTGCCTTATATTCTTTGTAGTAGGCTCGATATTTTTTAACAGTATGAACTTGTTCCATAGTATCAGAAAGTAGCTGCATGTCCTTATCAATTTCTTTGATTTTATCTTGTAAACCTTGTCTTTCTTCAGCACTTTTTTTGATATATTCATCAAGCTGTTTAACGGAGTTAATGCCATGTTCTCTGATGAAAATAACTGATTCAGCCATTGTATTAAGGTTATGTTTTGTTGCCCAATATTCATAGCCTTTGCTCTCTTTCACTTTGGCATTGGTATTCATATTGATGACATTTCCTATTCGTTTTTTGACAGCAGGATCCTTAATAGCACTCCTTTCTGTAATACGCTCTTTTAATCTTTCTTCGGTATAATCTTCGCCAATCGTCTTAGACCTTGTAAATCTCTGCTTATCTTTTGGCTTAAAAGCTATATGTTTTCCATGCTTTATTTCATAACCAAGTTCCGCCATTTTCTTTAGAAATTCTTCCCAATCTTTAGACTGTTTTATCAAACGATCAATGTCAAATTGAAGCCTGCTTTTCCAAGAATTACCTTTCTTAGATTGCTCATTTTCATACCATGACTTACCATTTGTTTTGTACTTTCTCTTATAGCTCTCGTAGAACTCATCAATCACAGAAAGGTTATTATCCTTGCATAGCTTATCGCTTTGATACCTGATTTGGTGGTAACTTCTCTTGTTGGACTGATAGCATTTGCCCGTTACCATATTTACATTATTAAATATGACGTGATTATGAATATGCCCTTTATCTATATGGGTAGATAAGACAAATTCGTACTCATCCTTTAATATCTTTTTACATAGTTCAAGACCGATTTGATGTGCCATTTCAGGACTTGCTTCTCCGGGTAAAAAGGATTGAATGAGGTGTCTTGCAAGAACAGTTCCGTTTGTTCCTGCATCATTTCGTGTTCTTAAAAATTGAGTATGAGCAGTTTCCTGATGGCATTTATGAGTGCTTACTAAGATTTGCTCATCTGTTTTTTCTCCATTAACAATATATGAAATGGCAAGATTAAGGGTTGATTTTATAGGATGTATTTTTGTAATAGCCATAAAATTTAATCACCTCCTGAAGTCCTGTTAAGCAGCAGGGAATGAATTTGCCACAACTCTTTTGAGAAATGTTCAATCTGCTTTTTCATATCGTTTATATCATCTTTGTAGATTATGCCGGTCGAATTTACACGCTTTGCAATCTGATTTATGTTGTTTGTAGCGTTGGAAAGCAAGCCCTGTAAATCTCTAAACGGCTCTAAATCCACTTGATATATTTCCTTTTCTAAAACGCATTTGCGAATAAAAAGGCTCATATTTCTACACTTAGCAAGTTTTCTTTTCTCCTCAAAAAGAGCCTTTTCTTCTTCGGTTAATTTAATTTCAAGTCTTTCATTTCGTATTCTATTTGCCATAGGTAAATCCTCCTTTGAATGTATTTCGGGGTCTTAGGGTACACCCTAACAAGTTAAAAATTGATAAAAAAAGAAGCAGATCCCAGAGGGCTGCTTCATCAATTTTTTCGTAAGTGTCCGTACACTTACTGTGCTTGCTACAAAAGAATGAATTAGATAGCAAGCGTTAAGCAAGTTTTCAAATTTGTTATATAATTATAACATAAAAGTCAATGTATGTGTATAAATATCTTGACTTTTAAACATAACAAGTGTTATAATATAACTAAGTTATATTTGAAGAAAGGAGGGCAAATCATGGCAAACGGAGATTATGAAGTAACTCATAATAGGATTCTTAATAGTGGTAAGAAAATTTTCAAAGAACAAGGATTTGAAAAGGCAAATTTAAGAGCTATTTGCAAAGAAGCAGGTGTTACTACTGGGGCGTTTTATGGTCATTTTAAGGATAAGGAAGCACTTTTTTCTGAGTTAGTTGAGCCGATTGTAAGCCAAATCCGAAAATACTATGCTATGTATGAGGATAAGAGTTTTGAGACATATAAAAAGGAAGTTCCACTTGGGAAAGAAACCATTTATAAAATTTTAGACTTTAAAGCACATGGCGCTGTTAAGATGGTCTTGTATTTTTTTGAAAATAAAGATGCATTTGAGTTATTAGTGTTTGGTTCTTATGGAACAAAATACAGTAATTTTTTAGATGAACTCGTGGAAATAGAAGATAAAAATCACATCAAAATATTAAGCATGATTTATGGTGAAGATGGTGTCGGTAGTGTAATAACCGATATGGGAATTCACTTAATTAACCATGCATATTATTATGCTTTATCTGAAGTTGCTGTTCATTCTAAAAGCAGAGAAGAAGTAGAATTAAATGCCAAACTAATTTCAAAATTCTTTAATGAAGGATGGGGCAAAATAAGAGGTTTGTAAAATGGAAAATTTTTTTGCATCAAATATAACTTAGTTATATTAAAGATTTAATTTTATACAAATTGACAACATGCTGCTTTATAAGCAGATAAAAAATATTATATGTATTCAAGGAGGAGAAAAATGAATTTAAAAGGTATTGTAAAAATAGCAGTATTTTCTGTTATTGGATTTGTTCTTACGATGGGATTAGGATTTTTGACAGGTTCTTTTGGAATGATTCCGAGTTTGTATTTATCATCGGCACTTGCAACAATTATTGCCGCACCAGTTTTTGTAATAATGTGTAAACAAGTCGCACAAAGAGGAACAGCATTCTTATATTTCTTATTACTCGGCGTGTTCTATGCTCTTATGGGAATGTGGCCCGTAATAGTAGTTTGTGCAATTGCAGGAATATTAGCAGAGCTTGTGATTGGTAAAAAGGAAAATTACTCAGACAAAAATATGAGAGTAGGACTTGGTTTTGGTGCTGGTATGTTTATATATTCGCTTCATGCGATGTATTTCACATTCGTATTTGGAGTCGAAGGTCTTACAAAACAATTCCCTAAGATGTTTACAACAGACTATGCAACATTTCTTTATAATTTTTACACCCCTAAAAACATTGCAATTTGCGTAGTGATCGCAATCGTTGCATCAATTATTGGTGCTAATTTTGGAACATATATTTACAACAAATTCTTTAGCAACAGGAAGAAAAAAAGTGTTTTGTAAAGGTGAAAAAAACTATATAGAAGGGTACCAACTATTAGATAAAATCAACCCACTTACTATAGTTGGGTTGATTTTACTATTTTCAGTTATTCTAACTGTTGGAGAGCAATCACAATATTTATTTTCCCTTATTTTTGTCTTAGGACTATTATTCTTATTTTCTATAAGAAAGGCATTTAGAACGATATGTTCATTGCTTATAGTATGGGGGCTTATTTATTTGCTGAAACCCCACTTAGGAAATGTTTTGGTTGGTTCTATATATACAATGCTACTTATAGTGTTGAAATTTGCTCCACTTTTCATTTTGGGAAAAGTGCTGTCTTCGTATAGTTCTTCGCATCTAATTGCTGCATTTAGAAAAATTGGTATTGATGGTGGAATAGGTATAGGAATCACAGTATTCTTTCGTTTTATTCCGGAAATTTCTATTAGGATGAAGGAAATAAACAATGGCATGAAAATTAGAGGATTTAAAGCAAGTATTTTCAAACCAATTAAAACATTTGAATTATATTTTGTTCCTCTTATGTATAAGTGCATAGATATAAGCGATACCTTAACTTGTTCAATCATATCAAAAGGCATTGAATATGATGGCAAAAAAACAAGTTTTCATGATGTAAAATTTACTTATATCGATATTGTAATGTTAATGATTGGAATAATTTTGGTTTTGGTGAGTGTATGGAAAATATCTTAGGAGCAAATATACGCAAATTTTCATACGGCGAGGACTTAGTACTAAAAGACTTAAAACTGTCTGTAAAAAAAGGAGAGATAGTTGTATTAACAGGTCTTTCAGGATGTGGGAAAACAACATTTTTAAGACTTCTAAATGGACTCATTCCATATTTTTACGAAGGAAATTTAGAAGGTAATATTGAGCTTTTGGGAAAAGAAATATCTTCGTATCAGAAAGGTGAACTTGCAAAATATATAGGAAATGTATTTCAAAATCCCAAGGATCAGTTCTTTTGCGATGTGGTTGAAGATGAAGTTGCTTTGGTAGGAGAAAATCTTGGGTTAGATGAGAACTTATTAAAAGAAAAGGTAGATAAAGCATTAAATTTATTGGAGATAGGTCATCTAAGAAAAAAATCTATCTTTGAATTGTCTGGTGGAGAAAGACAAAAGGTGGCGATAGCAGGAACACTTATTTATGATACAGACATTATCTTTTTCGACGAACCTTCAAGTAGCCTTGATTATGACAGTATAAGGAAATTTGAAAACATACTTGTTAAGTTAAAAGCGATTGGCAAGACAATTGTAATAGCTGAACATAGATTGTATTACCTTAAAAATATTTTTGATCGTCTTGTCTATATGAAAGATGGAACGGTAGAAAATATTTTTAAAAAAGGTGAACTCGATAACCGGAAGTGTAAAGAACTGGAATTAAGAACATTAAATGAAAAAGAACTTGTGTCGGAAAAAGAGCCATTAAAAACCAGAAGCTATATAAAAGTCGACAATGCAAATATTCACCAAGGGAAAAGAACTTTGATAAAAGATTTGACTTTTGACATTAAAGAAAAAGAAATCATGGGAATTATCGGTTCTAATGGAATTGGGAAAACAACATTAGCAAATTCTTTGTGTGGGCTTTCCGAAAAAAGATTAGATGTGAATTATGGAAAGAACAAGAAGGAACGATTGAAAAATTCTTATTTAGTTTTGCAAGATGTTGATGCTCAGATTTTTTTAGACACTGTGGAAAATGAGCTGATATTTTGTAAAGAAAAGAATACGGAAAGTGATTTGGAAGAAATACGAGATTACTTAAAGCAAACAAATTTGTGGCATAAGAAAGTAAGCCACCCACAAAAATTGTCTGGTGGTCAAAAACAAAGACTTGCGATTATTACTTCGTTTTTATCCAATCGAAAATTGATAGTTTTAGATGAACCGACCTCTGGACTTGATTACAGAAGTATGAGTATTATATCTGATTTAATTACAGAAAAATCAGAGGAAGTTCCATTTATCATTATTACGCATGACTTGGAACTACTATTCAAAACTTGCCATTCTGTTTTAATGATTGGCAGAGAAAATTATAAAAAAATATCTGTAAAAGGAAATGAACAAGTGATTATGGATTTTATGGATAATAAAAAATCTTTGATTAAGGAGGAGAATGATGTTAAATAAGGTTTTTGAGTATGCTGGTTCGCATAAGAAAACAATACATTTAGCGAGTTTTATTATGCTATTAAGTGTCATTATGGGAGTTGTGCCATTTCTATTTGTTTATCAGATTATAAATCCTTTGATTTTAGGACAAAATTTGGAATTCAAAAGGTTAGTTATTTTGCTTGCCGGTATTTTGATATGTTTGGTTTTGCAAGCATTATTAGGTGGTTTGGGTCTTAATATGTCCCATAAGGCAGCATATAACACATTATTTGGACTTAGAACATCTCTACAAAAAAAGATGGAGAATCTTCCCTTAGGAGCTATTGAAGAAAAGGGAACAGGTGCTATTAAAAAGATGTTTGTAGATGATATTGGTAGTTTGGAAGTTCTTTTGGCACACTCATTGCCTGAAGGAATTGCCAATTTAATTGTGCCTGTAATGGTATATATTGCAATGTTTTTCGTTGACTGGAGACTGGCACTTATGTCTTTGGCATCCATTCCACTAAGCATTGTCGCTATGATGATTATGTATTCCGCAGGAATGAAAAAAATGGGACCATATTATATGGCGAGTGGAAAAATGAATAATACCATTATTGAATATGTGAATGGTATGGAAGTAGTAAAAGTGTTTAACAAGCAAGCGGAATCATATCAAAGATTTTCTAAAGATGTTGGAGATTATAGAGATTATGCACTCGCTTGGTATAAGACTGCATGGCCATGGATGGCATTGTATAGTGCCTTGCTCCCATGCACGATTATATTAACATTGCCGCTTGGCGGTTACTTTGCTTACATGGGCTATGTTAGTCTTTCTGATTTGATATTGGTTTTATGCCTATCTTTGAGTATTGGCTTACCACTCTTAAAGGCTTTGGGATTTTTACCAACGATGCCACAGCTTAATTATAAAATATCTGCATTGGAAGATGCTTTAAATATAGAACCATTAAAACAAGGTGAAAACAAGTTTAAAGGTATAGATCAAACTATTTCCTATGACAATGTTACATTTGGTTATCAACTAAGCAAGATGGGAGAGAATGGACAACCTGAAACATACATTAAAAATGTGATTCATAATGTGAGCTTTACAGCAAAAGTTGGAGAAAAGACAGCCATTGTTGGAGAATCAGGCTCAGGTAAAAGCACCTTAGCGAAACTCTTAATTCATTACTATGATGTTTTAGAGGGAAGCATTAGTATTGGAGGACAAAATTTACAGGATATGAGTCTTAAGGCACTGAATAAAGAGATTTCTTATGTGTCTCAAGACCAATATTTATTTAATACTTCACTCTTAGAAAATATTCGTATCGGAAATTTGTCAGCTACGGATGAAGAAGTGATAGAAGCTGCAAAGAAAGCTCAGTGTATGGAATTTTTAGATAAGCTCCCAAATGGTATTTACTCTTTGGCTGGCGAGGCAGGAAAGATGTTATCAGGTGGAGAGAGACAAAGAATATCCCTTGCAAGAGCTATCTTAAAAAATGCACCGATTGTTGTACTTGATGAAGCTACTGCCTATGCAGATCCTGAAAATGAAGAAAAGATGGAAGCTGCGATTGCTGAACTTGTAAAAGGTAAAACATTGATTGTAATTGCTCATAAACTTCCGGCAATTGTAGATGCAGACCAAATATTGGTAATGAATCATGGCCGTTTAGTTGCAAATGGAAAACATAAGGACTTGTTAGAATCATCAGCAGACTACCGTAAATTATGGGATGCGACAATATTTAGTAAGGAATGGAAAATTGATAGAAAGGCAGGTGAAATGAATGTTTAAGCTAATATCAAGAATTTTAAACTTGTCAGGAAAGTATAAAAATAGAATTAAAGGGGCATTTGTTTTTGCCTTTGTTGAATCCATATTAAGTAAAATGCCTATATTTATTGCATTTACCGTTTTGATAGGATTTTATGAAAAAACGAATACCTCCAAAACTTTTCTATATGTAGGAATAGGACTTGTTTTAGTGGTTTTATTACAAGCGGTGGTTCATTTCTTAAGCGATAAATTGCAAAGTGCAGCCGGCTTTCTGATTTTTGCAGACAAAAGGATGGAGCTTGGAAATCACCTTAGAAAACTTCCTATGGGATATTTCACATCAGGAAATTTAGGAAAAATCAATTCTGTTTTAAGTTCAGATATGGCATTCATTGAGGAAGTATCCATGAGTACCATAGCTAATATGATGAGTTATGTGCTTTCAACCGTTGTGCTTACTATATTCATGTTTGTTTTGGACTACAGAATTGGATTGATTGCGGTGTTTGTAATATTGGTTGCAACACTGATTGCAAACGGCATGAATAAGATGTCTTTATCTGAAGCTGTTATCAGGCAAGAGCAAGGAGAGAAGCTAACAGATTCAGTTTTGTCATTTGCAGAAGGAATTAGTGTAATCAAAAGCTATAACCTTTTAGGCGACAATTCAAAGGCTCTTACAGATAGCTTTGCTTCATCAAGAGACACTTCTATAAAGTTTGAAAAGAAGATGACACCTTGGACAAGCGGATTGAACATCATTTATGGTATCGGAATTACATTTATTTTGGCACTTGCTTTGTATCTTCATTTACAAGGAATGTTGAAACTTCCTTATGTGTTAGGACTGATACTATTTGTATTTGACTTATTCAGTCCATTAAAAACTCTTTATGGAGAAGCAAGCAGGCTAACAGTTATGAATGCTGCTTTAGATCGTATTGAAGAAGTATTAAATGAAACAGAACTACAGGATACAGGTAAAAAACATATCTTAAAGGCTAAGTTTGGTGAGCCGGAAATTAGTTTTAATCATGTGAAATTTTCTTATGGAGAAAAAGAGGTTTTGCATGATATGAATTTTGAAATGAAAAAGAATACAATGACAGCTTTAGTTGGACAATCTGGTGGAGGAAAATCTACAGTAGCCAACCTTTTAGCGAGATTTTGGGATGTAGACTCCGGTGAAATTTTGATTAGAGGAGTGAATATAAAGGATGTTTCACTATCTGAATTGATGTCGGAAATTAGTATGGTTTTCCAGAGAGTTTATTTATTCCAAGATACGATTTTTAATAATATTGCCATGGGGAAAGAAAATGCGAAAAAAGAAGAAGTAAAAAAAGCCGCAAAAAAAGCAAGATGTTATGACTTTATTATGGCACTTCCTGATGGATTTGACACAATGATTGGAGAAGGAGGAGCAACTCTATCCGGTGGTGAAAAACAAAGAATTTCTATTGCTCGCTGCATATTAAAAGATGCTCCTATTGTAATTCTTGACGAGGCAACAGCAAGTGTTGATGTGGACAATGAAAGCTATATACAGGAAGCAATCAGTGAATTGGTAAAAAACAAGACATTGCTTGTGATTGCCCATAGATTAGGCACAATCAAAGAGGCTGATAATATTATTGTAATAAAAGATGGGAATATTGCAGAACAAGGAAATCACAGTGATTTAATGACTTTAGATGGAATCTATAAAAATATGGTACAACTGCAAGAAAAAAATAAAGGACTAAAAATTATATAAAAATTGGTCTAAGAGAGGAGAAGACGATGAAACAAGATATGAAAGAACAATTATTAACAAAAAGACCAATAGACTTGTTATTTCAATTATCTATACCGGCTGTTATCGGAATGATTGTTATCGGCTTATATCCGTTAATGGATGGAATATTTGCTGGAAAAATCATAGGGCAAACAGCAATGACTGCCTGCGGCGTTGCAATGCCACTTACCTTTTTTAACAGCGGTGTTTCAACTTTACTTGGTGTAGGTTCTGCATCTGTACTTTCAAGAGCAATCGGTAAAGGAGATCAAAAAACTGTAGATAAAATAATGGGCAACCTAATCTATTGGGTGATTTTCTTCTCTGTAATTATTACAGTTGGAGGAATACTTCTTGCTCCACATTTCTTGTCTATGGTTGGAGCAACAGGTGAAATCAAAGCCTATGGCATTAGATACCTTAGAGTGATCTTTATAGGCTCTTTGTTTGTAAACTTCACACAGTCCGCAAACATGGTTATGCGTGGTGAAGGACTGATGAAAAAAGCTATGACGATTATGGGACTTGGGGCATTACTGAATATTATTCTTGACCCTATCTTAATGACTGTTATGGGTGAATATGCGATTGAAGGTGCTGCCCTTGCAACCATCACAGCACAATTTGTTCAGGCAGTGGCAACACTACATTATTTCTTGAAAAAGAGTAAAGTTGTTAAAATCCATAAGATAAAGTCTAATCCGGAGATAAAAAAAGAAATGTTTGGGGTAGGATCATCAGCTATGATGATGCAGCTTTTATTTATGATACAACAAACTATGCTTTATAAAATGGCATTTAAGTATGGCGGAGATACCAATGGAATTTTGATGGCGGCATCACTTCGTGTATATGCCTTTTCATTTATTCCTCTTTGGGGAATGAGTCAAGGCTTGCAACCTGTTGTTGGAACAAACTTTGGGGCAAAACAGTATGACAGAGTAAGAGAAGCTATGAAGGTCTTTTCTATTGGCGGGTTTGTTTTTTCAGGGAATCTTTTGGGTTCCATCCCTATTGCTGTCAAGTCAGATACTTTCGCTATTTGGCGTAGAAGCAAACATCATTGCACAAGGGGTTGGAAATTTTAGATTGTTCTATTCCGTCTTTATCTTGTATGGAGTAATGGTTATGACTGTTACTTTCTTCCAATCAATCGGAAATGGAAAGAAGGCAGGAATTATTGTCATGCTTAGACAACTCTTCCTGTTTGTCCCTGCCATGATTTTATTACCAATGGCATTTGGAGTAAAAGCAGTTTGGTTTACGCAGCCACTTGTTGATTTCATTATGATTGTTGTTGGAATCTTCATGATGCTTGGAGAACTAAATAAGATGAGCAAAGAAAAAGTACAAGCATAAAATTTCTTATTATGTGCGTGAATACCTGAAATAGCAGAAAGGCTTAATTTATGAGGAATAGTTAGCTATAAAATGGAGGGATAGAAATGGAAAAGTCTATATATTTATTTGAAAGAATAAACCACAATAAAAATAGTCCTTTTTCCTATAAGCTTTATAGCTGTTTATCTTTCCATATGCTTGTCTAAACAATTAAATATAATTAAAGGAAGAACAAGTTTCTTTCGTTTTAGAGGACTTCTTATGCCAAGATGCAGGAGTCCTCCTTTTTTTGCCTGAAAACGCAGACAAAAAAAGAATGGAGGAAACATTATGGCAAGAGAATATTACCTTTATGTCAGAGGAGAAAAGGTAAAAGTCAGTGAGCAGATATACAAAGTCTACTGGCGAGAAAGAGAACACGAGAAGTATTTAGAGCAGGTGGACAGAAAAAACCACTTGCTCTTTTTTTCATCATTGGATCATGACGGACACTTTGTAGATAACATCGCTGATGAAAGCGTTGATGTAGAAAAGATTGTTGAAACACAGATGATGATTGAAACAGTCAGAAATGCTATATCAAGGCTCAATGCTGAAGAAAGGGATATTATTGAACGCTTGTATTTCAATGATGAAACGGTTCGTTCAGTGGCAAAAATCAAAAGTATTACACATCCGGCTTTAATCAAAAGAAGAAACAAAATACTTGAAAAGTTAAAAAAATTCATCGAAGAACTTTAGAACTTCGGTAACCAAAGGGGTCAAATTTTCCTTATGTAAAGTGAAGGGGAGTTTGACCTCCTTTACTTTATTCAATAAGAGAGAAGCCTGCTTATGGCAAATAGGAAAATGTAAAGAAAATAATCCCTTTCAAATATTGATCTTTGACAACTGAATAGACCAAGGTAGGACTTTATCTACTTGTGGAGAATTATGACTTACGCCATGATCTTTCTGCTGAAAGCAATTTCGGTTCTATGAATACTGGGTTAGCCAAGGATACAAGAAAGTGAGCGATAAATAAGAATACATAAAAAACAGAGGTGGCAATCTGTTCGGTGATACAAGTAGTGATAATGATACTTCAATAGTTTAAGCCGGCTCGTCTTAATAAGGGGCGGAGGTGAGATTCCTATGTTGCTGCCAAGCACCTACCAATGTCATAAAACTTAGTAAGAGAAATTATATTTGATTATAGAAAATTTAAAGCGGAGGAGGTGTGTTAGTGGATAATGACTGGAATGGATTGGCTGATTTAATTGCGAATCTGATTACAAAGTACGCTGGAGTTTTAGATTTAGATAATCTTCCAAATCCAACTCCAGTAAAAAATATAGAAGATAAAAATAAATTTGACATAGCAAAAACACAGATTGAGAAAAAGTAATAAAAGTGCTATAATATACTTGATATATAAGTCCAAACCATAA
>OBWV01000312.1_pt1 | contig 53038 bp, 67 predicted proteins | sample 1495351 | NCBI WGS metagenome assembly OBWV01 (sample SAMEA2580122, study PRJEB22360) | human gut metagenome | biome: human gut; feature: human-associated habitat; material: faeces | place: Denmark | collected 2008/2010 | reverse complement strand
TCTTTTTAGTTTTTCATCTTGTCTTGAAGACAAACGTTTTATATTTTTACAAGTCTTATTCTAATAGGCTTTTACTGTCATGTCAACGTTTATAGCTTGGCTCTTTTTCCGTGTTATTCCGCAGTCTTCCATGACTTTTCATATTTTTTGCTATATTTTTGCTATATATAGCAAAAAATTTTGGGGTTCTCAGAACATCAAATCGAACTTTATTTTAGATGTTAGTTTCTACTATTATATAGCATCTAAAAATAAACTATATACCAAAACCCTTTTAAAAGAAATTAATTAATAAATTTTGATAAATTATCAAGATTTATTTTTTGTTCATCAATTTTTCTATATAGAATTTTCCGGCCCATTAAACTAAAATAAACACGATATAAATATTCTGTTTTGTTTTTCTTAATAAACTGTAATTTAACTTTACTTAAGCTTATTCTTTCATTTAAAAATAAATTCAAATGCATTGACGGAGCATTTTTTAGAAGTTCTATTTCTCCTCCTGGACATATACCGTTATATGGTTTTCTAGCTTCTACTCCACAACCAGTCCTATGTTTCATACCCTGCGCATCAACAATCCAACCATCATAATTTAGAGGAGTTAGACTTGCGTTGCATACCGTTATTGTCCACTTTTTTAAAACAATATTATAGTTAATAACATATGATACGTTAATTCGTTTTTTACGAAGTCCAAGATACAATGCTACAATCGCTGAAAAGACTGTGCCTATTGCGCTAAACCAATCCGCTAGATTTCCCGTCTCCATCCTTTTTTCTCCTATTATGCGTTATATTTTACTTAATTAAACAAAAAGCGCCCTGCTAAGCACTCATTATAAAAAACAATTATAACAAAATAAGCCCTAGGGATCATTACAAAAAATGGTAACAATCTCTAGGGCTAAATTATTATTGACGTTGCGAGTAAACAACTGAATTAAGTTGTGATGAGTTCACTCCATTGGCAATATCAGAAGCAAATTGATTGTAACCAATACCCCAACTTGCAAGATAGCCATATGGATCAACATGTGATCCGCCAATATTTTCAGTTACCCAGTTATGTGTTTTAATACCTGGAGTACCTGCTCCACCAGCATCAAGAGTTAGTGGAATGCCATATTGCTTAGCATAGTACCGAGCAACATTGATGTAAGCAGTGTAATCCTTAATGAATTGGCTACGGTTGTATGTTCGCCCTAATTCAATTTGACATGGACTGTATGGATTAGCATTCAGAGCACCCCAAGAAACATACCCTGGTTCCCCCACTTCAAAGACTTGTCCGCCGTCACCGACAACAAATTGAGTGTAGGCTGATTGCCAGTTGTTACGTAAGTAGTTTGCATTAGCAGCAGCTCCACTTTCAGCGCCAACATCGTGCATGATGATGTAATCGTTGATTGCGGTTTGACTGCTTCCTTCCCAGCTGGCGAGGTCGTAGGTATGGTTGATTTGATTAGGATTGAATCCTGTATTCTGAACTACTGAAAGAATACCATTGTTATCTGCATGGTAAGTAACTCCGTCAACAGTAATGTCAGTGTTAGTAACTTTTAGATAAGTGCTTGGATCAAAATAATACTTGCTACCTTGCCAATCAACTAAGCCAGTCATCAGTCGGCCATCTTTGCCAACCATATACCAATCGCCCCACTGTGACTTAACGTATTCTTGCTTGTTGGCTTTGAGGTACGTTGTCGGATCGAAGTAGTAGTAACTCCCCATCCATTGTTGAACTCCGGACAGCACTTGACCATTATCACCAACCATGTACCAATCGCCCCATTGGGATTGCGCATAGTCTCGCTTGGTATGGAGGGTTCCATCTTGATTGAAGAACCAGTAAGATCCTTGCCACTGTTGAACACCAGTTAGCATCTTACCATCTTGGGTTAAATACCAGCTAGTGCCCGGATTAGCTTTAGGAAGCTGACGGTATTGTCGTCCTTTCTGCACTTTCCCGTTGTTCTCATAATAAGTGTAAGTACCATTCTGCTTCTGCCAACCAGTATTAGCAGAAGCAACACTTGCTGAACCTACTAAAAAAGCACCAGCCATTGTTGCTAGTGCCAAGCTCTTAACTTTCTTGAATGATTTATTTTTCATTAGGATTATCCTCCTTGTTAGATTGCTTAGGAATAAAACTCTTGCCGCTAAAGATAGTCTTGTCTGTGTTCAATTTAATGGAACCGTTAGAAATAGTTGTCTTTACACCATCAACTCCAGTTTCAACAGTACTGGTGGTGACTTTGCCGTTACCTTCCACAAAACCACATAAACCAAGAATGGTTAAAAGCGTGTTGATGATCGCTGCCACTTGATCCCAGTGACCATACGTAAAACCAAAAGCCATCATGACTTGTTGAATGAGCACAATTAACAGCGTAATAAAAGACGCTACAACCGTTTTATTGATCGTACCGTCTGGATTAAGGAACTTCTTTTTAATTACTACTTTAAGCTTCATTTATAATTACCTCTTTCCAAGTTTGTAATTCTCCGTTCATGATCTTTTAATTGCTCATCATGACGAATAAATTTCTTATCTCCTTGCTCCAATCGTTCATTGGCTTTAGCATATTGACGATTAGAAACCTCCATATTTCGATTCAACTTACTTAGTTCATCATAAATTGGACCAAGAATATTTTGTTCGATATTATCAATAGCTTTTTTTGAACGTTTACTTAGCCATTTAAATCCAGTAATTATTATTCCAATGATAGTTAAAATGGCTACCCAATCTTCTAATGAGTAGCCGAAAATATAGTGAATTGCTACCCAGTGCATTTACTCACCTCCATTATTGAACATTATTACTTGTCGGTGTAGTAGATGTACTTGCTGAACTTGCGCTAGTAGCCGGGTCCGCTGATGCTGGTGTACTATCTGGCGTTGTAGTTGATGAGCTTGCTGAAGTAGATGGCGAGTCAGCTGATGAAGCTGGCGTATCTGACTTAGCAGAATCACTTGTTGCCGGCTTATCACTTGCTGGAGTATCGCTCTTAGCTGGCTCATCAGATTTAGGTACGTCAGTTTTAGAATCCTGTAATGTTTTAACTTGCGATGTTAAATCGGTTACGAGCGCCGATAGCTTATCAACTTGAGTTTTTAGGTCACTTACCGTTGTTGAATTTTGCAATGCATCTAGTGTAGTAGCATTATCCTGTACCTTTTGCCGTAACTCATTAAACGAAACGATTGTGACAAATTTGCTAGGGTCCGCATCCTTACCAGCTTGACCTTCCGCAATTACCCCTGTATCAGTATTTCCAATCATCCAGTGCTTAGTTTTCGGGTCAATCGTAGGTGTTAACCCATTATTACCGTCCAGCCCTTTTGTTCCGACTCCTGGTGTACCCGGCAATCCTTGAATACCTTGCGCCCCTTGTGGCAACTGCAAGTTCAAAGTATAGGTACTTGGATCGCTTTGTAATGGTACTAAAGTAGCTGATGGTTGAGCATCTGGTAATAGCTTGGTTACCGAGCCAATCACAATCTTCGGGGTCTTTCCCGGATCACCTTTTGCACCTTTCGTCAAAGTTCCTACTTTTTGCATAACCGCATTCCAGAAGGCATTAATTGTCATTGATGGAATGTTAGTTACATCTGATACCTTCATTGAGTTTTCTTCAATCGTAAATTGAGCAAAGCCTTTTGAAGGATAAACAGCGTCTTTCTGGGTATCATTGCTCATAGCCCACAACTCAACAATATAGTTGCCAGGGGTTAATTGTTTAACGTCTTCTGTTTTAAGGATGACATTCTTATCTTGAATATACCCGGTAGCCGTAGCGGCAAAGTCCTTAGGATGTTCTAAGTCATTGTTTAAGGTACTAGCAATCTTGAACGTTAATGTCCGATTGCTAAAATCAGGTACTTTATCATCATCAAGCGCCGTAAAAGTCATTACTGCATCTGTATCACCGAACTTCCAGTCTTTCCAATTGTCAGCAATTGTTAGTGTTCGCATATGTTTCTCCTTTCTATTTTGTGCAAAATAAAAACGCCCAAAAAGGACGTCTATTATTTTCTTTTCCATGACTTCCAAATAGCCATAGTGACTGTATAACTAGTAACATAGGCACAAAGAAAAACAATAATTTTTAGTGCCATCTTTATTCCTCCCGATAGGCTTTTCCAGTAAATTCTTTGTACTGTTCCTTGGTAATTGCTCCCTCTTCGACCGCCCAGCGAATATCAGCGTATTGTTGAGCCAACATTTTGATTATTTCAACCATTCTGATCACTCTTTTCTAGTTGATTTACTTTCTGCGTTAATTGAAAAACTTGTTGCGTCAAGGCATTGATTAATTTAGCTGATCCGTCTGGTTCACTTGCTGGAACGTTGTATAGCTTTCGGTATTCATCATTACTAATGCCATGCCAGGTATTATTTGCTGGATCATAAGTAGGCTCATTCAATCCATCTGGTGGTACAGTATGCGTTGCATTGGCAATCACTGTTCCGGGCTTAATCTTGGCTAAACCAGTTAGGTGATAGCTATCGTCATATTCATAAACTGTTTGCGGCTTATTGATGGATTCATTATCCGCCAATTCATATGCTTCTAAGTTAATGTTGTCTTTACGTCCCACAAAGAGGTTATTCTTGTTATATACATAGATTGTTGCCATATTGCTCACCCCTATCTGTCAAATGCAATAATTACAAGACTAAGTCGTTCAATTTCGTGGCGCTTGCCTTTAAGACTGATATTGAGCTTCTTACTATCAATATCAAGACGTGGTAAAGCATACCCTTCAAAGTGATACATCTGTGCAATTGCCACATCAGCGTTATCAACCACCCACGGAAGATAGATTTGTGATTCATTAAAGTCTTGGTCATTGTCGACCTTAACATCACCACGTCCTAGAATTAGGTTCACATTCTGCATAATATGGAACTTAGAGAGGGCAAAGTCATTTCCGTTGTTAGCTCGTGATAGGCAGCCGCCTAACGTATAATCACGAGTCCAAGCGGAATCGGTTCTCAATACATTGGCTAACCGTCCAGTAATCGAATTAAGCTGGCTAGTTAAACCATTGAACTTGTTATCAGTATAGTTGAATAGCGCTTGGCGAGCTGGTCCTTGCAAGTTGTCAATCTCAGTAACTCCGTGGAACTTGTTCTCACCAGTAAAATTATTGTTTCCACCAAAAGTTGCCACTTGGTTAGCCGAGATTGCAGCTAATAATGCTTGAACTGCTGAACGGGCAACATCTGCTGCTCCCTCTGTTCCTGAAAGCATTGCTTTAAGCTGATTAACCCAATTGGTAACTTCTTGTTCAATTCCAACCATGTTTTCCTTAACGTAACCGTTGTAAATTTGTGAATCGCCGGTTGTCATATAATCGGCACCAGCTAAAGTAGAAAAAGCAACGTTAATCGTCGAAATAACTTGATTGTTGCTATCCTTAATCCGGAAATAGGCTTGTTGATAATCGCCGACAGCTTGATAGAACGCCCCTGGAATTGTAAAGTCTAGCATTCCTACCGCCATATTAATTGGCTTGTATGTCGCACCGGAAATCTTGACTCGACCATCATGATCAGTCCCAACTAAGTCAATTGACATACCTTGCATATTCTTTGGCCGTTGATTAGGCCCTTCAACAACCACAAATGGTACAACCCGTCCATTATCGCCTTGATGACCATTCATTGCCGGAATCATTGTCGTTCTATCCGCTGAAACGGTTGTATCCAGCACAATTCGATTATTACGGTCCTGTGCTTCAAGTAAATTCGCCATTCTCATTCCCCTTTCAATACGCTATTAACGTAACTAATTAGCGTGTTTAATTTATTCTCAATTAAATACCAGTTGTAATTAACGGTATCTTTGTAATGAGCATCAGTCGCCAAACTGTCAACACGTAGCAATCGCAATAGGCTAGTTTTAGCACCCGTTTCAGGGTCACATAACCAGTTGCTATTACATAAGCTAATCAGCTCGTTAACTTCTCGCTCTAAGTTGAAGAAACTTAATAATACATAGTTGCGAAGCGGACGAGTAAGCGCATTGTCGGGAGCGATTAATGTTGCCTGAACCTGCTTACTATCCGTTCCCATAAGGTTGTGCATTTGGCTATAAAGTTCATTAATCTTGTTGAGCGTCCGGTTAATCCCGTTACTCACATTGGTACCAATCCCAAATAAATCTGCTAAACGGTCAAGCCTCAACTCATCAACTGTTTTAACAACTGGTGGTTGAGGCTTATTTTCTGGCTTATCAGTTTTAGGTGGATTATCGTGAGGAGGGTCAATATGTGGTGGTGGACTCGGTTGAACTGTTCCGCCTGCCATTTGCTTAAACTTCTCTGCTAGCCGTTGAGCAATAGCTCGCATCGTTGCTTTCGTTGGGTGTACTCCTGTATTACCGTCACCCAGTGTTTGATTAGCATTTTCGTAGGTGATTAATGGATCTGGGCGCCAGTCGTAATATTCAAGCCCTTCTTGTTTGGCAACGTCAATTAACATGTCGTCTAACTGATTCTGGTTCCAAAAGGCATCATTGACATCATAAAGGGTCTTGCTTCCTTGTCGAAAGTCCTCAGTCGGCAATTCCAACAAGATTTTAATGTTAGGATTATTACGCTTTAACGCCTCAAAACCATTAACCGCATTCTGCTTAACAGTTGCTAAGGCTTCGGGCCAGCTGAAGTTATTAACTCCATAACTTACTAGCGCATAGTCGAACCCTGATACGTCAGTCTTATTGACCATCGCCGTAAAGCCATTTGAACTATTGTCATACTTAGTTCCGCCAATCGCTACATTGGTTACCTGCCAGCCTAAGTGTTGACCAATCAATTCAGGGATCCGTTGATTGGCTGAAACATTTTCTTTTCCGTCCCAACCAGCAAAAATTGAATCGCCAAACGCAACTAGTTTGGTCATGTTACCACCTCGTTATTGATTGTTCGGTTCAGTATTTTGGTTTTCCTTTTTGATAGCTGTATCAGCGGCGAGCTTCTGCTTAGCAATGGTAATTAAGTCCTTCATTGATAATTGCATAAAGTCCTTGCCTTCTGGTAAATCATCCGGTTTAACCCGAATTGAAGCATTGACAAATTCAGTACTATCAGCACTTTCATTATGCAAACCAACTTGCGCATAAAGGCATTTACCGGTATTAGTATCAAATTGGTAGTTAAACGAGCTTAATTGTGTTTCATTCATGGTATTTTCCTCCTAAATATTTGTACTAAAAAGGCCCACAGCTTATTTATTTTGTGGGTCTTGTTCTGTTTCTGTGGTGTTAGCGGTTTGATTTTCGGTAACTGTTTTAGGTGCTACTGATGATTGATCCTCTTTTGCTTGTTTTTGCTTTGCTAACTCATCTTGTAAATCCTTAATTTGTTTCTTTAATTGATCGTTTTCATTTTGCAACTCAATTGCTTGAGCTCGGAAACTAGCCCGATCGATCTCAGCATTTGAAAGACGAGCAGCTAATTCTCGGGCGGTTTGTACTAATAAATCATTGTTATTCATGTTGTAATTTCTCCTTTAATTCTTTGATTTCTTCTTTTTGTGTTTGCACTTGTTTATCAATTTCTTGAAAGGCGGCGATTAGGTATGACAGCTCAACACTCGGCTCACGATATTTACCGCTTTGATCAATAAATTCCCGTGGAACTGAGTATTGTGATACATCGTTCACATCATCAATGATGAAACTAGCTTGCGGATCGTAAACACCCTTAGCTACATTCCGCTTATACTCATAAAGGTATTGGTCATCTTGACGGATCTTATCTAGCGCCAGACTAGTATCAAGCTTTTTGATATTTGTCTTCTTTGATAGGGTCGAATAAGTGAGCCATCCTTGTGCTCGGCAATAATCATTGAAGTAAACATACTTCATGAAGCGAGCACCAGAATTAACATGGAAGTTTTCCCCATTGTTATTACCAGTATTGAATTCAACGGTATCAGAGTTATCAAGACGGGTAAAACCAGCATATGTCCCGTTATTAGTATTGTTTTGGAAGAATAGTGTTGGCTTAACATTCACTCCGCCATTAACAACCTGCATATGCATATTACCTTTAGTGGCAAAATTGATTTCACTGTTAGTCAAACTAATAGCATCTACCATTGAAAACCAGTTTTGAGTAGCCGTTGCCCCACCTGGATTAATATGATCAAACGCACTTATCTTAAAATACCCATTCGCAGCACCATCATACCCAACACTATAATAAGGAACTGATGAGCTATAACCGTTTGGTATTACGTTCGTTAGAAAGTCTAAGCCACTATAGCCCATACGAATTCCAGTATTACTTGCGGCACTCCCAGTAGGTTGAATATACATATAGTCATGGTCGGCTCTTATTCGCGTTCGTCCATCACCTAAGCTAACGTTATTAGTGTTAAGCCAACCAGTATTAACCTTGTCAGCACTTAAACTAGCAATTGCCGCACTCGGAATAAAAGCACGACCGGAAAATACGACTGATGAAGCATCAAGGTATAGCTTATTTGACTGAATCAACGTATTACCAGCCGTTAAATTAATCTGTGACAGCAGTTCGCCCTTTTGAACTCGTAAGTTAACTGCATCTTGTAGCTGAGTTATTTCGGTATAGGTTGCTCCTTCTTCCCAGCCGGTCCAGTAAGTACCGAACCAACGTCGATACTTATGCTTGAGTCCACTATCTTGGTAAACGTCCTGGCGAATTCGATCATTACCATTACCAGTTACGTCAACATAGACCCAGCCACCGATTGGATTATTAGCCAGGTTACGAACAAAGTAATGACCATTAGTCCGCATATTATTAATATCTGCTGAATCTAAAGTTTGCATATCGACAGCACGTTTCAAATTATCAAAATCGGCTGTGCCAACCTTAGACTGCATTAAATTCGAAAGTTGCGTGTACTTTGAGGATGTATCATTCTGGTAATTAGTAACACTTGACTGCAAGCCGTCGATTGAAGCCGTGAGTGACTGGATACGTTTGATTGAATCGGAGTGGTTGTCACTAATCTTTCGGTCAAGCTCTGTGATAGTATCGCTTAATGTCCCAGCTTTTTGATCGACTAATGATTGTACTGTACTAGTCGTTGCGTAGCCTTTACCGTCAACAATGTTGTTGACTTTAGTTTCATCAACTTTTGATTTAACCTCGCCTGCCATCACATCAAGCCGAGCGCTTAATTGTTGTGCTGTGCCTTTGATATTATCAACATCGGTTTGTTTTGCCATAAGGCTGATGAGCTTACTGTTCTCATCAATAGCAGTTGAGTTCTTCTTGATCGAAGCGATAGCATCATCAGGGTTGGGGGAATAATCAGACTCAACATTTCCCATTTCTAATTGAGGATGATGATAAGTTGTAACAAAGTTTTTTCCTTCAATCTTTCCCATATGACCCGCATACAGCCAAACACTATAACTTGTTCCATCCTTAGGAATCGTAAATGTTTTTGAATGCCGCTTGCTATCTGCCAGAAAGACAAAATTAGCATTACCGACCTCTTTGTTACTTGACGAATTCCAAATCCGCATTGAAGCTTCTTGAACATTATTAGTATTTGTTGCCGAAACTGAAAAGGTATACGTCTCACCAGGTGTTAGGTCCCAATAAATTGCTTTATTACACCAAGCAGGCCAAGGGTCAGTTGTCTTGGATTCAATGACGATATCCTTGTCACTATTGGAAAGTAAGTTTCTCCCACCAATCCTTAACCCATTAACCTTATCCTTCAACGTCTGATATTCAGTAGATGATACCTTCTGATTAATTTGATCGGCCATCGTCTTTTGTTCAGCACTAACTTGATTAACCGTTCCCTTTACATTATCTACTTCGGACTTATCAGCTTTACGCAACAACACATCTTTGGTTTGCTGCTGCTCGGTACTCAAAGAAGTTTGCTTAGATTGTAGGTCTCCTGTAATACCAGAATACTTACTATCTAAGTTATTAAGTGTCACATTAAGACTAGCCAATTGATTATCTTGACCAGTTAAAGTGTCATGCAACCCCTTAGCGTCAAGCTGAATGTTTTGGATATTCTTTTGTGCATCGCTAAGTAATAATTGCAGATTGTCTGCTTTCTGCGTGACCTTATCTAGATTACCCTTCGTATCAGCCAATTCACTCGTATGTTCGGTAGCAGTCTGCTCTACTTTGCTAAGCCGTCCATCCTGGTCTTTGAATGTCTGCTCATACTCGCTAGCAGTTAGTAATAGATTAGAGATATTATTTTGTGCGTCCTTCATTGACGCTTGTAACTTATCAGCAGAAGTTAGCAATGTGGCAATATTGCCTTGATTGTCCTTAATGTTCTGGCGTAAGCCTTTGATATCAGCCTGAATCTGATTAACATTTCCCTGTGCAGAAGCAAAATCAGCTTCAAACTGTCCTTGTTTCTGCTTAATCAGAGTGATGTCATGGCCTTGTTCCGCAGCACTTTTAGCATAAGCGTCAAGGCTAGTATCAACTTCATCTAATCGCTTTTCGACTTTATCCATCGAGTCACTTGTCGATTTAAGTTCGGCTTGAACTGCTTGGACGGCTGATTCATTGGCAGATTTTGCTTGGTTGATGCTAGTTTGAACTTCAGCAATAGTTGATTCTATTTGCGCAACATCACTAGCTGCGTTAGCCTTTAATTGCTGAATTTCCGCCGTAGCACTATCCATTGCTGACTTTGCTTCAATCACCGCTGAACTCTGTGCAACAATCGCATCACTATTGACCTTACTTGCAGCAATAGCGGACTCAGCAAACTTTACAGCCTCATCGGCTTGCTGCCGTGCTTTTTCAAGTCCTGGTAATTGATTTTTTATTTCATCTGCAACGGTATGGTCTAACAGCTCGCTAACCTCAGCTTGCTGTTTCGGTTTTAGTAATTCCCACATTCGTTCTGCATCTGGCCGACGAAAGATAATTCCTTTAGGCGAAATAACTGTATTAAAGTCATTTCCCATTGTGGAATAACCAAAACCTTTACCACCGCCAAGAACTGTATCTTGACCAATGCCAACCCAACCTTTGCTATCAGTATTTACATCAACATTGGTGTAGGTATTCCGCTCTTTACGGGTAATTGGTTGCTTATTTAGCTTCCCAGTTAGATCAATATTTAGTCCATTAATATAACCGTCAGTATCCCCAACTGTTATTGAATTATCGCCATCCTGATCAATCATTTTGTAAAAGCTAATATTTTTTACATCATCTTCATCTAAGCTAGCAAATCCCTTAACAGTGTTAACCAGTCCAACATAGTAGCCACCTTGACGTAAGTTAGAATAGATACTTTGAATTTCGTTAATGTTACCTACATCTTCAATGTTTATAAATACATAGCTTCCTTCTACAAATCCTTGATTAGATAGATTTTGCAAAAGATTTAATACGTCACTTGCTCCTGAGTAATTAACTAGAGCATGAATTTTAGCATTAGCTTTTTCCGCCAATCCAACCAACTTTTCAGTATCAATCTGATTGGCCTTGATTAATACAACTGAACTTTTATTAAGTCCATTACTATTAGCTGTTGTTAGTATCTTGATCGGTATTTGGCTTTTCAATGTTTTCTCCAAATGTTCTCACCTCCTGTCTCGTCCAAGTCTGTTTTGACCATTCTGGATTGATTATCTGTGTAGGACGATTAGCAGCATTATTGAATGATTGTTCATAATCAAGAATAGATTTTTCAACACTATTCAAAGTAATTGTAGTGTTATTTGATGACTTTCTATGCGAATACCAAGTGAACCCAACTATTGGTAACTTAGACTTATAGTTTCGTTGTTTGATTTCAAAATGAACAATATCGCCAGGGATAGGTCGTTCATTATTCATCATCGTGCAAGTAATAGACATATCTGGGTTAGGATGAAATTGTTTCAGTGCATACTCTTTCATCTGGTCTTTATCTTGAATAGAATCATTAGTAATATCATCGGGCGCAAAGAATAATCCCCAACGATCAATACTTTCCTGATCTTTTACGATAAACGGCTGAAAATAGTATTGAGTTGTATCTGTTTCAGTAGTTGTGGTTGCATCCGTTCCATCATCTCCACCAGATGCACCTTGTGAGACAATCGCTGCCATTTGATCGTTTCTCGCATACCAAGAAGGCGGGAAATAACTAACAGGCTCAATTTTGCAACTTTCTCCAGGTTCAGGTTCATAAATCATTGTATTTGCGTCTAACATTAAGCAAATATGGTGTGTACCGCCATGCGGGCCATAAAAGCCAACATCCCCTGTTTGCGGTGTTGATACTTGGTGAAAACTAGGCTCCATTGCAACAGTTTGAGCGGGAACTCTAATTCCAAAGTCTTGATAAACTTGACTTACAAAAGAAGAACAATCCATTCCCGACCATGGGTTCCCACCACGGGTACCACCAGCACCGCCATATACATAGGGAACGCCTAAATACTTTTTTGCATCATTAATAACTGCTTGTGCACCTTTACCACCTGTAATTGTTCCATTTGGTAATCCTGTATCTACAGTCGATGTATCTTGTTGCGTATAAGTGGCTCCTACACATCGCGCTTCATTAATAATCGAATTTGAATCAATATCAATTTGAATATCAGAAACATTATTCAGGTAGTCGAGACGGTGGCCACGATCCTTATAGAACTCATCATGTGAATAAATAATGATGTGTTTGGCCACCGGGAAAATAACTGCGTCAGTCCAAGTTTCAGTTATTTTAGAAATGCCTGTTTTAAGTGAAACAGCGTCAAGTGCTACTGGTTGAGGATTGAAGTTACCTTTAATCTCCCAAGTGAAGTTTAACCAGTTATTACCATTTGTATTGTTGGCATCACCAATGTAGTACTTCATTATTTGCTCGGGTCCGATTGGCGTTAAACTAGTATTTTCATCATCTTTATTATCTTGATTTGTTTGATTAGGAGCATTGCTATCAGGTGATGCTTTGTGACCTATATCGCCCCAATCGGTATTACCATCAACACTCTTTGATCGAGATAATTCAGTATAGATTTGAGAACAAGTAACTTGAATTGCCGAAGACCCTTGACTAGGCGCATCACTTACCTGTTTAATAACAAAAATCTCACCATGATCATATACCCAAGACTGATTAGTTAGCATACTGTATGCTTCTGATCCGTCATCATAAGCAGTAAAGGTAAGGGTATAGTCACCATTAACCGCGTAAGTCCACTCTACTTGATCGAACAATACCGCTTTTAGTGCTGCGCGCTTACCATGAATATCTTCAATGATTAACTTATCGCCATTCATAAGCATCACCAACCTAATACAAATAAATAAACGGAAAGCTAAATGTTATATCAACACTTGAGCATTCCGTTATTTGAAAGTTATTATTACCACGTTCAAGGGTAATCGTGCCAAAATCTGTATCATTGTTAATATTGTTATTATCAACATAACAATTAACACCATCATAAGTAATTACTCCTGATTGAGATTTGGTAATTTCTAATGACGAATTATTTGTTGTATTTGTTATCTTACACTTACTACCTGAGAATCTTATCAGAACTTTCATATCATGGTGTTGGTAATAAGGATCAATAGCAACATCGCTAGGATTATAAACTGTGAAATTCATTGAATTAAAGTGGTAATCTCCTGGGTTATTTCCTAAGTAGTTCATTCCATACCCAGTTCCATCTCCATTAAAATCCTTCACCGTATCAGAGCGAAAAATACTGAACCAATATCCAGACGGATTTTCAAAGGGGATTGTAAAAGTGGCTACGTTTGCTCCAGGACTAATCGGTGCAACATCAGCGGTCATCGGATAGGCGAAATACACTTTAGCCATATTAATAGAATGGCGAATCCTTATCAATTGTCGACTACCAAAAAGTAAATTATAGAGCTTATGCTTAGCTAACTGTAAATCCTCATAGTCCATAAAGTTTAATGAGAACTTTTCATTCATTGTTCGTTTGTCATACGCCTCTGATATAAATTGTTGACCATCAACTGCAGCTAATTGTTGGTAGTTATTAACTACTTGTGGGCTAGAACCTGAATCATCCATTCCTAGGTATGATAATCCAGTGATTTTATCAGTTAGTTTTATTTCGGGCTGGTTACCAACCTTAACGTAAATTTCTGGTTCACTCACTTATTACCATCTCCTTAAAACGAATTTAATTTCATTGACAGTCTTTGTGCTTGCAAAATATCTTGACGCTTGGGGTCGAATTTACCCTGACTATGAATTGCAGCAACTTGTTGAGTTCCTAAATTGATTAATGATTGTATGTCCTTATGTAACTGATCTAATTTCGATTCTAACGACCTGAAATTATCTTTATCGATAGATTGGTCGTCTCGTGTTGTCTGAACGCTAGGTTCTTCACCTCTAAAACGTGCAATAACCTCACCAAGTAATTGATAAGCACGAGACCTTTTATTAATATCTGTCGGAATAACATATTCTGGCTTATTCTGTTCCGCAATCCGAATGAATTGTTCAGTATCAATTCGACCACCATTCGCATATCCATGACCTTGGCCAAGAAAAGAAAGACTATCTCCATAACGTTTACGAGCATAGTTCAGTCCCGCAAGCAAGTTATCAAATCCATTCCAAATATTTCCATGGCCCGGAAGTTTATTAGCAGCGAATGTTCCTGGCTTAACTTGCATTAATCCCATCGCATGACCGTCAGCTAAACCATCAGTTCCACCCATTGCTTTAGGGTTACCGCCAGATTCCGTCTGAATTTGACGAAGTACCTTACCTACAAGACTGCCTGATAAATGCAACATTGCTAATGCCTTTACTACGTATGGCCGCCAACGTTCCACACCAGAACCACCAGGATCAGCTAATTCTTCAAATTGTTTCTTAATCCATTTTCCTGCTTGTTTAGCAATGTAAATGGGTACATTAACAACCAAATCACTAGCATACTTAATTGGTGTTGAAATGTGCACGAAGCGCTTAAATACCTCATTTAGCGCTTCTATTGGGTGTTCAATAACCTTATCAATAAACTCTCCGGCATTATCAAGCTTATCAGTAAGTCCGCTAAAAAAGTCACCTACTCCATTAGCATAACGAGGCAAGTTAAAAGCTTTTGCCAACTGGTGAGAAGCTTCTCCGTTAAGAATAGAAATTCCTTTTGGTAAGAATGCTAAGAAATTACGCTTATTAGGAAACATTCCAATTTGACCATTAGGAAGACGATACATTTCACGAAAGTGTTCACCCGGACCATCATTTACTAGTGCAAGTGAAGACCTTTTAGTGCCATCAGGATTTCCAGCAGTCCCAGTCGCATAGCTCGGAACTGAGATTGACCAGTCACCACTAATTTTGCTAGCACCAATTTTATCAAGGATCCAGTTCAAACCATTCTTAATATCATTCATTAAGGTATTAAATGGTTTTAGAACACCATTAGCTAAATCAGCCATTGCTCGCATGGCGTTCTTCTTACCAGTTGCAATTGCATCCCCAATCTGAGACATATGATCTTGCCACGATTTAAGCATCCGTCCTAGGCTACCACCAGTAAGGTCATTCAAACGATCGTACATATCCTTAAAAATTTGATGATTATTTTTTTCGCATATCTTTAGCTGTTTGACTGGTATCTTGTCCTAACCGATCCCAGTGGCCACTCACTAAGTCATGCCAAGATCTTGTATGATCTTGAATAACCCGATACATAGATTGGAATGTTTTAGGGTGCTGCCGATACATATTTCGAACAATTCTAGAAGTTGAATTATTTAAATTGTTATACCAACGATTAATATTATTCACACCTGAACGAGCGCTTGTTTCTATGTTCTTCCAACCACGTGATGCCGACTTTCGAACATTATTCCAATACTGTTGATTTTGTTTTTCATCTTGGCGTTGTTCACGTTGTCGATTACGCCAATAAGACTTCCAATTCTTGGCCAAACTATTAGTAAAGTTATGCCAGTTCTTTTCTGCCTGCTTATTAGCCTTAGCTTGCTCACGATTGGATTGTTCCTGGCTCTTGCTGATCTGTTTGAATGTATTTTTGAAAAAACTTCCTACTTTTTTCAATCCACTCTTTGCAAACTTAGCAATCCCATTAATAAATTTTCTGAATTGTTTATTAGTGTCATATAAATGCTTTAATTCAATTATTAATGCAGCAATAGCAGAAATAACTAAAATAATTACATTACTTTTCATAGCAAGATTAAGCATTTTTTGATTTAGGGCGGCAATCTTTGCAGCACTAGACAATCCTTTGTAAACAGCAATTCCTTTTCCAAAAGTCATATAAAAAGCTGTTACTAATCTTGCAGTCTTAGTAAATGCAAAAGAGGCAATCATTGTTTTAGCAAAAACTTTAACTGCTGTTTGATGCTTACTCATAAAAGCAATAGTTTTAGATAATAAACTTAACACTCCGGCTAATGCTTTACTTATACTATTAGCATAACGTTGCATAGATTTATCAGACGTAACTTGAACTAAAGCATCTTTAGCAGATTTACTCATCTTAAAGGACGACTTTTGAACATCCCCTGATAGTTTTGAAAAGCGCGATTTAAGATACATGGACATTCCCATGTAACTTGTCATCGCTTCAGATTGTCCAGTCTTATATTTCTTTCCCAAATAGTCCATGGCCTTGACAAAATCATCAGCAGTTAATTTGCCTTGCTGGGAAAGTTCTTGTAACTGTTTCATCGATTTTCCAGTTGCTTTTTGAATTGCTTCTCCAAACATCGGAAAACGATTGATCATAACATTCATATCTTCCTGACTCGCTTTACCACCAGCAACAATCTTTGCATACTGCTCACCTGCTTCTGCAATCTGAGCATTCGTCATATGCATGGTTGAACCTAAACGCACAAAGTCATTAGTCCACTGTTTAGCATGTTTAACATTGCTATCCACATGGTAAAAACTTTGAGCCATTTTATTGATTGTTTCTGCAGAGTATATTGAGTGCTGAGAAAGATCATTAATAAAATTAATTAGTTGTCTGCCATCCTGGGGTGCCTCGGTTGTCAAAGACTTCCATACAGTACGCATTGTATCTTGTTCTTTATTATATTCGCGACCCGCTTCAATTAAGCCATGCATATTGCTTGTCATAGCCATAATCGCATTAGATGCAAGATTAGATACAAAAACACCTGCGAATGATGTTTTTAATGTTTCCCTTAACGATTTAGTTTCACGATTTGTTAATTCTTCTGCATTTTTTATGCCAAGAATTTTGTTTCTAGCAGATGCAAAGAAACCAGATCCTAAAGTGTCTTTACGAATTAGTGAAGCATGCAAGTCGTCAGTTCTAGTTTTCAATTCAGAAATTTGCGATTTTGTTTTTCCAATTGACGCACTAGTTTCATCTAACCTCACTTTTTGTTTTCTGTATGCTTCACTATTCTTTCCTTGTGTTTTAGCAAGCTGATCTAACTCTTTCTTTTGAAGGTCGTACTGCTTAGAAAGAGTTTTTAATCCAATACTTAAGCCCTTAATTTCAACGTCATTTGCTTTAAGCTCTTTACCATTCGCACGCAAATTATTTGCATATGCTCGTGAAGACTCCTGGGCTCTTCGAAAACTAGTTTGTAATTCAGCTAAACCCGAAGTTTGATACTTTAATGTACTATTAGCCCGATTAACTTGTACCTCATACGAAGCTAATTGTTTACTAGCTTGAGAGATATCTTTATCTAATTTCAGCCATGTTTCTAATTGATCCTTATTAGATAAGTTCAAGCCTTCCTGACGACTTTTTAATTCAGAAATCTTAGCCTTTTGAAGTTCAATTACTTCATTTAATCCAGAAATACGCGCTTTAGCAGCTTCAGCATATTGGCCAGAATTTTTTAACGCAGTTTCATTAGCTTTCCAAGCATTCGTGGCCGCACTAATTGAACTCCGGAACGCAGATAAACTTTTAGTCGCAGCAATTGTATCAACTGATATCCGCGTCGCCATTTCATTTTCAACTTTCAATTTATCCACCTCCCATTAACATTGCTAACTTCTTATGGGCATCCCCCGTATTCATTGGTCGATCTTCCCTAGATTTAGCACTCAGTATTTTCAGCAGTTCTTCATATTCTTGGCAGTCAACTTGTGATGGTGCCATTCCGCCTTGAAACATTAGCTGCTTTTTTAGATAGTTACGATCTTCAATTTCCTGTTTCAGTGAATCTATTGATCGGAGGATTTCTCCCCTTATCCTTTTGGGCCCTTTTTCTTATTATTAACCGTCTTTTGATATGTATCTTCTGGTACACCTTTAATACGATTGCAGACATAACTTACATAACTCCCAAGTTGCTGATAATCGACACGTTCTTTGATCATATCAACTTGTTTATCACTCAGTTTTAAGACATCTTGAAGAAAGACAAAGATCTTTTTATTAACTTCTCGTTCTTTCTTTAGGGTAGCAATCATGGCTTCGCTACTGTCTAGATTTTTATCTGATTTACTAAGTTCAGCATCCAAAGAAAGCAATGTAATCATCATTTCATCTGCTTTATCGACCGCTCCTACTGTTGCATGAATATTGATTGGTTTTCCAAGACCAATTTGTTTTGTGTTAATTTTAACTGTCATATTTACCTCCATTTAGCCGCCCATTACTGTATTGTTTATTTCTATGGCGACTCATTTTTACCTAAACAGTTGGCTTATTTACATCGGACTGATTTGTATTTGTAAAACTACCAGTTCCAGTAGCTTGGATATAGCTTGCCATTGGATTATCTCCAGAATAGCCACCGAATACCTCTTTCAACATTGTCTCAAAGCCTTGCCATGCTGAATCGCCGGTATTGTAGGCTTTGAAAGATTGTTGAGAGCCTTCTTTGTTTAAGAAGACATTGTTAGGAATTGGATTCAGGCTCTGATAAGTAAAAGCAACATTACTATCGGTTTCATTCTTATTGTTTGTTCCATGATTACGTGTAGGGAGTGTCATCTCACCATTTGCAAAGGCGTCAAAGAACCAGTTTCCATCAAAATCATGCGATGCAATAAGAAGTGCAACATGCGGTTTATTGTTAGAAAGAACACGACCACCATTAATGTTCGTATAACCTACCATCTTACTTCCATCTTCATATGGCATATCCAACATGGTTAATGCAACTTGAGGCGTTGGCACCCCGTGATTAATTCGCTTAACTTTATTGTTAGCATATTGTTGTTGCCCTGCTTCTTCGAGGCCAGTGATATTAGCAGTAGTAGCCCCATCGCCATCACCGTCCCAAAGAGCAATTCCTTTCGGACCTAATCCGCCTTTTTCGGGATCAGTAATTAAAACACCTTTGTCATCTGTAATTCCAGCCATAACAAAGTCGATCCCTTTAATAGACATTCCTGCCATTTTCTCACACTCCTTTTATTACTAAGTCTTTGGCAAAATAAAAGACCTTGGTACTTTGACCAGTATCAGGATCTTTCACATGCGCTTTTGATTGTTCAACCGTCCATTTATCATGAACGAATTTCTTTGCTAATTCTATTTCCAAGTTTGTTACATCTTCTCCGCTCAATGCTTTTCGATAAAAAAGCTGCACCTCAACGCCAATTGTCCATCCCTTAAAGGTGGCATTTGCATAATAAGTAGGCTCATTAAGCCATTCAGTTATTAAACAAATTGTTTTGGCTTGATTTCCGATGATTTCTTTAGGAATCGATTCTCGATATACTTCATCGATTAACGAAAACTTATTCTTTATCAGTAATTCAGCTTGTTGTGAAGGAGATTTCATTTTTGCTGACCTCGATAGACTTTTGCTTGAGCCTCGAATACCTTATCTTTGGCATCACGCCTCGTATTATCAATAAAGTGGTCTCCACGCATCTTTACTGTTCCATCGTTTAAGAATCTAGCAATACGTGCATGATTAATGCCGCTATCTTTTGGCCCTTCAAACCCAACCAGGGAATTTCCGTTATCCACATCCCCCATATCTTTATTTTCAAAGATAATCGAATCAGCTAAGTGTTTAACCTTCCCTATCTTCCGTCCCGGCTGGTAGTGCTTCTCTTGCGTCACTTCCTTCAACTTTGAAACAAGGACTTCTGCACCAGCGGCAGTCATCCTTTTCCTAGTTTCATGATCAGGGACAGCAATTTTTTCTGCTTTTCTTCCAAATTCTTCTAGTGAAGCTGCAAAGTCCACTTTAACCAACCTTCTTTCCAGTATCCTTTAGTGTAATTAAGTCATATCTTATTGGTGAATGGCTTTCATCGCGGGAGATCGTAACAATATTATAGATAGTATTATCATCATCTATTTGAGCTTGAAGATCATCTTCAACATGATATTGGGAACGAACAGCAATCACAATCGTTCCTTCAAGTTTAGTACCAAGTAATTGATACTGTTGAGTTTGGCTTCGCTGGTAAAAAGCACAATGTAACTGCTGTCGAGTGATAAAACTTTCGTGTGATCCTTCAATTGACTCATCACTAATGGTTTCTGTCTTGCCAAATTTAACTTTATGATTCAGCCGGCTGATCGGAAGTTTCATTCTTGTCACTCTCCTCATCGTACGAATTCCTTAATCCTCGTAATTGACCAATGATACTATTAACTGTTAAATCAATGGGATAAGTTTGAGTATCAGATAAGGCTAAACGATTTTGATAATAAGTTCCTGCTAATGACATAACAGCAATATCAACTAACGACACTACTCGCGAATCATCATAAAAGCCATTAACATCTTCACCAATCGCATTATGGATAAATGACGTTGCCGCTTTGACGTATGAATTTAGTAATTGGTCATCGCTATCGTCATCAAGATAGAGCATTTCACGTACTCGTGGTACCAGCTTATCGAGGCTGGGTGTTTCATCACTCATGATGATCACTCACTTTCAATTAGGCAGTCTTACCAGAAGCTTCTGGAGTGGTTGCTTGCTGGTTGGCAACAGCCTTGAATGAAGCAGTAGCCCAAGCACCATCATCAATTACTTCAACGTCAAACCGGTCAATAACCCGCACTTTGTAAAGATCATGTTCAAATGCGCCAGCACCAATATTGGTTGAAAGCAATGACATATGTTCACGATCATAAAGCGTAATTCCTTGCTTCAAGTCACCAAAGTAAAGCGGGTGAGTGCCAGCCGCTACGTCAGGTAACCATTTGTCAGCAACTACGGTGATAGTCTTACCATCTAAACGGTACACATCTGGTTGGGTTACGTCACGTTGAAGCATATAACGTCCTTGAGCGTCCTTAACCTTAGAAAGGACATTATAACCGGATTGATTAGTAACGAAACTTGAACTGGACATAATCGCCGGATCTAACGTGTTATTTTCTAGATCTTTGATATCATCAAAGCTTGCGATAGTAGGCTTCTTAGCTGGCTTACCCATTGCTTCGATAATCTTAGCATTACGAGTAACAGTTACCTTCTTTGCTACCCAGTTTGACAACCAAGCAAGGATGTTTTCGACAGTATCCTTTAAAAGACTGTTAGTAACAGTTTGAATTGCTGCGTATCGATGAATAGCATACTTAATAAGTGTTAATTCTGGATCGTCCATATCTGGAATAGTAGCTGTTTCATCATCTAAATCGGTCATTGGTGTAATGTCACTTAGTTTTTCATATGTCCGTGTACCGGTAGTTGTAGTAACAGATTCAACATTTACCAAGTTTTGTAACGTGGCAAATTGACGAACGAGTTGATGAATAGCGTATTGAATATCGTCCGGAATAGTTAGGCCACCATTACCCGTGCCAGTCTTACCAGAAGTAACCATGTCCTTGAATTCACGAACAAATTGGTCTTTAATATCCATTTCTTTTTTGTTTAAAGGCTTCTTGTCTTCAGACTTCATAGCCTTAACTTTTTGAGCGCGTGCTTCGTCAAGCTGATCCTTAATAGCATCTCGTTGAATTTTAGCGTTATCACGTTGTTCCTTTAATTCAGCAAACTTGTCTTTAGTGAAATTGTCATCAAGAACAGCAGCATTTAACTTGTTGTTTAAATCAGATACTTCTTGACCCTTGGCAATCCAAGCATCATTTAATTCATTAATTCCCATTAATTTCATCTCCTAGTAAAATTGCCAACTTCTGATCTTTAAGACTAGGAGTTGGCTTTTCTTTGTTATTTATCGGTGTTTCCACTTCGTTTTTAGACTTGGCATCTCGTGCTTTAGCCAGAACAGTTTTGATTTTTGCGATAGCAGTAGAATTAAGAATGGGTTGGTTGCTAACAGCATTAACCACTTGGGGAGTTTTAGAACCAGCCGAAATATTATCAGCAAAGCCCTTGTCAACTGCATCTTGAGCAGTCATCCAAGTTTCATTAGCCATTAACTGTAAGATATCGTCACGATCCATTCCCGTCTTAGCTTCATAAGCGTTAACAATAGACTGGTCCATAACATCTAACATCTTAGAATCATGCGCAAAGTCATCCGCATTCCCCATAGAAATAGTAGAGGCTTTATGAATCATCATTTGACTGGTAGGACTCATGTTGATTTCATCCCCTGCCATCGCAATAACAGAAGCAGCAGAAGCAGCTAATCCTTGAATATTAACTACTACCTTACCTGAATAAGCTTTAAGCATGGTATAGATTTCGGAAGCAGCAAAGACGCTACCCCCACCGCTAGCAATATCAACTTCAATATCCTCATCGCTATTATTAAGTACATCTTCTACTTGATTAGGGCTAACACAATCATATCCAAGCCAATCATAGATATCGGCATCATCATTGCTGACAATAACGCCCTTAACGTTAATCTTGGTCATCATTATCACCTCCTTCCGTTGATTGCTTATCATCAGAAGAAACCATTTGAACGGGCTGAACTTGTACCTTTGGTTGTTCTTTTTCAGGCATATCATCTGGTAGGTATCCGACTTGTTGCAATAACCAAGCTGCTTGATTAGCACCAAGTGTCCCGTTCTTCTGTAAGTTAGCAATTGTAGAAGCGTACTCATCGCCTAATGGGTCAATTGCAGACCGCAAATCCAAAGTGATATTAGCATTAAGCTTATTATTAAGTTCTCCCGTAATTGCTTTAGCATATCGAGAAAGTGACTTAACATAGGCATTACCCATCATTTGAATTGATGATTGCTGATCACCTTGACCATTAATAATACTGTCAGAGACACCATAAACTTTAGCGATTTGAGCGCCAGTCCAATTAACTTGATTAAGTAACTGGGCAACATTGCTTTTAACTTCTAGCGGCGTATATTCTTCCAAGTCATCGAGAACGATCGGCCCATTCTTGGAGTCAGACGTTTGCTTCATAAATTTCCTTGAACGAGAAGCCTTGTCCTTATCACTGAGCAATCCTCCGTGTTTAATCGATAAAATACCCGGAGCAAGAATAGAACGTCCCAGAGCGCTTAATGTGAGCTTGTTAGACTGATCTTTAATTTGAAGTTCATTTGCTAATGCAGATAAAGGACTAATCCCAGTCTTACCGCCATTCTGCGATAGCAAACGAACGTGGATTAAATCGGACTGCGGAACTGCTTCCATAACTCCTATTTCTGGTTCATCAAAATTAATGTTGTAGATTAATCCAGAACCATCTTCTAATAAAAAAGGAGTAACTTGAGACGGTCTCAAATACTCCCATGTCATATCGGTTCCGTTTTGATTGCGCCAACGATAAGCGAAGCATTCCCCACCTAACAGCAATTGAGCAAACATCGATTGCCAAAACGAATGTGCGTTACTCGTTTGTGTTGGGGTGTTAAGAATTCCTTGTGCCCGAGGCGCGTCTGCTTTAAGTTTTCCATTTGCTAAATCAGCGCTTAACTGAAAAACAATTGAATAAATGTCAGAGTTCTTCAAAGCAGTCCGAGCGTCTACATACTTATCTGAATTATCAGGATTTAAGAAGTGCAAAATATCAGTATCATCTGTAACCGATAATCCCGGACTAACCTTTTGATTAAATAGCGGCAATAGCTTTCACCTCCTTTCTATTGAAGGCTAGCTATCTTCTCCGATAGATAACCAATAATGACCAAGCTAACCGCAATACTAAAAATGCCTGCTGTAAAGCTCAGCAGAAAAGATCCCCAGATAGCGAATGTAACCGCACTGAGGAAACAAATTACGTCAAAATAACGCCAAATAAATTTAAAAATATTAGTTATCAAGTAAACCACTGTCCTTATTTTCAAACCATGCTTTAACCTGCTCTGCCGTCATTCGATCGACTTGCTGGCTCTTATCATTAGCAATCCCAAAGTCTTCAAAGTGATACATACCTTGATAGAGTGCGTCAATGATTGCATCGACCACATCAATCTTTAGTGTGGCCTTGGCCTTATCGACCTGAATACCGATCTTATCCTCGTAAATCTCGGCATTAATCAGAGCCTTTTCCATGATCTTGTCGTCTAATCGGCTAACATTGCCTTCAACAAAGATCTTTTGTAAAAATTTTGTGGGGTCCTTTAACTCGCTAGTCCGCTGTCGAATTGATTCCAACGGAAAATCAGTATTTAAATCCATCTGTTTGATCGCCGTCGTAGCACCCCAAGCATCGTAGCCGAAGAAGATAACCTTAAGATGGTTTTCATCAACATAATTTAATAGCCAATTGTAAACTTGTTCGTCATTGATTAATCCTTGTGGGTGACTTGTAACTGTACAGTACCCTTCATCTGCTAATTGACGATAATTAATCCCATCTTGTTTTTCTTTAGCCTCGATTGACCCTGCTTTATTCCAAGGGATAAAACTATGTTGCTCAACGTGCCACTTTTGCTTACCTTTTTCATCTTGATAGGGATAAACAAATGCAATGGCTGTATTATCACTAAACATCGAATAGTCAAACCCGATATATACTTCTCGACCACGAATATCGAAGCGCGGAATAATCGCTCTTTCAATATCATCAAGTTTCAAGAAGCTATCTGCTGACTGCTGCATCCAAATATTCATTGATTTATTTTGGAAGCCTAACATATTACCAGTTAGCATATTGTTATCTCTTTCAGTTTGCAGATCTAAAACAAACCGATCACGTTTTCCTGGCATATCCATCAACGGGTTAGATTTAGACCAGGTTTCTGGCTTAAATACTTCATTTTCATCGTCTTGACACCAGTTCAAGACAAGGTAAGCATCCCCCTGTCGCAAATAATCGGCTTCCATCAGATTTTGGACTCGTTTTTCATCATTATGAAATGGTACTGATGGATTATCATAGGCAGTCGAAATCTGAATAAATTGCTTATTAGTAACATCAAGCTGTCCGGAAGTAATCTTCGAAATTTTACTATTATCTCCTACTTCCGGATCCGCAAATTCATCGCCAATTGCAGTTTTGAAGTGGAAAGAGTCATATTGCCCCGACTTGTAAGTTACTGCTAATAAGCGACTTCCGGTTTTACTCATTACAATCTGGTCTGACTGTGATGAAAGTGTCTTAGGATTAATTCCTAATTCTAGAACTAATTGACCAAATGGAGGAACTTCCATAAGGTATAGGAGCATTTGTTTGATATACCCCATCAGTTTACTAGTTTGCTTATAGTTAATAGAACTAACTAAGAAATCTTGACCAGCTTCATTAATTGCCTCAATCAAAAAGCTATAAATGGTTACGATTGACATTAGGTATGTTTTACCGTTATGCCGTGCAACAGATAAGATTGCTCGAGTGAATCGCTTATCTCCTTTACTATCACGCCATCCAACAAGCATTGCTAAAACAAATTGCTGCCATCCCATTAATTTAACTGGTTTTCGCGTTTTAATTTCCGGACAAACTGAAGCAAATTTCAAAATATTTTGAACTTCACTTATATCGTAATGATAGGGAAAATCTTTGGTATTTTGACGTTGCAGATCGCGTAAGTGTCTATAACATGCTAACTTAATTTGATATCCGGTAATATACTTGCCATCCAAAACATCAAAGCAATATTTAGTACCAGCATCCTGGTATCTTTCTCTCACATTATTAAAATCAGTTGCTTGGTATGCGCCAAGCACATCATGAGTTTGGGTTAAGTCAATTTTCACTTTCTCACTTCCTTTTTACTACTATGCAGAGTATAATAAATATAGAAACAAATGAGGTGTTATTAATGCCAACTAAACAAACTCAGTACAATAAAAAATGGGTAGATAACCACAAACAACGCGCAAAATATTTAAGCGACCGTTCTAGATCACGTTCATTCATTCGTAATCAAGCAACTTTAGATGATATCGAAGAATTTACTAAATTATTAGCAAAACGGAAAGAAGAATTACAATGACTTACGATATTAAAGCAATCAAGAAGAATGCAGAACACTTAGGAAATGCCTATTTTGATGATGAAGATAAGCTCCTTTTAATCGACCACTCTACACTGCTAAAACACAACCAATACGAAGTCATAAAATACGAGGATATTATGTATTGCTATGTTGATGAAAGCGATGGTGTACAAACATCCAATCATTCATTAGGATATGCTACGCTGGGCGCAATGGTTGGTGGCTTTTTCGGTGCAATGGTTGGTGCTGCTGCCGGCAAACAACAGCGGAAGGTTATTACTGGAATACAGGTTCAAGTAATGACGACTGATCAAAAAGAACACTACATTGATTGTGTAAAGCTTCCAGATTCTAAGTTAAACGACATTCATTATTCTACTGGGCAAGCTGTCGGAAGTAAGGTTGAAGAAATCATTCAAAATAATTTGTAGCAAAAAAGCAGTAATCCAGCGACTACTGCTTTTTATTGTTACTGAAAAATTCTTGAATACTCTTAGTAGTTGATCCTTCTTCTTTTTTACTTTGAACAGTTTTGAATAATTCTGCTCTTGATTTTGGTGATAAGCCTAACTGAATGCCAATTGTATTAAGCATTTGAGTAGCATCTTTTAACCTACCAACTGCAGGATTCTTTTTCCAGCCAACAAAATCCTTGCCAATTACTTTTCCTGTTTGAACATCCTGTAAGGAACGATATATTTTTTGCTGCGCTCCTTCTTTTTGCAAAGTATCATAAGCATTTCGATATTCTTGGTATTGAACGCAATATTGTTCAACCAGCATTGAGTCAATTCGTTGAACTCTATTAGTTGCTTCTAAAAAGGGCACTACTTTTCGCCAACATGTCTTTGCAATTGGTGTTAAATACTTAGGTGGACTATATGATAAATGACCGTTATTTTGCTGGTAGAATGCATGTTTTACCATTATTTTTCACCTCTTTTGCTACAATTCTGCGTCCTAATGAATTGCTTTTGACCCCCCTAAGCAAAAATTTGAAAATTATTGCGCATCACAAGAAAATTGTTCTGTGTGCTGCTCTCCTCACCTGACCGTACCCGGGGGGATGTTTTATTTTTGGTGCATCAATAGAACGATTTTAGAAATTTCTGATATTTCTGGAACATTTTTCATTTCCATTCCTTGACCAGTTCCATAATATTCTTGCTCCCATTTTGTTTTTAAGCGGTGGCATTTATTACAGATGGTAGCTAAGTTGCTACTACTAGCCATCAGCTTATGATCAAACGCAATAGGAATGATATGATCAACTGTTTTACTATTTGGTGTAAGCTTACCGATAGCCTTACAATATTGACATAAGTAATGGTCATGGTTTAACACCGATTGTCTTAAGTCAACCCATTGCTTACTTCGATAGAACTTGTATTGTTCACTTCTATTATCATTACGATTACGAGTAATAATGTTGTAGTGATGGTTATACTGTTTTTCTTTATGCTGATACTGTTCACTATGTTTACGTGCCCATCGCTGTCTATTGGCAAGGTACTCTGCTTCATGTTCAAAGTGCTTAGGACAATAATGATTAGGGAACTGAACCATTGCATGACAGTTAGGTTGTCTACATCTTCTATACCTTGGCATTGGTAACATCCCCTTTCTAGTCTTATGTATGAAGGCAAAATAAAAGACGGTAGCCATTTGCTATCGCCTTAATCATTTAATCTTTTATGTATTAGTTCGTCTAATTCTTTCAAGTCGTCATCAGTAGCTAAATCACGGATAAACTTACGAGCATATGAACGGTAACGATATATCCGGTTCTTATCCTTGTTCTTATCGTCCCACTTTTTCTTGGCCCTTTGTTGTGCTTCACTAACCATAATATCGACCTTCTAACATTAATATGGTATACTGTATATGCAAAAGGACAAGAGCTGCTACCTCTCGTCCCTTTGCGATCCGGAAAAACGAGTTTGCTGGCTAACCGCTATTTGCGATTAGCTTTTTTTATTATCGCATATGCAATTGCAAAGTTGATACTTGCAACTGATATTGCTACGAGAGCATTAACGATAACTGCATCCTCATGTTTCCAGATAAACTCTTTCATCCATTGAACTCGCCTCCATCCGGATAGAAAGGCTGTCGCCGGATCGCTGTAGCTTATTGATAAGGTCGCGACTCCCTATCTCATCTACATCTGTCATTATACCTTATTAACATATAAAGAACAATAGAAAATAAAATCTTTTTGAATATAAATTTAGCCGACAAGCGTCGCCCTGTCGGCTTTTTTTGCTAATCGTTTTCTCGTTCGTTCAGCATGAGCTAACATATGTAATTCGGCTCCACTGTTGGTAAAGCCCCAATTTTTCGTTGTTCTCATAATTGTTACTGCCTCATATAATTAATAAACTTCATCTAATACTGGATAAAGATAAGCAATTCCCAGAATTTCAATCAAAATCAAAAGCACTACAACTAAAATTACCTTCTTTTTTCCACCATGCAGATTGTAATTTAGGTAATCTTTGTAGTGCTCACTTGATATTTTAATTTGCTTCCCGCTGATCGGTGCTAATGTTCCTCGATTTGTATTGGCAATAAATGATCCTGTGATCGATACCGGAATAACTTCATACTTGTATCTTGTGCCACTATCAAGATAGTGATAGTAGCCACTTAATCCGTTATTATTGTTCACTAACTTCTCAGCGTCAGCATGAGCAAAGTAGCTATTAATATCGAAGTTGGATGTCTTATACTTTCGCCCAAATATTTCAAGCCGTCGCGAGTATTTAGAATCAGTTCCTTGATCATCCCACGTCCAATATGTACGTGTAGTGGTTCGGCCCTTACTATCTGTGGTCGTTTCAGTATGCATCGTATACACTTCCAGCGTTCTTTTAACAGCAAAAAATTTTTGTTTGGATTTCATCTCGTGAAACCGAACCGGATCAGCAGCAGTTAGTTTTGTATTGGTAACAACATTTCCCTGGTGAGAATCAATTATGTAGTTAAATCGGTCTTTATCGGTTGTTTTTAACGCAGTTCGATAGAGGCTTACATGTTGTTTTTCGTGATTATTAAGCGTTGTCCCAATCCAAATATCGACTAAAACACCAAATATGATTGTAGTGATTAAAATTAAGTATTTATTACGTTTACTCATTCAATCGCCTACTTAAAAAGATTAGTCGCCTTAGCATTATCAACATCATAATGTAATGGTTCGTAGGTCTTAGTACTATTTCCTATTATGTTAAGGATTTGATGATTAGGGAACCGGTGTACATAAATGTTGTAATTTTGCACCTCGTCATTATAGTTTTCACGATAATTAGCTAAGCGATTTTCAGTAATGCTGAATTCCAACATAGCTTGTTTATAGTTGCTTTGTGATTTCAATTGTGGGTAACGTTCAACTACAGCATTAAGCGACTGGCTTGCTTGATTAATCTTTCCTTGATTAGCCTTTGAGCGAGCATCTGTGATCTTTTCTTGTGTTGAGCTTTCGTACTTGTTATAGCTTTGAACGGCATCAACCATATTTTTAAAAAGATCAACACGGCGTTCTTCTTCTTTTGATATATTCGCTTTAGCCGTCTGCACTTTCTGTTGTCGTTTAATTTGACCATTGCTAATAGATACAGCAATTGAGAAAAAGATAATCAATACAGCAAATGTTGAGCTAAGCCATATAATAATTTTCGATTTTTTATCCATTTTAATCCTCCAAATAAAAAAGCCAGCCGTTAAGCTGACTTTATAGTTAATTGTTGTCATCAGAAGCAATCGAAGGGTATTCATAATTAAGTTTTAAAATCATTTCACAGAATTTAATAATTCTTTGGGCTTCTTCTTTTGAATTAATTATGATTTCGTGATTTGCTTGATTTCCAAATTGTCTAATTTGGTCAATCCACTGTTCACTTCTTGCTCCCGCATAATGATTCTCGTTTAAATAATTTACGTATTGAATAAACTTAAGTCCGTCATCAGCACCTAAATCAGTTGCAATATGCATTAATAATTTTCGGCATAATAAAACAACACCAGTATATGCACCAGCTGCAAATGAGCTACGTGCTTCTTCATATACATTATTCACTTCATCTGGAACGTTTTTTACAGAAGAACCAAAACGATTTCCTGGAATTTGAATATCTTTATAGATAAACGTAGGCATATGGCAATGAGTGCAAAGATACACACCATAGGGTTTATTATTATAAGCCGTAACACCATTTCTAATTCTCAGTGGCATCCCTCGATTACTGGATATTTCATGCCCACAATATCCACAAACATAACTACATTCCATAATTTGCTCACTGCCCCACGTATTATTAGGATTATCTTCATATAAGTTTTTTATCATTTTATTTTCACCTCATATATATAATACAAAAGGCCAGCCACTTAGACTAGCCTGAGGCAAAAAGTAAAATGATCGTAGTTTAACGTCATCTCGGACAATAGCTAAGGGACAGATTCGAACTGTACTTTTGCCACACAAGACTGAGTAATGTGTGCCCACCGTGGATCTTAGCTAGCAATGTGACTCGTAAGCACTGCTATATCACGATATTAAATGTACGGACGAAGATAGCGGCCACCTTAATGACCTCCTTTCTTCTTAATCATCGTGATAACGCGAACACTGAGAATTGAACTCAGCAGGTAGCGAACGGGATTTATTCGCACTTACGCCCCTCTCACCTGTTCCAAATGTTCGCATAATCAGGACCATACAATCACCGCACCCGGTCGTAGTTTTCCGCCTACTCCTGTAACGATATTGTTGTCCATTCATACGGTAATCCTTTAGCCGCTGAGTTAGATTACGTACTCTTCTGCTGATTACAGCACGGTTGCTACGAGACTATCAGAGTAGCATGTAAATTTAATGATCTAAAGGAGATCTTCCAAAACGCACAAACCAAATTTAATCGTTACCGTAAATTTATTTTGAAGTTAGTTAATGATAGTCTCAACGTGGATTATGGGGCTCAGACCCATCAGTCAGTCAAACATCTGATCCACACTCAAGCTTAACAAGAGATCCCGTGTGGTATTAAGCATAGAAATCTCTTTCCTTAAAGCCAGAATCCTAAATTTGAGTAGTTAAAGGCTTGCTCAGGCACAATTGGGGGTCACAAGGCTACATCGCTAACCTTCCGACAATATCATTTTCGCACTTAAAAACGGGCTTGAAGTTCACTAATAGTTCACTGTTTGTTCACTCGTTGTTCACTTTTTTCGTCCTCATATGCATGAAGATCTTCTAGTAAGTCAGCATCCCCGAGCAAACTAGTATATCTCTCCAGTGTATCCGCAAACTCACTACAAGCAATTTTTAAGTAATGATAGTAGCGCGTTTTTTCATAACCAATTTGATTAGCTACTTCCCAATCTTTTTTATTCTGAATAAACTTAGCAATTAATATTCGCCTACTTCTAAGACTACATGCGTTGAGTGCTTGAGCGATTGTCTCAATCAAGAGATGGTAATTAGCAACTTTAACCATTTGATTTTCCATTGAATTACCAGCAGCACTTGCTCTTGGCATTCCGTCAATTTGTGGGGATGTTAGCTTAATTCCTCCACCTGCTAAGCGACATAAGCGTGCATATTCGTCCTTAAAGAAATAGCGAACATTATCAGTAGTTCCGTCAACATCTAATTCTTTCAAAAGCCCCACTTTTAGCACTCTCCCCGTTTTGATATAATATTTATGTTTGATAATTTGAAGGAGCGTGCCACAGTGGTGCGCTTTTTTATTTACAGCACGCTAATTATCCAGTGCCATAAAAAGATATTGGCTGAAATCAAGCCGCCTAGTATTATTCCGCAAATACAGGCACAGAATAAAAGGACAACTACACTGATTAATCCACCAAATGCTTCTTTAACTTTATTTGTCATTATTTCCCTCACGTTTAACCTTATTATTCTCTCGCCGCTGTCGCTTTTTGCGCCGGCGGTTTTTACTTTTACTTTTTGATTTGGTCATGCTTTTGAACCTCTCTCGGTATGATTACAGCTCTGGGATGATTGGCTGCGTATCGTTGCGCATCATGTAGTTCTTCAAAGACATGAATTAATTCGAGCTTACCATAGTCATCCAACTTCATATCTTTAACAACATAGACAATCCCATAATCAGCTTGTTTGTTAAATTCATCCCTGGCAATTGATTTAATTGCTGTTACCTGTGCCTCGTTAAATAGTATTCTGCTAGTAGCTTTTATCCCACTCCCTGATTCGGAATAAACTACATCGCCATTGTATCTAATCATTAGTCGTACCCCGCATATAAATAATTCTTGCATCCAAGTTTTCCAAATAAGTTTGCATTGACCTTAGCTGAGCATTTAGTAGTGTTAATTCCAATGGGGATGAAAGCTTAGGCCCATCTTTAACAATAAATTGAGCTAACCGGTCTATTTTGCCTAACAGATCCTTTCGCTCCTTTGACAATTGCTGAAGTACTTTTCGTTTACTTGTCATTGTATTTCCTCACCTGATTAGTTCGCCGTTCCTCAAAGTTTGCTTGTTTTATCGATAGGACAGTCCCTAAGATAAAACCAACAGTAAAAATCAAGACGGCGCCGATAATTAATAGTTCTGTCATTTACTTCATCCCCTCTTCTGATTTTCCTCAATTTTTCTCAATTCCCAATAAAGTGAAGAATTAGCTAACCAGTGTTTTTTGCCACGATACTTTGTCCCCTTGTAGAAGGGTAGCTCAAATTTTCTTGCCAGGTCTTTCATCATTAAGTGATTAATCCAATACATTTTTTCTCTCATCGCTCTTCATTAATTTTTGATACTCAACAAGGATTTTATGTAAAGTTCGTCGATTAATCTTCATGGTTTACTTCCTCATTCATCAATTGCAACTAGTTTAGCCATATCATCGTAGTTAATTCTGAAACGCTCTAAGTGACCAAGATTAAATCGAGTAACAATAATCTCGTCACCATAAAGAGATTGATTAATGATCTCTCTGGTAGTTTCTCGTACTGATAATTTAAGACCGTTATGAAAAATTATTCGTGTCCGCATTATGCAATCACTGGATACTTAATCTCGCCAAACGTTTCTTGCTCTAGCTGCTGAATATACTTCTTAATATTATTCTTTGCTTCTACTTGCCATTGGTTATTATCAGCCATGAATAATGCTGATTGCATCCCCTCACGCATCCGGAAGATAAACTTACTTGCTGGCTGATCAACTTCCTGGAATGTCCGGAAAGGAATTAACTTAACAGGATTAGGAACTTTCACTTCATCAACGCTAGCAACACCAGAATTAATCTGAACACTTTGGCTTACACCGTCATCGGTTTGTTGGTGAATGCTTTCATCACGAAGATTGCTGACAACTTTCAGAATGATATTTCGGTCGTCATTCTCCTCGAAATGTGACTGCAGCATAATGATCATGCTTTCCTGATCTAAGTAACTTTCTAAGTTAAGACTATCAACCACTGCCCGAACCTCAGCAAAACAAGGACGTTGACCACCCTTAGCTAAGTTTCCAATTACCTCAACCTTAGTCGGACTAACCACATGGATTTTTAGTGCATCGTTAATTGACGATCCTTCACTTTCCAACCACTCAATTAAGCTAGTTAATTGGTTCAGCTGGAGGGGATGAGCAATGATCGGATCATTAAGTAAAGCTGCATCCCCATCATGATCAAGAAGATACTGCCGGCCGTTTAAGCCTGTAATGAGCTGATTGCCATTAGCATCATTTATGAGTTGTTCAAATTGGGTTAATTCACTGTTAATCTTAGTTTCCATAAGTTAGTTCTCCTTCTTTTGCAAATCAATAACCTTACGTTTCTCTTCTTTCTCCACTTCTTCTACTGGTTCGCCAGTGTCTGTCTTAGCCTTACCATCATCTGGATCGATGTAAGTTTGACCTTTAACTCCTGACTTCAACTCGTTAACGTGAACCTTGCCGTTAATATCACGACCTAAAAGCATAGTAGTTGGTACTCCTACTTCTGGAGCAAGGGTAGTTTTAACTTCAACGGTGACATCTGAGGCATCCCGCTTTTCATTAGGAGCTAACGTGATATTAAGTTGTACTTTCCGTTTTTTAGTTGGATCTGTATTGGGATCAAGGATATTATCTGCTACCTGTTGTAATGCACGGTTAAGCTTAACTTGCACACCACCATCTGCAATTTCCGATAAATCAAAATTAATAGCTTTCTTCTTACTCATAACACTCGATCTCCTTTACAATGCACGGCGTTGAAGCTTAATAAATGGCAATTTACCCATTACATCAATCGTTTCATCATAGGTAAATGCCTTAGCTTCTGAACGTTCTTGTGTGACTGAAAAATTAATATTTACACCTTGGTATTGAGTATTAACTCCAGGGACTTCTTTTAGGTAACGTGGGGATGTTGCATAGCTGCCACCCACTTCTAGGCAATACATTGGTTTATCTCGTTCATCTAATTCAGTTAAGGAATACTCCATCACAACCTTAGCAATCCTTTTTTGAACCGACTTAGATAATTGAGGACGGCCATACATCTGAAAACGACCAACTCTTATTTGACTTACTCTTGCTACTTCGTAATAGTCAATCATTACCATCAGTGCGTCTTCGATCTTACTTTGTTTCAAATTCAAGCCAAATTCAGCCATTTTATTTCTAAATTCTGATGTTTCCATTTTCTTATTTCTCCTCGCTTACCTTTTTTCTAAATTTAAGTATTTCTTGTAGCCGCCAATCATCAGCCGGCAAAAGTTCTTCTGCTCTCAGCCGACTGTATTTCCAAAATTTTCCATCAAATGTGTGGTAGTTTTCTAGTTCATCGAGGGCATCACTTAATTTGTCTGTTATGAAATCAGTCAAACTTATCAACCCATTCGGAAATGTTATAAAGTTCTCTTAATTCAGCAGTGTGGGGCGTTTTGATAACTTCACTAAACGCTAGAAAGTCACTTGTATCATTACGAATAAAATAAACATCCTTTGCCTTCCTGCTTAACGAATCACATTGGATTGCTACTCCATTCATCCCTCTAATTGCCATATTGAATAACAAGAAAGGAATTGCTCTATCGGACATTTCTTCTACCTGATACCAATAAGATCTAGGGTCATAAGTAAAGATTGACAAGAATTTTAAGTTGGGATCAGCGTGTAATGGATTACCAACCCGATCATTTGTACAATCATCCCACCAGCGCTTGATTAAAATTCCACCTGTCCCTGCAGCTACCTCGAAATAGTGGCCGTTAGATTTATCGCTATCAACTAAGCTATTAAGCAAGGTCGCAATGCTATCAGGGGTAAAATCCTGCTTCTTGCTTTTCCGTTCAGCCTGTTCGTCTTCAAAATATTCATGAAACCAGTCAAACTTTAAGTCAGTAGAAACTGCTAGGAATTTCTTAAAGACTTCTGGACGTTTCTGATCATCAAGCATTAGCTGCAGCATTCTTTCTGGAGCCTTATATGACTCGTCAATTCCTAACAGCTTATTAACGGTCTTTGTGTCAAACTGCATTCTTCCACCTCAAATCCCTGTCATTACAGACATAATCTTGTTGTTATCCTCGTTTGCTAGCTTATCTAGCAGGTGGATATAGACACGTTGGGTTGTTTCTGTATTGCCGTGGCCTAACCGTTTAGCAACACTTTGAATTGAAACACGGTTAGCAATTAGCAGGGATGCATGAGTATGACGCAAACCATGAACTGAAATTGGTGGTACTCCCGCCTGGTCACACATTTCCTTTAACTCTTTATTAAACACTGAATTATAAATGTGATTACCACCTCGGGTATTAGTACGAGAGTCACTAGCATACCAATGAGCCCAGATTGACTCATCTTCTTTTACTCCATCCAGGTGGCGTTGTAGGTCAGTTAATGCCTTAAAATCAATTAGGATTTGCCTAACAGAATACTTGTTCTTAGTCGGCATAAAGTCCCCAGGTTTAACTTGAGAGTAATCTATTTTCTTGTAGTTCAGTGTCTTATTGACGTAAATAGACATGTTATTCATATCAACATCAGCTGGAGTAAGGCCAAGAACCTCAGCAAATCGCAAGCCAGTACGTAACGTAAAATCAAAGAAGTCACCATATCCGCTTTGATCAGCATTAAAGACTTGTTCAAGTTTATGAACTTCATCAATTTCTAGCCATTTCTTAAGTTTCTTTTTTTTCTTAACTTGAGAGGTAATACGGATCTTGTAGCATGGGTCACGAGAAATCCACCCCTCATAGACCGCATCTCTGATTGGCGCTTCTAGTAAACGATAGAAATTACGAACAGTTACTTTTTCATGCGTTTGTCCATAAGCATTGATGAGCTTTTGTATATCAGCTCGGGTTATTTTATCTAGCATTAAGTCTGGAGCAAGTTTCTTAATTTGTTTACCTGTCAAAATATATCTTTGGTAAGTGACATCACGGACATCCCCGTATTTGTAAGTCTCATACCATTCTTTGTAATATTTCCAGAACTTAATAGCTCTCTTTTTTCCAACTTGTACCATCGATGCTTATTCCCCCAGATGATAAACAGGAATCTTAGGCTTAGCACCAGTAACAACAACTGACTTACCGTTATAAACATCATTATCATGTTGAACAGCCGCAAGATTAGTTAATCCCTGTTGCTGATAACGATTTAAGATCGAACGTAAGTATGCAAATGTTGGACGATCAGCATTCTCAAACATGGAAGTGATGGCAAATGCTACCACGTCACCACCAAGTTCATTCACGAACGCTTTTAATTCGTTTTGTGATTTTGGGGATTCGAGCTTTTTATAATATGAATTAAGAGTAGTACTAGTAGTAGTATTTAAATTATCTTTACTCTTACTTAACTTAACTCTATCCTTACCTAACCTAACCTGAGGATCCATTTCGGTTCCATTCTGGTTCCAATTTGGTTCCATGGGGTTAAATCCTTGTCCCTGTTGAGGTTGAGAGCTTTCACTTGAAATTTGATTTTTATTTTTGGAACCACTTTGGATACATTTTGGTTCCATTTTGTCTCCATCTTGGATACATTCTGGAGACATTTCGGTTCCAACTTGGTTCCGTTCTGGTTCCAAATCGGATACAAATTGGTACCGTTTATTCTTATCAAGGCCAATTAATTTCATGTCGTCGGTATAAATTGTCGGCGTGTATCGGTCCTTTTTGACATAGTTAGAAACTAACCAATCTTTAATGACGACTACACCATCCTCAAAGACAATCAAATAGTCTTTTTCAACCAACGCCTTTAAATCGTCCTCACTAGCACCGATCATGCGCTTAATTGACTTAGGATTGCCAACAAAACCGTCATCATCGGCATTCATCCCCAAATGGAAGTAAAGTGATTGAGCAGTAAGCCCCATATCAAGGAACTTATCTGTCTCAGTAACCTTCTGACTAAACATTCTGCGCTGTGCCATTGTGTAACCCCCTAGTTGTCCTGGTAAATCTGCTTAACTAATTCATCGAAGTTTTGAGATTCGCTTAGCCGCTTAAGGTGGTAAGCAATATCTTCTGCTAACTTCAGATGATGGCTGTACGTTTCTGCATGCTTAAATTGATCACATAAATTACAAATAAAAATAGCTTGATCAATTACATCATTCGCAAGTTTTTCAACTTCTGCTGCAGTATCTTTTTCTGACATATGTTATAATCTCCTTGTAGATTTCTTATCCAGTTATTGGATTTTGCCATCGGTGTTCCCAGCGCCGGTGGCTTTTTTATTGCAATCCCATAGCATTAGCAGATAGAAGAATAACAGGAAAATTGCTCCTCCATAGTCACCAACGCCTGCACAATAGGCAATCCAAGCCCCCATAAGCATGGCAAGAAATTTGGAATTAACAATTCTTTTTAATGTCATTTGATTACCCTCCTTGTGTTTTTTGATACTTTAAATTTAAGGATTATTTTCAGTTATGAAATCTATTGCAGCTGTATCACTAAAATAAATTGTCATTTCTATGCTCCTCTTCTTATTCGTCCTACCTTTTCTTGGTGATACTTTGATGCTTTGTTTTCTAAGAAAGCAACCCATTCATTTTCATGTATCCAATACGTATGGCCTGTTATTCTAATAATCGCTCCACTAAATCTTTCATTAAGTTCACACTCTGCCACAAGCGCATTTAATGCACTTTTTTTTAAATCATACTTTGCCATTATTTCTTCTTTAGTCTTTATATCATCACATTTCAATCTCTCATCCCTCCTTCATACCAGCGTAAACAACAAACTTTTATAAACTATAATCATTACTTCGAGATATCTCTTCTATTTGCTATACTTAACTCATCCCTATATACGAGGAGGTGAACTTATTGAAAAGATGGAGCATCACTGAAGTAATCGCCGTCTGTGCGATTGCATCGCCTGTTCTAGTCACCTTTATCAACGTCATATTCAAATCTCATTCAGAAAAGATCAATCATCGATTGGCAGCCTTGAACGCATCCATCAAGAGCAAACAAAATGCTTTAAATCAAATAAGTAAGGCTTACAGTATCTTCGTGATTGAAGGTCATAACAATGATAAAAAGGCCCTTGAAAATTTTTTTGCTGAAATTGAAACAAGTATGGCGTTTATTGACCCTAAAGATTGTAAAATACTCCATGACCTTGAGCTATCTGTACGCCAAAATAGCTACCTTAGACATGAGAAAGATTTCTACAATGCCAGGGATGCAATCCTCAAATCGATTACATCTGACAAGGTGAAAATCTATAAGTTAACAACTTCAAAGATCTATAGGACCTATTCCTTTAGTAAGAAAGTCGTTATCCGTGTATGGACTTGGCTAACTTCAAAAGATATAAGATCCAGAACACATAGGGAATATAGAGAACCCAAACAATAGGAAACTCAATGCCTATTGTTGAGAAGAAGATAGTTGCTAAAATTCCCAAAATAATCATTAATAAAAGTGGATCCATGTTTTTACCTCTCATTACACTCAAAACACTCAAATAAATAATCGGATAGATCAACTGGCTGATAAGCTTCATCTAAAATGAAATCGATCAATTTTGATAGTCCTACTGCCAACACCAATAGCAGTAGGACTTTTTTATTTTTCTCTACCATTCCTCATCTCTCCTCCATACCAGCATAAGCAGCGAACTTCTTCCGCCACTCATCTGCTTTGGGACCATGTTGATGATTTTCAATTACTGTTCCTACATAAACTCGACTTAAACCAAATTTTTCAGCAATTGCTTTTTGCGATGATGGCTCTAAGCCAAGTTCTCTATTACGCATAAGTTGTACTTTTAGTCTTTCTTTGTAAGAAAGCTTACTCATAGCTTCACCTACTTTCTAATTTTTATTGTTAAAATCTACCAATGGTGGTAGACTATGTGTATAAAAATAAGCTAACAAATTAGCTTAATAGTTAGATATAAAGTGTTGAAAACATTATCAATTAAGGTTTTGACTTTGCTAATTCATTAACTTACAATGTAAAGTATATTGCCTTATTTGGTAGATGTCAACATATTTTTCTACCTTTTTAGATAGAGAACTATTAGTTTAAGGGAAGATTAATATTATGGCTGAAATTACAGTATTTGACAGAATTAAGAGGCTAGCTGATAAACAAGGTAAGTCTATTGTGGACGTAGAAGCTGACCTCGGCTTTAGTAAAAACTATCTTTATAAATGGAAAAAATCAGTTCCATCATCAGATAAACTTGCAAAAGTAGCTGATTATTTCAATGTCTCAACTGACTACCTTTTAGGGCGAGATACAAAAGAAACAAAAACAGCCGACCTTGCAGACGAAGATACTGTCTTCACCTACGAAGGCCGGCAAATTCCACCAGAAGATCTGGAATACATGAAACGGTTATTGCGTGGTGGTAAGTAATGTTGTATCAACAAGCTGAAGAAGTTTGCGATTATCTATTAGAAAAAGCTAGAGAATATAAAATTGACGTTGTATGGGATCACTTTTCTCCCTATACTCCACCCGGTAGTAGTTACAAATATCGGCGTGTAGTAATGAATCTTGATTGGCATAGGCCTGAAGAAATTGTATTCCAATTTGCTCATGAACTAGCTCATGTCATTCATGGAGATGTTGGGGATGTGGTGTTTTACCATGCCAGTTTTACTGGTAAAGAATCAGTAGAGTATAAGGCAAATGTTGGTGCTATCAAACTTCTAGTCCCATTCTACTGCCAGGATACGGATATTCAATGTGCTAATAGCGCAAACTTTATGCAAGCTTTCCATGTCCCTCGCTATCTTTCTGATGTAGTAAGGGACAAAATTTGGGAATATTATGTGAAATAATGAATTTATGACCAAATACTGATGTCATTAAAAGCTGAATATTAGGGAGATTTATTTATGAAGTTCAAGAACATAATCGCACTTAGCTTACTAGGAATTTGTGGAGGAACGGTTACTACTTCACTAGTAAATAATAATTATGTATATGCTGCAAAGGATAAGTACACAAGTATAAATAAAGAAATTTCTGATACTTTAACTCAAAGTAAAGGCTGGGCAAATGGGACTCTTGATGAAAATGGAAGTTCTACAGATAGCGGATCTGCAAACGATGAATTTGATTGGGCAAACTATGTTACAAAAATTAAATATACAGGCAAAAATAAATTAAATATTTATGTAACTAATGATTTCAACAGTCTTAGTAGTAACGATAAGAAAGATAGCATTATGAAAGCAGAAAATAGTGCTGCTGCTATCCTTCTTGATCATAAAAAAATAAAAGAAAACGACACCATTAAGGGACTAAACGTGAAAGTAATTAATAATGATCAAACTATTGGCAGATCTCTTGGTCATCATTCCTATAGTTTCAATTAGGAGTAAGTAAAACGAAAAAATTAAAGTTCTACATTTATGATATTTCCATGGCGTTGCTTGCTATCATTTCAATTGTTCTGATTGTTTTAGATTACGCCCATGAAATTAATATCATTTCACCACCTTATAGTATTATTGATAATTCAATTTTAATTATTTTTGCGATTGATTACTTTGTAAGACTATTCTATGCAAAAGATAAGAAAAGATTCTTCAAAGAAAATATCTTTGATTTACTCTCTATCATCCCCGTTAATAACCTTTTCTATGTCTTCCGGATGGCTAGAATTGGACGAGCATTCCGCCTATTAAAACTTTTAAGAATTTTTCGATTAGTTGGATTAACTGGAAGACTACATAAGTTTTTAAAGACTAACGGACTTATTTATTATCTCTACATCAGTTTAACCATTATCCTTATTGCTTCCTCACTATATTGCATTTCTGAAAAAGTATCATTTGGCACTGCATTATGGTGGTCAATCACTACGGCCACGACTGTTGGATATGGGGATGTCTCCCCTACTACGGGATTAGGAAAAGCTGCAGCAGTTTTATTAATGTTCCTAGGAATTGGTTTCATTGGAATGCTAACAAGTAGTCTTACTAATTTCTTTGATACTTCAACAGATAATGATCTGGAAAAAGAATTAGCTGAACTGAAACAGCAAAATAAAGAACTTGAAGATCATTTAAGTAGGTTAGAAAAGCTTGTGAAAGGGAATAAGTAAATATGTACGTCCAAACCCTGATGACGTAAAAAGCTGGTAAATGAAAAAAGCCCATCCAATTTTTCGGATAAGCCATGAAAGGTGGTGATTATAAATGGAAGGTTCTAAACAAAAAAAAAAAGAATTAAAAAAATCTTTACCCCCGATAAGACTTTTCAAAGATCAGGTAACAAGGGTAAGCTTCCGACACGAAACCAAAAACCTGGACCTAGTAAATCAAAAAAGGGTGATTCTAAGAAAAGCTAAGACTCTCTAATGATATAAAGCTTTACTTGCTTTTCAAAATCTACTAGGACTCTACTTTCTGTTTCTGATGCATATTCTGTTATGAGCTGAAAATCAATATCTGTTTCTGGTTCATCTAATGGCATTAGGGAGATATCAAAATAATTGTTGGAACTTGCTTGTTGATAGTCTAACCATCCTGCTGCTATTAATTTATTATCAAAGTCAAATATATAAACCCTTTGATATTTATCACTGTTAAAAACAAAGTCGCGTGTAGACCTTGTATCTATTTTACTTTTCCCTAATAAACTTGACCTTATTAGGTTTAGTGTAAATTTTCCCCCAAAAATTAAGGGACAAATAATGATAACAGTACCAAGAATATCAAATAAAAGTACTATTCCAATAGTAATTACTATACCTTTTTGAGATGTTCCAAAATAAGTATTTATCCAAAGATATAAGAAAAAATTTAATCCTGAGAAAAAAAGTATTACTAACTTTTTCTCATCAGAAAAGTTAGATGAATAAGAAATAGCATCAAATTTTTCTAGAATAGAATAATTTAAGTACCCAAAGCAACCAGAAGTTACTAACAGTGAAATTATGGAAAATATAATTTTAGTGAGTTCTTTCTCCAAGTTATTCTTCCTCTCTCTAAATTAATTAGCTTAAAGTATAGCATTATCAACAAGTTTAAACAATTTAAAGCGGTCAAATCCGTGGCCGTTTTAAAAAGCATGCAAAAAGAACACCAGTTTGCATTTTAAGGAGGTGATGTCCTATGAAAAATAAAAAAAGCCCATTCCCTACTGCAATAGGAAATAGGCTTGACTAATTAATCAATCTTCACTGCAATGAAGATTGATTGAGGAGTTAAAAATAAAGTACTCATCCCTATTTTTAACTCCTTCATTATAACATTTATGTTTATTTGAATGGAGGAACGTTTTCATGTGGATTAATTCATATAAAACTAATAAAACAATAAAAGGCAAAAATGTTCAAGTTATACATTATCAATTTCTTGAACGTTACAAAGATCCTAAGACAGGAAAAAATAAAACAGTTTCAGTATCATATGACCGAAATACACCCCAGGTTCGTAAAGAGGCAACTAATAAACTAGAGAAAAAAATAGAAAAACGTATTAGAGAAATAAAATCAAGTAATACCAATATTACGTTACAGGAACTAACCGATGAATTTCTCGAATACTATAAGCATAGAGTTGCTCTTCGAACTTATATAATTAATAAAAATGTTCTACAAACAACATGTAATACTCTTGGAGGTGACACGTTAGCAAAACGTATAACAACTCCAATGTTAAATAAATATTTTGATAATCGCCTTTATGATAAAAAGCACCCAGTATCAAATAGTACAGTTAGAAATACTCGCAAAGCTCTATCATTAGCTTACAAGTTTGCTAATCGTTATGGATATTTGAATATTAATCCTGTGAAAGATACGGAAGTGAATTGGCGCAACGAAATAGATGCACGGCGAAATAGAATCGAAAATAAATATCTAACTCATGCTGAATATCGTAAAATTATCAAGTATTGTCTCAAAAAGCACAAACAATACTATGCCGATGCTTTTAAGCTTCAGTATCTTACAGGTTTACGTTTTGGAGAATTGATTGCCTTACAAGTTAAAGATGTACTTAAAAAAAGTGGACATACTTATCTTGATATCAATGGAACAATGGTGGTTACCGACGATCACTCAAAGCAGATCAAATCAGATCGTACAAAAAGTATTGCCGGAATTAGGCAGATCATGCTTTCGCCAAAAGCCATAACTATTGTTAAACGTAACATGAAGGGTAAAAATCCAGATGACTGGTTAATAACCCAGCCACTCACACCCAAGCGTCCAGAAAGACCACTGAAATTAAATACAGCAAACGTCTTTCTCAAAAAAGCTTGTAAAGAATTAAAGATAAATAAAAAAGTTACTACTCACTTTTTTAGACACACTCATGTATCAAATTTAGCTGATTTAGGAATCCCTTTGCGGGTAATTCAAAAAAGAGTCGGACACGCTGACAGTGAAATAACCCGGCGGATTTATTTGCATGTTACTAAACGTACAACAAAAAAGTTTATTGATATGATCGATTCAATCGATGAGTTTGACTAGCAATAAAACTTTTTATTTCTGCTATATTTGTGCTATATAAATCGATTTAAAATGAAAAAGAAACCCTTGTATGCCACGACTTACAAGGGTTTCTTTTTAGTTTTTCATCTTGTCTTGAAGACAAACGTTTTATATTTTTACAAGTCCTATTCTAATAGGCTTTTACTGTCATGTCAACGTTTATAACTTGGCTCAATTTCCGTACTATTCCGTAGTTTCCCGTAAAACCAGGTATCTTCTGCCCCCTCAATGCGCCTTCGGATTATTTCACAAATTCAATTTTACTTTTTCTTTAATAACTGCACTTCTTCAGGCTTTAATGCACGGAATTCACCCGGCTGAAGACCATACAAATTTAATGGTCCATATGTTTCACGATGAAGTTTAGTCACCGGATGTCCTACTGCCTTAAACATATTCTTAACTTGGTGGTTTCGTCCTTCATGGATTGTTAATTGAACAAGACTTGTCTTCTTGGCACGGTCAACATTCAGGAGCTTCGATTTAGCCGGTTTTGTCTTTCGGCCATCGATGATCACCCCTAAACGTAATTGTTTTAACTCATCATTTTTGACGATTCCTTCAACCTTAGCAACATAAGTTTTTTCAACTTCATATTTAGGATGCATCAGTTTATTTGCCAAAGTACCATCATTTGTTAGGAGAAGAATCCCGGTTGTGTCATAGTCTAATCGACCAACTGGATAAATGCGTTCATCAATATCAGCATCATGAATAATGTCAACGACTGTTCGCCGCCCCTTATCATCATGAGCACTTGAGATAACACCCCGCGGTTTATTTAGCAAGTAGTAAACGTGTTGTTCATGATGGATTGGAACCCCATTTACTACAATCTCATCATGAACACCAACTTTAGTCCCAAGTTCAGTCACAATCTTGCCATTAACTGCAACTTTCCCTTGAAGGATAAGTTTTTCTGATGCCCGACGAGAAGCTACTCCTGCTTCCGCCATTGCCTTTTGTAATCGTTCCATTAATTATCGTCCTTTCGTTCTTCTCGCGCTTGTAACGCTTCGAGGAAAATATCACCATTAAAATTACTCATTTCTAATTCATCTTGATCAGGTAGCGGTGGAAGTTCATCCAAATCGCTTAACCCGAAATAGTTTAAGAAAGCCGGAGTTGTTGAATATAAAAATGGCCGGCCAGGTGCATCCAAGCGTTCATGGGTGTCAACTAATCCACGAACCATTAATTTTTGTAATGATCCTGAACTTTGCACTCCCCGAATATCATCAATTTCTAGCCGCGTAATTGGTTGCCGATAAGCAACAATGGCCAATACTTCTAGTAATGCTTTAGTTAATGGCACCGTTAATGGAACTTCAAAGTAATGTTTAATGACCTCTGCTAACTGGGGCTTGGTTGCTAAACGATAGGTCTGATCACTTTCAAGTAAGATAAAAGCAGACGTGGGATCATCTTCATACTTCTTTTTTAGCTCTTGTAATATTGCTAGAACAGCCGGTTTCATAAAACCAGAAATTTTTGCTAAATCGCCTAGGGTAATTCCTTCATCCCCACTAATAAAAAGTAACCCTTCAATCTGCGCTTGGTTGGTTAGTTTCGTATTCGTCACTCTTAGGTCCCTCCACTAAAATTATTGGTTCAAACAAGCCACCTTGGTTAATAGTAATTGCTTGATGTTTTGCTAGTTCAAGAATTGCTAAAAAAGTTGTAACTAAGCCATCACGAGTATGTAAATCTTTAAACAAGTCTTCAAATCTAACCGGACCATCATGAACAATTTCAATCACGTGGTTCATTTGTTGCCCAATGCTTACTTTTTCAGCTGCAACAGTTTCAACTAATGGAGTAGCTAATTGTTGGCGGCGGAGAACTGCTGCAAAAGCTTGTTGCAAATCCGTTAATTTGATGCCCGGCTCCACATGAGATTTTACCATTTCACGAGGAACCTGCATTGCTGGCCGAGTATACTCCTGTTGACGCAGATTTTCTTTATCTTTTAATCGATCTGCCGCTTTTTTATAACGCTGATATTCCAAAAGCTGTTCCACTAATTCTTGCCGGGGATCAATCTCCTCTACTTCTGGCTCATCATCCAATACTGGCGGCGAAGGTAACAGCATCTGACTTTTAATGTCCATCAGAGTCGCAGCCATTACAAAATATTCACCCGCGACTTCTAATTGGTGGCTTTGCATTTGGTGAAGGTAATCAAGGTATTGGCTTGTAATTTGCGAAATCTGAATATCATAAATATCCATTTCAGATTGCTTTATTAAATGAAGTAATAAATCTAGTGACCCTTCAAAGTCATGAACTTTTATGACTGGTTGAAATAGATTTTGTGGTTGCACTTGCTTATTCATTATTTCTCTCCCACATGCTAATTATTGGTTGGGTTGCTAAGGTTCCCATGAGGCGTTTATGAGGATACTGATCGTGAACGCCATCTAATAAGGAAAAAATATTATGCCCCGTTCGTTCGCTTGGCGTAAATGATAAGCGGCGAATCAGTACGTAACAATCTCCTATTTCTAAAATCACAATTCCAATAAAGTGGCTATCATCCATGTCTTTCCACAAAAAGATTGGCCAATCATTAGCAAGTGCCCAGTCCATCTCCTCCATAAAGCGATTATCTTTTCGAAGGTCTTTTACTAAGGACAATAAACCTAGGGCGATTTTTTGGTAATCTTTTCGATAACGAACTAACATCGTATTTTCCTTTCTATGCACGCGGATGATATTTCATATAGTTAGCAGATAACTGTTGCGGCGAAACCTGTAAATATGGTTGGAGAGCCTTCATCGCGTTATAACCAAGGATTTCTTGGATTAATTGGACGTCGGCGCCATTTTCTATTAAATGAACAGCAAAAGAATAGCGCATGGTTTGAGGAGTAACTTCTTTTTTAATTTTAGCCTCACTAACCCATTCCTTCATTTTTTTCCAAATTCCTTGCCGCGTCAAAGGATAACCATGAGCATTTAAGAACACCCGCGTTTCGTGCTCATCTCTGAGTAAACGTGGTCGACCGCGGTCTAGGTAGTCGGTAAGCCACTTAACTGCTGGTTGACTTAAGGGAATCATTCGTTCACGTTCATTCTTTCCCGTTAGTTGTAGAAGCTTAACGTCGAGATGAAGTGCTGTCAGATCCAAAGCAATTACTTCACTAACCCTCATTCCCGTTGCATCCATAATCTCTAACAACGCTCGATCACGAAGGCCAATTGGGGTTGAAACATCCGGGACTGCCAGCAGTTGTTCAATTTCTTTTTCAGTTAAAATTACCGGTGCAGGTGGTTGGTTAAAGGTATACTGGTGATCAATCATTTCCATTGGATTAATGGTTAGGTTATGGTGACGGATCATGTATTTATAAAATTGCCGTAAACTTGAAATCACACGGTTAATTGTTGAATTAGCTTTCCCCTGCTGACGAAGACTATTAAGAAGGTCAATTAGTAAATAGTGGTCCACCTGTTGCCAATCGACAATCCCTCGATCTTCTAAATAAGTCACAGTTTGTTCTAAGTCACGTTGATAACTCATCAAGGTATTATCGCTTAATTGTCGTTCATCTTTTAAAAAAGCTAAAAACGCAGCCACTTCGTTATTCATTAATCTTGATTCTCTTTTACTAGGATTAATTGGCCATTTTCTTGTTTTACTAATTTTTCTTTAAGTAAATGTCCAATAGCACGTTTAAACTGCCCCTTGCTTATGCCAAAGACATCGCGAATAATCGATGGGTCCGTCTTATCAGTGTATGGCAAGCGGTGATTTATATCATGTTCTAACATTGTCAAAATCATTTGTGCATCTTCACCAATAGCTTGGTAGGCACGAGGCTTAAGGGAGAGATTGAGACTACCATGTGACGAAATTCCAATAACCCGCGCTTTAACCCGTTGACCTAATCGTGGTTCTTGGTCTCGTTCACTGGGATGGATGAATCCTAAACGATAATCATCAGTAATAACAAAGGTTCCACTCATCTTAAGGCGGTAAACTGTGGCATAAGTATCATGGTTGAGCAGGCGTTTATCTGGAGCTGCTGAAATAGTTTGATAGATTTGGTCATCTGCTAATTTACCCCATAGACGGTCCTTATCATCAACTTGAAGGGACATTAATAAACGGTCACCTGGTTGTGGCCATAAGTGTTTCAAGCTTGGTAAATCATCTAAAGAGACGACAATATCCTTATTGGGAAGACCGATATCAACAAAAACCCCTAAATCACGACGAACATTAACTACTGTACCATAATCGTAATGGTCAACCTGGATCGTTGGAATGTGCTTACAGGTCATCTGTAGTTGGTGGTCCTCATTTTCATAAACAAAACCGCGTACCTGTCCACCAATATGTAATTCTTGAGAACTTTCGCTTTTCGGTAATCGATACGTTTGCCCATTACGATCTGGTTGAACAAAATAATCGGTATCATTTTCATCAATCATTACCGCTGTAACAACTTTTCCTAATGCTGAATTCATTTTTATCACTTATCCTTTTTTATTCTATATCGATTTTACACGGTAAAGGCTTATTTTGCTAGTAAGATCAATGATTATCATTGGTATAAAAAAAGACCGGTTACCAATGACCGATCTTTTTGCAGACAATATTATAAAATATTAGTCGATAGTCTTAACACGCATCATGTTAGTTGCACCTGGTACACCCAAAGGAACACCAGCAACGATGATGATCTTGTCGCCCTTCTTAGCAAAGCCAAGTTCAACAGCCTTCTTAGCAGCTAAGTCGAACATTGTATCAGTGTTCTTCATTTCATCAACAACGTATGGTTGAACACCCCAGTTGATCATAAGTCCACGTTCTACACGTTCGTTTGGAGTTAATGCAACGATATCAGCATTAGGACGGTACTTAGAAATCATCTTAGCAGTGTAGCCTGAAGCAGTGTAAGCAACAATTGTGTGAATGTCTAAGTCTTTAGCTGCGTTAGCAACAGCAGAACCGATAGTTTCAGTTACGTCAGACTTGTCCCAATCGAACTTTTCAGTACCGAATTCCCAAAGGTGGTTTTCAGCCTTGATGTCAATGTCGTTCATCATTGCAACAGATTCAACTGGGTAGTCACCGTTAGCACTTTCACCAGAAAGCATAGTAGCATCAGTACCGTCAAATACGGCGTTAGCAACGTCTGATACTTCGGCACGGGTTGGACGTGGGTTTTCTTGCATTGAGTCAAGCATTTGGGTAGCAGTAATAACTGGCTTACCTAATTCGTTACAACGCTTGATCATGTGCTTTTGAACAATTGGCACATTTTGGGCAGGAATTTCAACACCCATGTCACCACGAGGTACCATTAAACCGTCAGAAACAGCAATGATTTCTTCAAAGTTGTCGATACCTTCTTGAGATTCAATCTTAGGGAAAATTTGAACATCTTCCATGTTCTTTTCCTTAAGTAATTCGCGAATGTCAAGAACATCTTGAGCCTTACGAACGAAAGATGCAGCAATGTAGTTGATCTTGTTTTCCAAACCAAACCGAATATCGCTACTGTCCTTTTCAGTAATACCTGGTAAGTTGATTGATACACCAGGGGCGTTAACACCCTTCCGAGAACCAAGAACACCATGGTTTAAGACGTGACATACAAGTTCCTTGTTTGCATCGTCTTTTTCATCAATAACCATGTCAATTAAACCATCATCAAAAAGAACATGGCCACCAACATGAGTATCATCGTATAAGCCTGGGTAGGTAACAGCAATCTTGTCATGAGTACCTTCAATTGAAGGATCCATTGAAATGCGAACCTTGTCGCCAATTTCAAAGTTGATCTTACCTTCTTTTTGAACAGTAGTCCGAATTTCGGCACCCTTAGTATCAAGCATAAGACCAACGTGCTTGCCAGTAATTTCTTCAGCCTTGTGTACGTTTTCGATCCGACCCAAGTGTTCTGGGTGGTCACCGTGTGAGAAGTTGAAACGGAAAATGTTAGCTCCCGCATTGATCAACTTAACGATCGTATCAACATCAGTACTTGCAGGACCAAGTGTACTTACAATCTTGGTTTTCTTCATAAATGAATCTCTCCTTTTGCATCTATAGCATCAATCACAATCTGTAATTGTATGCCTCATTTGCACACTGTTATGATAGCACTTTTCAAATAACGTGTCTTTATTTTTTATGCAAAAGGTTTTAAAAAAGCGCTATCATTCTAAAATTAGTTATTTTTTCTAACTGTTATTTAATTTTATAGCTTTCAGTGATTACTATTAAGCTGTTGTAAGACAACGTTTTCTTGGCCAAGAACGGCGCCAAGCGCCTTTTTTGCTTTCTGAGAATTTTCTAACCATCGTTTTTGGTCAAGCAGGATCTTCTTATCGGTTGCTGGATAAAACAACAAGACAGGAATTGAACCATGGTATTCATTAAAAATATTATTTAACTCTCGATGCACCATCTCAGTGTCCAATGACGGTAAGATTCGTAAAACCCATCGTTGCTTGCGGCGTTTCTGTTGACCTTTTTTAACATCCTGCAATTGATTAGCAACTAATTGTAGACCCCGTCCCTCACGATATTCTACTCGACCTCTGACAATTAAAATCTTATTTGTTTCTAGTTGCTCTTTGAACTGCTGATATTGTTTAGGAAAGACAGTAATATCAATTGCTCCGGTCTCATCTGTTCCATTAACAAAGGCCATTTCTCGATGTTCACGTTTAGTATAAATAGTCTTAACATGATTTGTAAGGACAATTATTGTCGCTTCTGAATTCGGGTATAAATCAGCAATTTTAGTTGCATGGAGCTGCTGTCCTAATTGGTAATATTGAGTAACCGGGTGGCCGGAAAGATATACTCCTAAGTATTCATTCTCCTTCGTTAAACGGGTCAACAGAGGGAATTCATTTCGTTGGTCAATTGCCGTTTGGAGAGCTGGATCGTCAAAATTAGCAAAACCAGCAAACAACTCAATCCCGGAAATTAATTTAGGAAGGGCGTCAATCATCTCCGCTCGGTTATATCCCATCTTATCAAAGGCCCCACTATAGATTAACGGTTCGATTAATTCTTGTTTTTGCCAACGTTCTGGAATGCGGGTAATAAAATTACGAAGATCTGTAAATTTGCCATTTCCCTGCCGTTCTTCAAGAATTGCGGCGACAAAATCACGACGTACTCCTTTAATAGCAGAAAAGCCAAAGTAAACTGTCCCATCATGTAATAGAAAACTACTCTCACTTATATTGATTCGCGGGCCACTAATCTTGACGCCGAATTGCTTTGCATCCCCCACGTGACGCTTCAATTTCTCAATATTAGTTTCTGCATTCATTAGGGCAGTAAAAAAAGCTGCAGGGTAATGGACTTTCAAATATGCCATCTCAAACGCCATCATAGAATAAGCAACTGCATGCGAGCGATTGAACCCATAATTAGCAAAGCGATCAATATATTCAAATACCTGGTGAGCAACTTGTGTTGAATAGCCGTGTTCTGTTGCGCCGGCAATAAATTTTGTCCGCATATCCTCCATTGTGGCCTTTTTCTTCTTACTCATTGCCCGGCGTAAAAGATCCGCTTCTCCTAAGGTAAAACCAGCCATTACCGAGGCCAGCTGCATTACCTGCTCTTGATAGACCAAAATACCGTAAGTTGGTCCCAGAATTTTTTCAAGTGAAGGAGCAGGATAAGTAATTTTCTCTTTTCCAGCTTTGCGAGCGGTAAAATGAGGAATATTTTCCATTGGACCTGGACGATAAAGTGCATTCACTGCCACAATATCTTCAAAATTCGTTGGATGAAGATTGACCAATACATTTCTGATCCCACTTGATTCAAATTGAAAAATTCCTTCAGTTTTTCCTCGCTGGAATAGTTGGAGAGTCAATGGATCGTTAAAGTTAATTTTTTGTAAATCAAAATTAGGGTCTTCTTGCCGAATCATTTGAAGGGTGTTATCCATGATTGAAAGGTTCTTCAATCCCAAGAAATCCATTTTTAATAGCCCCAGCGCTTCTACTGTGTCTTTGGCAAACTGCGTCATTAATAAGCCATCACTACCATCTTGTAACGGCACAATTTCATGTAATGGCTGCTCAGAAAGGACAATTCCTGCCGCGTGAATTGAATAATGCCGCGGCAATCCCTCTAATTGCTGTGCAACTTGAATCAGCAAACGAAATTTAGGATTATCGTCAAGAAGATTTTTTAATTGTTGCGACTCCTTTAATGCATCTTTGATTGTCACGTGAAGGCCATGCGGTAATGCATCGATTAACCTTTGCATATCGTAACGGGGCAAGTTAAAGACCCGACTCACATCACGAACGACTTGTTTAGCGGCTAATGTCCCAAAAGTAATAATTTGGGCTACGCGTTGGTGACCATATTTTTGATGTACATACTGCAAAACTTCATCACGCCGATTATCCGGAATATCTAAGTCAATATCGGGCATTTGAGCTCGTTCTGGATTCAGAAAGCGTTCAAATAATAAGTCGTATTGCAAAGGATCAACTTCTGTAATTGCTAAAGCATAGGCAACTAATGATCCCGCAGCTGATCCTCGTCCAGGGTCGGTCGTAATCTTTTGCTGGTGAGCAAAATTCATTACGTCCCATACAATTAAGAAATAATCATCAAAGCCCATTTCATGGATTACTTTTAATTCCATCGCTAAACGTTCTTGGTACTGTTGAATAGTTTTTCCTGGTGCTACTCGTCTTTTTTTCAATCCTTGAATACATAGAGAACGTAAATATTGTTGAGATGATATCCCTGCTTGATTTTTAAAATGAGGAAGGACTGGGGCCCTAAATTGAAGTTCAA
>OBWV01000307.1_pt1 | contig 53501 bp, 40 predicted proteins | sample 1495351 | NCBI WGS metagenome assembly OBWV01 (sample SAMEA2580122, study PRJEB22360) | human gut metagenome | biome: human gut; feature: human-associated habitat; material: faeces | place: Denmark | collected 2008/2010 | reverse complement strand
GGCGGGTGGTGGATTTGATGATTACCACCATAGCCGCTACAAGCGACAGCTTGAACATCACATGGAAAATCTGACGGGCGGAACCCCTCCCGTCAGACCGTTACCCTGTGTAGTCCCTTGTAAACTGTACTTTACTAAACTTAAAACTACAGAGTTTTCAAATATTGATTGAGGATTGGTACAAATGTTTTCTACATATACCCCATAATTTTCTTCAAGGAAATCATAATCTATTGGTATAGAAAGATTTCCCTTATCTATTTTCCCAACATTTTCTTCTTGCTCTTCTTGCTCTGTTTCTTTCTGTTCAGAAATTACCATATTTTGATTATTCATAGAACTATTACTATCCTTAACTATATCTTTGGTATTTTCAGTATTCAGACAATTATATCCTGTAATTAAAAGAATGAGGATAATGCTTGTAATTCTAGCTTTGTTTCTTTCAATCATTCTATTTCTCCCCATAATATGCTCAAATCAAGCAATACCCTTCTCATTGCTTTAGCAGGTGCTACTCATACAACGGAAAGCATTCTTTCAGCATACGGTTATAATATTCCTTCTGCGCTTCCTCTACAGCATTTGGAGTAGTATTTCTTCTGCCATCCAGATAGATATCTATATAGTATTGTTCTCCTTTGTATGTATAAAGCATTACTGTATCTATGGAGTCCTTGTAAAAATTTTTGATATAAATTTCATCATCATTATCCGGAGCCTCTTGCATCCATGAACCTATCTTTCTTTCCTTCTCCAATTCTTTCCGAATATTTTCCTTTGCCTCTTCAATATCAGCTTCATCCGCATCATAAGGCGGTTCGCGCCTTTCTCCGATACTAACCGTTCCTCTCCCTAATATTTCCGGCATATTATGTTCGGCTTTCAACTCATCCAGATTTTCTCCACTATAATAAGAAATATGATTTAATATATTATCATCAATCCTGAATCCCAATATATAATAAAGTGATTGGCTATCCGGTTTAATCAACGGAAGAACTCTAATATAGCCATGTTCTTCCCTATAATAATATTCGTAATAATATTCGTATTGAACGTCCTGATTGATATAAGGATAAAATATAGATCTCTCATATCCAAACCATATATCATCTTCTATTGCAGTCTTAAGAGTCTGCTCTGTTTTTTCTTCAATCATCCTTTTTAAGGTCTGCTCTGTCTCTTCATCTAACGTTGGGACTTCTTCTAATGGAAACGAACATTCTAGCATCCGGTCAACATAGTCCGAGTCCATACTATCCACAAAAACTGGCTTATCGCCTTCTTGTCCCGATAAATAAACACTGCGGCAGTAGCGCTCTCCCTCATACGTATAGAACATAATAGTCTCTATGGAAATTTTGTAGAAGTTGCGGATATAGACATCCTCTATATTCGGTCCCCCGCCTATATGGCTTCTCGTATCCAGCCATCTCAGGATATTTTCCTTTGCCTGTTCTATATCTTCTGCATCTGCATCATAAGGCGGTCTGCGCCTTTCTCCAATGTTGACCGCTCCCACTCCTGTCGCTTCTGGGATAAACAAGGATCTAACTTCCTCCAAATTTTGCATTCCGCTATAAGAAACCCCATCCCTAAGCTTACCATTATATACCTCAAGTGATATTATATAGTACAATGATAAGTTATTATTGGGTTCAATCAACGGAAGAATAGTTACATAACCTCCATCTGAATAACCAAACTCCGTATACTTATACTCGTATTCGACTTTCTGATTAATACAATGATAAAATATAGATGCTTTATCCTTAAACCATATATCGTCTTCTATTACCGTTTTCAATGTCTGTTCAAGTTCTTCTTCTGTGAACGGACAATTTGAATATTCTTCCGTTTCCGTCTTATCCTCTGTCGATGCTTCTTCTATAGATTTATCTTCTGCCATACGTGAATTCTTATATTTGTTACTATATTCCAAAGAATATGCAAATACACAGAAGCATACAAAAACAATTATAACTATACAAATATATGACTTTTTCATTGATATCTCTTTTCTTTGCCATGTAAGTTACCACATTTCCAACAAGACTTTCACTATCATTGCAAGACATTTAACCTACTTTATTACCAACCATAAAAGAAAGTTCGCTTCCGTTTGTGAAACTCTCAACTTTTTCTGGTTTATCAAAATTTCCAAAAAAGGTTGTGACCTTACGCATTGATGCCGTTTCATCCAGCATCCGATTGATGGATATGTTGATCCCATGATCGGAGAGTTCCTTTCGCAGCAGGCAACATAACCGATACGCCAATACACAAGTGAATATGTGGACCTTTATCTTTTCATCCGTAAAATCATTCCGATCCGTAAAGAGTGCTGTCTTTCCAAGCTCTCTTTCACATATCTGATTAAGGGATTGCTCTGATTGTGCATAGATCAGATAGATGTTTCCATTGCTCTCGATTAGTTATACTACGTCAATTTCTTCAATACATTTTCTAATTCTCAACTTCCCATCTTTTTTCCCTTGACTCGTCCATATAAAATCTTCCATCCTCTGCCTGATAGAATACTCCTGTTAAACGCTCTGCCTCTGGATACTCTGGCACACCCAAAATAATTGTAATATCCTTCAATCCATCTTCGTTTAAATCTTCTATGTTGATTTCTATAACATCAAATCCATTTACTAAACCATTAAATTGAAAAAAGATTTCATCCTTTTCATTTGTTAAAAACACTACTGGATAAGGATGTGCAAAATCATTAGTACCTGAAACAAACTTTATTTCTCCCCATTGATTCAAATTGGTACTAAATGTTGTATTTTCATTATAATTAATGTTAAGTTCATCCACCGAATCAAAGTCACTAATTGTATATGGTCTGAATAAATAGCTTTTTTCAGTATCTTTATCTGTTTCCCCCTCTACGTCTGTAAAATAATCTAATTTTGCCTCAATCCTATCACTTTCATAAAACTGAAATGTAATGCTTCCCTCGCCATTATTTTCATTACTAAAAGAGCATTTAGCCAATCCATAATAAACAGTTCCACTAAATACTATGGCCTTTTTCTCATAACTGGATGTGGAAAAATAATATTCGGATACATTTGTATCCGTTGCCAATCTTCCTTCGATCGCACCTTTATCTATTTTTGTAAAAACGAAGCTATAACGATAGTCGGAAAAATTTTCTCCCTCCTCAGGAATCCATATTCTCTTAAGATATTTACTGTAATCAATCAAATCTTCTTTTATTTCCTCTTGTTGGTCTTTTTTAGAAATACTTTTTTCTTCTTCCATTTTTTCCACCATTTCCGGCTCAGTATCCTCTGATATTTTTTCTGTCACTTCTTCCTCATGTTGTACTATTTCTTCAATACTTCCTTTGAAATTGGTGTTCTTATCACATCCTGTTAAACCAAAAAGCAAACATATGGCAATAATTATTGTCTTTGTTTTATTATTTAACGCCATTCCATTTAATGTCATTTTAATAATCTTCAAAAAAACAACTCCACCTTTGCGCATATCCTATTCTCTCCGTTAGCCCTTCTTTTTGGTCGCCTGCTCTTTCATATGTAGCATTAAATATTAACACCAAATCCAACGGATTCAGGAATTTCCGGCTGGAAGCCGATGCACGGGCAAGATGAATTTGCCTCCATTGCCGCTGCCTTTCGTGCTATTTTCACTATTGCCTTCGTATAAATTGTTGTCAGCTTTTTATTTTTCATGGAAATACCCTCCTGAATTTTTTTACATATTACCATTTTTTCTTATATTATTTTTCATTATGCGAAATTAACCATAATTTTTGCCGAAATTAGCATAAACACCGCGATGGATAATTCAAATAAGTTATCCGCCGCGGTGTTTCTTCCGGTTTTTCTCTGAAAATAAACTGATAAAATTATCGAAGCTCTGATAAATACAACATGACCCTTACCTTGAATGTATCTTCATTATATGTCACATCCATTGCGCCGTTGTACCTTTCAACAACTTCTCTCACATTCTCTATTCCAAATCCATGGTTCATTCCATCTTTTTTTGAGGAAATAAAACGATTGCCTTCCTTTTCTATTTTTCCTGCATATGTGTTAGTAATATTGATAAAAACAAGTCCCTTTTCCGCATACATCTTAAATTTAAGAGTTTTTTCTTCCGCCTGAAGCGCAGCTTCAATCGCATTTTCCAAAAGATTTCCCAGAATAACAGTTAATTCAAAGCTATCGATATTCAGCTCCTGAGGAATTTTTACCTCAACTTCTACATGCTCTAACACCGTATTTGCTTTTTCTATCATATAATTAAGAATTCCGTCAATGTCCTTATTTCCGGAATAAATGTGCTCCTTAACATTTCTGATGGAAGCTTCCATTTTATTCAAATACTCTGTCATTTTCTCCTTTTTATTTTTTTCCGCTAAATTATATAATTCTTTTATATGGAGCATCATATCATGCCGTAAGGCATGAACCTGTTTTTGTGTTTGAGAAATAACTTCCAACTGATTGGAATAAATCTTTATCTGCTGGCTTAAAATTTCCTTTTCATATAGCTGCTGATGAATGTCAATCAAGGTATGGTACAAATAAAATACTACCATATTGATAACCAGTATCCCTATGCTTTCACCAATCAGCAGGCGCCTGTTTTGTAAATTAGCATATATCAAAAAAAAAAGCATACAAATGCTTAATATAGGGATAATTAATAAGATTTTTAACCCCTTAATATATTCCTGCTTAGCCTGATTACCCAAAACTTTTGCCGCAACTAATTGACATACCAGAATCAGTAAATCCGTAACAATCGAAAAAATTTGTGATGTAGGCTCTCCCATATTATAATTCAGGAACAAATAGGCTGAAACTATATCGCAAACCATATTAACGCAGTATATTAAAATAGTTGCCGTCAGCCTTTTTTTGTAACTGCCCTCGTATAACAGTGTGAGAAAAAACAATCCGATTAAATTAGTGACGATATTTACAGCCGGAGTATGGAAAGCCACAAAAACGGAGAAGGTAAGCGCAAAAAAAAGCAGATATACAGCGGCTTCCATTTTTTTACTTACTTTTCCGGTATCAAAAAAAAGCTTTATAAATCTCCAGATAATATAGACACGGAAGAGATTGGTTATTGATGCAATTAAAATATCATTCGTATTCATTTCCCGCCGCCCTCTTTTTTCCTGATTAACTTTTCTCTGACAATATTTCTATATGGTCTGCTTATACTCAGCGTATGCCCATTTATCATCGTTACCTTTTCGTAGGCATACTCCTTCACATAATCCTGATTCACCGCAAAGGATTGATGAATTTGCAAAAAATTAGACGGCAGTTGCGACATTATTGTCTTTAACTTGCCATAAAATTCTTTCTTTTCCCGAAATAGAATCATTTGGATTTTTTTGTCATCACTTTGTAAGTATAAAATATCATCACATGGCTGTTTATAGTAATTATTTCCAATATGGTACTCAAAAAAAACTTTTTTCTTTTCCTCTAATTTTAGAAATGTTCTTATTACGTCTTTCACTGCATCATAAGCAAGCGGTTTTACCAGGAAATCCAACGGCTGTGTTTTAAAAAGATGTATGGCATAGTCTTTATGATAGGAAATATAAACAATTTGCGTTTTAAAATCATTCAAATCATTTCTTATTAATTTCCCCACATCGATTCCATTCAGCGTCAGCATTTGGATATCAAGAAAAATCAACTCATACCTGTTTCCGGCATCTAAATCCTGGCACAGCCTTTCTCCAGAAAACCATGGTTCAATTTCAAATTGCACATTAAATTCCTGCATAATCTTCTGAAGCATTTCTTCTAAGCCTGTGCATATATTTATTTCATCATCACAAATCGCAATCCGATACACAATATTTCCTCCTGAATTTATTGTATATCTTATACCTTCACTAATTAACATTCAAGTTCTTTCCTAATTCAGAACACGCCTATAATCTTCTGCATTTTATACCTCCTAATTATATATTGTTATTTTATAGATATCATTAGATATTTATTGCATTATTTTTATTATTTCAGGTTTTGGATAAAATAAATTTATGGAGGATAATGAAATGGCACAAAACCTTTTTCCCTTGCATAATTATGACCAAAATTATATTGAAATAGGCTACAATATATCTTATTACCGAAAACATAAAAAGCTGACTCAGGAACAATTAGCTGAAAAAATTGGTATCAGCCGTCAGCATCTTGGCGCTATAGAAGCGCCTAACGTTCTGCGCCAGCTATCACTTGACTTATTGTTTGCCATAGCGGAAGCTTTGGAAATTGAACCCTATAAACTACTGTTATTCAGGGAAATGTAACGCTATTAAAATATAATCTGTATTTGTACATTACATATGTACAATATATTCTTCCACAAATCTGCTTAAACTACTTTTTCTTTCTGCATTAATAAAATATATTATAATGATCCCTTCACTGCATACGTCATTATGGCATATACCATCTGCCGCCATAAGGGCAGGGCGGCGCCGGCAATATATAATCGTTCCCCGCGGCTACAGGTAACGGCCGACAGGGATACGCTCGTATCCCCATCGGCCGTAAATGCATTTTCATGCTTTCTATACTTGAAACACAGTTAATTCAACTATCTCATTGACATATTTTCGCCGTTATGATATTTTTCAAATTAGCAGCAATATGCAAAGGAGATGCCATGTATAAACAACTTATTTTTGAGAATGAAGTATTGACTGCATACACCCATCACCTCATGGCTCCGGAACACGTCCACGTAAACTGTGAGTTTGTTCTGGTCACTAACGGCACAGCGCTCAATACGGTAAACGGTGTCTCTGAAACCATTGTCAACGGGGATGTTTTTTTCCTAAATCATCTTCCCCTGCACAGCATTACCGACCTGAGCAAGGATCATGAGCATATAGATTTATACATCACCCGTGAACAGCTCAGACAGATCTGCCTTAATTTATTCAACGAAGAATTATATGATTTTTTAATGAAAGACGCCTCTGAAAAAAAATGTAATCTCAGCTATGATGAATTCACTGTAATTGTGAAAAAGGCACGTAAGCTGGAAGTAAATTACATCCTCGCTAAAAATGACGACATGCGGGAAACCTACAAGAAATGTGTCCTCTCCGTTATCATTGAGATATTAGGCGTCTTTTTCGAGAACCTTTATTCCCGGCAGATCAATTGTCCCGCCTGGCTTGAGGCCTTTTTACAGGAAACCCAGCGCCCTGAAATATTTTCCATGTCGGTGAATGATATCATTAATTTATCCTTTTATTCGCATACCTTTTTTTGCCAGACATTTAAAAAATGCTTTCAGCGCAGCTTCAAATCCTATATTGATGAGTTACGTTTTAACCATGCAAAAAACCTGTTAGCCACAACACAATTATCCATCCTGGATATTTCGCTGACCGTGGGCTACAACAGTTCTTCGCATTTCATCCATAAGTTTAAACAGATATCCGGTATCACTCCCCTGCAGTTCAGGAATATCATGCAGCACCGCCAGTCATGAGCTGTACCGTGTTTGTTCAGGCAAAATAATACTGCAGAAATATTTTGCCTGAACAGGATTATTCCTCTTCTGTATCCTTCTCCGGCTCCCTGATCTTATATGTAATCTCATATTCTCCCGCTGTAAGATAGCAGACGTTTTCCCGTACACATTCAAAAATGGGATTCTTTTTATCCGTAAAAATTTCAGCCGGTGCCAGAGGCAGATAAAGAACAGCCTCACACCCGAACGGGACCGAAAATGCCAGCCGGATATGACATTCATCTTCGAATTTCCAGGCGGATTTCCACAAACCGGATGCAGAATTATACTCACACGCCACCTGTCCCACACGAGGATCCGGTACCGGCGCCAATATTACTTTTTGGAATCCGACAGAATCCTCCGCCTGTCTGATACCCGCCATATACGAATACATCCATTCCACAACGGCTCCATAGGAATAATGATTCAGACTGTTCATCCCTGTGGAAGAGATACTTCCGTCTGCCAAAACACTGTTCCATCTCTCCCAGATAGTCGTGGCTCCCAGCTTAACCTCATACAGCCATCCCGGATAGTCCTCATTTAACAAAAGATGATATGCCAGATCGCTCATCCCGGCCTTCGTGAGCTCTTCCAGAAGAATCGGTGTCCCGACAAAGCCCGTCTGCAGCCGGTTTCCATTCGATTTTAAGCTCCTCTTCAAATCAATGCCGGTTCTTTCCCTGTCCTTACTTAACCCATGGCGTAAAGTCAGTAAATAGCCTGTCTGTGTATTGACACAGCTCCGTCCGTTCGGAGAATAATATTCCGCCCTGATTTCCTTTAAAATGTTGTCTGACAAAGCCTCATATTTTTCAGCATCCTCCGTTTTCCCAAGAATACGGGCAGTCTTTGCCGTCAGCTGCGTGCTTAACCGGTAATATACATCGGCAATGAATCCGTCATCCGTCCCGCCTTTCACGCCTTCTGTGCCGCCGTCTCCATCAAGGGCCAGCCAGTCTCCGTAATGTACGGCCCTGCGCCATCCATCTTTTTTCCCTTCTGCCGTTTCATTGACCGATGTCATATAGTCAACCCAGGCCTTCATACTGCCGTAATGCTTTTCCAATATGCCGGCATCCCCATAAAAACGGTACATATTCCAGGGTATGATCGTTGTCGCATCCCCCCAGACAGAGGACGTACTGTCCACGTCAAAGGCCGGCACCACATTCGGCACCATCCCCCCGCGGCTTTCTTGCTCGGTTTCCATGTCAAATATATATTTGTAGTAGAAGGAATAACAATCCCTGATATAGCATGCCGTAGCGGAAAACACCTGTGCATCTCCGGTCCATCCCATCCGTTCATCCCTTTGCGGGCAGTCTGTGGGCACATCCACAAAATTGTCCTTCTGTCCCCATTCCGTATTTAAAATCAGCCGGTTCAATAAAGGATTGCCGGTAACCAGACTCCCTGTTCTCGGAAGTGAAGAATAAACCGCCAGGCCGACAAAATTATCCTTCACGCTATCCGGCATCGGAGTATAGATAACATCCCTTTTTTCTCCCTCCATTACCGCATAAGCTTCTGCCGTATCTTCGCAGAGGGTCTTTTCTATTTTCACATAACGATATCCATAAAATGTAAAATGAGGAGTAATTGTCTGCTCCGTGCCGTTGGAAATATAAAAATATTCCGATCGCGCCGACCGCAGATTATCCCTGTAAAAGTTTCCCTGCTGCAGTATCTCACCTGTCTGTATGTGTATTACCGTCCCTTCAGGCTCGTTTACACGCAGTGAAAAAATGCCGGTTATATTTTGGCCCAGATCCAGCACCGTTTCACCCGCAGGCGTATGAATCAGGCTTTCCGCCGGAAATTCTGTCTTCACCGTTACCGGCGTGCTGAGCCTGGCCGTCAGCTTTCCCCTGGGTGCTTCCACAAAGACTGCGCTGCCGTCCTCTCCGGTTTTTCTTGTATCATCCCTCCATTCCCCATCATAAATGCCGGAGAATACAAGATTGGATGTCCTTACCTTCCAGCTGTCATCCGTTCCGATGATCTGTTCCGAACCGTCCTCATATTCAATACGAAGCTCGGATAACAGTTTAAAACCATCGCCGTAATAGCCTTTTTCCCAATTTCCGGCATATCCGAATCTCCCTTTATACCAGCCCGGGCCAAGCATTACGGACAAGGTTCCGCTCTGCTGTATCCTGTCCGTCACATCATAGGTCTGATACTGAATCCAGCTGTTATAATTATTACAGTAAGGCGTCAGCATCTCTTCACCAATCTTGTTTCCGTCCCACATAGCCTCATACAGCCCGAGGCCCGTTATGTATAACCGTGCACGGCTGACCCTTTTGGCAATCTCTATCTCCTTATAAAATACAGGGCTTTCCTTGCCTTCCGCCAAACAGCCGATCCACTTTCCCTCCCAGTTCTCCCCTTCCTTAGCGCTCTCAAACCAATGTACATCGCTGACAGCCTCCTCATCCTCATCGGTACGGACACATACCGTCCAGTAATACCTTGTCCTCGGCTTCATTTTCATCATAACCGGCGCCGCCAGAGAGCTGATATCCGTCTGATATCCCGTATCTGTAATTCTTTGCTCCATCCTTTTATCCGCTGCAATCAGGATTCTTGCAGATACCATCTTTTTCCCCTTGGCATCCGTGACTTTCCAGGAAAAAACCGGATTCTCAAAGCAGTATCCCAAAGGATTTACATAATGATTCGTTTTACATTCTGTTATTTTCATATTTTCCAGCTTTCCCTTACCCTTTTACTGATCCGACCGTCATGCCTTTTACAAAATATTTCTGTGCAAAAGGATAGATAAGCATGATCGGAATGAGTGAAATAAATATCTGCGCACAGCGGATAGTCCTGTCATCCACAACAGACAGCAGCTTTATCTCATCGATACTCAGCAGACTTAAATCTCTTTTCACCACCACCGTATACAAATAAGAGGCCAGCGGATAACTGGAAGGGAAATTCGAAAATATCAGCCCGTCAAAATAGCTGTTCCATTGTGTTATAAATGAAAACAACGTCAGTGTCGCAATCGATGGTTTGGCACACGGGACATATACACGGAAGCACGTTGTAAAATGGCTGGCCCCGTCTATAATCGCTGCTTCCTCCAATTCTTTTGGTATTCCGCGGAAGAAATTAATCATAAGAACAATATTATATACAGACAGAATGGTGGGAAGTATCAATGCCCATATGGTGTCCATTAAATGAAGATTGGTTATCAGTAAGTACCCGGGAATCAGCCCGCCTGAAAACAGCATGGTAAAGAAAAACAGCCACACATAGACTCCTCTTGCCCGAAGCTGTTCTTTCTCCTTAGAAAGCGGATAGGCAATAAGGATTGTAAGAATCATTGACAACGGCACCCCTATTAAAACCCGTTCCACACTCTTTAACAGAGACGTCCAGAATTCCTTTTTTTCAATAACATATTGATAGGCCATTGTCGTGAACTCTACCGGCCATAGTGTAACCTTTCCTGCGGCAACCGCTGTGGCGCTGGAAAAAGACATCGCCAGAATAGTCAGCAGAGGGAGAATACACAGCAGCGCCAGTAATGATAAAAACATATAATTGACAACGCTGAAAACTGCACGTCCTTTTTTTATTTTTTTCATATATATACTCCTGCATTTTTATTACTCAAACTTCACCCATGCCCCTGTCCCCTCCGGCCCCTGTTTTCGGGGCTGACAGCCAGTTTGGATTTTCTTTCCCCTGCGCCAGCCGTGCAGGGTTTCCTGTAAGGGGTGTATAAACTCGTCGGTCCTTAGGCCGCGTATTTTGCGGCCTTAGTACCGCTGCGTGTTTATCCGAGCGAAAGTGTCCCCTGTAAGGATTCCTGTACGGCTGGCGCAGGGGGAAGAAAATCCAAACAGGCTGTCAGCCCCGAAAACAGGGGCCGGAGGGGATAGGGGTATGGGCGAAGTTTGAGTTTATTACATTAAAAAATACGGTAATTAGAAAACTTATACGCCAGGTAATATGATGTGGAAATAAAGATGGTTGAAATAATCGATTTGAACAATCCCACCGCTGTAGCGGCTCCATACTGCGCATCAATAAGACCCAGCCTGTAAATAAAAGTATCCAGAATATCTCCGCTCTCATAGACTGCTTTTGTATACAAATTAAATACCTGATCAAAGCCTGCATTCAAAATATTGCCAAGGCTTAATACCATCATAAGTACGACGATCCCCCTTATTCCGGGAAGTGTAATATGCCATATCTGCTGCAGGCGGTTGGCACCGTCTGTTTCTGCAGCCTCATATAAGCTGGTATCCACTCCCACTATGGCCGCCAGATATACAATTGCATTATATCCGAAGGTTTTCCAGATATCTGTTACAATCAAGGTTCCTTTGAAATACCTGTTATCTCCTAAAAAGAAGATGCTTTCCCCACCCAGGGAATTTATAATCCCATTAACGATTCCGGAGCCCGGAGATAACAAATCTATGAATATTCCGCCCAAAACCACCCATGATAAAAAATATGGGAGATATACCACCGTCTGGATCGTCTTTTTAAATTTAATATGACGAACTTCATTCAGTAATAATGCAAAAACAACCGGGACTAAAAGGCCGAGCACAATTTTCCATGCGGCAATAATAACAGTATTAACCATTGCCTGTTTAAACCCCGGCAGGGAAAACACATAGGTAAAGTTATCTAACCCAATCCATTCCTGATTTCCGAACATACCTTTACTCGGGATAAATTTTTGAAAGGCAATGACAAGTCCCGCCATTGGCACATAATTAAAAATAATTATTAATATTATCCCGGGAAAAAGCATCAAGTGAAGAGGAAATTCTTTTCTGAATTTGGCTAAGGAGTATTTGCTGCTTTTACGGTTCACTTTTTCACCTCTCATAGCTTTTCAACGATTAGCTGCCGGCAAAGAGCTAAGTATGTACAGCTCTTTGCCGCAGCGTAACCTGATATATTTCACTAAAGTTTTTATTTATTGGAGGAATACCATTCGTTAACCTCTGCGGTCATATCATTGCCGCCGGCATTTTTCCATTCCTCAACAACCTTATCAAACGCATCTATCTTTTCCTGGCCTGAAATAATCTTAAGGAAGGTCTGATCCAGCATATCGTCCAAGGTTGACTTTTTGGCAGTCATGACTTCGCCGGGTGCTGAAACGAATTTATTATATACAGGCGCCGCATTTTCAGGATCCTGATATTTTAACAGGATACTCTGGCCGCCCTCTTCACCGAATACGCCAAGCCATCCCCACATGGAGTCATCGCCCTGCAGGGCCTTATAGCAGTACTCCCACATGGAATACTGTTCCCCTGTCAAGTCCCCGGGTTCTCCTGTTTTTAACGGTTCTGCAATCGCTTTTGTTGTAGCCTGGTTTTTGTCCGGTGTACTTGTAATTCCGACCGGCGCCAGTTTCCATACCCCTTCCACTCCGTTTCCGGGATTTGCATATACCGTATATTCGTTCTTTTCCGGATCCAGGACTTTTTCGCAGTAGAGATTCATTAACTGGATTAAAGCTTCGGGATGTTCGCAGTTCTTACTGACCACATACCAGCTTGTGGTTGCCATTTCAATTCCCGGAGCCGCTTTTTCACCGGCCTCTTCCATGGGTATCATGAACGGTTTCCAGTCTGCCTCCGGAATGGCATTCTTGACTGTCTGCAGAAAATCCAGAGGCGTTGCATGAAATCCGTACATGGCCCCGCATTTCCCGTTGACAAGTGCTTCCGCTGCCTTCTGGTTATCATTTACGTAAAACTCCTGATCGATCAGTCCTTCTGCATACAGCTCTGCCAGGGTACTCAATGCCTGCTTCATCTCCGGTGTCGTACTGCCGTAAACCAGGCTGCCCTCCTTATCCTCCACCCAATAGGTCGGGTATGCATGGTATGCGTTGCAAATTCCCTTTATATCAAACTGATTCCCATACAAATCATTCCCCATTTCAAGCCCTATGCCGCCTTCTCCCGCATAGTCCTTAAATGCACGCAATACTTCTTTTAACTCATCGATACTTGCAGGTGCGCTTAAGTTCAATGCATCCAGCCAGTCCTGACGCAGCCACAGGATCTGCGCCCTCTCAATATCGCTGTCGGAAATCGGCAGACCATAGACCGCACCGCTATAGGTAACTGCATCAAAAGCACTGTCCCCAACCGTATCATACAGTTGTTTCACATAATCACTCGCATATTCATCAATATAGGGTTTTAAATCCACAATCAGATCCGCATCCACTAATCTTTTCAAATCTTCTTTTCCCACACTTGCTATATCAGGAATTTCACCGCTTGAAATCGCAGCATTGAATTTTTGTTTATAGAGATCTCCATCTGATGCGATCCAAAGATACGTAACATCATACCCTAATTTTTCTGCGATTAAATCCGTCCAGATATTATCCTCATATGTACTGCCTTCCATTTTAGCAAAGACGCTGGATTCCACTGTGGAATCCTGTGCCCGGACAAAGGTAAGCGGAGCAAGACCTTCACTCTTTGCAGTCCCGTCCTCACCCGCTTTCTGACTTTCTTCCAGCTTTTCTGATTCCACATTTGCTGTGGTACTGCCGCAGCCTCCAAGCGCTGCGATTGCCATCATCGCGCTCAACACGATTGCTACTGTTTTCCTTTTCATGATAACCTCTCCTTTTTTATATTCAGCCGTGAAGCCCCATCCCCTTACGGGACTACAGCAACTGTTTCTTTTATGCTTCGCTTCGTTAATACAATCTAAACATTACTACTAATTCGCCTTTTTATCTGTCGTATTTTTTTCCAATAATATCGTTTTTTAACGTAAGTACCATTTAAAGAAACAACATTGCCTGAATTTATTCTGCTTGCTTCAAGGTCTTTTCCATCCTAAAAAAATATAGGTACAGAATAAAAGTGAAAATCACTTTTATCTGCACCTATAATGTGAGATTACCATTGCGTTTTATTAATAGTTTTTCAAATCCATCACCATAAACCCAGCACCCGCTGCAGCGTAAGGCTGACTATTGTAATGGCAATCCAGCAGACAAATCCCAGCGTAATCGGCTTAGCGCCTGTCTTTACCAGCTTCACCACATCCGTATTCATTCCTATTGCCGCCATAGCCATAACAATAAAAAATTTACTCAGCTGCTTCAGCAGGCCAAAGACCTCATTGGCTGCCGCCAGGGCCGTTCCTGAACAGAACGAGGTAATAACTGTTGTAATGACGGATGCGGCGACAAAATAGAGAATAAACATGGGAAATACGGATTTCAGGCTGACAGCCTTTCCTTCCCCCCGGTTCTCCTTCTCCTCTCTGCGCATTCTCACAAATGCAAGGGCAAGCGTTATCGGTATAATCGCAAGGGTTCTTGTCAGCTTTACTATGGTTGCATATTCAAGCACCGCTCCGTTCGTTCCATGCAGGGTATCCCATGTGGATGCCGTCGCCGTGACCGATGAGGTATCGTTTACCGCCGTCCCTGCAAAAAGCCCGAAGCCTGAATCGGTCAGCCCAAGCCAGCCTCCGAGGGCAGGAAACAGCAGCGCGGCAATCACGTTAAACAGGAAGATAACGGATATCGCCTGTGCGATTTCTTCATCATCCGCTTCCATTACCGGGGCTGCTGCAGCAATTGCCGAACCGCCGCAGATGCTGGAGCCTATGCCAATCAATGCCGCTGTCTTCCCGGGAATCCTGAGGAGCTTATACATAATAAATGCTGCTATAAGAGACGTGCTGATAGAAGAAACAATGATGGGAAGAGAAGTCATCCCGACTTTGCCGATAGTAGCCAGATTCAGGCCAAATCCAAGAAGGATTACCGCATACTGCAGAACCTTTTTCGAGGTAAATGCAATCCCCTCACCGCAGCCTTTTTTATCCTTCATCCATATAGCGAGCACCATTCCCACGATGATCGCGATGACCGGCGCCCCTATCACTTCCAATGCACCGACTGCTCCGACCAGCAGACGGCACGCCAATGCAATCAGAAAACATAATAAAATACCTTTTCCATTTTTCTTTAAAAATTCCATGATCCACCTCATTTGTTTTTTTCTCCCAGATTATACTATTAACAAATGATAATGTACATTTATATATTTTTATAAATCAATAAGTATTTCTTATGCATCATCATGCTATGATTGGCTTAAAGCAATTATCCCTTTGAAATCAGGAAGCTCCTTCCGAGTAATTACCTTATCATTGTTATAAAAATTTTTAATGACGCTGCCTGGTAAGAGATGATCGGAATGCCCGCCGCAGCCCGGCTCCCTTATCAGATAATCCTCCCCCCAGAGAACACAGCCAAGCCAGTATATCCCGTCTCTGGCCGCATTTTCGGGTTCCGGCAGAAAACCGCTTTCCGAGAGCATAACCGGTTTCACTGTATCTGTATAGTCCAGAGCATTCAAAAACTTATCCCCCTGGGCGCTGATACAGCTTTTTGCAGGATAAATATCCTCACCGATAATATCCACATAAGCATCTCCCGGATACCATTCCTCTCCCATCCCGCTGTATACCCATATCAGGTTATGCAGGTTATATTCCCGGGTAAATTTATCAAACATCAGCCTCCAGAGCTTTTTATAGCAGTCCGGCCCTCCCCGGCTCCACCAGAACCATCCGCCGTCCGCTTCATGAAAAGGCCTCCACAGCACAGGGATATCCTGTTTTTGAAGCTTCTGCAGTTCCAGGGCCATCCTGTCCAAATCCTTCATCAGCAGTTCGCAGCCTTCTTTATCCCTGCCATTGAGCACAGCGTCCAGGTCAATGGTGGTTTCGTCTGCATATAATGCCTGCCACCATTCCCCCCGCACATATCTGTCCGGCAGCAGCCAATGCCAGGAAAGAGCGATAATTCCCCCTTTTTCCCAGTATTCCTCCGCCCACTCAGTTACCTGCGGCTGCGCGCCGCGTTCCGCCGCAGTCAGGGAATAGTCCTTCATATCCATACCGAGTATGGCCGGGTACTCCCCGGTCAGTCTGTTTATCAGCTGAATTTCTTTGCCATCCGGCCCATATAAGCTATATTGTCCGGACAGTATTTTCTCTCCATAAATGCCGCACAGGTATTTCATCAGCTCCTCTGCACAGGTATCTGCTTCCTTATCGGCGAGTACCCCTGACGCCTGATAAACTTCATCGTCCATCGGAGCCGATTCTTTCAGATACAGACAGTCCAAATCCAGCCATCCCCAATCCTTTTCCAGGGTGATCCTATGTTCTCCCTGTGTAAGGTACACCCTCTTTAATACGGAATCCAGAAAAACATCGGATTCCTCCGTCAGGAGAATCCCTTCACACTTTCCGTCCACATATATTGTATTTTCTTTTTTTCCGCCTATGCCGGAAGCACGGAATACCAGATCATAAAAACCCTCTTTTTCATTATTTACGGTGAATATGATTTGATCCCCGCCCTCCGTAAATCCGCTCACATAGGATGTTCCGGAAAAATCCTCTTTATCCGTCCGGCTTACTATATTTCCCCGGATTTGAGCATCCTCCGCTTCATATCGTTCCTCATGCGGTGTCTCTTCGCCCCCGGCAGGTTTGTCCGCAGTATGTTCACCTCCGGAACCGGTACACGCGGACATACAAAGTACAAATGCGCAAAGACATCCCAGCGTTTCCGCCTTTTTCATAATATTATTCCTGCTCATTAAATAATTTGGGACAGAGATATATCCTTGAGCCTTTGTTGCTGATTTTCCTCGCCGGTATTCCTCCCCAGGTCGTTCCCGGTTCCGTAATATCTTCCACTACAACGGCATTCGCGCCAATAAGAACATCATCTGCAATGGTTATATCGCCCAAAATTTTTACTCCCGGACCGATAAAACAGTTATTTCCTATTGTAGCTGCCTCTCTGCTTCCTTTATTTCCTCCTATTGTAACTTCCTGGCACAGCCGGCAGTTTTCACCGATTTTTGCGTTCTCATGGACTAATATATTCCCATAATGTGCTAGAGAAAGTCCTTTTTCACACGTGTTTGGGTATACGATAAAGTGAAGGCGGAAATTCTGATGCTTATGCCGAAACGTATAATATAAACAGAATAATTTTCCAATAATTCCTTTTCCGCAGTTCGTCCAATATTCAAGCTTACGCAGTACGATAAGATACTTCATTATTTCATCCCCGAATATATGGGGGCGTTCGTGATCCAGATAAGACGCAAGATAGTCCCTGTATAAATATTCTTTCAAGTCTGCCTTTGATTCAATCATTCATTCTCCCCCCTAATATAAAATTCTAAGCCATGAATATTTCTGTGTATGGCTTAATCTAAGCACAGCTTCCGATAAAAGCAAAGAAACTGTAACTACCACTATATACTGCACAAACATATTAACTAAATCTTTCTTCCATAACAACTCAAGGATCTTAATCATACACCGGTAGCCAAAATTCACCAGCATATGAAGGTAATAAAACATCATACTCAGTTCCCTGAGTTTCACATATATTATTCTGTCCTTCAGTTCAATATGCATTATGAAATAAAACAGAAAGAAAGCAGCAGGGATCAGGAAGAACCCCATTTCTCCATTTGCCGTTATCGTATTAACAGGAAAAATAAAAATCTCCATATAGCCAAACAGCATGGACAGGAAAAAACCAAGAAATACAGTTATCCCTTTTAATCTTATATTTTTTTTTGCATAAAACAGCCCTAATGCAATAAACACGAATCCAAAAAACAGGCCATAGTAGGATTGCACCCATATACCAAGCGCATAAACTGCAAACGCAAAACAAACGATTGCAAAAGGTTTTAAATGGATATACAGACATAATGCGGTCACAGCAGTCCCAATACACAAAGATGCCAGGAACCATAACTGTGTATATGACGCCCCGCGAAAAATATCCGTTACTGCATAAAAAATTCCTTCTTTTATTCCTCCATACGGATATTTGATCACTTTATCCACGATAATAGCCGGCGTATAAAGAAGTGTCCAGACAATATACAACCGCAAAAATTTCATAATATACTTTTTTATCTGCCGGTATCCGTCCTTATCTTCCTTAACTCTGCGAAAAAGGAAAAAGCTTGTGGACATGAAGAAAAAAGGAACCGTTACGCGCATAGCATATTTTATGGCAAAATCATTCCAAAACGGAACGATATCCTGAAGAAAATTTATATGTCCATATGCAACGCATAAACACATCAAAAATTTTGCCAAATCAACGGAATTATAATTTTTTTTAAGCAGCATTGTTGTATCTGTCAGGGATTTATCCACTATTTTCATCTTTCTGCCGTCCTTTCAGCCAGCCACCCATATATGGTTTTCTCATGGTGGACTGTTTCTTTTTGAAATTCTCCCCGGTAATTCAATTTGAATATACAGCTTTCCTCCGCAGCCCGCCTGACAGCGCTTTCCGAAAAGGGAGCATTCAGCAGGCCCTGCAATTCATGACAGCCGGGATTGTTTACCGGGACCGTATCTATCAGACTCCGGATCGCTTCGTCGTTTTCATAAAGGAAGTCGATGAGATAATCAATCAGGAAATAATCGATCAGTTCCTCCTGATTCCTGCAGTAAGCATACAAAAGGTCCCTGCATGCCGCGCAAAGCGGGCATCCTTTGGGTGCCTTTATAAAAAATCCGCTCCACCTGTTTTCAGAAACATAAGTCTTATCACTCCTGCCCTTCACCGTATAAAACTCATAACCCTTCATTTCTTCATCCGGGCTGTCCATAAGGTAAATTGTGGCATCGCACCAGATGCCTCCGTATTCTGCCAACAGGGACATGCGGAGAATATCCGAGAAAAAGGCGAAGCTTATTTTTCCTTCACCCAGCTTTCGGTATACAAAGTCGGGCAGCTTTATGTAATTCCTTATATTTTCTTCTGTAATAATCACAACTTCTCTTTCCGGGAAATGTTCTCTCAGACTCCGGAAGCATATTTTTACCAGTTCCGGCGCATGTTCCGGTTTCTGCCACCAGAAACACCAGACTCTTTTTTCCTCCGTTTTCTGATCGTCGTTCTGCTTTTCCTCTTTATGGCTTTCTCCGCCGTATTCTATACCTCCGCAAAATGCAGCAATCCAGTCCTTAACCGCTTTTCTCCGTTTCATTTCCATGGAATAACACATAGAGGATTTTGAGGGAAGCAGTCTGCACAGGAACCGCAGCCCCAGTAATTTATACCCGAACGCTTTTCCATAATCCAGCTTAAACAGGACAGAAAGGCGTCCACAGACCGCCGTTATCAGCTTACGCGCATCCTCTCTCTTCCACGAAACCGCCGTTATCAGAAGGAAATAACAGATTGTTCCCACGATTCCTTTTATAATGAGCCAGAAAAAATTATATTCCGGCACAAGGCTGCCAATCAGAAAGATCGCCGCTGTTACGGCAGTGATAATCACAAAGTTCAGCAGATACTGTCCAAAGAATCGTTTCAGCTTTTTGCCGTATTCCTCTTTAACCGCATATTTAAAAAACACATAGGGCTCCACCCAAAAAGAAGTGAACAGGAAGCTTAAAACAGTCCCCATGAGGATGCCTGCGATTTCATATTTCTGTACGAGTATTATGGATAAAACCAGATTTATGACAGCTTCCAGCACCGGCTTATACCGATCATACCAGAAGACACCCATAGTATCCCGGAAGCACATGATGACCTGCCTCATCCCGCCAAAATAGAAATCCATCAAAATAAGGCAGACAACAAAGGGTCCAAACACATATTCACTTCCAAAAGTCAGCGTAATAAAAGGCTTGAATAATAATGCCATCATCGCAACGCCGTAACCATAGCAGATGAAGGAAGCCATATATAAAATCCGGTAGACTTCATATATCTTCCCGCTCTTTTCACTGGCTCCCAGATTCCCCACACTCGCCGTAAATGAGGCGAATATCTGCTGGAAGAAGAGAGCAACACTGGAAAGAATCAGCCTGTAATTTGAGTAAATACCGACACTCCTCAGACCTACAAATGCCGACATAAGCAGGCTGTCCGTATTATACACACAAACAGCCCCTATTTTATGCATAGACATGGCCCCGATATTTTTATACAGCTTCCGTTTTTCCTCTTTCGTGGGAAGGCTGCGTTTATCCTTATCAATATACGGATACATCTTCCCTGCCTGGCGAGCGATTACCCAATTGGATAAAATATTGCATACAATCTGGACAAGCAGATAAAGGCTGTAGTTTTTCGTTGCCGCAAGAAGGATGATCTGAAGAAGATACCTGAGGACGGTAAATACATAGGTGATGAAATTGCTTAAATACTGCTTCTGATGTGCGAAAATAATCGATGCACGGTAGGTAAGCAGATAGGAAGAGACGGTCTGAACCAAATACAGCACATAGTAAAGCCTGATATGCTCAATCTGTGTTCCGCCCTTTATAAAATAATCAAGAAAGGGCAGCAATACAATTCCTGCCGCGGCAACCCCCGCAGCAACCAGACGGTACAGCCTTCTGTACATATTCAGAAGCTGGGTTATCTTCTGCTCATCCTGGTCCGCAACAGGTTTATACATGCCATACAGCATGGCGGTGCCTATTCCCAGTTCGGTAACGGACAACACATTGAAAATATTGGACAGAAGGCCGTTTACTCCCAGGTAATCCACGGAAAGATATCTGACCAGCATGGAGCGGCCTGCAAAAGCTAATATCAGGTTAAAGAACTGCCCGAACACATTAACCATCATATTGATTAACGAACTTTTGGTTCTCATACCGTTACCCCGTTTGCAGGCATATACACCCCTGCCTTAACTAAAATTTTTTCCAGATATATATACAGATACAACAGCAAAAAATTTTCTTCCCGCATGGCCTTAAGTATTTTTTTCCTTATAAAGGTAATTCCTGTATTCACTTCCGTTCTGTGCAGTGCGGTACAGAAGCCGTCATACTTAAGCAGCTTACGCAGCTCTCTGTTTTTTTCCCTGTAACTCAGGCCGTTTCCGGGACGCAGGTAATATGCCGCCCCCATATAGGCCGCATAAAGCTTGTTGTAATCAAGTGCCGGTATTGCCTCTTCTCCCTTTTTCTCACTTACTAATTTATCCATATAGGTAAACAGTCTGACCGCATTTTCATAAAAGCCTCCCCGGTATGCCTTGCTGCCGGTTCCCTGTATATTTCGGTAATGGTACATTCCTTTATTTTCACATACCACAACGTTTTCCGCATTCAGCAGACAGGCATAAACACAGCACAAATCTTCACCTACACTGATCTTCGGATCTACAGAAATCATGTTGGGGACTATCAGTTCCTTTTTATATGCTTTTCCCCAAAAAGCAGGATTAAGATAATATACAAAAAAAGTGCCGGAATACAGCATGTTATCCTGAAGCGTTTTCAGTGAGTCTCCATTGTATATCCCGGGATGGACCGGATATTTCTGAAGCAGTGTCTTATTTGCAGATTCCAGATAATTACTTCCGGAAATCACCATATCCGCCTGATTCTCTTCAATCAAATCCCTGTATACCTCCAGCATATCACTGTCAACCCAGTCATCACTGTCCACAAAAATAATATACTGTCCTCTTACAAACCCAAGCGCCGTATTCCGCGCTTTGACTACTCCCTCATTTTCTTTATGAATCACGATAATGCGGCTATCCTGCGCCGCATACCTGTCGCAGATTTCCGGGCAGCCGTCAGGAGAACCATCATCCACAACTATTACCTCGAATTCCCCACAGGTCTGTCTTAAGATGCTGTCCAGACATTCCTGCAGATATTTTTCGGTTTTATAAACAGGTATAATAATACTATAAAATGGGTTCTCCAAGCTTATCTCCTTTCTGTCAGTTCCTGACACACATAATTACTCAGGAGCAATTGTCCCTCGGCATTCGGATGCATCCCTGTTCCCATCTCCGGATTATAATCGGAATACACTTCTTTGGGATCCCGTTCTTCGATACCGCTTTTTTTCAGTTCCACCACCTTCAGGCCGTACGCTTCTCCTGTACTCTTTATAATCTCATTGGCCTCGTCCACTTCAAAAGATACTTGTGACGGCCGGTAATAACTGCACAGCACAATTTCCGCATCCGGGTACCGCGTCTGCGTCCTTTCGATCATTTCCTGATATTCCAACCGGAGCTCTTCCTTGGAGCAGCCCCCGAATAAATCATTTGCCCCCAGCAGAATCAAAATTAAATCAGGCGCATGCTCAGGCGTGTGCAGACTGACACATCTTTCTTCATTTCCTCCTGTGCCATCTCCTGCCGGGAGCACCCCTGAACCGCTGCAGCCGTTAATCCGGCAGATATTCATCCCCAGCTTCAAAGCCGTCTGATACCACCACATCGAACTTACCCCCATACCGCTGTCAGCCCCGTATTCCGGATAAAAGCCCTGCGGGATATATCCTTCGTAAGAACTGATACTGTCACCCAATACGGATAAATACTTTCCTCTATATGTGCTTTCCGATTCCGCTTTCCATGTGTTTTTCAGTCTCAGATTGGACATATCGTCATTATGTACGGCAATATATAAGGCGTATGCATTTTCAGGCACCGTGATCGTATGTTCACCGCTCTCCAGCCTCCACATGGACTGAAAGCTTCCGTCTTCTCTGCAGCTCATAATCAAATGCTCCTCATCACGGGTGAAATTTATGCACAATTTTTTTAACGGCTCCATCTGATCCCCGCATACGACAATATATGTTGACCAGCTGTCCGCTTTATCCTCCGTTATTCCTTCTTCCGACCATCGATAAACTGTCCCTTCTCTGAGCTGATATAATAAATCACGCCCTTCATCCTTTCCTGACAGCGCCCTCTTATGATAAAAACCGAAAAATAAGAGTATTACCACCAGTATCACTGCCGTCAGCCCAATTGCAGCGGCTGCCCTGCTTTTCCGCCTTTTCATATTTTCTCTCCGTTTACCAGTTCTTCCACTATTCTCAGGTAACCATCAACCGACTTTTCCAGGGAAAAGTCTTCCGCCCTTCTGCGCAGGGCATCCTTGTCAGGCATTTCCTTCACTGACCTTCTTACTGCCTGTGCAAACAGCTCTTCTTTTCCCGGCTCCACCAGCGCCCCATATTTTCCATGGGCAAGGATTTCATCAGGACCGGAGCGGCAGTCCGCACTGACGATACGCGCCCCGCAGGCCATTGCCTCTATCAGCACAGTAGGAAGCCCCTCATATCGGGAACAGAGCACTACCGCATCCGCATTCGCATAAAAACTATAGGGATTCTTCGTATAACCGTAAAAATCCACCGCATTCCCGATTCCAAGCTGTTCACACGCTTTCTTCAGTTCCTCTTCAAGTTCCCCGATTCCCAAAAGGATAAGCCGGTAATCCGCATCCCGGCTCAGCTGACTCAGAACCCTTAACATAAACATGTGGTTTTTTTGATAGCTCAGACGCCCCGACAGCACAAGCGTATGCCATTTCCTGTCTTTCACAAGCCAGGGATGTCCGGTATCTTCTTCTGCCATCCGGCAGATCTGCGGATAAATGACCGGATTATAGACCGTAACCACCTTTTGTCCGGAGGTATTGCTCACCCGCAGATAGTCCTCACGAACTCCCTGTGAGACAGCAACCACGCGATCGAATTGTCTGTCCAGCAGCGGAATGGCTTTTTCCCGGACCTTCTGAAAACTATGTGTCTCCATTGACAGTGTATTGTGCAGCACCTCCACCAGGGGAATTTTTCTGCGGCAAAACAAAGCGGCTATGGCGGCAACCTGGCTCATCTCCGCAGTGACGGAGAAAAGTACGTCGTATTTTTGTCCTTTCAAAACTCCGGTCAGGCTGCGGATGTTTCTTATATTTTTCTCAAGCTTCGAACACTCCGCAATATCCATATCAATAACCGGTATCTCCTTTCTCAGAAGATACCGGCTTTCCCCTTCACCGCTCCGGACGATAAAGGTTACCTCATGCCCGGCTTCATACAGTGCATTCGCAAGGACCACCGTCATCCGTTCTGCGCCCCCGCCGTCAAACTGATGCATAAATATACCAATGCGCCTCTTTATTGTCTGCATAATTTAACACGCTCCTTTTCAGCCTGTTTATCGAATTCATATACCATAACAGCAAGAGCGACCGCGATATTCGGGAAAAAAAGAACATAGGTATTATCTGTCAGATAGGTAATATAGCTGTTGAAAATAATGGCGAATACAATGATCCCATGGTCGATATTTCTCTTCATAAAATACCCCACCCGGATAAAGAACAAACCGAACGCCCATATCATAAACCCTGCGAAGCCCTGTTCAATATACTGCCTGAGAAAATCATTATGTATATCAGATACCCCAACACGTGTCGTTATATCTCCCATCTGAATCATTTTAGTAACAAAACCAAGCCCTCTTCCCAGATATGTTATGTTTAATTCATAATACTGCCGCATGTCCTCATACATATAGACTCTCGCCATGGTATCGATCCCCAGATCCGTCAGCCAGTTAAACAAACCGTTGCCTATCAGCCACACATATACATATGCACCAATACCGCATATTCCGCACAAAAACAAGGTGGCCTTTTTACCGGTCTCTTTGGGAAGACACCGCAGAAGCCATCCCAAAACACAGGCTACGCCTGCCGACAAAAGCACAATCCTCTTAATGCTTATAATAGAAAACACCAGTGCAAGCAAGATAGCTCCTATATGCTTTTTTTTATTTCCCTTTGCCGAAACCACGAAATACACAATATAGGTCGCCAATGAAAACTGGAGCGATACATTTTCCATTATTGTCATCAAGGGACCCGTTTCCAGAGAAAAGGTGGCCATCAGTCTTATGAATTCCCCGACAAATGCTCCTATTCCACCCTGCAGAACAGCCCTGACAGCCGCTATTGTATAGGTAAGGGACATGGCGGCCAAATCCATAAAAATTCCCTTTTCCCCAAAAAGATAGAGGGTTGCAGCAGCTACCAGAACAGCGATTATCTGATAAACTGCCACAAACACGCCTCTGACTATGACTGCGGGTTCGGACATATCCAGCAGCCAGACAATCAGGGAAAAGAATATGCTGACAAAATATAGAACGGATAAGATACCGGAATATTTTAATGCCAGTATTCCATTGCCGATATTCGGTTTTATAAGAAAGGAGATACAGGCCAGCAGAACAATCCCGATTCCCAGAATATAAAAGTAAAGAATATGATACCCGCCGACCATAACACCTACATCTTCAAAGGTGAATGAGCAGTACAGCAATGTCATTAATATAAGATAGACAGCCGATATCATAACTTTTCCGATTCCTTTCATATCCGGCTCCCTTCCTCTACTCTGTCATTTCTGCAGGCTTTATATGATAAAGCGAATTCATAAGCAATACTTTAATACGGTAAATTCCGGTTTTCTTTGTTTCTGCTATCCCGTATTCAAACTCTATTTTACATTCTTCATCCCTGTTATAATCCATGACCGCGTTCCTGATAACTCCTGCATAGGCTTCGGCCTGCTCTTCGGAAGTCTCCTTTGCAAAAACCACAAATTGCCCGATCCCGTTAACCGCAAGGAAACAGTCGTCATTTGAGCTGAAGGTCTGTTTGAGTATATTGGCAAAATTCCTGATCATCTCATCTGTTTTATCTCTGCCGAATTTATTATTTTTCTGCTGAATATCGGAAAGCTTAAAGGTGATACAGCTGAAAGAATCCGGCAGAAGCTTTCTGAAGGATGCCATATAATGGTCGCATCCCTCCCTGTTGGGAAGCTCATATTTATTGTCTCTGTATATATAATATTCAAAGATATCCAGCAAACGGCCCACCACCATAACCAGTACGCTCATAACACATGCAAAAATAACAATGATCAAAGCGGCATAAAGCATCAGCTTATACTGCTGTTCGATTACCACATTGGTCATCACGCTGATATTGGCAGCTCCTGCATATTCATTATACTCACTGTTGGTCACAGACAATTTCTTATATAATTCATCCAGTCTCTCAATGAGTGAAGTCATTCTCGAATCCATCTGCTCAAGAGCCTCTTTTTCGCTTACCTTGCTTACTGTGGGAAGATTTTCGGCCTCCGCATTTTCTTCTTCGGCCTCCTCCGGATTATCCTCCGCGGCTTCCGTATTTTCAGCCGGCCGGCCTTCTTTCTCTTCTTCCTCTCCTTCCTCCGTTTCCGCCGCTATCCCGGTTTCCTCCTCAATATTTACAGCCACTCCGGTTCCTGTCTGTTCCGTCCCTTCAAACACTTCAATAATATATTCATAATAGGCCACATCAATCAAAGCAGCCTCAAAGCTCTCCCTGTCCCGGACATAATCCTTCATCAAAGTATCATAACTGGTCATCCTGTCTGCAGGATTCCATTGCTCCGTATTGTTTTCATCCTGCACATACCCCTCATGTACATTATCAAGGATATAATCTGAGCTGATGTCCGTATTTCCCGATTCACGCATCATATTTACGTAAGAATCGATAATCTCCTGAATTCCTTTTATTTCATCCTCCGTAGTGCCGTTCTTCCTGAAAAAATCGGCAATCCGGTTTCTGTACTTATTCAGCAGCTTTTCCTTGTCCTTCGTCACTCTGTTATTTAATATGTAAGCGTAAATATTATTTATATCTATCTTACTCAGGGAATCAAACTCATGATACAGGTCTGCAAAGGAATATCCGCTGTCCGAGGAACGGTAATAAAAATTATTGTTTGCCTTATTCAAAAGATTCTCCAGCGTACCCTGCACGGAATCATCAATAATTTCAATCATTTCCAGATAGTCATAATCTCTCTCATCCAGCTTTGAAATGTTATTGGAGGATACCTCGCCGTTTATATGGCGTGCCCCGTATAAACCGATATAGGCATCGAGCATATGATCCAGGACCTGCCTTGAAAACTCTTCCGGCTCACGACTGTCCTTGCGTGTGGCATAAAAGGAGACGCTGAATTCCGTAGGCTTTTCCTCCACAACCTCGCCCACCTCATTTTTTGCTTCCTGTACGGCTTCCATTTCCGGTGTGACCACTTCCTCCACAACTACCCTGGAACGGAATTCATCCAGATTAAATTCGCTGTATTCCATGCCCATCTGCTCAAAAACCTTTGACATAACCTCTTCGGAATAGATTTCCGTGACATCAATATCGCTTCCGTCCGGAGCCAGCCCTTCTTCGGCACGTTCATTGGTGTATCTGATGACAGCAGTTGCGGTATAATGCTGTTTATTCAGCATTATCAGATAAAAAACACCTCCTGCCAGCAGGGAAACCGCCACAATAAAGATTTGATATTTTTTAATATATCTAAGAACATTAAACGACTGCATAACTGCTCTCCTCTTCTTCTCCATTTCATAACAATGGCTTTTGTTTCCCGGCTATTTTCTTCTTTTTTCCCGTACGGGAAGTACAAACATCAGCAGTACGGATAATACTAAAAATATCGCCGTATATACCGCACCCTTTTTCACCTGGAACCGGTCTGTGAACTTCAAATCCCGGCTGTTTACATATACCAGACTCAGATAATCCCCCGATGTTTTTTTATCATATTCCTGCAGCGTCGTTTTCATAAGCTGCGCATAATAAGTGAGTTCATTTTCCAGGCCGGACAGCATTTCTTCGGCCTGCCGGTATTTCGCATCCTCAGCGGTGCTGTTCAGCATCTGGGTTATCGTATAATTATTTGTGGCAATACCCAGCTGTTCCTTCGTTGCCTGAGACAGCCTTTCTTCCGCTTCCCTTGCAAAATAATCCACTCCGATCTGTGTCCGGGACATGTAGAATTCTCTGTTTTCATCCTCTGTGGGCACTAAAACAATAGAGGCCATATCCCTTTCATATTTATCTATCGCTTCCAGCCTTACCTGATAGGCGGTAAGATTCTTCATGTAATAAATATTGCTTATCCGGTTGATATAATTCAGTTTGGATATGTACTGTGTCCTGTCCCTGACCAGTCCGTTTTCCAGGACAAACGCCCGGTATCTTTCTATCTGGACATCCCTGAAGCTGTTGATTTTTTTCTCCAGGGAGGTAAAGGTTTCCCCTGTCTCTTCAGACTGGAAGCTCCGGCTTTCCGCCTGCAGCATCACCGCATAAGTCTGGACACTGTCAGCCTTTGCATCAATAATATCTGCCATATCGAGATAATCAGTATTACCCGTATCACTGAAATCCATTTCCAGTATGTTGGTTTTTCTGGAGTACATCTGAATAAATTTCTCATAATAACATTCAGCCACGGAATTGACTACCTTTTCCGGATCCAGGCTTCTTGTTTTCCAGGAAGCCGCATATTCCAGATTATATTCCGTAGAAATATAATACTGGTCAATAGAAATTGTTTCTCCGTCATCCACAGGTGTTACAAGCAGGCAACCCTTCAGTTCCTCTGCGGTCACACCGGAAAAACCGCCCTTCACAATAGCTGCCTCCAGCACATCGTCATCCAGTATTTCCGAAACGCTGAACTTGGTATTATTAGGATTTAAGCCACTGGAGGAGGACGGATAATTCAGGCCGATCCGTATAGTGGCCTCCGTCATTCTTGTAATTTCCAGCGACAGGACAAAGAAAGCAATATAGATTACCCCGGCAAGTATGATTATCCAGAAACGGCGTTTGAAATGCCTCATCCCTGTCTTCAGGGTATCCACAATATTCTTTTTCCCCTGTGCCAGTATCCCTGTCAGGCATAACAAAGAAAGCAAAAGCGGAATCCCAATCATTACATAATCAAGCAGCTTACTTATTTTCATAATTCTCCTCCATCCCTACTTATCTCGGGCTGATATCCACAACAACCAACTCCGGTTTATTATTGATTCTCGGTATCAGCCCATGATTGCCCAGCCCTCTGGTCACAATCAGGTTCCCTTCTCCCCATGGATACAGCCCTCCGGCATACGCAGGGAAAAATCCCGTATCCCAATGAAACAGACCTCCGATACCGGGTATTCTGATGAGGCCTCCGTGATAATGCCCCGCCACTCCCAAATCCACCTTTACGGACTGCAGCCTGTCTGTAAAAAGATCCGGATAATGAGCCATGAGAATTTTGAATTCCTTTCCTTCTTCGAATTCCGCCTCAAACTGCGCGTCTTCCTCATTATAGGTTTCCGCATTTGCCGCCATTGCCCCAATTTTAAGGACATTGCCATTCACCGTAATTGTTTCATAATTCGTATACATAAAATGGACGCCTGCTTCATACAGATATTTATCCAGAGGCACCTTTTTCCCTGTATACATCAGATTCCCTTCATGATTCCCCAATATGTAATAAACCGGCGCAATCTTTACCAGATAACCGCACAAATCAACAATACCGGATACATCTGTATCCGTTTCATTTATCATATCTCCCGCCATTAAAATAAGATCCGGTTTCAGTTCCTGAAGCTGCTTTTTCAGCCGCTCATTCTTTTCTCCGAACGTTCCGCTGTGAAGATCCGCCATGATAACCAGCCTTAGAGGAGAATTGATTTGATCCGAACTAAGCTGGTAATATGTCAGTTCGATCTGTTTGTTATCAATGAAATCGGATTTCAGAATCACCGCAGAACACAGAACCACAATTATCCCCAGAATAAGCATGATGCGGATTCTTCTGCGTTTTCTTTTCTTTTTCAATCGGAGTATCTCTTTTCTTACCGCCTCGCTTCGGAAACCTTTTCTCTCCAAATCCTCCAATAGTATGCCTCCAGTGTTCTTATATTTTTTTGAAGCGTAAATTTATCCTGTATGACAGAAAAACCATTCTTGCTGAATTCTTCCCGCTGCAGCGGATCATTCAAAAGGGAAATCATCTTTTCCTCCAGCAAAGCCTTATCACCCGGCTGAATCAGAAAGCCGTTCTTACCGTTCTCTATCACCTCCGGAATAGAGGCGATATCCGTACTGATATTCGGTATTCCTCTGGCCATTGTCTCCAGTATGCTCATCGGCAGCCCCTCCCCATATGACGGCAGGACATGTATGGCCGCCCTTCCTAAAAACTCCTCTTTCTTTTCAGCTTCCGCCCAGCCGATATACGCAATCCGGTGCCGGATTCCCAGTTCTTCTGCAAATGAGGCCGCGCCTGCTGTTTCACCGTCTCCGCAAAGATAGCATTTTGTCTTTTGGGGGAGCTTGTCATCTGCCGCTTTCAGCGCCTGAAGGAAATCGTAGGTTCCCTTCCTCTGCCCCAGCTTCCCTAAAAGAATGATATCTGAAGCATTTCCTGTATATGGATTTTCCTCCGGTACATTAACCGCATTATACAGTACCTCTATTTTGGCGCCGGGCGCTTTTTCCCTGTATTTTTCTGCCAGAAGAGAACTCAATACCAGATTCAGCTCCGCTTCCTCCAGCGCCTTTTTCACCCATTTTTTTCTTCCCGCCGAAAGCGTATGATAAAAAGCTTCAAATTCCGCGCTGTGATGATGGAGGATTACCGGGATATGGAATCTGTGGCACAGTCTTTCCACTATTGCCTTGCGGTAAAAGCTTCCTCTCTCGGCCATATGTAAATGCGCCATATCGACTTTATGGAACAGAAGCAGCTTCATAATACGCAGATATGCAGTCAGGAAATAAACAGCCTTGGCGATACCAGAGCCTTCTTTGTGAGTCGCCACAAAAATAAAATCCACGCTCTTCCATTCCCGGGACTCCAGATAATTTTTAACCACGGTTACCATGCCGCCTTTAAAGGTATTGATGTCCGAGCAGCACATCAGTATACAAAGCCTGCTTTTCTCCCCGCTTTTTTTCATTGTGATTTCCCCGGCCTGTATTTCAGCACCATCCTCAAAATTTGAATATCATCTATAAAGTATCTTTTGAACAGCCTCTTGGGTTCCTGAAGGAAACGGTAAAACCACTCCAGTCCATATCTGCTCATCCAGGCCGGGCACCGTTTAACATTTCCTGCCAGGAAATCAATTGTCGCCCCGGCACATATGGAAATGCCCGCCTTATATTTATCCCGGTTTTCGTACACATACCGTTCCTGCTTCGGGCATCCCAGACAGACAATAACGATATCCGGTCCGGCACTATGAATGGCAGCATTCATTTTTTCTATTTCCTCCGGCTGGTTTTCAAAGCCATAAGGAGGCGAGTAACAGCCGGAAATCTGAATTCCCGGATATTTCATCAACAGATTTTCCGCTGCCCTTTCTGCCACGCCCTCTCCCCCGCCGGCCAGAAAAAGCTTTTTTCCTTTCTGTGCCGCCATCCGGCAAAGCTCGGGGACAAAATCGGAACCTGAAATTTTTTCCGGCAGAGGTGTTTTAAACAGCTTCGAAATCCAGATAATCGGCATGCCATCTGCCAGAACCATTTCCGACTCATTCAAAGCCTGTTTTAAAAGCTCATCTTTTTCCGCTTTTATAGCCACATCCACATTTACGAACATAATACTGGACATCTTTTTTTCTTCTATATTACGGAATACCTCCTCAAGGAGCTGTTCCTGTTTTACAGCATTAAAACGGATATCGAGCATTTTTATCTTCGTTTCTTCTCTCATGCCTGTCCTCTTTTCCGGTTTAATCTCCTTCTTCCCTTCCCAATAAAAAATCAACAAATTCCGCCAGGCTGCCGCAGGTGAAATCGGCGTTTTGCAGTCCTCCCACTCCGGCCGTATGACAGCCGGCCGCTTTCCCGGCCCTCATATCCCTTTCACTGTCCCCTGCCATCCAGGAGTTCTTCAAATCAATATTGTATTTATCCGATGCCTTCAAAAGCATGCCCGGTTCCGGTTTTCTGCAGCTGCATGGAATTTTCAGGGATGCAACCTCCCCGGGAAATCCTCCGTCCGGGTGATGCGGACAATAGAAAATATCATCCACATACGCCCCCTGTTCCCCCAAAAGAGTTTCCATCCTGTCGTGTATCTCCCGAAGCTGTTCCTCCGTAAGCTCCCCTCTGGCTATAACCGGCTGATTCGTCACGACAATAACAAGATATCCGCTCTCATTCAGCCTCTTAACCGCTTTCCCCGTACCGGGAAGAAGCACCAAATCTTCCGGTGTCCGTATATATCCCCGGTATTCATTCATCGTGCCGTCTCTGTCAAGAAACACGGCTTTCTGCCTGCGGGAAAGATTCCGTTTTTCCACCTTGCCCTTCAAAAGATCCCTTTCCACCATCCGGTATCGTTCCGGGGTTCCCATATCCTTTACATATTCCGGTGACATATATGCGTACAGCTGTCTGTCTTCAATTAATGGCCGGAGTATCTCTCTGTCCAGATCCACTCTTTGAGGCTGTTTGAAAAGTCCTCTTCTCTCCGCGTGCAAAAACAATCCGGGCGACAGGATATGTATGCCTGCATTCACTCTGTTTCCATACCATTTTCTCTTGTCCTCTTTATGCAGCCATTCCCTGACAAGCCCCTTTTCATCCGCTTCTATTATCCCGCTGTCAAACGGATGGTCATTGGGGTGTGTTAAAATGGTTGCTAACCCTCCAAAGGTCTGATGCGCCTTATAAAAACGCTCCAAATCAATATCAAAAATGATATCTCCATTGATAAGGAGAAAATCTTCTTTCATGGTATCCTTCAGATAATAAAGTGCCCCTGCCGTGCCTAACGGGGTTTCTTCATTTATATATTTCAGCGGAATACCGATAGTCTTTCCTCCTGCCGGCGCCGCCCCGGTACCGTCACCAAAATATTCTCTGATCACGTGCCCCAAATACCCCGTAACGAGTATCACTTCATCAATTTCCTGTTTTTTCAGCCATTGCAGCTGATATTCCAAGATTGGTTTACCGCAGAGCCTGAACATCGGCTTGGGTATACTGCTGTCCAGAGAAGCTATTCTTTTTCCCCTGCCGCCTGCCATGATAACCGCCTTCATTCCGGATTTTTCTCCTTCCTGCAGCTATTCCCTGCCCTTAACCTCCCGGTCTTCCTTTTCCTCTTCCTGCGCACCTTTCAGCTGTTTGATTTGCTCTTCCAGTTCTGATTTTTCCTTCTTCAGGATTTCCATTTCACTGAGCAGAAAATCGATATACTCCAGAACATCTTCTTTCTTATAACCGCCGAAAACCGAGGTGCGCAATGCCTCCAATCCGTTACTCCAATTTTCCATCTGCCTTCACTACCTTCTTTTCCCTTTCGCTTATCGCGCTTTTCAATTGTTCCGTCACTACTTTCCCGCTGGCATTTACCGGAAATTCTTCAAAGGTATACAGATATACAGGAACTTTAAAATCGGCAAGATATTTTCTCACATAATCCTGTACCTGCTCCAGGGAACATTGTCTGTCATTTTCCCATATAACGCATGCGGCCACCTCTTCCTGAAGAACCTGCGCCTTTATCCCCACCACTTTTACTTCTTTTACCTCAGGCATCTGGACAATCACATTTTCTATTTCTGCCGGGGCAATATTTTCCCCTCCGCGCAGTATGATATCCTTTATCCTTCCCGTCACATGAAGATATCCTGCTTCATCCAGATATCCCCAGTCCTGTGTATGCAGCCATCCGTCCTCATCAATGACCTGCGCGGTTTCCTCGTCTTTCCTGTAATACCCCTTCATCACAAGATATCCTCTGGTCTGGATTTCTCCCTCTTCTCCTGCCGACGCGGCCCGGTTTTCCTCTTTTCTCCATATCCTCACCTCCACATGCTCCATGAGGGTTCCCGAAGTGCCCGCCTTTGTTTCGATTGGGTCGTCCCACCGGGATATCGTCACAGCCGGAGATGATTCTGTCTGTCCGAATGCCGTCTGCAGATGGGGTATCTTCGTTTTTTCATATATTCTGTAGTATTCAGAGGGTATAATCGGAGAACCTGCCATCAAACCGCTTTGCAATGAGCTGATATCATATTGAGAGAAATGCTTATTATGGATTAACGCAAGATAAAAAGTTGGAACTCCATTAAATACGGTACAGCGGTATTTCTCAATTACCTCCAGCGCCTCCGTACTGCTGAAGCAGGGAAGCAGTCTCAATGAGGCCCCGCTGCATATGGCCCCCAGGATTCCCACCGTAACACCGAAGCAATGAAATAAGGGCACTGCAGTGCACATGACGTCACTTCTGCTCCAATGCATCCGTTCCACCATGCCTGCGGCATTATTCACCAGATTATAATGTGTCAGCATTACCCCTTTCGCCCTGCCGGAAGTACCGGAAGTAAATAAAATACTGATCACATCATCACAAGACAATGTCTCTTCCATCCTTCGCAGCATTCCTCTGTCTTTTGCATCCGTTGTTTCCGCCTTATGCACCATCTCTGTCATAGAGATGATCTGTTTCAGGCAGGGCGTTTTCTCTCTTTCCATTTTCTGAAGTAACGGAAAGAGAGAGCCATTTTTTCCGTCACTGTAAATAATATATTTAATATCATTTTCCCTTACCAGCACTTCCAGCTCACTGATCGCAAGGGAAATATTCACAAGAACACTGATCACTCCAAGCCTTGCCAGTGCCAGATACGTAATCACCCAATCTGTGCTGTTGACTCCCCAAACAGCCGCATGATCCCCTTTTTTCAGGCCCAGCTGCATATAAAGCAGGGCCAGCTTTTCCGCGGAATCAGCCGTTTCTTTCCAGCTGCAGCTTTTATGGCCGTCTCCGATACAGGCAGCATCCGGAGTCAGCCGCACCCGTTCCTCCAATAATTGTCCGATTGTAATTTTCCTCAGTTCCATCTGTTTTCTCTTTTCCTATATCTGTATAAATATCCCCGGCTTAATGATGTATCTCCGCCTTTTCCCATTTGTTGCTGTAATCGTCGTACCAGACATCATCCTCGATCACTCTTTTTTCTCCCTGAGGCACATAGGTTTCCGGTACATAATAAATAACGCTTGTCCCCTGTTCTTCAAAACGGAAAGGCACATAAAGCAAATCATTCAGCGCATAGCGGACCGCCGCCTGCTTATCGAGCTCCGCGTAAAACAATATAAATCCGCCGCCCCCAGCCCCCAGCACCTTGCCGCCGAGCGCACCGGCTTTCTTCGCCTTCTCATATATCTCATCAATTTTTTCTGTTGATATATCCTTATTAAGGCTTCTTTTCAGTTTCCAGCTATAGTCCAGCAGACGGCCGAAATCATTTAGGTCACGTTCCGGATTTACCAGAATTTTTTCAGCTTCTTCCGTCAGGCTTTTCATTTCAAGCAAATCCTGTATTTTGTCCTTCAGGCATTTTCTTGTTGATACCTGTATATCAAAGGAAAATCTGGCAAAACCGGTGAAAAACAGCATAAGGTTTGAATTCAGCTTCCTTTTTCTGATAGGATATACAATCACCGGATCCACACGGTACCCTGTGGAATCAAAGGTTATTTTATTCAGTCCGCCAAAGGATGAGGCAATCTGATCCTGAAGGCCCCCTACCTCTTTGCATAATCCCCTTTCCAGGTAAATCGCCTCATCCGCCAACGCTTTTTTATCCCGGTACTGTCCCTTAATCAGGTGGAATGCATTCAGCATCCCCACCGCAAAAGAACTGCTCGTTCCCAAACCGGAGTGTTTCGGCAAATCCGCTTCATAGGTCAGCCGGATTTCGTGGATATCCAGTTCTCTCATGGCTTCCCGAATCATCGGATGCTGAACCTCACTGATAAAATTAACTCTTTCAATCTGTGAGTAGCAGATTTCAGATGTATATTCAAAAAAACGAGGCAGATGTCTGACTGTCACATAGCAATATTTGTCAAATGTTGTTGATAATACGGAGCCGCCATATTCCTTGAAAAATTCCGAAAAATCTGTTCCTCCTCCAAAAAAAGACATTCTGAACGGTGTTTTTGTTATTATCATATCCTATCTCATCCCTCTGATTTTTTTCCTGAATCCGCCTCATAATCCATAAATCCGCTTTTGTTTTGCATTTATCCCGATATCCTTCCGTACGCAAAAAAGCTTTTACTACAGAATTATGGTTCTGTAGTAAAAGCTTTCTCACTTTTCCATACGGAAAAATAAATAGCCTATTTTCCGGTTAAAAATAGCGTAAAACCTCAGCCTGTTAATGTTAGGCATTAACAGGCTTATTGGGTTTTGTGTAATTATTTCAATTCTCTTTCACAATCTTATTGGATTTTTTGCTGCTTTGGTATTATTTTGTTGAAAAAGAGAAATTAATCGGATATAATGTTTTTGTCCGATTACTATGTAAGCATTTATATTGTATTATCTACAACAGAACCATAATTCTGTTGTTTTTTTATATAATCAGCTGTAGTTTTGTAAGCGTCTCTTCATGTTCCTTAAGGCTCACCGCTATATAACAGCGGGTGGTCTCTACCGAAGAATGTCCCAGGATATCTGCAAGATGTGCAATATCTTTTTCTATCGCATAGTAGCATTTCGCAAACAAATGTCTGAAATTATGAGGGAACACTTTATTCGGATTAACAAGTGCATCCTTACAAAGCCTTTTCAGCTCGCGCCATATATTACTCCTGTTAAGAGGCTTTCCGTTTCTGCTTTTGAAAAGATATCCGTTCCGAATCCCCGCCTGGGACGCATAGGATAATAATTTTTCTTTTAATCCCTTCGGTATCAAAATAATACGGCATTTTCCTTTCATATCGATTTCTGCTTTTCCCCTTTTCACCGCCTCAAGTGTTATATACTGAAGTTCGCTGATCCGGATTCCGGTTCCGCCCAATGTCAGCATCAGGTAATAAAGTCTGTTTTCCTTTTTGCTCTTAGCTGTCTCAAGCAGCTTCCTGTATTCTTTTTCCGTCAGTTCCCGGGATTCCTCCGCAAAAGCCCTTCTTTGTATTTTCAGGAATTTTACCTTCCATTCCGATTTGTCAATAAATTGAAGAAAAGAATGAACAGCCGCAAGCTTCCCGTTAACCGTCCGGGCCTGATAATTTTTTCTTAACGCTTCCCGGTATTCGAGAATGGAAGCTTTGCTTCGTTCATGGTTCTCCAGAAAATCCAGAAGCAATTTTACCTCACTTACATATTTCTCTATCGTAGCCTTTGATTTTTCGTTAATTAACAGTTCCTCTTTATATCTTTTCAAGTAATCCTGCTTAGATATTTCCATGTCCATTAGAAACCTCCTGTAATTTATAATAAAAAGTATTATACGATTAACATGCATTTGATATTAAGTCCTTCTTCTGTAAAATGATTCTTCCTTATCATCGGTTATTCCGGCGGGATATTTTATAGCATTCCCATTATTCACGATATAATTTCCTCTGAGCAGGCAGTATCATAATAATTTCTTATCCAAATATTAAAATAGATAATTTTTATTTTTGTATACACTGTCTTATAATATTCTTCGAAGAAAGAAAATGTCCCGGCGGCAGTGCATTTCCGATACCGGCAGCATTTTCGCCCCATGAAATAAGACACGATGAACCCAAGGTTCAGAAAGGAATCGAAATGTACGATATTATCATTATCGGCGGAGGCCCTGCCGGAATCAGCGCAGGCATTTACGTGGTAAGCCGCGGGAAAAAGACACTTATTATAGAAAAAAGCCAGATTGGCGGAATTATCGGAAAGGTTTCCACCGTCACCCATTATTCCGCTATTGTTGAAAATGAATCCGGAGCTACCTTTGCCGAGCGTCTGAAAAGGCAGGCTCTGCATGCAGGCGTTGAAATCCGGTATGAAAACGTGATAAAGACTGAGCTACAGGGAGATATCAAAACGGTCATGACGGAGGAGGGCTGCTATCAGGCCCAAAAGCTTATCCTTGCAAACGGAAGCACTCCCCGCAAACTGGACATTCCCGGCGAAGCCGGCCTGACCGGAAAGGGAATGGGGCTGAATGCCGCCAGGGACGGCGCTCTTTATGCCGGAAAAAATATGTATGTCGTGGGCGGCGCCGACGGTGCGGTAAAAGAAGCCCTCTATCTGTCCCAGTTTGCCAAAACGGTAACTATCATCCATTTTGAAGATCAGCTGGGCTGTATCGCTGAATTTAAAAACAAACTGAAGGACACCGCCAACATTACCCTGCGCCTCTCTTCCCGCCTTCAGGCAGTCCATGGCAGCGAACAGATCGAAACGCTGGATATCGCGGATGAAAAGAGCGGAAAAACAGAAACCATCCAGGATCCCGGCTGCGGAGTGTTCGTTTATACAGGCACCGTCCCCAATACGGATATCTATCCGGAACTGGTACTGGAAAACGGGTATATCCCGGTAAACGATAAAATGGAAACAGCCATTCCCGGCGTATATGCCGCCGGAGATATCCGGGTAAAGCAGGTGCGCCAGGCCGCGACCGCGGTTGCAGACGGCGCCGTAGCGGCAATCAATGCCGCTGTCTGACCCTATCTGCGGGAAATGCGGGATCCCTGCCCGGCAGCGGTCCCGCATTTCCTTTTTTTCAGAATAACCTTCCCCTTACCTCCCCTTTTCATTGACCATAATTGCCATCGGTTATATACTGAATGTATGTATCGATATCAGGGGGAATGTTTCGTGTATAAAAAAATCATACTTACGGCAATCTCTTTTTTGCTTCTCTTCACTCTTGGAGGCTGTTCACCTTCCGCCGCTCCGAAAGAGCCCAGACTCTTCGGCTTCACGGCCATGGACATGACGGATCAATCCTTCCGCCTTGCACTGGCTGAGCTGGAAGAGCTGGTAAACCAGAACGGCGACAGCCTCATCACTTTTGATCCCCAGTTAGATAATGAAAAACAGCTTCAGGGCATATCCGATATGATCAGCCAGGGCATAGAGGTCCTCTTTTTAAACCCGGTAGATATCAACGGCATTCTTCCCGCGCTCAGGGAGTGTCAGGAAAACGGCGTGAAAATCATCTGCTTTGATTCCAAGGTCTCCGATGCTTCCTATATCGAAACCTTTGTGGGCGGTGATAATTACAAGATGGGATGGCTCATCGGCGACTATATCAAAAAAGACTTTCCCCAGGGAGGAACTCTGGCCTATCTGACCAATCCGCAGGCCGGCTCCATCCTGCTGCGTGAGCAGGGGCTTCTGGAGTCTCTGGAGGGGAGCAATATTGAAGTGATCGATGTGCGTGAAATCTCACGCTACGAGGAGGTTCTTCCCGCGACGGAAAAGCTTCTGGAGGATAATGACAGCATTGATATCATCTGGGGCTTCAATGATGATATCTGCCTTATGATGCATAGCTGTGCGGTGGCAAATGAACGTCAGGATCAGATTACCTTCTATGCTACCGGCGGCAATCCGGGGATCCTGGATGCCGTCAAACGAGGGAATGTCCGGGCAGTATCCGTACAATCCCCGGCGGACTGGGGAAAGGTCTGCGGGGAATTGTGTTATAAGCTGCTGGACGGGGAAGAAGTCAATTCCGATTATCTGCTGGAGGCTTCTATCATAGATACGGAGAGTGTAAATGCATATGAAATGGATCAATGATACCGGAAAAGCATCAAAGATTTTCGAGACGTTTCTTGTCCTTCTTCTTATTCTGATGATCGGAGCCACCGGCCTGATGATGCTGCACGTACAGGAACAGCTGAAGGAAAATACGGCGGCTTCCGTAAAAACAGTATTTGACAAATCCGCCAACCTCATAAACTCGGATATTCTCTCGGCCCAGAATGCCGTGTACCGTTATTCCCGTTATATCAACTGGGAGGATCAGGAGAAATCTGTGGCTATGCTCGGCGCTTTTCTGAAGGAATATGGTTGTCATCAGGCATTTTATCTGGATTCGGACGGAACCGGTTATGATGCTTCGGGCAATCATTTTACTGTGGATGATCTGCCCTTTCCGGATTTTGTTCTCTCAAAGGGGGAACAGGGCTTTTCTCCCTTTTTCCTGGATAAGGAAGGGACCTGTCTCACCGCCATGGGTATTCCCGTCATGAAGGACGGTATCCGGACAGGAGCCTTCTATGCGGTCTATCCCATGGAAAAATTCAGCAGCAACACGCTGGCAAAATCAATCCGGGGGGAAGGTTATTATTATCTTCTGGATAGACAGACCGATATCATGATCAGCGCTGCCTTCAACACCAACGATACCGGAGTCGGCCTCACTACCCTGACCGATCTTACGGGCGTTACCGGACTCACTCCTCCTGATATTTCATCACGCATTCTTGCCCCTATGGATGCCGGTGAGGATTTCCAGCTGGAAACCAGCCTGAACGGAGAAGCTTACTTCATCTTTTTCCTTCCTGTAAAAGAAAATCCCTCCTGGTATCTCTGCGGCCTCATGCCTTCTTCGGTCATAAAAAAAGAGTCCAACAATACGCTGGCTCTCATAGGAAGCATCATCGAAATGCTTGCTGCATTATGTGTCCTTGTCGTAGTGTCCTTTCTGTACTTTTTCCTGCGAAGACAGGCTGCGGAAAAGAAAGAGCGAAAAGAAAAGGAATTTCAGAATGCCATATATGATGCACTCAGTGAAAAAAGTGATGTGGTCGTCTGTATTTTCGACAGAGGCTCCCGTACATTGGAACAGGTTTTCCGGAACAGTCTCCGGATCCTGGGGCGGTCCAGCGAAGAATATCTCTCCCGTCCAGAGCTATTGGAAGAGCTTTGCCGTCTGGCGGATCCTTCTTTATATGAACGGCTTCTGGAGGGAAGCATCGGGGAGGACGAGGTACACCAGTTTTCCATGCAGCATCCGGCCTCCGGAGAAATTTTTATCCGTTTCACCGTAAAAACAGGGATTTCCATCGCCGGCCTCAGGAAGTATATGCTCTATTTTGAGGATATCACCCAGTCCATCCTTTACCAGGAAAGCCTGAAGGAAGCCGCCCTGACTGCCCGGCAGGCCAATCGGGCCAAATCCGATTTCCTGTCCAATATGAGCCACGAAATCCGCACGCCTATGAATGCCATCATGGGAATGCTGGAAATCATGGAACGCAGCCAGGATAATCCGCCGCGTATGAAAGACTGCCTGAACAAAATAAAGCTCAGCGCAGCCCACCTTCTGCACATCATCAATGATATCCTGGAAATATCAAGAATTGAAAGCGGAAAATTAACTCTCAATACAGAAGCCTTCAGCCTTGCCGGCCTCATATCCAACGTATCCTGCATCATCCGCCCGCAGGCGGAGGCGGAAGGCAAACGGCATTCCTTTGTCATCCATATTCACGGACTGGTTCATGATTCCTTTATGGGCGACTGGACGCGCCTGAATCAGATTTTGATCAACATACTCATTAATTCCATCAAATACACCCCGCCGGAAGGACATCTCTCCTTTGACATCTTCGAGCAGGAAGGCCCGGGGCCGGACTCTTCGCTCCTCCGCTTTGTCATTCAGGATGACGGCATCGGAATGAGCAAAGAATTTCAGGAACGGCTGGGCAGGCCCTTTGAGCAGGAACGCAGCCAGCTCCATATCCGGGAAGGCGGAACCGGCCTGGGCCTGTCCATCATCTTCCATCTGGTGAAGCTGATGGACGGCAGCATAACCATAGACAGTGATACGGGGAAAGGCACGTCCGTCACCATCGAGCTCGTACTTCCCCATGCTTCCTCTGAAAATCAGGAAGAAGAGGCGGATTATTCCGGCCTGCGGGTATTGCTGGCGGATCCGGATCCTCTGGTGGTTCAGGATGCCGCCGCCATTTTAAATGCCTGCGGGGCAAAGACCGGATGTGCTTATACCCTTTCACAGGCAGAGGAAATGCTCCGCGCAAAAGGCAGCGGAGAAAACTGGCAGCTGGTTGTCCTGGATCGTTTTCTGGATGGAAAAGAGCAGACGCTTTCCCGTCTGCTCTCCATCCTTCCTTCTTCCTCATGTCCCGGTTCTCCCGCCGTTTTCATCTCCGCATACAATCCGGCGGATGCGGCCGAAGCTGCGCAGGACAGGGGAATCCATATTGTGGAGAAGCCTTTGTTCGCCAAACGGCTCCTGGATATCCTGAAATATGTTTCCCGGGGCTGCCGCCAGCCTCTCCATACGGCCGACGCCGGACAGAAACAACTCCCTGACCTTCCGCATGTAAAAGTTCTGATGGCGGAGGATAATGAACTGAACCGGGAAATTGCACTGGAATTCTTACATATGGGGAATATAGAAGCCGACTGCGCCGTAAATGGCCGGGAAGCGCTGGAACGCTTTCTCTCCTCCGAGCCGGGAACCTACGATCTCATTCTCATGGATCTGCAGATGCCTGTTATGGACGGCCTGACTGCCACGGTTAAAATCAGGGAAAGCTCCCATCCCCAGGCCGGAAGCATTCCCATCCTTGCTCTGACCGCCAATGCCTTTGAAGAGGATATCAGCCGGTGTCTTGCTGCAGGTATGAACGGACATATGGCGAAGCCGCTTGACATCCATGCCCTGTTTCAGAAGATGGCTGATTTCATCTGATTCTATCCCCGCTTCAGCCGAAACTGTCCGGTAAGCTCCTTCAGCCTTTTCGCCTGGCTGGACAGTTCCTCGCTGATTGCCGCAGATTCTTCCGCCGATGCGGTATTGGCCTGCACAATGCCGGAAATCTGTTCGATATTTTGATTAATCTGTATGATAGAAACAGCCTGTTCCTCTGTGGCCCTGGCAATATCCTCAACGACTCCCGCCACCTTTTTCGCTCCTTTTACGGATTCCAGCATGACATCGGCGGTTTCGCCGGCGATTCTGCTGCCTTCATTTACGGCAAGAACCGAATTTTCTATCAGGGCAACTGTCGCCCTGGAGGCCTCCGATGTCTTATTCGCAAGACTGCGCACCTCCGCAGCCACTACGGCAAAGCCTCTTCCTTCATTTCCGGCCCTGGCGGCCTCTACTGCGGCATTCAGGGCGAGTATATTGGTCTGGAAGGCGATGTCTTCTATAGTCTTTATGATCTTACGGATCTGGACTGCCTTTTCATTAATATCAGCCATGGCGCCGACCATATCCTGCATTTTCCGGTTGCTTTCTTCCATATCCCGTTCTGTCTCCCGGGCGATCTCACTGACCTGCTTCACTCTATGCGTGTTATTATTCACCTGTCCGGAAATCTCATCGGAAGCGGCGGCCAGTTCTTCCACAAAAGAAGCCTGCTCCACGGCTCCTTCGGATAATTCCCGGGACCCGCTCGATACCAGCTCACTGCCGGAGGCCACCTGATCCGCAGAACGTCCTATCTCCTCCAGCGCTGCGGACAGTTTACTGATAATCTGATGCATGGATTCGGTAAGCTGGCTGAATTCACCCACATAAAGCTCTTCAGTTTTTGAGTCTATGTCAAAATTACCGTCCCCCATTGCGCCCAGCCCGTCTCCCATGTCGTGGATAATTCCCCGGAAATTATCTGTCAGCCTCCTCATACTCTCAGAAAGGCTGCCCAATTCATCCTTCGCATTATAGCTGAGAACCGCGCTGAAATCACCGGCTGCCATTTTCCCGGCGGCATTTTCAATTTCCTTAATAGGACCGGTCAGGCTCTTCGTAATATAAACAGAAAGTCCAACGGTCAGCGCCAATGCCAGGCCCGCTATGACAAGCAGTATTGAAACTGCTGTTTTATAGGTACCCGCAGAATTTTCAAAGTTTTCATCCGCATATTCCGCAGTTATTTCAGCCACCCGTGTCATCAGTTCCTTGAACTCCATCAAACGCGGCTGATACTCTTTAAACATGATCTCTGCGGCCTCATCCTTTTTGTTCTGCGCCGCCAGCTCCAGAATATGTAACCGAAGAGGCTTTGCATCATTTAAAATTTTATGCGCTTCTTCAATCATGGACTTATCTCCGCGGAAATTTTCCATTAAAAAGGCAAAGTCCTCACCTAAGCTGTCAAGCAGTTCATTTGTCTGGGCTATATAGCTCAGCGTCTCCTCGCTGTCATCCGTGAGCAAGCTCAATGCCATATTCTTCAGCCCTGTCTGGGCGGCACGGCGCATATCGGTAGCCGTTACGACAACAGGATGCCCGACCATATAAAATTCTTTAAAATGATTCTGTGTATTATTCAGGCTATAAAAAGACAACCCTATTGATTCAATAAAAAGAAAAATAATAATGCCGAATGTGACTACCAGTTTTTTCCCGATTTTTAAATTTTTCATTTGTACGATACCCTTTTCTCATTTTGCCGGACGGCTTTTTTTCTTTTACTGCTCTATACAAAAAAACAGCACGATATCCGCTGAAAGGGTACCGTGATCATATTATATTTATATACGTTTAGTATAGCAAAAGGTGTGGGGAATAGCAATCATACAAATCAAATAGTGTGTTCTTTTTTTAATACTAAATAAATGGTATAATATTCAATATTAAGGATTCTGATACAGAAATAGTATTTCAGATTATGAATAAGAGGGAAAATATGATTTCAGAACAAATAATAGAGGATGTATGTTCTTTATACGGAATTAAGATAAATAGTATAGGGAAAGTCTTTGACAATTCCAGAACTCCTTCGGATAAAAGATATATTTATCCGATTAATGACGCCTACATGCTGAAATTTTATAATAACGGTACCATTTCTGAGGCATATCTGAATGATGTGGACAGACTTATAAAAAGATATAAGGAAATTGGTGTTTACTGTCCATCCCTGATAAAAAACAAAAGGGACCAATTTGCCGTTTTCTGTAAACAGGACGTTGATACCTTCTCCTGCTATGTGGAAGAAATGGCCTGTTTCCGCTTAATGGATCCGGGCCGGATTGACTCCTTTGCTTTTCGAAAAGAACTTGTCAAACATCTGGGTGTGCTGGCTTCTGCCTATACAAACATCGATCTTTCCGTAACAAAATCAATGTGGTCTATCATAGATCTGGCCCCTCTGGATAAAGATATTGACGAAAAACAGGAAAATCTAGATCGGCTGGTCCGCTGTCTGAAATGGCATCAATTGGATGCAGCAGCCGATCTGATCGTAAGCTGTAATGAGAAGGCCAGAATGAAAATAAAAGAGTATTTTTCAGAATTACCCCGCTGTGTCTATCAGGGGGATTTAAATTTTACCAATATTCTTGTTGATGACACGGATTGCTTTGCCGGTCTGATCGATTTTAATATGTTCGGTACGGAAGTCAATATAAACTGTTTTTTGAATGAAACATTCTGCGAGCCGGAGCCGGAAGAATATAATAAGTATTCCGCAAATGAATTGTTTATACAAATGCAGCGCCAACAGGATGAGCTTCTCAACAGGATTTGGGAAAATTACTCACTGTCGGAAGCCGAAAAAATCTGTTTTCCTGAATACAGGAAGATTATCGGCCTCTCTCAGTATCCGATTGTACAAAGCTGGATAAAAATGCTGGAAGCCGGAATACATACCGAAAAAATATGTGATCTTCTTCATTTAATTGCCAACCAGAATTAACAGGCCGACGTTGTATTAATGTCTTATGCTTTACTCCATGCTTTCCACGGTTCCTGCTGCTTCCTCCCGGGAAAGCCAGCCATCCCATTCATATCCCTGCCTGGCTTTTGATGTATCATATACCGCATTCAGCTTCTGTTCGTATTCCTCCTGCGACATCTGTACATCATTCCACTGATACTGGTAAACAGGGTTTCCGTCCGCATCGAATTCCACCCTGGAATTATCCTCCGCCCCGTAATAACCGGCGGCAATCTGTGTCAGCCGGCCATTTTCCATACGATATACCAGATCATAGTAGCGATCCATATTGCCGTCTGAATTGCACAGAAGGCCGCTTCTTTCAATATAGGTGAAATTCAGCCTGCCCAGCCGGGTTTCCTCAAGCATGCCGTCCGCGTAAGTGACAATAACACAGCCTGCCGCTTCGCTGGTCCCGATTTCCACCAGCTCCGGAATTTCATCATCATTCAGATAAATCAGCTGATATCCCTGCCATTCTTCCGGATCCTGCTTCTGCAGATGATCGATATATGCCTGTTTCCAATCGGAGGCCTGTGCTTCCCCCTGCTTCCCTGCGCCCAGAAATCCAAGAACCGACTGAACCGTCTTTTCAGCAAGGGCAGAATTGGTTACTTCAGATAATTCTCTTTCCAATGTAAACAGGCCGTCTTCATTCCCTCTGTAGATCCTCGCCTCCGAATATCCCGTTCCCACATCAGGCCCGGAGGAAGGTGAATAATTACAGATTATTATAATATCGCTGAAACCGTCGCCGTTATAATCAGGAAAGGAAACGGCTTCGACCTTATTAAATATTTCATTGGCCCTGATATTGTTATCAGCAATACCTTCCAGTGCCGTGGTTTTCCCTCCGGCTTCCTGTATTTCGAACAGGGCATCTCCCAGCGGATTCTGCTGTGTATCCGGCCGATAAGATGCAAATGTCACCTTTCCCAAAGGTTCCAGCGTCACTTCAAAGGTCTGCTCCCCGATCAGCCGGTTCTCTTCCATGCCGCCTGTTTCTTCCTCTGTTCCGTTTTCCTGCTGAGCGCCCATATCTGTTTCATTTATCTGTATTGTTTCAGAGTTTTTCATGTCCTCTGCCTGTGATTCCTTCCCGCTTCCGCAGGCTGTCAGAATGCCGCACAGTGTTATACAAAGAAGTGATGCCTGCCATTTTTTTGTGTTATGTTTCATAATTCTCCTCTCGTCATTTGCTGATTATCCATTCTTTTTGTCGGTTGTACCGGTATGCTTCCTACGCAGAACTGTGTCTGCTTTATACTGTGCCGACTCCCGAATATCATGGGCTGTTTACGCCGGGCCCCGGGATGAGCCACAAAAACAGCTTACCACAGAGCCTGTGATATCTCAATCCCATATTCTTTAATCACTTTTACGCTTTCTTTATTTATGCCTACAGCCCGCCGCACAGGCACTGTTCAGGCCGCCCGCCGCAAAAATTTCTTACGAAAGCAACAGCTTCCGTTCAAAAAACCCGCCACAATTCCTGTGACGGGCTCAAACTGATAATAAAGGGAGCGGGAAGAATACAGACGGTAAGCGGAGCAGAACAGCCGGAAACTGCCGGCATTGCTACTCGCTGTCCTCATGTTTCTCATGACCATGATGCTCCTTCTTACCCGAATGATGTTTTTCATCCCCGTTATCCGCAGCTTTGGTATCATTTACTTCTTCGGTATCATTTATTTCTTCCGTATTATTTTCGTCTTCGGCATCCTCTCCGCTCTCCTCATGATGTTCGCCGTTCTCCTCATGATGTTCACCGCAGTGCTCTTCCGTAAGCTGCTTTATCTCACTTATGGAGTGTTCCGCGCACTGCTCATAAGAGGCACCGGGATCCACCTCCTGCAGCTGTGTAATAGCAAGATATTTGGCCGGGCTCAGATTATAATCATGGGCACAGTCCCTGACCTCCCTGGTCACCGCATAAACATCTGCCGATGCCGTGGAATGGTGGGAATCCAGCAAGGTATCCACAGACTCCCGGATCTCACCCAGCATTTTCTGTTCCCTGTCATTGCCTCCTGCCTGTACGGTGACGGATACCAGGCCGTCGGGGGCCAGGTACCCCCTGAGAATCATTTCATCCAGCAGCCGTTCCACGGCCTGATCCCATGACTTGTGCCTGACATCCACATCCCGCAGGATAACCGCGCCGTCATCATTATACGGGGCCGCCTCCAGAACGCGCCCATAACGGTTAAGAGTCAGTGAAATGGAGGGGTTCACATCCATATCCACATAAGCATTGGGAGTAAAATAGGAAAGCCCGCTTATAAACAAAAACGCAGCAAAAACAGCGCATGCCCCGATAAGCCTCTGCCGGAAAATCCGTCCTGCCGGTTTCCTCCTCCGTATTTCCTTACTCAGAAAATCGGCTGTCTTCTCCTTCAGCTCCTCTTCTGCATAAATCTTGTCAAAGGTACTGCGAAACTTATTCTCCAATCCACTCACCTCCTAACTGCTTCTTGAGCTCCTTTCTTCCCCGGTCAAGCCACGTATATACTGTATTTTCACTCTTTTTCAGTATCCCCGCTATTTCAACCGCCGTGTAGCCTTCATAGTAAAACAGATAAATCACATTCCTGTATTTGGGCGGAAGCCGTAAAACGGCATCCAGCAGTTCTTTATCCTGCTCCTGTATGTAAAAAGGCTCCACATCGATCTCTTCGATGGAACGGACCTTTTTTCGAAAAAAGCTCTTCAGAACATCCCGGCAGGCATTGATGGAAACACGAATAAGCCATGCCTTTTCATGGGCATCGCTTTCAAAGGATGAGGAATGCAGAAGATATTTGAGGAATACCTCCTGAAACACATCTTCCACATCCGCATCGTTTTTCAGGTACATAAAACAAATACGGCGAACCGTGTCCGCATAAAGCTTCAGGGCACGGTTCACCTCGGCTTCATTCCGCATGGCCTCTCCCGTTCAATAGATATCATTGGGATTTTCCCATTATATTAGTGATGGTTTTCCTGATGATGGGAACCGGTACCATTTCCGTTATGAGGCAGGCAGACATTCCCGTTATGGTCATGGCTTCCTGTTTCCGTACATCCCTTTTCCGTACATGCCTGATGGTAATCGTGTCCATCGCCCATATAATGACCGGCATAGGTGATTCCGTCATGCTGATGGTTTCCTGATGTATTACAGTTTTCCGCGCTGCATAAAGAGTAATTCGTGGCTGCGGTTCCGCTGCAGGCGCTGCTATGTCCGTGCCCGTGGGCAGAAGCGGTCAGCGGCACAGCGGCCAGAAGAACTGTGGAAAGGGCAAATGCGGCGATTATTTTTTTCATGATTGGTACCTCCATTTTTTATTGTTCTGATAAGTATACGATTGAGGAAACCCAATCCTTTCAACTTTTTAAAAATTTTTTTAAAAAATTTCCTTTTCCCCGGAAAACATGTATTTCTGTTCAAACTGTTCCACCGCCATCGGCTTCTCAACGATATAGCCCTGGACATAGTCACAGCCGATTTCTTTCATATAATCAAACTGCTCCCTTGTTTCCACGCCTTCCGCGCAGCATCTGGCCCCAATGGAATGCCCCATATCAACGATATGCTTCACCAGCGTTTTCCCACGCTCCGCTTCTTCATATTTCTGTATGATACCCTTATCTATTTTAAGTATATCAAAATCAGCCATCATCAGAAATTCGTAGGACGAGTATTCCACGCCGAAATCATCAAGCGCGATATTGAAATTATGTTTTTTTAATTCCTCCAGCAAATGGGCCATTTGCTTTTTGTTCAGGGTTTCCTGTGTCTCCGTGACCTCCAGCTCCAGCTGCTGCGGGTTCAGGTCATATTTGCTGAAAACACTCCGGAATTCCTTAAAAAAGTTATTGTCGAACATGGTGATCCTGGAAAAATTAAGGGACAGCTGGATATCGGCAAACCGGGTTCCCTTCCATTTCGTCAGCAGTTTACATACTTCGTCCATAACAAAGAAATCAATATTGGAGATCAGCCCTTCACTTTCCAGAAAAGGGATGAACTTAACCGGAGAAGAAATAGTGCCGTCTTTCTCCCTGCAGCGCACCAGTACCTCGGCCCGGTCTATTTTCCCGGTCTTCATATTCAGCTGGGGCTGCAGATAAATCATATACTGTCTGTTCGCAATGGAATCCGTCAGTTCCTTAAGGAGGGGGATTTTTTCAATGGCAATTTCTTTATACCCTTTATAATACTCCTGCTTATTGATCTGCATGATCCGCTCTGCCTTATTCATCAATGCCGTCAAATCCGCATTCACATCACTCCATGTCGTACCGACAGATAAAAGCGACTCTCCGTTCAGCGTAAATTTCGCTTCCATTGATTTAAGCTGTTCACTGAATTCATCATAGGAAATCGCTTCGGTAACAATCAGGAATTCATCACCGCTCAGCCTGAATTTCCTCCCGTTGGGGAAAAATTGCTTCATGATTTCTGAAATATGTGTGATCACCATATCCCCATATACATGGCCTCTGACGGTATTCAGTTTCTTCAGGCCATTGATATCCATAAAAACGACACCAACGGGCGCAGGCATACGCTCCGAAAAATCATCGCTGTATACCATATAGCTGTTTCTGTTTTCAAGCCCTGTCAGTGCATCCTCAAAGCTCATTTTTTCCAAACGCCTGCGCATGGAATTCTTGGTGATCTCATTTTCAATAAAATAAGATAATTCCTCCAGATAAAAATAGTTTTCCTTATTTACTTTGGGATCATCCATTCCCAGAAAGCCCTTCCTCTCCCCTTTTACATAAAGGGGAAGTGCCATCAGGCTCTTTATTCCCTGCTCTTTCAGGAGCTCATATTCCAGCCGTCGATTTGACCCTAATTCTTCAATATCGTCAATTCTGATATAATCCCTGATACCGAACTGCTTCATCCAGAAGGACAGTGCTTCCATCGGCACTTCCTGCAGATTCTGAATCTGGGGGATTACCCCTTTTGCACAAACCTCATAGGTATTGACTCCCGCATTTTTCTTTTCGTCAGCCTCAATGATATACACACGATCCGCCTGATAATAGTCCAGAATGATTTTCAGGACATATTCGATAGAATCCTCCAGGTACTCAGAGGTTGTCAGCCACTGGATACAGTCCGCAATACTTTTCTCCGCTGCCAGATGCAGTTTTTGGCAATCCGTATGTTCAGCCGTCTTCACCGCATCCGTCCTGTCCGAATTCCGGAAGGATACCAGACAGGCATCCTTCCCCGACCACTTTATGGGAGCTGCATGAGCGGCCGTGCATATATTCTGCTGCAGGGAATCCGCACAGGCCGCATTGTCCTCGTTCAGAGGGCAGAAGCTGCAGGGATGGTCTGCATAAAAAAAGGTCTCATAACAGAGCGCGCCCTCGCGGAATCTGGGCATAAGCTGTTTTACTCTGCTGTTAAAATATAATATCTCATAGGTACCTCTTCCGATCACACAGACTGAGCCGTCTTCCTCCTCTATCAACCTCCGCAGCAAATCCTGAAGCTTCTGTTCCCGTTCCTGCATTTTTTTCTTCTGAAGGAAGGTATCCAGCAGTTCTGAAATCAGCGACAGGGCATTCACTTCTTCCTTTGTCCACAAACGCATCCCCGTACATTCATCGAACCCTATAAAACCGGCAAACCTTTCCTTATCCCATAAGGCATACTGTAGAAAAGAACGGATTCCCTGATCTTCAAAAAGTTTCCTCTGTACTGGAGGCAGCAGATGGGTATTCCGGCAGTAATAAATAGAATCCTCCCCGAACAATTCCCGGTAATCACCAGCTGTATGATAATCCAGGCGCTGAAGATTTTGGATTTCCGGCTCAATGCCTTCATTACACCATTCATATGTATTTTTATAATATTTTCCGACATCATTTGTTTCAAAAATATAAGCCCGGCTTACATCAAACCGCTTTCCGACCACCTCCAAGGACAGGTTGACAGCCTGCTCCAAATCCTCCATATTACAGAGGAGTTTGAATATATAAGTGAGAAGATCGCTGGAATCCCCCAGAGATATGGGCTGCGACTCAATCGCAGCGCTTATGGAGGAATATCCGGTTTCCTCGGGCAGGCGGGAGTTCGCTGTATCATAAACCACGTATCCGTCTTTCCCCTGGCTTTTCGCCTGATATAAAGCCCGATCCGCATAATTGTATAATGTCCTGAAATCTCTGCCGTCATCAGGATATAAGGCGACGCCGATACTGCAGGTGACATGAATGGAGCGCTTCTCATTCTCAAACAGGCGGCGGAACATTTCCGTCAGATCCGCAGCCTTCTGCACGGCCGCTTCCCGGGAGGTAATTTTTTTCATAAAAATAAGGAATTCATCGCCTCCGATACGGCCCACCACATCACTTTCGCGCATCATTTTTTTCATGCCATAGGCCATTTCCGTTAAAACGATGTCCCCCAGCATATGGCCGTTTGTATCATTAATCTGTTTGAAATTATCCGTGTCAATCATAAAAAGGGCGCAGATATTTTCCGGTTTTTCCTCCAGATACGCCCTGATCTGTTTTTCCGTTTCATTTCTGTTATATAAGCCAGTGAGTGCATCTCGTTCGGCCCGGATTTTAAGATCATCCAACGCCTGTTTTCTTTCTTCAATATTAAAAATAATGCACAGGGCTTTCAGCGGCTTTTCCTGCCGGCCGCACATGGCAACTCCATGAACCTGACACCATATATATTCCTCTGCATTAAAAATTCTGAATTCTGCATTTGCATATATACTGCCCGCGCGCAGTTTTTCAAGAAGTTCTGCGTAAACCTGCGTATCCTCCGGATGGATCCATTTATGAGAAGATACCTGCGCAGCGATCTGATTATACACCGTTTCGGTCCCGTCTTTCCCTTTCCGATTGCAGGAATAATACAGGGTATCGGAGGCGATATCCCACTCACAGATCATGATATGGGTATCTTTCAGGCCAAACTCATGTTTTCCCAGAAAGGATTCGGGCTCTTTTGTCAGAACGGCTCCCGGGTTCATACCATCGCTGCTTTCCGCTTTTCCCACAATGACGCCAATCAGTTTTTCAGCCGACCTGCTGTCATTAATAAACCGGCCGCTGTATTCTACCTGCTTATAGCTGCCGTCCCTGCATAAAATACGGCACTCAATGGAAACCGGTTCATTGTTTAAAAATTGTCTGGCAACCTGTTCCGCCACTTTTGTAAAGTCATCCGGATGTATGATTTCAGACAGGCTGTTATGAAACCGCTCTTCCAGATCCGGCTCCATAAAGCCCGTCAGTCTGAAAAAGCCTTCATTCGCCCCCTCAATTGTTAAGGTTTCATCGAAATCACAATATAATATGCCCACAGGAAGACGGCCTATCAATGTCTGAATCAAAGAATTGCTTTGTTCCAAATGAATGTCCATATTTACTCCTCGCCGATGCAGACCCTTTTCACAGTGGAAAAAGGGTCTGCTTTGTATTTCGTCAAATATCCATCCATGGAACGGTAAAGAAATTATTTTCGGACAGATATAATATGATTAAGTCAATTTATCATATTATATCTGATCCAAATACCAAAATCAACACAACTCCGTTAAGTATCGAGTGAGGGCGAAGAGAACAGTCCACGAAAGCCCTGTGTCCCCGGCGTCGTCCGATATGCTTCCCGGCTGTGATCCGGCTCCCTCGTCCTGCCTTCCCGATCCGGCTGTGTACCCTGCAAAGGCCTTCTAAAAACGCCGGTCCTTAGATTGCGTCCTTTG
>OBWV01000283.1_pt1 | contig 55768 bp, 59 predicted proteins | sample 1495351 | NCBI WGS metagenome assembly OBWV01 (sample SAMEA2580122, study PRJEB22360) | human gut metagenome | biome: human gut; feature: human-associated habitat; material: faeces | place: Denmark | collected 2008/2010 | reverse complement strand
GGGAGAGTTGAAATACTCCCGGTCTTCGGGAAGAGTCACCAGCTCCTCCTCTGTTTATAGAGGAGGTGGCACGAAGTGACGGAGGAGTTTTTGAAATAAAATAACTTTTTGGACAGCCCCATTCTTTATTTACTACCCCCAAGAAACAGTTTATCTTTCGATCAAAAACTATAAATCATAACTTACAAACAAAACAAATTCCCCATTTTTATAAGTTATAACTTATAAATTTCCTATATTTGCCGTACATATAAATCATACCATATAAAATGAAGATTATTGATCGTCCATTATACAGCAAAAGGATAAAACCTTTTATCGGAAAAGGTATCATAAAAGTACTTACCGGTCAAAGGCGTGTAGGCAAGAGTTACATCATGCTACAACTCATGGAAGAAATCAAAACCGATCACCCGGATGCTAACGTCATATATATAAATATGGAATATGAAGAATTTCGAATGATTCATAACGATCAAGATCTTTCCCAATATTTGAAGACACAAATCAACCCGGCAAAGGCCAACTATTTATTCATTGACGAGATTCAGGATATTGATCATTTCGAACATACCCTTCGTGACCTTCAAGCCAAAGACTCCTGTGATATTTTCTGCACGGGTAGCAATGCCAAAATGTTATCGGGAGAACTAGCCACCTATTTATCCGGCCGATATATAGAATTTCACATCCATAGTCTAAGCTACCCGGAATTTTTACTTTTTCACCAGCTCCCAGACGACCAGCAAAGTTTGACGAAATACCTTACTTACGGAGGATTGCCTTATCTTTCACGCTTGGAACTGAATGATGAAATGGCATTTGAATATTTGCGTAACGTGTATTCAACCATTTTATTAAAAGACGTTGTTAAGCGAGAAGGTATTCGTAATATTGATTTTCTTGAAACACTAGCCATATACACGGCCGACAATATCGGAAATCTCTTTTCCGCGAACAATATTAGTAAATACTTGAAATCGCAACGGGTAGATATTTCAACACTTCAAGTTATCAATTACCTGAAGGCTTTAAGTAACGCCTTCTTAATTCATAAAGTGGGACGAATAGAGATTAATGGCTTGAAAAAGTTTGAAATTGGAGAAAAGTATTTTTTCGAAGACATCGGGTTACGTAACAGTCAAATAGGCTTTGACCTACAACGTGATATTCATAAACTTATCGAAAATGCCATATATTTACATCTCTCAATCCTACAATATGAAATCTACGTGGGTCAACAGGATGGTCTTGAAATTGATTTCGTAGCTTTAAAACAAGGTAAGAAAATCTACGTACAAGCGACTTATCTCATTGTTGACGAGAAAACAAAAGAACGGGAATTTGGCAATCTATTAGCAATCCCCGATAATTATCCCAAATACGTGGTCAGCCTTAATCCCTTAAACACAGGAAGTAACATTGAAGGCATTCAACATCTACACTTGGCAGACTTTCTAAAAAAACAAGATTTTTAGAAAGATTATCCAAAACATTTTATACCTTTGAAACATCGGCTATTTAGGTGTGTTCACTCATATGATTAAATTCCCGTCAACACGAATTTTAATCTGAATATTTATACCATGCGACAAATTACATATGTCGTTATCTTACTTTTCATTATCCCCTACTCCGTGTACTCACAGAGCATTCCGGATATTGAAAAACTCTTGGAAACAAACGACATTGAGTCATCGGAAGATTATTACGAAGATATGATCAACTCCCTGATCCGCCTCTCCGCACAACCGATAAACCTCAATTCAGCCGGATTCGATAGCTTGAAAATGTTATTTTTCCTTTCCGATGCGCAGATAGACAATTTACTGGACTTCCGTAAAAAACACGGGCCGTTTACTCACCCGAACGAACTTCTACTCGTCACCGGAATCAGTCAACAGGATTTATCCAACATCAAACCATTTATACGCATCGGAACGTACACCCCCGAAAAGCAATCCCGTTATCACCTATCGCAAGAAATTCTCGCCCGCTTAAAAATGACCCGCCCAAAACAAGCCGGTTACAAAAAGTACAGCCGGAAAGCCTTTTTGTACGAAAAGGACTATCTCGCCAAAAAGCAAAGCCGCTTTCAAGGACCACCCGTAGGTACATTACTAAAATACAAAATATCAAACCAGCAACACTGGCAAGGGGGCCTCACGTTAGAAAACGACCCGGGAGAAAATTATTTCTCGAAAAAACAAAAAACAGGATTTGACTTTCTTTCCGTCTACGCATGCTACTTCCCGGAAAAAATCATCCACCGAATCATTGTCGGGGACTATAAATTACAATGGGGACAGGGACTACTGGCATGGAGCGGTTACTCTTCCGGGAAATCGACATCTACCCTTAGTAACGAGAAATCCGGAAATGGTATTGCTCCCTACACTTCTACCGATGAAAACCGATACTTGCGAGGCATGGCCGTCAGCCTGCACCCGACACGCACGATTACCACCGAAATCTTCGTATCTTACAAAAAAACAGACGGTAATCTCGCTGACCTCGACACCCTCTCCCCAAAAACTGTACAAACGGCCACCCTTTACGAAACAGGTTATCACCGAAACCTTTCAGAATGTGAGAAGAAACACAACCTAAAAGAATTCACCACCGGCCTGTCCACCCACCTCAATCATCGGTATTTCCGCATCGGCGTCCAATTATTACACTACAACTTTTCACCCGCCCTAACCATCGGCAAAGCCGCCTACCAACAAAACAATGAAACAGGCCACCAGCGTACACTCGTAAGCGTAGACTACAAAACCGGAGGTTACCATTTCTACCTATTCGGGGAAACAGCACGTAGTGACAACGGAACATGGGCAACCGTCAACGGGCTACGTTACAGTGGGATTCCCCGATTCGCCCTATGCGCCCTTTACCGCCACTATGACAAAGGCTATCACTCTCACTACAACAGCGGTTTTGCAGAATACTCCAACACAACAAACGAGGAAGGACTATACCTAGGTCTCGAAAGCACCCCTTTTCGCAGTCTGAAAATCAATGCCTATTATGATAGGTTCCGCTTTTTCTCTCCCCGTTATCAGGCAACCATCCCCGGTAATGGCCAAGAAATCGTGGGAGATGTCACGTTCAACCGCTCTCGCTGGGATTGTTCATTCCGTTTCAAACACGAGGAGAAACCGGAAGACGATAAAACCGGAGAAAACCTCCAATCCGTCTCCCGTGTAAAACAAGAATACAGGTTCCAATTTACCTATTCTATCTGCGAGCAATTAAAATCCCGAACCCGTACCAGCTATACACGTTACGTGAAAAAAGAAAAACACGAAGGTGGTTACCTGTTCTATCAAGACCTTATGTATTCCACCCTCCAAACCAACCTAAAAGCCCAATTCCGTTTCGCTTACTTTGACACGGACAGCTACAACACCAGAATATACGCCTACGAAAACAACGTTCTCTACGGTTACTCCTTTCCCGCCCTGTACGACCGGGGTTTTCGTTCCTACCTTAATCTTAACTGGAAACCCTTCACCCTCATCACCCTCTACCTAAAAGCCGGCCTCACCTACTATCCCGACAAATCAACCATCAGCTCCTCCCTAACCCAAGTCAACGACAACAAACTATTCGACCTCTCCTTCCAAATTCGTATAAAACTCTAGCATGACCCGATTAATTTTGTGATTTACGATTGCCGATTAAGTGATTCCTCCCCCACAACCACACTCTCTTCATTAATCACTTAATCATTAAATCAGCAATCACAGCCTCCTTTTATCTTTTAACTTTTATCTTTTAGTTTTTATCTTTCTCATGTCTTCCCTCCAGCACCCTCACCACATCCTCCAACCCGTACCCCTTCGCTATCAACAATACGATATAGTGATACATTAGATCGGCAGCCTCGTTCAAAAATAAATCCTCGTTATCATCCTTCGCCTCGATAACCAACTCCACGGCCTCTTCTCCCACCTTCTGGGCAACCTTGTTAATTCCCTTCCCGATCAGGCGAGCCGTATAAGATATTTCCGGAGACTCATCTTTTCGTTTTTCTAAATACCGTTGCAAGTAAAACAAAAAATCCTGATCCACGTTTTCTTCTCCCCAGCACGTATCTTGTCCCGTGTGGCAAGTCGGTCCCACGGGGTTCACCTTCACCAATAATGAATCCCGATCACAATCAGCCAAAATCTCCTTCACCAATAAAAAATGTCCGCTTTCCTCTCCTTTTGTCCACAAACGCTGCCGGGAGCGACTAAAAAAACACACCTTGCCGGAACGCTCCGTCTCGGCAAGAGACTCCCGGTTCATATACCCTTGCATCAACACCACCCGTGTATCTACATCCTGCACGATTGCCGGAATTAACCCGGCCGCATCAAATTTTAATTCTGCAATATTTACCATTTCATTAAATATTTTGTCGAACAACAATACCTTTTTCTTTCAAAAAACATTTCAACTCCGGAATCCGGATCTGCCCGAAATGAAAAACTCCGGCCGCCAGTACGGCATCCGCGTTTGTGGACGCCAAAAAAGCAAACGCCCCCCCCCGCCAGTACGGCATCCGCTTTTCCCCGAGTCAAAGCCTCATAGAAATCTTCCGGACAGCCTGCCCCCCCGGATGCAATAACCGGGATATTAACCAAATCCGCCACTTGTCCCGTTGCCTCGCAGGCAAATCCTTGATGTGTCCCGTCATGATCCATCGAGGTAAACAAAATCTCCCCAGCTCCCCGTCCTTCCGCCTCCTTTACCCACGCAAAAAGCTCCCGATCGGTAGCCACCCGTCCCCCATGACTGTATACTCTCCACTTCTCACCATCCCGACAAGCATCCACCGCCACAACAATACACTGTTTTCCAAATGCCGCCGCCAACCGATCTATCAAACCCGGGTCTTTCAAAACACTGGAATTTACAGACACCTTATCTGCCCCCTTCTTCAAAAGAGCCTCAACATCCCGCTCCGATGAAATTCCCCCACCCACGGTAAAAGGTATTCGCACTTGTCGGGCCACCCGTTCCACCCACTCCAACCGTGTACCCCGGTGATCGGAGCTTGCCGTGATGTCCAAAAACACCAACTCATCCGCCCCCTCATCTGAATATCGACCAGCCAACTCCACAATATCCCCAGCATCCCTCAAATTCTCAAAATTCACCCCCTTCACCGTCCTCCCCGCCTTTACATCCAAACATGGAATAATTCTTTTTGCTAAAAACATACTTATTAATTTTAGATCCTATCGATTAAGTGATTTTAATGATTTTCGATTAAGTGATTTTAATCATCCAATCATCGAATCGGCAATCACGGAATCTTTTGCATTTTAAACTTTTCATAAAAAGCCTTCCCCACGATCACGGCAGAAACACCCACCTCCTCCAGCGCCTGAATATCCACCAACGAACCTACTCCCCCGGATGCGATAAGCGTAATATCCGGATAACGAGCCACCAGCTCCCGATACAGCACCAAAGAAACTCCCCCTAACATACCATCCCGGGCAATATCCGTACACATCACATTCTTTAACCCGGGTAAATAAGTTTCTATTAACTCGTGTATCGTTGTCTTCGTCTCCACCTTCCACCCCTGAATACACACATGCCCGTCTCTTACATCTGCCCCGATAATGACCCGTTCAGTCCCATATCTTTCCAGCCACTCCCGTGTCTTTTCTCTATTTTGCTGGGCCATACTCCCGATACAGACAAACGAGGCCCCCGCATCAAACACCCGACAAATATCCTCGTCACTCTTGATCCCCCCGCTAAAATCAACCTCCAAACGAGTCGCCTCACAAATTCGTTCCAGAACCCGCCAATTAATTACCCGGGACTCCCTAGCCCCATCCAAATCAACAAGGTGTAAACGCCTCATTCCCATATCCTCGAAATGTCGGGCTGCCTCCACCGGATCATTATAATACGTTTTACACTCATCGTAATTGCCCCGGGTAAGTCTCACACATTTTCCTCCTATAACATCTATTGCCGGAATAACCGTTATCTTCATTTCTCTTACATTTTTAAAAAGTTTTCAATTATCTTTTCCCCAACCCCAGCCGACTTCTCCGGGTGGAACTGACATCCCCAGAAATTCCCTTTCCGAATCGCCGCGGAAAAAGCTACCTGATAATCACACGTAGCAATGGTATACTCTCCAACAGGCACGCAATACGAATGCACGAAATACACCATCTCCCCCTCGACGACCCCGTCAAACAACCCGGATTTCAACCCCCGAATCTCATTCCATCCCATATGAGGAACCTTACCACATCTCCCGAATTCTTCCACCCGCATCGGGAATATTCCCAAACCCTCCGTCTCTCCCTCTTCCGAATAGGCACACATCAACTGCATCCCCAAACATATCCCCAACACGGGAACCTTCAATTCCGGAATCACCCGATCCATCCCGCTTTCTTTCAATTGTCTCATGGCTGCGGCAGCTTGCCCTACTCCCGGAAAAATCACCTTATCAGCCTCCCGTACCACCCGTGGATCAGCGCTACAAACCACCTCATACCCCAACCTCTCTATCGCAACCCTCACCGAAAACAAATTTCCCGCCCCGTACTCTATAATTACTATTTTACTCATTTCAATAAAAAATATCATAATCCAATTCTTCCGGGGCTATTCCCAAAGTCATTTTTCAAACTCCCTCCCCCCTTCGGGGTACTCCCTCTATAAACAGAGGGAGAGTTGAAATACTCCCTGTCTTCGGGAAGAGTCACCAGCTCCTCCTCTGTTTATAGAGGAGGTGGCACGAAGTGACGGAGGAGTTTATTTTAATAAAATGACTTTTGGGACACCCCCTTCAATCTAAAATCACCAAATCTAAAATTAATCCATTCTCCCCTTCGTCGACGGAATCCTTCCTCCGGCCTCTTGTCGGACGGCCATCCTCAAACTACGGGCAAACGCTTTAAAAATAGCTTCTATCACGTGATGCGTGTTCTCACCTTTCGCAGCCACGTGCAAATTACATTTAGCCCCTTGACAAAACGAAGCAAAAAAATGCTTGGTCATCTCCGTGGGAAAATCTCCCACGTACTCCCGGTTAAACACGACATTCCACTCCAACCAACTCCGCCCTCCCAAATCCAGCAACACCTCTGCCCTCGCCTCATCCATCGGCAAAGCAAAACCATATCGTCCGATCCCTTTCTTACCTCCTAATGCCTCCGAGAAACATTGTCCCAACACGATAGCCGTATCTTCGATCGTGTGATGTTCATCCACCTGTAAATCCCCCTCCACGGAAACCACCAAATCCATTTCCCCGTGCCGGATAATCTGTTCCAGCATGTGATCAAAAAAAGCAATTCCCGTCTTCACCTCGCCCTGCCCCGTTCCATTCAAATCTAACGCAATCCGAACCGCCGTTTCTGCCGTTTTCCTCACTTGCACCGCCTGTCGACTTCCCTGTTTCAGAAAACGCACGACTTTTCTCCAAGAATCCGTGGTTAAAACAATAGGTAAACACTCCATCTCCTCTTTTCCCAGCAATATCCCCCGAATCCCCATATTAGCCGCCAACTGCATATCCGTCAACCGATCGCCAATCACGTAAGAGTTCTCCCGATCCAACAATTCATTCAAATACTTTTCGACCATACCGATCCCCGGTTTCCTCCGGGGAGAACCATCCCCCGGCATACTCCCATCTATCAGTATCTCGTCAAAAACAATTCCCTCGCCCGCCAACGTCTTCAACATAAATTCATGTGGTGGCAAAAAAGTATCCAACGGAAACCGTTCAGTCCCCAAACCATCCTGATTACTCACCATAACCAACCGATAATCCGTCTCCCGAACAATCTCCCGCAAGGCTCCAATAACCCCCGGAACAAACGCCAGTTTCTCCATACTATCCACTTGGTAATCAACCGGTGGTTCTTGTATAATCGTACCGTCACGATCTATAAATAATATCTTCTTCATAAATCACCGAATTTCTTTAATCGCTCGATCAACAAATCATTCTCTTCCCGTGTCCCGATAGTTATCCGTAACCCGCAACTCAACCGGGGCGGGATATGCCGTACCCGAACAATAACGCCACCTTCCACCAAATATTCATACAACTCCCGAAAACACTCACAACGAATCAACACGAAGTTGGCCTCCGAATCACAAACTACCTCCAACCAAGATAAATCCCGCAAAACCCCGATAACCCTTTTTCTTTCCCGCTTGATCGCCTCCACCTTCTCCCAAAAATCAGCCTCATTCCGCAAGACATCCAAAGCCCGCCGTTGAGTCAATGAACCAATATTATAAGGCGGTTTCACTTTGTTTAAATAAATCACCAATTCCGGGTCTGCCACACAAATTCCTACCCGTAACCCGGCAAGCCCCCAAGCCTTAGACAAAGTTTGCAACACGACAACATTCCGGCAATCCTCCTGCAAAACAACAGCCGACGGCATATCGGTAAAATCGATATACGCCTCGTCTACCACGACAATTCCATCAAAACGAGACGCTACTTCCCGAATACGTTCTAAAGGAATCACGTTCCCCACCGGATTATTCGGCGTACAAAAGAAAATCATTTTCGTCAACCGATCCACGCTATCAAACAACGTGTTCCACTCCGGCTGGAACTCCCCATTCAACTCCAAACACCTCACCTTCACGTCATTCACTCGTCCACTTACCTCGTACATCGAATAGCCCGGTGAAAAAACGAGCATATTATCCCGCCGGGGCGTACAAACCGTCCGGATCAACATATCAATCAACTCGTCACTCCCATTTCCCAGTACCAACCGGGAAACCTCCACCCCCTTCAATCTACCGATCTCTCGTTTCAATTCCCGCTGAAACGGATCTGGATAACGATTATATTCCGATGCGAACGGGTTCTCGTTCGCATCCAGCAATGTCACATTCGTCCCCTCGAATTCCGCACGAGCGCAGGAATACGCCTGTAACCCCTTTACATTCTCCCTTACTATATCTCCAAATTCCTTCATCCTAAATTCTAAATTTTAGATTCTACATTCCTAACCCTTACCGCATTCCCGTGTGCCTCCAACTTCTCGTTATCCGCCATGATCTCGATCGTTTTTCCCAAATAAGCCAAACCTTCCGGCATGATCTCTTGGAAAGTTATCTTTTTCATAAAGGCATCCATGTTCACCCCGCTATACGCACGGGCATACCCATTCGTGGGTAAAGTGTGGTTCGTCCCCGATGCATAATCTCCCGCACTTTCCGGGGAATAGTGTCCCAAGAAGACAGAACCCGCATTCCGGATTTCCGGCACCCAATCCAGATAATCCTTCACGCACAACATCAAATGCTCCGGGGCATAACAATTCACCAGCTCCACGCACTCTTCCCGGGAACGCAAAACAATATATTTAGAATTTCTCAGTGCCACCTCTGCAATTGCCTTCCGAGGAATCCGATTCAATTGTTTGTTCAACTCTTCTTCCACACGATCAATCAATGACTCATCGCAAGTCACCAGAAACACCTGACTATCCGGCCCGTGTTCCGCCTGCGACAACAAATCTGCCGCCACGAATGTCACCCGTGCCGATTCATCTGCCACCACCATCAACTCTGAAGGTCCCGCGGGCATATCTATTGCCACACCATAACGCCCGACCCATTGTTTTGCCGCCGTCACGAAACGATTTCCCGGTCCAAAAATCTTATCCACCCGCCCCACGCTCTTCGTCCCTAATGCCAATGCAGCAATCGCTTGAATCCCTCCCACTTTAAAAACACGGGTTACTCCACATAACCGGGCCGTCCACAAAATAGCCGGATTCACCCGTCCATCCCTTCCCGGCGGCGTACAGACCACCACCTCCCGGCACCCGGCCAACTTCGCCGGAACCGCCAACATCAATACGGTTGAAAACAGGGGAGCGCTCCCGCCCGGGACATACAATCCCACCCGATCTATCGCCCGACCTTCCTGCCAGCATCGGAATCCCCGTTCATTCACGTATTCACACTTCTCTGGAATCTGAATCTTATGAAACTCCTCAATATTCCCTTTTGCAACCCGTATCGCCTCCTTCAATTCCGCATTCACTTCCCTTTCTGCCTTTTGATACTCCTCCTCCGTCACCTCAAAACATTCTAGCTTTACCCGATCAAAATACCACGTGTACTTCTTCAATGCCTCGTCCCCATCCCTCTTCACCTCATCAAACACCGCTTTACACACTTTGTCCAAATCTTCTCCACAATTCTCCGGACGCTCCAATATTTTCATCCACTCTTCCTTCCTTGGATATAATATCTTATTCATAATCATAAATTAATCTATTCATAAAACCTGTAACCCGTCAACCAGTAACTTGCAACTTGCCGCAGGCAATCACTCTATCATCTTTTCAATGGGTACCACCAAAATCCCTTCCGCACCCGCCGCTTTCAACGCCCCGATAGACTCCCAAAACTTATTCTCGTTCACCACCGAATGTAGAGAAAACCATCCTTTCATTTCCAACGGCATAATTGTCGGGCTTTTCACCCCCGGAAGTATATCGCAAATCTCTTGTAATTTCTCTTCGGGAGCATTCAACAGGATATACTTGTTACACTTGGCAGCCAACACCGCCTTCATTCTGAATATCAATTGTTCCACCAACCGCATTTTCTCTTCATCCAACTTCGGGTTAGCCACCAAAACAGCCGTAGACTTAAACAACGTGTAGACCTCCGTCAACCCGTTCTTAAAAAGTGTACTCCCGGAACTCACGATGTCACAGATCGCATCAGCTAACCCGATACCGGGAGCGATCTCCACCGACCCCGTGATCACGTGCGTCTCTGCCTGAATCTTATTTTGTACCAGAAAATCATTCAACGTGTTGGGATAGGAAGTAGCAATCCGTTTTCCCTGCAACCAATCTAACCCGGTAAATTCCTCCGATTTAGGAATAGCAATAGAAACCCGGCAACCTGAAAAACCTAAATCCAACAAATTCAATACATTTGCCCTTTTCTCGATCACCGTGTTCTCCCCGATAATCGCCACGTCAACAATTCCATCCTCCACGTAATGAGGTATATCCGAATTTCGTAAATACAACACCTCCAACGGGAAATTAGAGGCTTGTGCCATTAACTGCTCTTTTCCGTTATTAATACAAATCCCACACTCTTTCAACAATTCGAGCGTGTCCTCGTTCAATCGACCTGATTTTTGAATTGCGACTTTTAATTTCACCATTTCTATCTGATTTTATCGTCGCTCTGAATCCGGGAAGGCATCTATGGTATCGAAAAAAACAAAACGAGCCCGCCTGAATTCAGGCGAGCTCGTTTATACTTTTTATTTCAAATTACAGCACAACAGCATCATCTCACCTGAATACAGTGATGGCAATGATGATGCATATGATGTAATGTACTATTCATATTTTGTCTTTTTCGTTCTGCAAATGTATAAAAGGAATTTGATTATCCAAATACTTTGTACAATTTTTACTAATACAAAGTCAACCAGTAAGTACAAAATTTGCACTTACTTAATATTACTGCAACTTAGCTAGTTTAACGTGAGTTCGCTATAAAAACAAATTTATATCTCTGAATAATAGAAACATAACATTACACGAAAGAAGAAACCGTTGCGAGGACGCACTCCAATGTTTCAATGTAGCGTGTCCTCCCCCTGTGCAAGGGGGAGTTAGAGGGGGTAGTTGGAAAGATAAAAACCAAAAGTTGAAAGATGATACATCACCTATTCCGGCACTCCCGAGACGGCGGAATCCATCTCTTCGAAATAATCACATCATCTCGTGCAAGAAACTAAAAAACACCGATATATTCCCATTTTTACTCGATCTTTTTCCTAACGGATGGGGCAAATATGCTTTATTATATCGAACTCACCTTAATTTATCACGTCTTTCCTTTTCATAAGGACAAATTCACGAAAAACTTTCCTTTTTACAAGGAAAGAATAGATAATTTCAAAGAAAGCGTATCCAAAACAAAACGAGCCCGCCAGAATCTAGGCAAGCTCGTTGATATTTTCTATTTCAAATTACAGAATAACAATATAATTATTTTGCCAATTGAAAAACTGTTTCCTCTATAACTTTAGGGAGGGCTAACGATGCCTGAGTTTCCTCATCTTCAACGAAAGAAGTTAAATTCAACCCTAACTCAACTTTACTACTTTTTGTTACCAGATTTATAATATCATTCACTAATTGTTTCAAACTTTCATTTGTAATTCCCATTGCCGCAAAATTTGGATCCAACTCCAAATCATCTATCATAGGTAACAAAAGTTCTAAGACACTCATAAAAGGAAGCATCATTTCCCGATCAACATAAGCTCTCATCTTCTCTCCATCCAACTGTACCTTCAACGGAATACCCGTTTCAAGCATTGTCATAAGCATTGATGTTGGATTGTTTTCAGTACTCCGCCCTAACAAAGATTCAATATCCACCAATATATATATTTGTCCATCCTTCACATTATATCTTACTAACCCCTCTTCAGAATCAACCAATGGAGTTGCATCTGGCTGAAATAAATCTTGAATACCCGTTATTTGATGATAGGAAGCTATTAGATTTCCATCTTCTTTCAAATTCATTTTTTTCAAAAGTCCATGCAATATACCACCACCTAAGGTTTGTAACAATGTTGTCAATCCCAAATCTCCTTCTATTTCTGGATTTGGATTAATAGGCAATTTTCCCCATATAGGGAAAGCAATAGAATCAACATCTGTTACAATTTCCAAATGGATACAACTAGAAACCATATTATAGCTATCATCCATCTCAGGTTTTGCCAACATCCATTCTCCAACAACCTTAGAAATCACCTTAAAACTAGTATTCAGACTCAACACCCCTGATTTTACAGCCCCTTCCACCAATACAATCCGATCATCATTCTTATTTTCTCCTGCAAAGGTGTAGTCATCACCTGCCAACTCTTCAACAATTAAATTTTTCACTTCTAAAGCAGGCTCTCCGGGAATCAGTTTATTCAATGTAAGTGTTGCATTTTTCTTATTTTCCGAATTAAAAGAAACCGATGTTCCGGAAAATTCTTTTCCATTCAATTTTAATGCTAATTTATCTCCACTATAATCTGCCGAATAATTTTTAAAGGGATCCTTATCATCATCACTACAACTCGCAAAAAATGCGACACCTAAAATTAATAACAATAAAAACTTGTTTTTCATACTTCATTAAATATTAATTAAACATTGATATGTCCGTCCTCTCCTTAAAATACACACACAATAAACCTTCGTTTTTTGAGCCATGCAGCCTTATCATTAGCAAAAAACGTGCAAATTTAATCAAATATTACAACAGGAATTCAATTTTAACATTTATGCTGCCATATCTATTTAATTATCTGATATTTATTGATCATACTTTTTTCTACTTTATAGCGATCTAGCTATATTCCATTCCTTCAAATTGATCCTGAAAACGATTTTATGCCTGCTATCAAAAAACGAAGGTTTATTGATAGTCTAACTTGATTATAAAAAGATGTCTAATTAATATTCAATGAAGTATGAAAAACAAATTACTATTGTTATTAGCTTTAAGTATTGCATTTTTTACAGGTTGTAAAGATGATGATGATCCAGAACCACCCACGATAGACAAAATTGTCGGGCAGTATTCCGGAGAAAATTTAAAAGCCACTATTGACGGAATCTCTGCACCGGAAGGAACTTCTGTACAAATTATTCAAAAAGATGACAACACGACTTCTTTCAAGTTAATCAACATAGTTCCCGGCTATCCCGAATTCGAAATTCCCAATGTCACGTTCGAAGCTCTCAGTCGCACTTATTACAGTCAATTAAAAGGCTCCATAACCGACAATGTCAGTGGATATACCGTTCAGGCCAACGCTAATATTGAGGACGAGATCATGGAAATTAACATCTCGATCACGGAAATTGAAGGAGAACCAGCAAGTGCGGAAAGTTTCTACAACAAAACGTTTAAAGGAGAAATGGCCATCGATCTGGGACTAGCCCCCATAACCATGACTCAACGCGTGTACGTGAACAAGCCATCAGATAAAGACCCGAACAAACTCCGCTTGAGAATTGAGAACTTCTCATTCCAAGGCATCAATCTAGGGACTATACAACTAGACACCGTCTCTTTCGTAAAAAGAAGAGAAATATACGGATTCACGGCAAAAGACCGGGAACTTACAGACTTGGAAATTCCCGGTGTAACAGGGGTAAAACTAACTGCTCGCGGAGCTATCGTCGAAGATCACATCATGAAACTGAATCTCGTGGTGGATGCCTCCCCCTTGACTGTTAATGTTACTTTTACGGGAGACACGATCACGGAAAGCGCTGACACTAAAATCAACTTAACAATTGAAGGGGATGCCGTAGCCTCACAACCGGATAATTCAAAAACATCCTCTATTTACATTTTCAAAATCTGGGAAACAGCTACTGCCAGCCAACTAAAGCTAACACCTAAGATTGAACTCCCGAAAGGCGCCACATTGGATTCCATTGTCGTTCAATATTCAGACGGGACGAAATCCATACTCAAAGAAGGTGAATCCATTGATTTCTCCAAAATTGAAGGAGAAAAATACGACGTAAAATATCACATTACTCCCGAAGACGTGCGCTATCCCAGCACCAAAACTCTCCGCTTAGAGAAAATGCCGGAATTCAAATCCATCTACAAAATGAATAGCTGGATTACTCCAGAAGGGAAGGAGTATCAAGAACCGGTGAACATGGCCAGTTCCAATATGGCTGCAGATTTCTTTCCTTTATCAGGAATGATGATCGATCATCCCTTAACAGCAACACCTTATCCTGTTACACCGGACGGGGATGCAGCGAAAATCATAACAAGAGACACGTACGGTGGCTATATCCCTTTCCCGCCAGTCGTGCTACCTAAAGTTACTGCCGGGACCTTATTCAACGGAACATTCGATTTAGATCCCACCGCTCCCTTGAAAAGCACTCACTTCGGAGAAGCCTACCGGGGAACAGCAGCTCCCGTAGCCTTCAAATTCACGTACAAATACACGCCTGGAACAACGTACTTCAACACGGTAGTTAAAACAGAGGGGTCCACCACGACAGTTACCGCAGAAGAAATTCCGGACAAAATAGACGAGTGTTCTTTAATCGCCTACTTATACGAAGTCGATTCTTACAACGATCACCTAGACGGAACAAATATCAACGAATCCCAAAAAGTAATCCTAAAAGCTGCTTTCAGTGGCGGGTCCCAAGACAACTTTATAGAAAAAACGGTCAATTTCGAACCCACGGGAAATGGTTCATTTGCCCCTGCCAACAAAAAGTACAAGCTTGCCATTGTCTGCACCCCAAGTAAAGAAGGAGATTCCTACAAAGGAGCTCCTAACAGCACGTTATGGGTAAAATCTTTGGAAGTAACCTATTAATACACATTGTCCGGGTACATATTAAATATACCCGGACAATTTTTAAATGCTTCACATATCTAGAAATTTCTTTTCCTAACACTACTCGGCTCCCTTGAATTGCAATCCTACCTGCATAGCAGTCGTTACTTCCAACGCACCCGGCAGATTTTCCAGAATCGGTCCAATAGGAACAGATATAGTTTTCCCGAGAATACTAGCCTCGAATGCCATATCCTCCGGGATCAAACTCTCAACCATCGGTAACAGAGGGCCCAATTGTTTCAGCAGTACCTCATCCAAATAAACGTACAACGCATCTTTACCATCCGCTCCCACAGTCTTTTCAAAATGCACAGGAATCCCATTAGCCAACAATTGCTCAACAGCACCAAGAATCGGATCCGTTCCCGTTGAACGTCCCTCTTGATCCATATCAACCTGTCGCATAATCATATCCAAGCTCAAAAACACGTAGCAAACACCATCTTTCACGCAATACTGTGCCAGATTCAACGGTGAACTCTGCCAATCAGCCTCCGGTTCCGGATTTTCTTCTGTTACAGTAGCTGTATTATAAGTCGCCACGATATTTCCATCTTCCCTGAAAGTCACGTTTTGTAAATAATTCTTTAGCTCTTTTGCCAACATCGTGGGAGCCATAGTCGCCAGCAATCCTGTAGTGATCTTCATTTTAGTAAATCCCAAATCGACCTCTGTCAAAGGATAATCGTGAGGAGTCCATGCCATTTTTACTGATGAAAAATCCCATGTCTTCATCAACCCATTTTGGGCAAACTTCACGTTCACGTTCACCGTCAACTTCCCTTTCACGATAGAACCTTCCAAAGTCACTGTTCGGGAATCATTTTTATTCTCGGCAGAGAACGTATAAACCGAACTGCCGGACTCCAATGGAACACTAGAGAATACGGTTTCACTCTCTCCCGGGACAATCCCTTGCAACTTCAAGGTTGCACTCTTTCCATCCACAGAATTAAAATCAACAGATTTCCCGATAAATACAGCGTTACTATACTTCAAATCTAACACCCGATCCGTACTCGTTGTAGAATAAATCCCGTTAAAATCTTTCGGCGTGTCTTTGTTGTCACTATCGCTACAACCAGCAAAAAATACAATTCCTAAAACCATTAATAATAAAAACTTGTTCTTCATAACATTTTATTTAACTATTTATAATAACTCCACTCTACCTATATAAAGAATATTCCATATAAATCATTTTCCACAAAAAGAGAGTCACATCACCATATGCAACATAACTCTCTAAATCGTCTTGTACAATATTACTATTCAGCGGTTTTCTTTTGCGTCAACACCAATCCCAGTTCCGCCGTTTTCCCTTCTTGGATAATCGGTCCCAAATCCGTGATAAATCCAGCGTAACTCTGGAATTCTTCAGGCATAACCTCTCCCAACATAGGAAGCAAAGACATAAATGGTAATAACGTCTCCCGGGTCATATAGACATCCATTGTCTCTTTTTCCGTATCTTTCGTGACTTCAAAAGGAAGGCCCTGTTCCAACACGACCATGATCTCTGTCAATGGGTCAGAAGTACTACGCCCGATATCCTCCACGATACCTGCAATATTTGCAGAGATACACAACTTTCCTCCCACCAAATTATAAAAGGCCATACCTTTAGGAGACGTTGCATATTGCGGATTATTCATATCACTATTGTAAGAAGCCGTGATATTGCCATCACTCGTGAATGTTATATCCTTTAGAAAAGTGGGTAACATCCATCCAAATATACCATTCACAAACCCTATCACGTTCTCCGGAGCGACCTCGGTCTCACCGTATTTCACCTTTTCCTTATCTGTCGTGAAAGTAAAATGTGTGGCCATAATGCCTGCATCCAGATTTCCTACCGCCCAAATTCCCTCAATATCCGTGGCCTTATTCTTTACCGCAAGAGTCAGGTTCATTTTTCCTTCTTCAATTTTCCCGGAAACCTTCACTTCCCGGAAATCATTACTGCTCGTACCTTCCACTACATTTCCCGTGATCGTCACGGGAATCGCCAATGCCGGTTCTCCCGGAATCACGTTACCCAAGGTTAGCGTGTTACCTGATAAAGCGACACTCTTTCCACTCAATGCCATCCCGTCCCTTGACAACTCCAATCCCGAATCTTTATATGTCCCGTCATAATTCGGGTCCTTGTCATCATCGCTGCAAGCGGAAAAAAACACGACTCCTAAAATCAACAGTAATAATAATTTGTTACTCATAATCGATCAATTGTTGGTTAATAATATTTGGAATAAATTCCTAAATATTAATTTACAGCAAAGTGTAAGCCCAAGTTCCAATAAATCGCCTCTAATTCCGCAACACTCCCCAATAACAAGTGTCTATTTTCGCATAAACCCGCAAATCACGTCCTTACTTTTATTACCTTTGTCCCCAATTAAACAAATAAACCCATGAGACCCCAAAATTCATCCCGTGCCAAAGCCCCGCGTAGCCGTAGTTTCGAAGTACAAGAAGAAAACACGCTAATGCCTTTCCTGTTACAAGCTTTACATGACCAAAGCAGGACAGCCGTGAAATCATTCCTCGCCCACAAACTCGTGCAAGTGAACAACCGCATCACCACACAATTCGACACGCCACTCAAACCCGGGGACACGGTAACCGTCGGGATGAACAAAAACGCGGCACCTTTCCATCACCCCATGCTCAACATCCTGCATGAGGACGAACACTTGATTGTCGTGGAAAAGGCAAGCGGGCTACTCTCCATGGGAACAGAGCGGGATAAAACCAAAACAGCCTATTATATACTGAACAACCACGTGAAAAATAAAGATCCCCGGAACCATATCTTTATCCTGCATCGCCTAGACAAAGAAACCTCCGGTATCATGATGTTTGCCAAAAACAAAAAAGTTCAAGAAATCCTACAAAAAAACTGGAACGAAATGATCCGGGAACGGAAATATGTCGCCGTCATCGAGGGATGCCCGCAACCGGAACAAGGACAGGTGAAATCCTACATCAGCGAGAACAAAGCCTTGATCGTCCACTCCACCTCTTCACAAGACGGGAAATTGGCCATCACGAACTACACAACCTTAAAATCGAACCGGCAATTCTCACTCGTGGAACTTGAATTGGAAACCGGACGCAAAAACCAAATTAGGGTACATATGCAGGAAATCGGACACCCCGTTACCGGAGACCCCAAATACGGGGCCACGAAAAACCCCTTGCATCGCTTGGCTCTACACGCTTTCAAGCTCACTTTTATCCATCCCGTCACGGGAAAGGAAATGAAATTCGAGACCCCCGTTCCCACGAAATTCACGACCCTGTTCAAGTAACTTGCACCGTACTCTCACCGGAGTCGTAGGCGTATCTCGTTAATATCTTGATTCCATTTCAAGATAAAATCAAGCACACATTCACGCCCCCGACACGTCAACTTCCCGTTGACTTACTAACGAGACTACGGTACAACTACAGTGCAAGTAACACTCGTTACCCTAGAAGAAGGGGAATAAAAAACGGGGAACACTCCTAAAAGTATTCCCCGCACATCAAAAATATTTTATTTAAAACAATGACTCGATCAACTGGTCATCGGCAAAATTCGGTAATGTCACCTTCAAATTCGGGTTTGCTTCCATGGCACGTTTGATGGCAAAAACAGCCCCCTCGTTACGAGCCCAGCTACGACGGGAGATTCCATTATTCACGTCCCAGAATAACATATTCTTCAAACGTCTGTCGCTATCGGCAGAACCGTCAAGCATCATCCCGAAACCACCGTTAATAACTTCTCCCCAACCTACACCACCACCATTGTGGATAGATACCCAAGTCGCGCCGCGGAAAGAATCCCCGATCACGTTCTGGATAGCCATATCGGCCGTGAAACGAGATCCGTCATATATATTTGAAGTCTCACGATAAGGAGAATCCGTACCGGAAACGTCATGATGATCACGTCCTAAAATCACGGGAGCAGAAATTTCCCCGGTAGCAATAGCCTTGTTAAACGCCTCGGCTATCTTAATACGACCTTCAGCATCGGCATACAAGATCCGGGCTTGCGACCCAACGACCAAGTGATTCTCCATGGCAGCCTTGATCCAACGGATATTATCATCCATCTGTTGTTGGATCTCTTTCGGGGAATGTGTCTTGATTTCCTCTAACACGCGAGCTGCAATCTCATCCGTCTTCGCCAAATCCTTCGGGTCACCACTGGAACATACCCAACGGAACGGACCAAAACCGTAGTCAAAACACATCGGTCCCATAATATCCTGCACGTATGACGGGTATTTGAAATCACCGTTCGGCTTCATGATGTCAGCACCCGCACGGGAAGACTCCAACAAGAACGCATTACCGTAATCAAAGAAATAAGTATTGAAACGTGCCACGCACTTGTTAATAGCAGCCACGTGACGACGCAAAGATTCTTGTACCTTTTGTTTGAATAACTCCGGCTCCTCGGCCATCATCCGCTTGGACTCCTCGAAACTCACGCCCACGGGATAGTAACCACCAGCCCACGGGTTATGCAATGACGTCTGGTCTGATCCCAGTTCAACAGGCACATCACCCTCCGCGAAACGTTCCCACACGTCCACCACGTTCCCCTGGTAAGCAATGGAAACAGTCTCTTTCTTCTCACGAGCCACTTTCACCCGTTCCACCAGTTTATCCAAATCATCAATCACCTCATCCACCCATCCTTGAGAGTGACGGGTATGCGTGGCTTTCGGGTTAATCTCGGCTGTAATACTGATACATCCGGCAATATTCCCGGCTTTCGGCTGCGCACCAGACATACCACCTAATCCCGCGGTGATAAACAATTTTCCGGCTAATCCTTCTCCATGTTTGGAAATCTTACGCCCGGCATTCAACACAGTAATCGTGGTTCCGTGAACAATTCCCTGCGGACCGATATACATGAACGAGCCTGCAGTCATCTGCCCGTACTGGGAAACACCCAAAGCGTTAAAACGTTCCCAATCATCCGGTTTGGAATAGTTCGGAATCACCATACCGTTCGTAACCACGACACGCGGTGCATCCTTATGCGACGGGAACAATCCCATCGGGTGACCGGAATATAACACCAACGTCTGCTCGTCGGTCATCTCCGACAAGTATTTCATTGCCAGACGATACTGAGCCCAGTTCTGGAATACCGCCCCGTTGCCCCCGTAAGTAATCAACTCGTGAGGATGTTGAGCCACAGCATAATCCAAATTATTATTCATCATCAGCATGATACCCGCCGCTTGCAGGCTCTTGTGAGGATAATCATTGATATTATGAGCATACATCTTGTAATCCGGACGGAAACGATACATGTAAATACGCCCGTATTTCTCCAACTCCTCGGCAAACTCCGGGGCCAACACGGCATGGTGTTTCGGGTCAAAATAACGTAAAGCGTTACGTATCGCCAGTTTCTTTTCTTCTTTCGTCAGGATGTCTTTCCTTTTAGGGGCATGGTTAATCTCCGGCTCGTAAGCCTTCGGAGCCGGCAATTCTGCCGGAATCCCTTCCCTAATTGATTGTTGAAATTCTTGTAATGTCATTATATTATCTTTTACTTCATTTTATTATTGCCATTCCCCACGAATCAACTAATAATCATTAATTTAGTCTCTACTTTCCCACTTTTTAGTTTTTAACTTTTAGTTTTTAACTCACCAATCGGCTGGCTAAATTAATATTTTCAAATGAAAAAAACACTATTTTTGCCTAACAATAAAACAGAAGACGACATGAATATAAGAATAGGCGACATTGTACGGTTTATATCAGACAAGCTAGAGGGTAAAGTTACCGGCATCATTGACAACAACACCGTGAACGTGTATTGTGACGAATACGGGTTCGAAATTCCCGCATCCGTGAATAACCTAGTGGTCATTCATTCCGACAGTAACACGACAAAAACGGTTTCCGCCACATCCGCATCCGGACAGAAAAACGTGGTCATGGAATCGGCCGATACCCTTTACATCGCGTTCGTCCCCGAAAATTTCAACAACCTGACAGAAAGTCGGTTCGATATTTATTTCGTGAACGATACCACTCAAACCAGTCTTTATTCCATCTCGTTTCATGACGGGGAAAAGTACACCGGGATTACGGCAGGCAACTGCAACCCGAACACGACATACCTGATCGGCAATTACTCGCTCAAAGAAATCGACACGATTAAAGCGATACACGTGCAATCCGTGTTCTATCAGAAAGGCGTTCACGTTCTGAAAAACGCCATCGACACGCAAATCAAAGTCACCCCGGTAAACTTGTGTAAAGCGGGAGCTTACAAACATACCCGCTGGTTTAATTCCACCTCGCTACTCCGACCGCTGGACAAAGAATCCATCGTCAAAGAAGAAGGCTTGGAAACCATTCCGGAACAATTTTTACAAAAAACGCCTCATAAAACGGAAGACACGTCCCACAAGGAAACTCCCAAACAATCCAATAGCAACATCATCGAGATCGACTTGCACATTGACAAGCTACTCGACGACACGACAGGCATGGAAAACAAGGATATGCTGGACTACCAGATGGACGTGTTCCATAAAACACTGGAACAATACAAACTCCGCCGGGGCCAAAAGATCGTGTTCATACACGGCAAAGGAGACGGGGTATTAAGGCAACGTATCCTCTGGGAACTTCAAACCAAATACAAACGTTTCAACCATCAGGACGCCTCTTTCAAGCAATATGGTTACGGGGCCACGATGGTCACGATAAAATAATCAAAGATTAAAGGAATACCCCACGGAACAGACCCAATTTTTCCCGTAAGGAGAATACTTATCCTGTATCACGTCATAATAAAACATCACGGAGATAGAGCCTGTTCCGGTGGGAATAACTCCACCTCCCCCCACTAGCATCGTGGGGACATAACGGAAGTCAATCTTCTTCTCATACGATTTTCCCCAACTTCCCTTCAGTTCCGGCTGGATTTGGAGGGCAATATACCGCACCGGGTTCACCCGCCCGAACACGTTTACCCCGAGATAATTCATATCATAACGATTGGAAGAATGGTGATAATTGTAACTTACCCCTCCCCCCGCCGAGAAAAACTCGTTCCAACGATACCCGATCTGGGGAGAAACATCAATACTGGTATAATCCCCGAAGGACATCCCGCAAGAACCGCTTAATGTCCATTTTCCCGCTTTCCGGGACACGGACGATTTCAAAGGGACACTCTTTTTCACGGGAGCTTTCACCACTTGGCGTTTTGCCCCGGATTTATAGATCGTGTCCAAGCGAAAACCATTACGATTTTCCTGAGCATTCACTCGCCCGAAAGAAACGATTACCAACAGCAAACAAACAAAGCAGTATCTCATCATCATTCATCATTTTAATGGAAAAAGCTGTTCAAAGACACCTTCAAACAGCTTTTATTTTATTTCAAAAAAGTTTTTTTCGAGAGAAAATCACTTATGCGTGTAATTCTCCGATGTAACGTTCCGCATCAATAGCAGCACGGCAACCGGTTCCGGCAGCAGCAATTCCCTGACGATAAGTCGGGTCCATCACGTCTCCGGCGGCAAACACACCCGGTACATTCGTCTTGCAAGACTTACCTTCGGTAATGATATACCCTTGCTCGTCGACTTCAATATATTTTTTGAACACCTCTGTATTCGGAGTATGCCCAATAGCCAGGAAGAACCCGTCAATCTTGATCTCCTTGGTTGCCTCTTCCGGGGTTCCCTTCTTGTACACCAAACGAGCGCCCTCAACTCCCATGTCTGACCCAAACAATTCCAACGTGTTATGCTCGAACAATACTTCAATGTTTTCCGTTCTGAACACGCGTTCCTGCATAGCCTTAGATGCTCTCAAATAGTTCTTACGAACAATCAAATATACTTTACGACACAACCCGGCCAAATAAGTAGCCTCCTCGCAAGCAGTATCTCCACCACCTACAACAGCCACGTCTTTTCCGCGATAGAAGAATCCGTCGCAAGTTGCACAAGCACTAACACCAGCCCCGCGGAATGCCTCTTCTGAAGGCAGACCCAAGTACTTGGCAGTTGCACCCGTTGCAATAATCACAGCATCCGCCTCGATCACCTTCTCCCCGTCGATCGTAACCTTGTGAGGATGACCCGAAAAGTCAACATCCGTCGCGATCCCGAAACGAATATCCGTTCCGAAACGTTCCGCTTGTTTTCTCATATCTTCCATCATCACCGGACCGGTCACTCCTTCCGGGTATCCCGGGAAGTTTTCCACTTCCGTGGTCGTGGTCAACTGACCACCCATTTGCATTCCCGTGTACAACACCGGATTCAAATTAGCTCTCGATGCGTATATCGCTGCCGTATACCCGGCAGGCCCTGATCCTATAATCAAGCATTTAACTCTTTCTATAGCATTTTCTGTTGACATAGACAATTCCTTTCTTTTAATTTACAATACAATTTCACGTAATGGGTTGCAAAGTTACCTAAAAAAATGGTTTATCCAATTTTTTTTACCCCATATCCCCGTATTCTCATTCCCCAAACCCATGAAAACCTGCAATCTAAGCCCAAAAGCACAAACAATCATCAGATTTTTCTCTCAACTCCTTGTTTCATTCCAAATTTTTTTACTACATTTGCATCCGCATTTCGGGATGTAGCTCAGCCCGGTAGAGTCCACGTCTGGGGGGCGTGTTGTCGCAGGTTCAAATCCTGTCATCCCGACTACTGAGTATCAAGAGGTTAGACCAAAAATCTAACCTCTTTTTTATTTCAGAAAAAGCATGGTTTAAGCGCAGTTTAAACGGTTTGTTTAAACCGAGGTTTAAACCGAAAATGCACAATGAGTACTACAATTACTGTTGTCTGTTACCAATCAAAGACACTTTCTAATGGAGAGAATCCACTAATGCTTAGAATCTGCCAGAACAGAAAAATAAAGTATAAAAGTTTAGGAGTATCTCTCAACAAGGAGTATTGGGATTTCGAGAAGAACACCCCCAAACCCAAGTGCCCCAACAGGGAAATTTTGATAAAACTGATCTTGAAGGTTCAAATGGAATACCAACAAAAACTATTGAACAAGAAAGCAGATGACGAGGAATACACTGCCGATTCATTAATAAACGAGCAGAAACAAGAGATCAAAGCTCAAACTGTCGAAGAATTTTACCAACACCTAATACAGAATTTAAGAGCATTAGGAAAAGTTGGTAATGCCGACGCCTATTTAAACTCTTACAACTCGTTGAAAAATTTCAACAAGGGTAAGAAACTGACTTATACATTTAGTTACATAAACAGTTCATTTTTAAAAAAGTATGAGGATTGGTTACGAAGTAAAGACATCAAGGAAACCACTCTTAGTTTTCAATTTAGAACTTTAAGAGCAGCTTTTAACAAAGCAATTGAAGAGAATGCAGTCAGTAAAGAGAAAAATCCATTTGAACAATTTAAGATCAGCAAGTTTAACACGAAAACCAAGAAACGAGCCTTAACCAAAGAGGATATTATGAAGATCATTACAACAGAAACGATTAATCCAACTGAATTAAGGCTTTTTGCTCGTGATATATTTACTTTTTCCTATTTATGTGGAGGTATTTCATTTGTTGATGTTGCCAACTTGACAATGAGCAACATTCATAAAGGTAGACTTCTATATTCAAGGCAAAAAACACATGGCGCAATAGATTTTAAACTATGTGAACAAGCTAACGAGATTATAGAAAAGTATACATCTTATAGAGAACAAGCGACTTACCTATTTCCTATACTTAATGCCAAACTCCATAAAACACCGATGCAAAAAAAGAACCGTGTTCGTAAAGTTCTCGCTAGAATCAACAAAGAGTTGAAAGTTTTGAGCTCCGAATTGGAAATTGAAGATACTGTAACAACTTATGTTGCAAGACATTCATTTGCAAGTGTCTTAAAGAAATCGGGAGTTAATATAGGTATTATATCCCAAGCATTAGGACATCAAGATATAAAGACAACAGAAATATATCTTAGTAAGTTTGATGATCAGCAAATGGATGCAGCTATGAGTAATTTACTATAGCTGAATCTAAAGTTGGTAAATTTAGTAAGGTGAATTTTAGCCAGAATGGTATATAATAATGTATCTTCTGGCTATTATTCACTTGTATATAAATTTGTGCTATAGTGATGATTGAAAGGTATTAAAAAGGATAAGTTGTATGTGAAAATATTTTGTTAATTTTGTAGTAAATATTATTGCTGTATTATGACAATAGAAGACTCTAGACAGAATTTTATATCTTTCATTAAAGATTATGAAGAATATCATGCAAGTGATATATCTGAAAGTGATACAAGATCAAAATTAATAGATTATATTTTCATGAATATTCTTGGTTGGGATGAGAAAAACATACAACGAGAAGGACATGTTGAGCACGGTTACTATGATTATAGATTTTCAATACCAAGTTTACATTTTATCGTAGAGGCTAAAAAGCAACTTGTTACATTAACTTTGCCTGAAAAAAATCATATTGCTAGTATTAGCACGCTATATCATGAAAATAAAGAAATTATTGATCAAATTAGAAGATATTTAGTGGATGAAGGTATTGCATTTGGAATAATTACCAATGGGCAACAATTTATTATTGGGCAATTTGTTAATCAAAATGGAAATCCATGGAAACAGAATAAATGTTTACTATTTAATGGATTTGATGATATTAAAGAACGATTTGTTACTTTTTACAATAACCTTTCAAAAGAAAGTTTTATTGAAAATGGAGGATTTAAATTTTTGAAAAACAACGAATGTATTACGGGAAAAAAAATAGTATCTTCACTTATAAATCGGGAAAAAGAAATAGTACGTAATTCTATCGCAACTAATATTTCTCCAATAATTGAAGAAGTTTTTGGAGCAATATTTACAAACACAGAAGAAAATGATATAGAATTTATCAAATCATGTTTTGTAGAAAATAAAGAGACAATCAAAAATCGGACAGAACTTAATGGATTGTTTAGAGACACGCCTCCTGATTTAGCTAATGTTGTTGGTGCACAGAATAGTAGAAGTATATCTAATCAAATTAATGACGAAATATCTAGTCCATATCAACCTATAACGTTAAAAACGACACCTCCTAAACCAATAATAATTATTGGATCCAAAGGGGCAGGAAAAACAACTTTTATTAATTTTCTTTTTAGTAACAATTTACCAGAAACGACACTTTCTCAATTCCCATATGTCTATGTGGATTTCATTAAATATTTTCAAAATGGCAAGATCATAGATACTAATAAAATATCAAAAGATATTTTAGATATGCTAGAAGAAAAGTATCCTCAATTAGAACTTTATTCTCTCAAGGTTTTAAAACAAATATATATAAAGGAAATAAATAAAAATGATAAAGGAATATGGTCTTTTTATAAAGATTCTGATCCTCAAACATATTCTGAGAAGTTGAATTTGTTTTTAGAAGAAAAATATCGAAATAAAGAAGAACATTTAGTTGAATTATCTAAGTATTTAGTCCGAGAAAGAAGAATAAGATTGATTGTTATCATAGATAATGCGGATCAATTAGATATCTCAATTCAAGAAAGTGCTTTTCTTTTTGCAAGTTCTCTGAATAGTAGAGCGTATTGTGGTGTTATAGTTTCCCTGCGTGAAGGTTATTATTATAAGTGGAAAAACTTACCCCCATTTAATGCGTTTGAGAGTAATGTATATCATATAACAGCACCTAAATATACAGAGGTTTTACAAAAAAGAATAAATTACGCTCTCAAAAAAATTGAATTTACAGAATCGTATAGTGGAGAAAATCATCTTGGCTATAAAGTATCAATGGGTTCGCAAAATATCAAAGAATTTTTTGCTAGTCTACAAGATTCACTATTTAATTCATCAAATACAGCAATCGTTGATTTTCTTAATTATTCAACTTTTCCCAATATTCGTGAAGGTTTAAGATTGTTTCGATTATTTTTATTATCTGGTTATACGGATGTGGAAGAATACATTTTGAGAGTTCGTTTTAATAAAAATGAAGATCATAGAATCACTATACCTATCCATGAATTTGTAAAAACAATAGGTCTAGATACAAAATTATATTATAATAATGAAGCAAGTGTAATTCCTAATCTTTTTTATCCTTGTGAAAATTCTTCTGATCATTTTTTAAAGATTTGGATATTGAAATATTTGACTAGAAAATTTGATATCTATGGCAATGTAGGTAAATCAGAATTACTATCTACTTTATTGGAAAATTTTACTTCTTATGGATATTTACTAGAAAATGTATTAAAGGAAATCGAGTTTTTATTGCATAAAGAATTTATTGATACTGATGACGTATTGACAGATATAAAATGGACAACACTTGCGGATAAAGAATGTAATTTATTTATAACGGCTAAGGGACACTATTATATTAAAAATTTGATTAGTAAATTTTATTATATTGATTTAGTGTTGCAAGACACTCCTATTTTTGATGATAATTTTTATATAAAAATTAAAAATGAATTTCCAGAAGCAGATAATAATGGTAAAAGAAATATTTTAGCTAGAGTTTACACGGTTGAATATTTTATTGAATATTTGCAACAGCAAGAAAACAAACAGCCTAAGTGTATAATCAATCAATTAGGTAGTATTTTAAGTGATATACATAGTAATGGTTTAGATAATGATATAGAAAGAATTAAAGTGAAATACGAGAAGTAATTACATTAAGACGGAATTTTATTCGCATTACTATATAAATAAAATCGTTTATTTTTTCTAGTTATTGAAGATCAAAATACAAAAAGTAGTATCTCCAACTTAATGGAGGTACTACTTTTTATTTTAAACTCACTTTTTAACTACAATCTTGCAAGTGAAAAAATACTGTCTAATTCCTTTTATATACCCATCCCGTAAATAATTCACCGAATCTTCATTTTCGGGTGAATGATCCATTTTTCATTTGCTGATATTAGGTGATTTATACATTTATCAACATTCCGAATTAAATACAGCTTTTCCCTTTAAAATGTTCGGACTGGCAACAAGTGATAAATTGTAATTTTTTACCTTTGTAGTGTCGAAAAGGTGGCAAGGTCATAGGTGACATTGAGATCCCTCGACTGGTCTTCTGTAAAGGACGACACGAGTTCTTTGAAATGATGTACAATTTAACTTCACCTGATGATGATAAGGGTTAATTAAGAAGACGAACAGCAGTATTAGAAATAACATTTATGTTTCAACTAATACGATACTATATGTTCAAAATAATAAATTTCGGGAGCGAGGAAATTCCCAAATTCCATGCAGTATTCACTATCACTGTAAATGGTGAAACAAAGGAAGTAATTCCCGCCTTTACCGACTATTCGTTCAAATGTAAAAACTTTGAAAAGGATAAATTATCCAAATCCGTGGATAAAACTAAAATATTACCGACGTTATTCTGTTTCGCTGAATCTCGAATCTTCATTGAAGAGGGTATCCAGCTACACGATTATACTGGTAGAGAATTGGTTGATCCGCAAGATTTGCAAATACCAGTAATGGTTTATCTCGATAAAGCGGACAACATGAACTTGTTCAATGTATTGAACGAACCGTTACCTTCTATAATCATCCCTTGTGAAAGTGTTGCCGAGGCATACCAGAAAGTTGCCACAACGGCTTACTTCTCGCAGGCGGCTTCGAAATATGATTGGATTGGTCTAGGTGGAATTGTTGCCAAGGATGATCTATTACTCCAAATTCGCCAGTTTGGAAATAAATATGAAATCGGGGGAACAACCGCCCAAGGTTATTTCGGTGTAAGCACCAACACGTCTTTGCTGCAAAGTAAAGCACTTGTCCAGCAAAGCCCCGATTTAACGGATGATCACAGAACCTTTGAACAAGCCGAGAATTTATTCAAAGCAATGGTTCAAGCGTTTGGGGTTAGGGCTGCCCAGCAAACCCGTTACGTGAAAGCAGTTAATACCTGTATCTCCCAGTTTGATATGCCTACCATAATGGAAGCGTTGAAAAAGATCGGGGCTACCGAAAAGCTGCAAATAGAGAAAAGCAAATGCGATAACAAAATCGCTTGCCTCCAAGGTATAATCATTGAACAAGCAACTCTCCTGAAACATAGTAAGGAGTAGTGTAAAAAGAAAGTTAAGTTGTACATCAAATTTTAGAGTGTCCTACCGTGAGGTAAGGCACTCTTTATTTTTATCTACTCTTATTGTAAAGCAAATACCTTCAAGTATCCCGAATCAAAAAAGAAATTAAAAACCAGTTACCTTGTTCAAGTAACTGGCTTCTCCATTAGATATAGATCACTTTTTGGGGTATTCTTGACAAATCTTTCCTTGCAAGAGTTTACCGTTATCTTTCTTGTTTCTCTTTACCCCGTCACTTCCCCATGTTCCCCATTGCTTGAAAAAGAAAGCCACTCCTTGTGCCTCCGCTTGCTTTTTAATATTCAGTACCCACTCTTCTTTCATCGGTCTGGCTTTACCCCCGCTTTCTCCACCTACAATTACCCAATCAATCCCAGTCAAATCCAATTCTCCCAAATCTCCTAGAAGAGGTTCACAAGATAGAAATTTAAAAGAACCCTTTATTGATCTCAATACATCAATACGGTGCTTGTACTCTGCCGCCTCTACCGTTGTGCCTAACCATGCATACTCTGGAACATAATGATTTTGTAAGTATTCTGCCATTCTTTCTGGTCTTTTGGTTAATAACTGGTAGGTGTGCCGTGGGGTTTCCCAGATCGTGTTCATTACCTTGTCAATAAATTCAAAGGGAACTTCTTCATGAAATAAATCTCCCATGGAACAAACGAAGACCATGCTTGCCTGCCTCCACCCCTTGGGTTCTGTCAGTACATCTTCCTGCAAGGTCACTTTAAATCCGTCCTTGTACTTGGCTTGCCCCATTCCTTGAAGGCGTAGAGCCATTGTTTTAGCGTAGCAATTTCTACAACCTTCCGATTTTTGCGTGCATCCCGTTACTGGGTTCCACGTTCTGTCAGTCCATTCGATTTTTGTCGTTTTCATTCTTCTATTTAATTAATTTACAAGTAATATTTTTATAGAGGATAGGCACCCCATGTTAATGAAGTTCTGGGTTGCCATTCCCTTGTCGATAGTTTTAGCCTAACAATCCCATTCCCCAGTCATCCCTGCAATTCATCCATTTTTCTTCTGCCTCAAGATTATCGTCTTCATCCGTGTCAACACCATCTTCATTTGTTCCCATGTAAATAATCTCCTGTTCTCCTCTTCCCCAAAAAACGGCAATGATCTCGCTTTTGTCAATCACTTTTTCAACCACGGTTTTAGGTTTATCGGTGGTACTTGGGTTTCGAATGTACTGGTAAGCGAAGAACTCCGCAACTTTTTTATCTAACGTCCAACTAACACCCTGATGTTCTTTCGTACTTTCCTCTACCGTCATCCCCCTGTAAATCTTCACTTTATCAGGAAGATTTTTCAATATCTCCAGTTCTTCCGTGGTCATTAACTTCTCTTTGCATAAAGAAGCGTACGTGAATGCGATCCGAACAAGCCACCGATCATTATACAAGTTATCACAAGTGGAATAATTCTCCCCTAATAATTCCGCGAAATCCTCGACTTTCTCTATTCTACGTTCTTGACAACAAATGTTCATTAACATTGATAAACAGTTATAACTATTAGAGTGCATGACGATAATATCGCTAATATCTTCTTTGGTCATATATTCCATACTCCTTAAAGTATTAATATTATTATTTTCCTCTATCCCTGCCAGAGGTTTGCAGCTCAATCATCGTTGATTGACGATGCAAATGTATGATGCTTATTTTATCTACAAGCATATTCTATTGACTGTAAGGGAAATGCCGAAAGCTATCACGACATTTCCCTTAAATCTATAAATAAATTTGGAAGGATTAGCACAAGTAGTAATTGTTGAGTCCCGTTATTGGCTCGTTTTTGAATTTACTCATCAACGCATTGAAATATTCTTTCGTTAAAGATTTCTCGAAAGAAACTAATTGGGTGAATTTTAAAATTTCCATGATAACCTCTTTCTCTATATCGGAAACGGAGGCTCCTTTGCGTCGCTTTATTTTCAAAGTAGGTATAGAGAAAAAATTCACCATTTGTCGTGCGAAAAAATATGCCATTTTACCATTCGAGCTTGTTTGCTTGGAAAGCACCATATATGAATTAATATATTTTATATTTTTTATTCCTTCCCCGCAAAACTTTGCCATTTGACGTATTGCTTTTATATCATCTATCCTGCATATAACCTTTTTATCTTCCCTTAGTACCACGTTTATTTTCTTGTCAACAATCGTGTCATCTCCTTCTGGAAAATACTCTTCTATTTTTTGAATAAATTTCATTATCTGGTTATTTACATAAGACCAATTCAGTTCTTCCTTGCATTGTCCCCATGAAAAATCATACATGAAGAGAAGTAGATACCAGAGTTTAGTTTTATCTAAATTCAGTTGGGATAATAAAAGATCAAGTTCCTTGTTTGCCATGTATTTACTAAACGAGAAATTGGCTTTGCTTCTTTTATCATTATACCGATCAATAAAAGTATCAATGAACAAGGATTCTCCAAGATATTCACTAATATCATGTCCTTCTGGAATATTTAATTCATTCGGGGGCAAATCTGGAAAGTATGTATTTGCCCATAGTTTTACATATTCCAGATTATCATCCCCGTAATCCAGTATTGTTTTTTCATTTTTGTTATTTTCCATGATTTTCGTTCAAAATTCACCCGTGAAGTTAAATATCGTCTTGTAAATTCAAAAGAATTATCATCCAAATTTGTTTTCCAACGTGTGAAAATTCACGAGGTATTTACTGTTATATACCCGACCCGTTAAAAACTCACCAGTTATAATATAACCAGTACAAATACATCCATAGTTGAAAAACTTGCTTGTTAGCTCCCCTTATCCCCTAAATTTTTACAATAGCTATATCTCCACTCTATTTTTTAAGAATCTCCACAATCTATTTGTCGGTGTATTAGACACTTACTATCTTTGTATCACGTTAAAGATACCACTTTAAACAACCATATAAATGACGGATAATTGAACGCCATTCCAAATGAAGATCATCTTTACTCCTTGCAGTCCACCCGTGAGGAGTAATTTTTGGTTTTAAAGTGTCACCAAGCTAGATACACCATTTAACTAATTAAATCTCTATAAATCATGTACACTTACGAGCAATTAAGACGATTAGCCGTGCAATCGGGCATCCCAGATAACAAGGTATCCATTGGTTTCTGGATAAGGTCTAAAGGGCTGAAAAAGATAAAGAAACAAGTAGACAAGGTAAGAAAGATATACTATATTCCAGATAAAGATACTAGAATCCAAGTGTTGCCACCTCATAAAGATTAATTTATAAAACTACATGATATAACTGTATTCCATGTAACCAGAGATTGTAACCAGAAATAGAGAGATTATCCATGCATAAAGATCAATATTTAAAAGTTGGGGAATTGACAGGGTATGCTATTGGGGATTTCACGGGGTGTGCTATTGGGGAATTGACAGGGTATATACTATTAACTAATAATACTACTAACTAAGATACTAATAACTAGTATGGTGACACGGACTTGCCAGTCCACGCCACTAAATAAAACTGGTAACTTTTCCTTCAAAGCTACCTCTTCCCCTTGAAAATACAGATAATTTTTACATGGTCATTTTAAAGTGGATAGAATAATGTCAAATGAAGAAGAAAACAAGAATTACAGGGTAATAACAAGAGATATTGCAGGTAAGCTGAACTTGGATGAAACTTACGTGTTCACGTGCTTGCTTTTTAAATCAGATTATGAAACGGGAGAATCACACGTGTTGAGAGAAACTCTCTGCAAGGTTGCTGGTGTAAAAGACGTGGATACTATTTCCAAGTACACGACAAAGTTTGAAGATTTAGGTTTCCTGCGTAAAGAGCATAATTACAGGAATAATGAAGGACTATTAACCTCACCCGTTACATATCATGTAAATATGCCAAAGAGTAACTGGATCAGGTTCAAGAAAGATTTATTACTGGAAGATATTGACAACAAATTGAAAGCCTTTCTCGTGCTACTTAAATGTTTATGTATCAATAACACCAACATTACTTATTATAACAAGACAGAAATATCTGAACACTTGCATTTATCTGCCAAAACGGTAAAGAAATATATAGATTTGGCAATAGAACATGGTAAACTATTAGAGATTAACAATTTCTTCCTTATCACGGATAACAACATTATACTGGATACCCCACGTCCAAGATTAAGAATACTGAACGGGCTAGCGAGGGAGAAGTACGATATTATATGTAACTACTGTATAAAGAAGAATGTAATTCCACCACCGTACGATGACAAGCTAATGGAAATATTGTGCCAGTACAGGTATAATCGCCCAGAACCAGATTTAGAAGCGGCAATTTCAAATGGAGACGAGCAAGCAAAAAAGAACTATAACTATTACTCTTTAAAGTACAACCTACCCAAGTTATGCCCCAACCTACCAGAACAGGTACATAGCTTGCAATACTTTCTAACTTCCTTGATAAATAGAAAGATATACAAGGAGAGGTTTGAACAAGAAGAGGTAAAAGAGAAGGTGGAGTTATATCTTTAAGTATCCTCTAAAAAACACCCCCTCCCCTTTGGTTTTAGGTTGACAATATATACAGGTGTGTTCTATACAAGAGTAGTGTAACTTCGTAATACCCCTACCCCAAGCCAGATAAAAACCAATTTAATTAATTAAAAATCAATTCAATTATGGACTTAAAAACTTACATTCAAAACAGGGAGGAAACAAGACCTTCCAGTTCTATCGAGATCAATCCAACCTTGCTAGAACATTTTAAAAATCAAGTGGCAGTAATACCACCCCCAATGAAAGTAGGCGATGAAATGACCGTCATTGACTTTAAGGGGGAGAACCCGCAGCAGTTACAAGTTGTATGCGCCTTGGGAGAGGAAGAGGTGAGGGAGATTAAATACACTCAACTCGTGCGAACTAGCCAAGCGGGAGATGTCACGCCTAACGATATTCCATGCGATCCTATCGTTGAAAAGAAGTACGGTAAAAAGTTACAATTCATCTATTCTTTTGCCAAGAACATGATGCTAGACGCCCTTATCACCACGCTTAAAGACAAGAAGATCGTGTTATGCGGTCAGGTTGAAACACCAGCCGTTTACCGTGGTCAAAGGGCAAAATTACTCGTTAAGAAGTTCGCTCTAGTGGAAGAGTAGCTAAAGATACAGGGACAGCGAGCGCACGGGGAGGGAAACGAGGTTTCGATATTAAAGCGAGGGAAGTCATTCAGGCTTTCCAAGCAGGTAATATAGGAACACGAAGTTTCTCTTCCCTTGCCAAACCCAACAAGCTAACGTGAGCTTGAATTATTAAAATGACAACGTGATTAAAGTGTAAATAGATCATGAACGAGCAAGTGAAATTACCAGTGGTGGAACTGGTGTACAGGAGGAAACCTTCTATAAAGTACAAGATAGAGAGTGCTAGGGATGCTTACGAGTTACTGGTATCCCCGTTTAAAGATACAATAGAGCATCATATCTCTACAAGAATTATTCTATTAAATGGCAGTAACAGGGTACTGGGAGTGTCTACCGTAAGTGAAGGTGCGTTATCTTACAACATTACCGATGTAAGGTTTATATTGCAACTGGCTATACTCTCTAACTGTAAAGGAGTGATCATTTGCATAAATCAACCTTCTGGTGATCTTGAACCCGCTAAACTGGATGATGAACTGGTTGAACAGGTAAAGATCGCACTTTCACATGTAGATATAGATTTACTGGATTACATCTTGTATTGCGAGGAAGACTATTACAGTTATTCAGATAACGGTAAACTTTAAAAACTAAGGTTGGTGAATAATTGACTGGATAGGTATATATAGCTTGTAAGGAAGATAATTTTCACCACTATTGACAATTAAACTGTAAACCTGCTTCCAGTTTAATTTTTCAACTGGCTTGAAGCTATAAAATGAATAAAACAAGTAAAAGTGATAATAAATTTTAGAAACTTAGGTTGGTGGGAAATGTACCAATTCCATATATAAACTGAAATTTCAAATATTTCCACCACCGTTAAATAGATTAGATTATGAACACGTCAACATTAATTCCAAGTCAAAATGAAGGGTTATTGCCAGTTTTACTTGGCAGTAATAATATCAAGCAAGAAGAACCTATCTACACACCTTGTGAAGTAGTGAATGAAACTGTTAGAAAAGACAAAAGGAGAAAACATTTCATTGAAGCTAACACTGAACCCATTGACATGACCCGTTTAAAAAGTGATTGTATCGTGCCAGTGTTCAGCAAGGACAACGAGATGACAATATCTCATCCCTCGTTTATTGAAACGGTACACAAGGTGGCGAGTGAACTGTTTAGAGGGGAAAGCATAGATGAACCAGATATAATGGTAAGTCACGTTATAAAGGGAAGGATTCCAGAAGCTATACATAAACCAGTTGCTCAACTGTTAGAAAGTGACAAGACGATCTATTACGAGAGAATGGCATTCGCTTTTGAGATACCTACCATTTATGAAACGATAGACGGTAACAGGGTGAATTTATGTATTACAGGAGTGAGAGCGTATAACAGGGAGAACCTTTATTCAAAGAAAGTGGCAGAAAGGTTTAGTGTCGCTATTGGATTCCAAAACAAGGTATGTTGCAACTTGTGTACGTTTACAGATGGTTTTAAAACAGACCTTAGAGCCACGAGCCAACATGATCTCTTTAGAGAGGTTATGAAGTTATTTCAACAGTACGATGCTGAAAAGCATTTATGGCTGATGAAGAGCTTCACTAACTCTTACTTAACGGAACATCAATTCGCACAGTTCTTGGGGAAAAGCAGGTTGTACCAGTGCTTACCAGCAAAAGAGAAAAAGTTACTTCCCAACATGGAATTAACGGATTCACAGGTGAACATTATTGCCAAGGCGTATTACCATGATGATAACTTTAAAAAGAAACATGGAGAGAACGAGATCAATTTATGGAAATTCTATAACATGCTTACTGGTGCCAATAAAAGCAGTTACATAGATAACTTCCTAGATAGATCGTTAAATTCCACGCAATTAACGGAGGGAATAGATAGAGCGTTACATGGAGATTCAACCTATAAATGGTTTATAGAGTAAAACCGTTGGAAATTAATTCTTTTAATTCAATTGATTACTCTAAATTTGTGACAAGACACCCCACCGAGTGTTTGTACGGAACGTTATTTATATTTACATTTGTAGTGTTGTAGCGAGAGATCGCCATGACGAACATAGTTAAATAGAAAGCGTTTAGGCTTTATCCCGTTTTAGAAATCTGGTACATTTCAATTGCTTTAGGGATAGACGGTACAAACGCTCATGCTTGCCATATATACAATTCTGTTATATATACTGGTTTAGCGTGGGGTGTCGTTTTATCTTGAAGCAAGGGTTTACCAGAACCTCTAAAACAGATAATTCTAACAATTCCCACGCTTTCTTTATTATGTATTAATACTCCTTGGGGAATTGAGGAGTTTTCAAGTGTATTATGAGCGAAGATTCTTTTTATGCTATTACTGGTATCGTAATTTTAATAATATTGTATACTCTTGCCAATAGGAGAAGGAAGAAGTATTGTACTACACGGTGTCCTAAATGTGGACAAGACACATTCCCCAAGACGGGAGCATTATACAGGATAAACGGAAGGTTAATTCATCATTACCATTGTTCAAAATGTGGACATTCATTTGATCATTAAAGTTGTGAAAAGAGATTTAGTGTAACAAGCATACCAGTTTGCCCCCTATGCTTGCGTGTGTTACTACTTCTTGGGGGATTAGGAGTTTATTATATTGCAATTATGTTTTGGCATAGAATTATAGATTGGTTTAGAGATGTTTCAGAGAGATACAAGTTGGTTCGTGATTTTAACCAGACTGCCAAGAATGCCTTTATTAGTGGACAGATTCCAACACTACTAGAAGCAAGTATCTCAAAGGGGGATAGTAACTACAAGCATGAATTTTCTAAATTGATGTTTTCAGGATTTCGTATAAAAGCAACAGCGGGACGCCCACTAGCTAAAGATGAATTAATTGAAATAGGAAGGGTTGTTTTGGATAATCCAGAACTATCCAGAAGGCTATTCGTGTTAGGCTGGGATACTCTTGAAGTTCAGGATATAAATGCTGCAAGAGGGGTAAAATGGGCTTTAAAAGACTTCGTGAAAATGGGTTTGATGTTAAACTTTGGGAACAATGAATTTAACAAGTAATATCCTACTCCTGTTAGGAATCTGTATCATCCTATTGATTCTTACTTTTTTGAAAAGAAAGGGGAAGCGATCACGTGTTGCAAAAATAAAGGAAAACGTGATGAAAGAATCTATTGATATGAGCAATGTAATTAATAGTTCTTTTAATGCCTCTCGCTTGTATGATGAACTAAAGAAAGCGTGTCATCCAGATAGGTTCATTGATGAAAACATTAAAGAAAAAGCTAACATTTTATTCCAGCAAGTAACTCAATACAAGAGAGATTACAAAAAACTCTTGGAATTACAAGAAAGAATTAACGAAGAACTAAACATGAAATAGATATGTATTGCAATTATTGTGGAGCGAAATTGTCAGACGATTCAAAATTTTGTTCCAACTGTGGGAAACAGATAAAGATAGTGGATGATGTTAAGGAGAAGGCAGTATGGTGTGATTTCACGGAAGAAACTAATCAACAAGAAAGAGCATCAACACAAACACTTCAAAGTAGATGTTGGAATGAAGCTTATGATAGTGTAAAAAGACACGAGGAACAAGAAGCAGAAAGACTAAAGCAAGAAGCAGAGAAATTAAAGCAAGAAGAAAGAGAACAGGAGGTCGAAGCCTTATTGAGCAAAGATGTAGATTACCAAGAATTATGTCTTAAACTAAAAAAGATGAAAAGAAAAGAATTTCTATTTTGGGTAATATGGATTGGTATCTGGATTATTCTATTGTGTTTCACATTTGAACCTCTTTCTATATACTTCAATAGAGGATTGGGTGCTATATTTCTTCTATTGGGTTACCCTGTCATATTAGGATTATTCATAATAAGGATTCTCTACTTATTCAATTTACGATCTATTGATAAGGATCATTATACTTTGGAACAGGAAATAGAAGATTACAAAACTAACATCATGAATACTTACAAGAAAGTAGATTAGTATATAAATAAAAGTAAATAAGGATAATTAGTTGAACAATATGGAAGTCAAACAACAAGAAACCAATCAAGAGGTAAGGATCATTGAAAGTGATCTCGTCCTAAGTGAGGATAGAACGGTACTATAATGACAGGATTTCAACGAGATACTGGAGGAGTGAAAAATTACCGTGATCATGGTATTATATGCCAATCACGGTAAAAACTCACCAACGTAAATATTATTACAATGAAGCATTTATTACTCTTTATATTGATAGCTGGCTTAGCTTCTTGTTCAAGGAAACCAGTAAATTCATACTTGTATAGATACGAGCAAGTGATAGACAGTATCATTGCAGGATATGATAGTAAAGACGTTGATATTTACGTGGAAGCACAATACAGGATAGCTTCTTTATTTGGAATCGTGTATGATATTATTGAAGATACGTTACTATCTAAAAATGATAAGGAGTATCTGGCAGACAAGATAGATCAAGCAGAAAGCACGTGGTGTGAAAGTGATTCTGGAACATACACCAAAGTAACCTTTATAACAGGTGAGGTGGTAGAACAAGTAAATGTACAATACAGGGTTAGTGATGTTTCTGTATTACAGGTTTGGATGCCAGATGAAAACATTCAGCTTATACTGGCTAACTGGGAACTAGATACTATCAGTGACTATCATCATCTGGATGTATTACCACAAGATAATGGATACTTCGTTAGTTACTTGGAAGACCAGCAAGTGTTACGAGAAAGAAATACATTGTTTATACTGGGTTACAGAGAAGGTGATGTTTCAACAAAAGTGATGATTCCGTTAAAGATGTTACATAAACAACTTCAATAAAAGGACGATGAATAAGCATATACCAAAAATTTTCAAAGGTATAGGAATAGCGTTTGCACTAACATTAGTAATATACGTGATAGGATATACCTTGTTTGAGTTGGCTGTTTACTGGGATCATCATGTGAATGTTGCCAGAAATAGATTTGGGAACTGGGGATTCATCAAACCATTCATGGGGTTGTGGTTTCTGCATTCATGTTATTGTGTCGCTTATGAACTGGTTCCAATAGCTAAACGAGATAAGCTTAATTATGCCTATTTATGGCTTCCTTTTAGCTGCCTACTGGGGGCATTTCTATTAGAGGAAAGATCATTGGTAATAGATGTTATGAAATATTCCATTCTATCCGTTCCAAGTACAATTCTTCTTAAAGGATTCTTGGGAAAACTAACACGTGGTATTAAGTTGAAAGAGGTGATCTTGAACTGGAAAACCATGTATGTAATATGGTTCGTGTATTTGATCATGATAGGATTGATGAAGAATAACTGGATTTTTTTCTTCTCATTTATAGATATACTATTCATTATAAAGATTATTGGTTGTGGTGTCTTTGCAGTTGCGGGTTGTTACTGGTTATGGAAGAGACAATGGTTGAATGGGGTGTTGATGTTAATGCCATATATAATTAATTTATGAGGACAATTATGAGAATTGCACGATCATGTGTCAAGGATATACGGGTTGTGGTTGCCATGTTATATCTTGTATATTTTTATTTGGATAATACTGTAAGATATAGTATTTGTTTCCCCAAAGTACATCCCTTGATAAGTATTGGGAACGTTTGTTTGGGAGAACTGTATTTTAATACTTGGTATTATCCAGCCTTGATTGTTCTTATTCTACCTGCATTGGTGTATCATATTTGTACAAGAAAATGGAAAGAGATTGGGATATTGCTTGTTGCATTCTGTATACCCATGTTTATACATGGAATATCTATTTCCTATGACTTGGTGGGCTACAAAATGAATATAGAGAAGTATCTTAAATCTCGCACGAAAAAAGACAAATTAGGTTGGTTGTTGTTAGATCGTGATAAACAGGTTATATCTGGGATATATTCTAAACGTCCTATTCGTTTTGAATGTAATAGAGCTGTTGTGGAGATTGATAATAATTGGGATGTCAGCATATCGGGTAATGATATAACAATTGTTCCAGACACGAACCAACACGATTACAAGGGAACTTCATATGTTTATATTGATACTTTAGGAAAACTTGTTATACCCAAAGTATTTCAATCTGCATCTTCATTTAACAATTATGGTGTGGCGGTATGTAAGGATTCTTTTTACGGGATGATAGATACGAGTGGTAAAGAAGTGTTGCCTTTTGATTATGATGAAATTACAACAGAAAGGTCATATGGTCCCTATCATTTTTTAGAGAGAAATATGCAGCATGGATTATTTTGTGATTCCACTCGTAAGATTCTGTTAAATGACTGTTCTGCCATGAATTTTCTAAGTCAAAATATTGATTCTTGTGCTTTTACGAAGCATGGGAAAGATTCCTTATTCCTCGTATTGACAGGGGAAAAAATCTCATTTGTAGAAGAAAAAGAGTACCAATTTTGGTGCGGTGATGATAATACACTAGATTCAGTCGTGTGTTCCTTACAACAGAGTGCAAATACGATACGTGGGATTATGGTGAATGTTCGTGATTCTTTAACAAGGATTCAGAATGTAGCTGATTACTTGTACAATGATTGTTGGGGAAGTACGTACTCGAATATAGATAGTTACTGGAGAAACCTGTATGCTAAAGATTCCTGTAAAATCTTACATGCTGATTTACAATTAGAGGATACATTATATGATGAATGGTGGCAATATCACGAGTACACCTTTTCACGTGTTCATAGGTTACAACATGCAGGCTCGTATGACGAGAGCGAAGCATTGAACTTGCATATAATTTTACGTCTGGTTTACTCTTATTGGTTAGTCTTTAACGATCAATTTTGTGTGGATCGGAATACTTTACAATGTAAGCAAGTAGAATTCTCTACGTGGAATGATTCAATTGTTAATTGTTACAATGATCTTCTACAAGTACAAGGTCTAAGTCCTATTGCAACTCGTCATATTCACAATGAAACACTTGCTTGGAAACGATTGATAGAGTACAAGGTTGGCTTGTTGGAGAAGGTTGAGAATGGGAATTATCCCTTGTATTTAAAGCAATTACTAGATTATGAACTGAAGGATTTCTTGCTTGTTCAATTAGAACATATGCAACAACTTGATCCAAATGTGTCACGCTACTTAAATGAACGCCAAAACAATGATATAGATTGGATTGTTAAACCGTGGGTACAATGGCCACCGTTAAATGTTAAACGAATAGAATAGTAATTACATGAAAGAAAAATTGAAATCAATAATACTATCAAAAGAAGCCTCTTACTGGGGATTCTTTGTTCCTGCAATGGTAAACTCTATTGCTTGTTTCCTGTATAGCATGGGAAGTAATGTTACATTAGGTGCGATAAATGGAATGCTCATGCTATATTTCACTGGATGCTACTATTTGTTTTGCTTGTATTACTTCTGGGATAAGGAAAAAGTAAAAGGAGGTATAACCTATTTCTTGTTTATAACTATTCCGTTAGTTATATACGGGATACTTGTTCAACCTTTAATAGTAATAGAAAACAGTGGGGTTGATTTCACTCTTACCGTTTTGTATTATATGGCATTCTACTGTCTTTTTTGTGTCAGGTATGAACCAATAACAAGCAAGATTATTCATTATTATTTAAACTGGCGGGCAATCTATTTATTCTGGGCTATTAGTTTTATAGTCTTTCTCGTCTTGTTTATTACATTTATAAATATGGATGTATTAGCGATATGTCAAATATACTGGTGGACTTTAGGACTAATTACAACCTTGTTAGGAGTGTATCTCGTGTATAAAAAACAATGGATAAATGGACTTCTATATTTCTGTTTGTTCTTGTTTCCCATGCTCACCTTTAAATTGGGAAGGTTGGTAAAAGAATTATTGATACACTGACACTTTTTAAGATGATGATATGAAGTATTGGAAAGATTTACGTGTATATGTCCTGATATTACTTTTGTGTAATTGTATCTTTACTTTCATTGCGGGAATACTTGCGTGCGGAAAAATGGAAAGGTATAGTCTCCAAAATCATTTGGATAAATGGCATATATCCCTTTATGAGCTAGATTTATATTGCTTTTTACTACTCTTCATAATAATAATATTATTTCTATTAGCGACACCTGTCTTATGCGTTAGAAAGAAGAACAAGAAAGATATAGGATTAATATTATTACTCTGGCTAAGCCCTTTAGCGATTACCATGATTGTAGGTTTACTATTGGATAAATTTATATGATGAGAAAAGAAAAATTAATACAAACAATTCTATATTGGAAAATATTCTACATAATCTGGATGATTAGTTTTATAATAATATTTTCCCTTGAATGGCTATTAAACCCAGATTCAGACTACTTTGGGATAAATCTTCGTTATTATTCGAGATATTATCATACAGAAGCCACTCTATCAGAGTTGATATTTCAAGGATACTGGTATGCCTTGGGAGGAATAAGTATTATTATTGGTTGTTACTGGTTCTACAAGAAACAATGGATGAATGGGATGTTATATTTCTGTTTATTCCTGATTCCTAGTGTTGTGATTGAATTAGATTATCTCTATTACAATTATATACTTGATTATTTATTATAACAAGCTACGAGAATGACTAATTATTTCAAAGATGTAAGAAAACCTGTACTAATTAATTTATTAGTAACAGCTGTATGGATATTCTTTTTAAGAGTGTACATCCCCAACTTCTATATAACAAGCACTATTTGTTTCCTTGTGTTTCATCCTCTAATCTCTGTTATCGTGTATATTTATAGAAGAAGGTGGAAAGATATTTTCTTAATACTGGGTGTTGGGCTATATCCTTTTGTAATCTATCTTGTATTAAGGTTATTACATGGAATGTATGTATTTTATTAATGGCAATCAAGTAACAACATGGGAAGAGAAAAACTAACACAAGCAATACTGAACTGGAAGTTTGTGTATACCTTCTGGATTGTCAGTTATATCGTTTATCAAGTATCAGATAGGACATGTTCCACAAGTATTCCCTCCCTTTTATACTGGGGATTACTGGGTATCATAACAACTATTGCGGGATGTTATCATGCTTATAAGAAACGTTGGATAGAAGCATTATTGTATTTCTGTTTGTTTCCTCAAATCGTAACACCCTTTATGAAATAGCGACTATGAAACGATACTTGATAAAATATATGGATGATTTAAGAATCCCCGTGCTTGCGAGCTTGCTAACATGGTGGGCTTTTGTTTTAGTTCTGGGATTATTAGGAGGACGAGCATATCTTACACGGTTTGGGCATGATATTCCTGTTGTATTCTTGATTTGCTTTATATTGCCATTTACTTACACGATACCACCTCTGCTTTATCAACTTTATAAAGGGAAGTGGTTGAATGTGGGTTTCTTGGTATTAGTATGGTTAAGTCCATGGGCATTATATCATATTCCACAATTTATATTAATCATTAAATAAGATGAGTATGAAGAAAAAACTTATTACAACGATATACACTGTCATTATACTTATAGAAATACTTGGGATTGGATTCTTGGCTTGGAAGTGGATAGAGCCTACAAACTTTGGATATGCAGTTTTGTTTGTTTGCGTGTGGATCGTGGTAGCTTGTATCATAGTCATTCAGACGTGTGAGTTTCTGAACGAAGTACTAGATGAAGAAGACGTTGTAAAGCAACCTGAGGATGTAGAAGAACCTGAATGGCGAAGTGAGATCAGCGAGGAAAAAATACAAGCTATGGAAGCAAAATATAAAGTAGAACATCAACAAGCAACGATAGACTTGTATAACGAAACGATGAAAAACTTGTTCTCCTTTATAAATAACTTAGAGCGTTTCAGGTGGGATATTGCTTCTCCTTACGAGAATCGTTTCCTGTCAGAGCAAGATGCTTGGGAAGTGGCAAGAAATACACCAAACCCTTTTCTTTCCTCTATTCCTTTTCGTTTACGAAATCCATATAGTGATAACGCCTTCTTGGACGAGTTAGATGTTACGCCAATAAAGGAACTGAAAGAATTTATAGATAAACATAGAGAACTAGCCCAGTTTTTAATAGAATGGGGTATAAAGTACGGGATTACAACCCAAGATACCTGCGATAGAATGGACGAGAGGAATTACACTACAAGTTGTATAATGGGTACAGAATTTTCTCCACCTATAAGGGATAAACGCTGGGACGATTGGGCAAGTAAAGAACCAGACAACATAAAATCAGTTAATGTCAGCAAAGAAACCTTGAATGTATACAATGACAAATACGAATTAATCGGTTACATAGATAATAAACCTACTAGTACAAACAGCACTTACTATGACTTGAATGGGAAATTGGTAGAGAACAACCATTTATATAACTTGTATATAGATGAATACCAACATGAAGGAGTTTGTATTAGGTGCGATATACCTAAATGTAAAATGAATCCTCCTTATGCTGATTTTAAAGATGAATGATTATGGAAAATAAATTTATTGACGGGGACTTAACTGGATACAGAGATTGCGTTTATTATATTGAATCTCATGGAAAGGTTTTAGATAACATTCAATCTCTAATTCCTCTAAATCATTTAAATTGGGCATTAGAATTGAAAGATAGGCTATTACAAATTCGCTTTCTGATAGTATTTGATCACGTAAAAGAAAGGGATATAAATATGTGTCTTTATAAAAAGTGTATATTATACGATAAGGTAAATGATACTCGTCTAAAAGAGATTACAAATAAGCTTATGAATGAAAGATATGATACTTTGGAAGAATACTTAAAAGATTTATCTACTTTCTATACTTTATTAGATGATAAGAGATTTCATGAGTTAATAGGGTTTATAAATAGCTATAAAAATGGAATAATATAAATAATGTAATCCCCTTTATACAAATAACATGGAGTGTCTTGACAGGTAGATATGTAATAGTTCCAGCAGTAGTTGGAACAAGTATGTTGAATAATAAAAATGAATGAACATGATACGTGACGGATATGATTGGAGTAACCACAAACCTTATACTATTTACTTGCTTAATGTAGATAGAGGGACAGTTGTCGTAAGGGAATATGAGCTTAGAGGACGTATACGTAGGGATACAATGGATACAATTGAATACCCTATTGAGAATGAAACATTCAAAACTAAGGAAGATGCACATAACTACGCTAAAGAGCATGGTTTAAAGGAAGATGAGTATGATGTTATAGAGTGGTTATACTAATCATCTTTAAAGAAAACGGAGGTAAGTTATGATATATGAATTAGTCACAAGCAAGTATGGAGAGGGAGAATACATAGCAAGTAAAGAACATGATAATCTCTGTTTAGTATTCCGTTTCAATTCTGGAGGATATATAATGTATGATTATAAAGGTTATGCAGAAGTGTACAAGAATGGAGTGTTTATAGAATCCTTTGGTGACATACAAGATAAAGCTAAGCTAACCACAAGAGCTAATGATGATTTAGAGTTTGATTAATCTATATTTAAAGAATGGAGTAAGCTAAAATGGACGAGTTGAAGTATGGGGTTGTAGTTAAGACTATATTTTACATGGACGGGGTTAAAACAATTTACGCAAATGGTTACGAGGAACTAGTTTGTAGCAGCTATAGGAAACTATACAAGATTAAAGGAAAGCAAAGAATACTTGTAAAGCACGAAGAGTTTACCACACCAGAGCAACATTAAAGAATGAAGGTAAACTACCTCACTTCTGTTGGAATTGTTGAATAGTTATCCACTAAAGAATGGAAGATCATGAAATAAAAGAGATTCTAAAATGAATTACAAGAAGATAATAATAGCAGCATGGGGTATAATGATATTATTAAGTTATCTATTAAAAATAGATTCAAATCCACCCTTGCCTTTACCTGTATTAATAAGAATTGGTTGGGCAATATTAATAATAAGCACGATTGTAACACTTATTATAAAAATTAAATGGGGCAATATGAAATACAAAGGAATAATGATAGTTGCATGGCTTTTTCTAATAGTATGGGATAGAACTGAAACTACTACAATAGAACCTATCAGACCTACATCTTTAATAATCTATTTCTGGGTATTAGTAGCTTGTACCACTTTCATTATAGTAAGATATATAATTAAGAAATGCAAAATGAAATAATATGGAAATAGAATGGATTGAAGATATTACCAGCAGTTGGAGTTGGAATAGGTATTAACAATATAAATAGTAAATGATTATGAGCAGATTAACATTAGAAGAACCAGAAATAGAAATATTAACTCCAGAAGAGGAAGAATTGACAATGCTTATGGAAGCAATAGCACCAATGTATATAGACTTTTTAGAAACAGACCCTATAGATGAAGTTGAGTTTGTATGGGATCCACGGATTATGTGGATATAGTAAGAGAGAAGTACTAACAACTAACTTTATAAATGGAAACAATGAAAGAAAATGATGAGATTTGGGATAGAATAATGCTGGAATATGGAGGAACAATTAATACCTATGCTATAGAAGAATTTCCTAATGGATTAAAGTTTTGTGGAAATAGGTTTTACTTGATGTATAGCTTTCCTAATGGATATGCTATTTTTGAGATTAAAGCATATAAGAAGTATGAGTTAGTGGAGGTTATAGGGGAAGTTTTAGAGGAAGAGCTTCAAGGGCTTGATCATGATGCGAACCATAGATTGTGGATAAGCAGAGAATACAATACTAAAACACCAGTGTTGTTATATGATGACAGAAAGATATAAGTAGAAACTATTTGGTTAGATAATGTAATCCAAGGTGAGTAATCCCACTTCTATTAGTATTATATACCAATTCAGAGAAAAATTCACCACTTATGGATTATGAAGTTTAAAGTAACATATTGCATTAATAAATACAATAAACATGTGCAGAAGGCGATTAACATTATACAATAACAGGAAAATGATATTAGGAGCCATTTGTGGAGATATAATTGGTTCTGTTTATGAAAGATGTAATGTTTTGAGCATGGATTTTCCCTTGTTCAAAAAACTTTTTACCAGATTCACGGATGATACGGTGTTGACTGTCGCAACAATGGATTGTCAATTAGGTAAAACGAAGAATTACATGTTGTATTATCAGACATACGGGAAACATTATAGAGGAAGGGGATACGGGTCTTTATTTGTTAAATGGATGTTTTCAGATGAACCACAACCTTATAACAGTTTTGGTAATGGTTCTGCGATGCGTGTCAGTCCTATTGGCTGGATGTATGATTCTTTGGAAGAAACGTTAGCAGAGGCACAAAGAAGTGCAGAGGTAACACATAATCATCCAGAAGGGATTAAGGGGGCTCAAGCGATTGCAGCTTGCGTATTTCTTGCTAGAACGGGTAAGAAGAAAAAAGAGATAAAAGAATATGTTAGCTCTACTTTTGGTTATGATCTTGGTAGAACAATTGAAGAGATTAGACCAAGCTACCATATCGGTGCTAATGCCACTTGTCAAGGTTCTGTTCCAGAAGCTATCATATCGTTTTTAGATAGTACGGATTACGAGAATGCAATTAGATTGGCTATTTCGATAGGTGGAGACAGTGATACGATCGCTTGTATGGCGGGTGGTATAGCGGAAGCTTATTATAGGGAAATTCCAGATGAGATTGTTAATACAGTTCTGGATTTGTTACCACAACAAATGCAAGAAGTAATCGAAGAATTTAGTGCAAGATATTATCGTTAGTGTATAAAAAGATTACTATTTATAATTATTGTTGCTTGTGTGATGTGTTTATATAGAAATGCTATACAAAACGTATTAGTAAGGAAAGATGATATTATAGAATTAGCTGATAAATTAGATGATGTAAAAGGATAACAATTCAATTATGCTATTTTATAGAGGGTTTGCTTCACCAGAGGTAAACCTTTTTCTATTTCAAATTTCAATTAAGAAGAGCTTATAATGTATTTTGTACACTCAATCCATCACTAGTAATCTGTATTACAAATGGAGATATATTAAAAATGAAAAACTATAAATCTTTACAAGTGAAAGTAAAATAAAGAAGCACAAATCTTTACAATATGCTATTTATTAGCTATCTTTGAACGATGATACCACGCTGAATGCCTATTCATGGTATCAATTCATAAAATATAAAGAGAGTAAACAAATGAAGTATTAACCAACCTCAGGAATACATTGTTTAAACTCACACTTAAACCGATCTTTGACACAGAGATATAATTCATTGATAATCTCTTGATTAAGTCAATATTTAGCTACGTCTGGGGGGCGTGTTGTCGCAGGTTCAAATCCTGTCATCCCGACAGAAAGCGGTTTAGTAAATTGAAAAACAATTTATTAGACCGCTTCCCCATTTTTACACCGGGACAAAAACGGGACAAGTATCGGTACATATATATCTTTGCATAGTCACAACAGATGTGAGTAAGCAAAAAAAAAATGACAAATCACGAAAAAACACGAATTGACGAGATCGTTTCCTACACACCCCCACAACTTTACACGGGAAAAGAATGGTATATCGGGTTCATGGCTTTTGATCCTGCACTAGGGAAACTTCATCGGAAACGGATAAAAATTAACCACGTGCATGGAGGGGTATGCGCAAAACGAAAATACGCTCAAGATCTTCTTAAGAGACTAAACGAACAATTATCTCAAGGCTGGAATCCTTGGATTGAAGCCGAGTACGGCAAATCTTATAACAAATTTGAAGAGGTATGCGAACACTACAAACGATACATCACCAAATTATATAAAGATGATGTGTTCAGAGAAGAGACATTTGTTGCCTACTCTTCATTTTTACGAAATCTACGCCAATATAACGAGCAACGAGATATACCCATCACATATATTTATCAGTTGAATTCTGCTTATGTTGTTGCTTTTTTAGATCATATTTATATCGACAGAGAGAATACAGCCCAAACTCGTGATAATTATTTATCATGGTTACGACAGTTCTCAACCTTCTTGCTACAACAACAGTATGTTAATGTCAAACCGACAGAAGGAATCCCGGTACTAGGTAAAAAAGCACACAAGAAAAAGCGTACTATAATCGAGAAAAATGATCTAATCCGCCTAAGTGATTATCTTAAAACACAAAATAAATATTATCTACTAGCTTGTTATATATTGTATTATTGCTTTATTCGACCTAAAGAAATGGCAAAAATAAAATTAGAACACATTTCTATAAAGAATCGGACCATTTTTGTTCCGGCAGACATTGCCAAAAACAGGGAAGCTGGAGTCGTAACCCTTCCTAAGAAGGTTTTACTTCTAATGGTTGATCTAAATATTTTTAATAACCCAAGTGACTCCTATCTATTTTCAACTGATTTTATGCCCGGATTCGAATATGTGAATGAAAAAAAATTTAGAGACTACTGGATCCGGGAAATCAGGAAAAAACTTCATTTTCCAGACTCATATAAATTTTACAGTTTGAAAGATTCCGGAATAACAAGTTTATTACGCGATAGAAATATTGATAAATTAAGCGTGCGAGACCAAGCACGTCATTCTAATATTCTCATAACAGATATCTACACTCCTCATGACATCCAAGAAGCAAATGCATTAATTGAAACACACGAAGATGTATTTTAGCTTACAACCTACAACCAAGAAAGAGGCATTTAGCCTCTTTCTAATTCACTCCTAATTGAATACAAACCAGTAAAATTTCTGAAGTTTTACAATAGAAATACAATCTTGCCCCCAATAATACTCAAAACTTATACATTATTCCAAAATTCAAGCCATTAACAGCATATTCTATTCTAAAACCGACGTTTTGATAAAAAAAACCGCCACCCATACTAAAAAAACTCAACTGGATACAAGACACGGAAACAAAAGGCTCGAACACTCTTTTCTTCACGATCATTTTTTCTCTGTGGACCGGGGTAAATGAGTAAGACAGTTTCTGTAATTCGTTGTATTGCATAACAAAGTCTATAGACAATTTGCCGGATTCATTATCGAAAAGTAGTTTATTATATTCTCTAGTTCGATTCCAATCCCGAATCGTTTCCTCGATACTTTCCTTCCGATCGATCATGGGTACATCTTTGTAAATCGTGTCTGTTTTGTACACGAGTTTATACCGAATCGCACTATTCCGGTAGACAGTATCCGCAACAATATTAGTTATGGTATCCCGGATCGTTTTACCCTCCACGTGATGAACGGTTTCTTTTTCTTCCACTATTCCACGCCCAAAAAAGAATCCAATTGCAAAACAAGCTATACAGCATACGACTAGAAATTTATTCATTTTATTATTACTTTTGTTTTGTCATTAAAAATAAAATCATGAGTTTCATTCAATTCGCACCAAATTTGTACATAGCAAATGATCCATCTTTCGGTAATTATGACCGAGATATCATTCACACGTTGTTGGCATCAGTTGACGCCAATTTCTCAGTATATTTAGAAATTCCACCTTTTATCTCTCGTGATTGTTATATTATCTATAATCCTAACCGTCCCATGTGTACCGATATCGGTATTGGACATCAAATTTATTTAAACATTCAAGAAAATTACTGGTGCCAATGGATATACCAGTTTGCCCATGAATATTGCCATCATTTAATAAACGGGAAATTTACCGGGGAGACAACTGGATTAACATGGTTCGAGGAATCCATTTGCGAGCTAGCGTCTATGTTTCAACTTTCACTTTTTTATTCCTCTTGGTCTCAATCTCACGAAGAATATCAGACCCATTACGCCCCCTCTCTCCGGGATTATCTAGATGCCCTCCTTTCAGAAAATCCTCGGTTGCTTTCTTCTGCCAGTCATCCGGGATGGTTACAATCTTGGGATTCAACTTTATCCGGGCCAGAATCTCATCAAGATTATTACAACGTGATAGCGACAAAGATGTTTCCCCTGTTTGTTGAACATCCCTATCTATGGAAGATAATTCTTCATCTCGGGGATTCGCGCCAGTGGAAGACTCTCGATGAATTGTTTGCTCACCTGCATTCAAAGGCTGATGATAGTTACGCTCTCCCTCTTCAAAAACTGAATGATCTTTTGCTTTCATAAAACTTGCTATTTTACTGTTATGGTTATTTTCTCCCCGGCCACCATCGCTTCCTCCAGTACACGTGTTAATCTTAACTCGTAACTTGTCGAGTTAATCACCCTTCCGGGTATCCTGTTTTCCCCCACGAGAATACACCCGGACGTGTCCTTGTCTGTATTACCCTTGTGAATTCTTATACCCGTGAAATGGGGAACATTCAAAAGCAAGGGCAATTTCCGTTTAAATTTCGCGGACACGTTCACGATAATCTCGTAGGTTCCTGCCGGGATCGCCGTCTCGTCCATTACCTTTTCCTCCTTGTCAAGATCACGACAATAATCCTCTAGCGTGTCACAGAAATATTCCCCGTCCACGAACAACCTACCAATCGTGTAAGAAGGTTTCTTCGCTATTCTATTTAGTTCCAGTTTCATCATCGAGTTTTTTTAATTTGTCCAGTAACTGTTCCGCCGTTTTAGCGTCGGCACATTGAATTATCGCCCGGATAGCGTCCGGCAGTTTCGCCACCTGGCTCTTCTTTGCCCTCTCGTTCTCCCACACGCTACGTCCCTCGATTAACACGATAGCGGCCGTCACTAGCATCGAGGCGAAAGGTAACGTGTACCAGTCAATGCAACTCCCGATCAAATCAAATATCAAGGCCATGACTTGAATACGCCAGTAATCCCCCAGCTTCGAAAAAGTTCTCCGGAGTCCCCCGGAATAAATCTTCTCGCCCCGGGCCTTCGCGCTATCCGTCCCGGCCCACAGGTCCACGCAAACGGCGAGAATCATTATAACCCACATCGCTAAAATGATGTACACTTGCGACTGGATAACTTTAAAATCACCTGTTACAAAAAATTCTATCATCACTCGCCTCCTTTTATTCCATTATATTTCAACATTACACTATTTATCCCTACTTTAGCGTATTGAAAACTCTAATTATGAAGGGAACAAGTACCGTGATGGAAAAAAGTTCCCCCCTTTTTTATCACCCTTCTTTGATCGTGTTGTAGAACTCCCTGATCGGTTGTTCCAGTAACGTCAAGAAAGCGGGAGACACCGGGCCACCGTTGATGGCGGGGAAAGAGTGATTCTCGCAGTCGTAAGACCCGCTAAAATTTAAATAATCGGAACGTTGTGAACTCTCGTCCACGAAATGCCCGTCGCAACTGAAGGTCACTATACCGGGAACGTTGTTTTCGTACTCTGCCAAAAAATTCACGTTGATCCCTTTCAAAATAACCGGGATCGTGGTTGTCGCTACTGTCTTGTAATTAATTTCCATTTCCTATAATTTTTAAATTAAACGTTTTCTCTCTCCACTACAAGGTTGTCTATCTTATAAAATAAACTCTTGTTACGTCCTGTTATACATTTCACTTCTTCAGCAAAATCAAGAATAACTCTCTTTAAAGTTTTCACCTCAATATCGATTAACTCTATACCTTTTTCAAAATCTTTTTCCAGATTGAAAGTATTCTCCCCTTCCTTATGTATCTCTCCTTGCTCGATTTCGTCATTGGAAAATTCCACCTTCGGCACGAGATTGTCGAGTATTTTTCTTTCCCGGAATGAACTTCCGGCAACTTTAATCACTCCCAACAAGTTGATCCGCTCTACAATGTTTAGTTTTAATGTTTGTGTTTCCATGTATTTACATATTTAAACTTGATAAAAATTCCCAACCATGAGTCCTGCCCAGTTAGATCCATCAAAATATAATACAGCTGATTTCTCTGCAGGAACTCTTGTCACTAGTGCCCCGTTACTTTTCACAATGTTAAAACTTTTCCCGGCGTAATTCATCAAGATTAATATTTGACCGGGAGTTCCACCGTTTATTGTCACGTTGACATTAGCGGAACCAATCGTATTTATGCCGTATATTACAGATGACGGGGTGAAAGACATTGAACTGCCGTATAACGAAAACGATTTTATTGGAGCGCAAAATTTACCGTTCTTGATTAAAATGTTGCCGTTGTGGTCGGTTAACATGGCATTCTCATACATTTTCATCTCGCCTCTCATCATGATATCATTGCTATAAAAACGACAAGGACGACTCGTGTAACTACTACCATTAGGGATGGTTACCGAACCTTGATGCCATATATCACCTCCTTCGATAGCAAGCAACGTGTCTGAACCATAGGCATTATCGGCGATTCCAATTTGCGCTCTTCTTTGATAAATACTACCCACGGCTCTACCGAATGCAATCTTGTTGTTCTCTAGCGTGAAACCTTGTTTATACGTGCTAGAACCTATAACCACGTCAGAAGAAGACATTAGTTGAGTTTTAGTGAAATTAAACGGTCCTACAAAAGTCCCTCCTCCGGAGGGATTACCAAGTTGAAAAACCGAATTTCCCCCAACCACACCTTTTAATCCCCAATCATTCGTACCATTATAAAACATACTAATATAGTTACTGGCATCCTTGTAAGCTTTAAATGACCTCTCCGCATCCGTCGATGTCATTTTCACCCCCGGACCAACACCAAAGTCTTTACCCCCAATTACCTTGTAATCCTGAAACGAGAAACCTGCAACTGCAAGCATATTGGCACTAATCGAGTTCGCTTTCAGTATATTGGTTTTTAACTTGTCTATAAAACCATCAACCGCTATCAAGGCATCTGCCGCAAGCAATGCTGTGTTTATCATTCCAGCCTTTACAAGCGCTCCCTTAGTTACAGCGTTCACCTTCAACGCCTCGAAATTCGTAAACCCGAGCTGTGCAGCGAAAGAATCTTTCGTCGTTATCTCGAGATCAGCGTAACCGTCTGCGGTTTGATCGTAACAAGTCATGAAAGCAATATACCATTCCAACGGCACGGCTTCGGAAGGAGCGGAGTTACCAGTTATATACACATGCCCGCCACTACTAAAAGTTCCGGTAGCACCGCAGACAACCTTACGAAGATATGTGGTGTACTTCCCGGTTCCGGCAGTTGATGTCAACCAAGTGTCGGAATAGCCCGTTCCCATGCTATTCGAGGCTGTATTTATATTATAACCCTCTGGTATTTTAGCAATAATTTTTTGTATAAACACCGCATTCGCCCGGGAGTTTATAGACTGGTACACCCCGCCATACCCGGGTGATTGAGCTGCTTTACACGTGACCTTCAGGCAATACCCGGATTGTGTCGGGGCATCTGATGGCTTTGCGATTCTTTCCACGACTAACTTGGCTTTAACATCTGCCGCAGAATTAGAGTATTTATTAACCCCATTCCAACCCAGTTTAAACTCCGGGTCTTTATACAACATTTTCCCGCTGATCGATTCACCGGGAATTCCTTGAGAACCTGTCGCTCCCATTTTACCGATAGAGTAAGATGTACTTGTGGTATTATCAGTGTACGTAATTATCGTACGTGTCCAGAGATACTGGTTAGCGGCAACTGATGGAATAGTACCACTCCATGTTCCAGTGGGAGCCGTGGTACCACTCGTGGAGGCTTGATAGGTTATAACGGAACTTTTTATTCCTTTTCCTGCCGAGCCAGTGGCCCCAGTGGCTCCCATTTTACCGATAGAATACGCCGTGCTTGTCGTGTTATCCGTGTAGGTAATTATAGTTCTCGTCCAAAGGTAACTGTTAGCGGCAACTGATGGTATCGTCGTGTTCCATGTCCCGGTTGGCACGGTCGTTCCTGACGTGCTAGTCTGATACGTTATTGCCGTGCTTTTCACGCCCTTCCCTGCCGCACCAGTGGCTCCCGTAGCTCCCATTTTACCGATAGAATATGCGGTACTGGTAGTGTTGTCGGTATAAGTGATTACCGTTCGAGTCCAGAGATACTGGTTAGCCGCAACACTCGGAATGCCTATTGACCAAGTACCCGTTGGAACTGCGGTCCCGTTTGCAGATGCTTGATAAGTTACAGCGGTGGAACTAACCCCTCGACCAGCGGCTCCTGCCCCTCCCGTATTTCCCCTCTTTGACCCGGTGATAATAAT
>OBWV01000280.1_pt1 | contig 55933 bp, 45 predicted proteins | sample 1495351 | NCBI WGS metagenome assembly OBWV01 (sample SAMEA2580122, study PRJEB22360) | human gut metagenome | biome: human gut; feature: human-associated habitat; material: faeces | place: Denmark | collected 2008/2010 | reverse complement strand
CGGCCCTTCCCGGGGGACGTCTGCCGGGAAGCGCCGCAGCGGCGGCACAGGAAAGAACCCGCGGGATGGGACCCCCTGCCACAGACGGCACTCACTTTTTTATATGCGCCCAAAGGAACCTCAACGCTGTCATTGACACATACAACAGAAAGGATGGAAAATTATGAAAATTGGATTTATCGGATGCGGAAATATGGGGGGAGCCATGATGCATGGGATCCTGGATTCCGGGAAATGTACCCCGCAGGAGCTGATGGCTTCCGATGCGCTGGAAAAAGCGCTGGAAGCGAGAAAAGAAGAGATGGGGATTCTTGCGGCGAAGGATAATAAGGAGACGGCGGCCTTTGCCGATGTACTTTTCCTTGCGGTGAAGCCCCAGTATTACCAGAGTGTGATTGAAGAAATCAGGGATACGGTGAGCATGGATCAGATCCTTGTTACCATTGCGCCCGGCAAAACACTGGAATGGCTTGCAGACCAATTCGAAAAGCCGCTGAAAATCATACGCACCATGCCAAATACCCCGGCGATGGTAAAGGAAGGCATGATGGGTATGTGTCCCAACGAAAACGTAACGGCTGAGGATATGGAGACAGTCCGTGATATCTGCAGCGGATTCAGCAAAACAGAAATTATCGGCGAGCATCTCATGGATGTGGTTACGGCGGTGAGCGGAAGCTCCCCCCGCCCTGTCACGCAAGCCCCCCTGCCTATGTGTTCATGTTCATTGAAGCGATGGCGGATGCCGCGGTAGCGGACGGCATGCCCAGGGCCCAGGCCTATACCTTTGCCGCGCAGGCTGTGCTCGGCAGCGCAAAAATGGTACTGGAAACCGGAAAGCACCCCGGCGAGCTGAAGGATATGGTATGTTCTCCCGGCGGTACCACCATTGAAGCGGTACGCGTACTGGAGGAAAAGGGAATGCGCAGCGCGGTGTTTGAAGCGATGAAGGCTTGCGTGAAGAAGTCACGGGATATGTAAAAAATCAGAAATCTGGCAGCCCGGGATCCTGCAGGAGTGCGGCATACCCTTGAAAAGCGGTGGTTGTCATGAACATTTTTGTTTCTTCTTTTCCCTCTTGACTCAGTTTAGTAACTGATTTCCATAGCCTTTTTTATAATGGCATGCTGTCCTTTTTGCGGGATATATCCTAATTCTTTCCATTTGGCAAATGTATGTAATTCTTCTTCAATGCCGTGAAGCATTTTAGCGTTTTCAATAGTTTTACTGTTTGTCATAAGCTTTTACCCCTCTTTCGTTTGATGATGTTATTGTATACTTGTTCAAGAAAAGGAAGTGTGATACAATATAAAAAAGAGTTTAAAACCGCAGGAAAGCGAGGTATGTAAAATATGGGAACGGCAGCTACCACAGCAAAAAATAAATGGAATAAAGAAAATCTGGATCATTATCATCTTACGTTACCGAAAGGTAAGAAACCGAAGTATATGGAAGCAGCGAAAAAATTAGATTATGGGGATTTTAGTAAACTAATAGTAGCGGCGGTTGATGAAAAATTGGAGAGGGAGGGAATAAATATAGGTGAATGAGAGAATGGATTAAAAAGTATTGCTGAATAATAGATATACTTAAACAAGTATATAATGAAATTATATTATTGAAAGGGATGTAAAATAAAAAAGTGGAAATAAGATACGATAAAGTAGCCTTGAAATATCTGCAAGGGCTACCCCCAAAATTAAGGGATTCCATAAGGAATGCAATTGCAGGACTGACAGAACAGCCGCCAAAGGGGGACATAAGGTTAATGCAGGGATACAAGGACGGCAGGCATAGGTTGAGAGTAGGAAAGTACAGAGTTATTTACCGATATACACAAGAAGGGGAATTAGATATACTTTTAGTTATGGACATTGGAAGCCGTGGAGATATTTATAAATGAATGGAGGAATTAAAATGACACAGACAATACAGGAATCAGTAAAGATGTTGGAAATGCTGCCGGAGAGCGAACAGGAATTTGCAAGTCAATTCATTCGACGGCTTGTGCTTGCGTGGGATCCAGATTTTACGAAACTAACCCAGGAGGAACGGAAGAGATTAGAAGCGTCTGAACAGAGAATTGACAGCGGGGAATATGTAAAAGACAGTGATGTAAATTGGAATTAAGGAAAAGCGGTTGCGGGCGGAGAGTCTGCAACCGCTTATTTTATGGGCATGTCCGATTCGGTCACTTGCGGTTACGAACCATACAGTATCTATCGGAAATCTTGACACAATCCGATATAAGGAAAGTAATCTGACAGACAGCTTCATTCCAATATTGAAGGGTTTTTTGAAGACATGGGGATCTCTGCTGATAATACCTTTTATAGCTCAAAGGATTTTGATATGGCAGAAGTCTATCTTGGCAGCCGTTCCTCCAAATGGCGGTAGCGGAGGGCATGTCCTTTATGCAGAAATGGAATATGCCTTAAGCCAACAGATCAGCTTCCGTCAAAACAGGAAGAATTACAGTGAATTCCGTGCCCTCTTGGAGGGAGGAAGACGCTGTGATGCTCCCGCCGTGCAGTTCCGCGATCTGTTTGGCAAGAGCCAGTCCCAGGCCATTTCCGGGTGTGTTCCGGGATTGTTCGCCCTGATAGAACTTTTCAAAAATCCGGTTCAAATCCTTTTCGGCAATTCCTGTGCCTGTATCGCGCAGGAGAACCGTAATCTGTTTTTCTTCCGGCAGCAGCTGCAGAAAAACAGAACCTCCGGGATTGGAGAATTTCACCGCATTGCCGAAAAGATTCTGCCATACCTGAAACAGCAGTTCTTCATTTCCAACGTAGGTTACGGCAGGCAGATCCAGCTCCAGGCACAGTTCCTTCCGGTTCCATTCGTCTTCATAGAGCAGGACGATCTGCCGCAGCTGTTCATCCAGGGAAAAAGCGGATCGTTCTATTCCGGTCTGCTGGTTTTCCAGGCGGGACAGCATGAGGATATTCCCTGTCATTGTGGTGAGCCGTTTGGTTCCGGCGATGATACGGGAAGCATACTCCAGACGCTTTTCTTCCGACAGCCCGGGACTCTGCAGGAGAGTGGCATATCCTTCAATGGAAGAAAGCGGTGTTTTAAACTCATGGGAAACATTGCGCGCGAAATCATTGTGGATGATTTCCGTACGGCGCAGTTCCTCTGCCATGCGGTTGAAATTATGGGCCATTTCCCGGACTTCTGCCACAGTGCCGTCTTCCTTGATGGAAACCCGGAAGTTTCCGTCCGCGATCTGTTTGGTCGCATGATTCAGTTCTTTAATCGGAGCAAATATTTTTTCCCCGATAACCCGTGCGATCAAGGTGCTGATGAGTATGCTGGATACGGCGATGGCTAAAAACAGGAAAAAGGGCCGGGGTCTGATAAAGAAACCCATATGGATCAACAGAACAAAAATGGAGCCGATAAGAAGCATGCTTCCTGTGGTGATGAGAAATACGGCGGCGCAGAATAAAAGGATCAGATTCGGACGAAGTGTCGTTTTTTTCGATTTCATAATAACACCGCCTTATAGCCGAGTCCATGTACGGTGACCAGCTGAAAATCCGGATTATTCCGGAATCTTTCACGCAGCCTGCCAATATGCACCTCCAGGGTATGAGTCGTGGCATTGGATTCCAGTCCCCATATTTCATCCATCAGCTGCATGCGGGTGAACGTCCGGTTAGGCGTTGCCAGAAGCTTATACAGGAGCTGGAATTCTTTGGGAGGCAGAATGATTTCCTCATCCTCCCTCTTGACACAGTAGGAGTCACAGTATAGCAAAGTGGTTCCCACCGTAAGCTTTCTTTCGTGCGCGGCCTGAGAACGCCGCAGAAGCGCTTTTATCCTCCAGATCATTTCGTTTACATCTACGGGCTTAACCATATAATCATCGGTACCGGCCTGAAATCCCTCTTTTTTATAGAAGCTGCTGTCCTTTGCAGTTATCATCAGAATCGGAAGATTCATATTCGCCCTTCTTATTTCTTTGGTCAGTTCGTAGCCATCCATATGCGGCATCATGATATCGGAAATAATCAGATCCACATATTCTGTTTCCATAACCTTCAGAGCCTCTTCACCGTCACCGGCTTCCAGCGGACGGTATCCGTTTTCCGTAAGTACGGTACAGAAAAGCTCCCTGAGTTCGCGATCGTCTTCCACAACCAGAATTGTAAACATATCGGTTCCCTCCCTTCTTCCTTTCCATTATACAGCAAAACCTCAACAAAACTTCAATAAATAACTCTTTTCGGGATGAAATTATTGAAGCTTTGTTGAGGTTTATTTTTTATGATGATATACGAAGTCCGGCAGAGTCCGGAAAAAGATGGATGATGCGCCCGCTGAAACGGGCAGACAAGGAGTTATTTATGAAGAAATGGAAAGGGAAGAAAAAAGTGATAATTCCGGTAACCGCGATTATTCTGGTTGGCCTTATGCTGCTGGTACCTGTCGTATCGGGAGCTTCCGCTGGAAAATACAGGGAAATTGAACCGGAGGAGAGGAATTTGAGTACTTATCTGGAGTTTTCGGGAAATATTGAAACGGTAACGGATTCGTCTGTCTACGCATTTGCATCGGCCAAAGTGCTGGAGGTGAAGGTGGAAGAGGGAGATGAAGTAAAGAAGGGGGACGTCCTGGCTGTCCTGGATTCTTCCGACGCGGAATACAGCATAGCGCTGAAGGAGGCGGCCCTGAAAGCCGGTGAAACAAGCGATTACTATAATGTGCGTGACAGCAGGACTGCACTGGATAATTACAGCCAGGCGCTGGAGGGTGGACTGGATTCCAATACGAATTCGGCACAGAAAAACCTGCTGGCGGCACAGGAGGATTATCAGTCGGCGGTGGATGCCTATAATCAGGCCAAAGAAGATTTGGATGCGGGAAAGAATTCTTCCGTAGTATCGGCACGCCAGACACTTCAGTCCCAGAGCGCTTCCTATGATTCGGCCGTGGCCCAGCATGATGCCAAAATGATTACGGACGAAGCGCTGGAAACTTACCGGATTGCCTATGAAAATGCCAGAGAATCCTATAACCTGGCTGTGGAAGGAGCCGGAAAGGAGCTGGAAGATTATAAGGAAGCCATGGATAAAGCGGAGGAAACTCTGGCTAAGGCAGAAAGAGACTATGAAACAAATGCCCTTTCTGCCGGACAGAATCTGGAAACCTATGAGAACAATCTGGAGAAGACGACAGCTCTGGCGGACGAAGAAAGCACCAGGCTGGAGCTGGAGCATCTCAGGGAATCCCTGGAGGATTATGTCATAACCGCCCCGATAGACGGCGTGGTAACCAGCCTGGATATCAAAGCAGGGGATGTCACCACGACAGGAACGAAGAGTATTGCCGAGATAGCGGATTTCAGCATGATGCAGGTGGCGGTAAAAATAGATGAACAGGATGTGGCAGGAGTAAAGGAAGGGGATGAGGTTTCCGTTTATGTGAATGCGCTGGATAAAACCTATGAAGGACGGATTGCCAGCCTTTCCAAAACAGCTACTATTGATAACAATGCCGTCTATGTGGACGCGGTGGTGGAATTCAGGACGGATGAAGAAATACGAAGCAGCTTCAGCGCGGAGGTGAAGCTGGTAAAGGCACAAGTGGAAAAGGCAGTATGCCTTCCGGCAAAATCAATACTGTATGATGTGGATAATACCGCATACATTTACGTGAAAGATGAAAAAGGCAGGGCGCAGAAACGGAAAGTGACGCTGGGAATATCAGACGGTACATATACGCAGATAACGGAAGGCCTTTCCCTGGGAGAAACAGTTATGGAGGAAGTGACCGTCTCTTCGAATGCGGGCGTGGGATTACCGGGACGGAACTTCCCTGTAATGGCGGAGTAAACAGTATGGAAAGGAGACAGAAAGCCATGTCGCAGACGGAAGCAGCTGTAAGGAAAGAAGTTTCGGAGCAGACGGATGATATTCTTGTATCCATGAAAGGCATTGTGAAGCAGTACCATGTAGGCGGCGAAATTTCCACCGTACTGAAAGGAATTGATCTGACAGTGAGAAAAGGAGAATTCCTCGCCATTCTCGGTCCCTCCGGATCGGGGAAATCCACACTGATGAATATTATCGGCTGTCTGGATGTACCTACGGAAGGAGAATATCTGCTGTCCGGAATACAAATCAGTGATCAGGATGAAAAGACTCTGGCACATATCCGCAATAAGCAGATAGGCTTTATTTTTCAGTCTTTTTTCCTGATGCAGAGACAGACAGCCCTGGAAAATGTGAAGATGCCGCTGATGTACGGCGGGGTGCCGGATAAGGAACAGGATGAAAAAGCGCTGCATATGCTGGAACGTGTGGGGCTGGGGGATAAGGTTTCCTATTTCCCCAATCAGATGTCAGGCGGCCAGCAGCAGAGAGTGGCTATCGCCAGAGCCATGTGCAACAATCCTTCCATCCTTTTGGCGGATGAACCTACAGGAGCATTGGATCAGAAGACGGGAAGGCAGGTCATGGAGCTTTTTCATGAACTGAATGAAGAAGGCAGGACGATTATTATGATAACGCATGATATCCATATCGCAGAACATGCGGGGCGTATCGTGCGTATTCTGGACGGTAATATAGGGGAAGGAGCTTTGGAGGATGCATAATACCATATCAGTCATCAGGCAGAGCATTCAGATGTCCCTGCAGAATATAAAGAGCAACAAAATGCGTACCTTTCTCACCACTCTGGGAATTATTATCGGCGTTACCGCAGTTATAGCCCTGATAACCATAGTGGATGGGGTAATCGGTTCAGTTATGGGGCAATTCTCATCCCTTGGGGCCGGAACCCTCTCCGTATCCATAACCGGGTCTTCATTGAAGAAGGGGCTGACGGAATCGGATCTGGATTCCATTGAGCAGCTGGATAACGTGTCGGGGATATCTCCATCCGTAAGCATCACCACCACAGCCGCCCGACCCGGAAAACTGCTGGAACAGGTGTCTGTACAGGGGAAAAATGATTCCTATTTTCTGAATAACGATCTGATTTCCTATGGAAGAGGCATCACCAGACAGGATGTGGAGAATGAATCCTATGTATGCATCATTGACCAGGACCTGGCAGACAATCTTTTTGCAGGAGAAGATCCCCTCGGCAGCCAGCTTATTGTGGGAGGAATCCGCTATACGGTAATCGGTCTTCAGGGAGAAGACAGCAATCTGATGGCTTCCATGGCCGGAATGGGAGGAACCATGGACGGAACCGTCACCATCCCCTATACCAACGCGCTGAAGCTTTCCGGAAACAGCAGTATTACAAGCCTTGATGTATATGTGGCGGACACCGACCGGACACAGGAACTGCAGGAGGCGGTGGAAAGCGTACTGTACAAGGCCTTCAATGAAAATGAAGACTGCTATAACGTATTCAGCATGGACAGCCTGCTGGACACAATGGAAAGTATGATGAGCATGATGACATATATGCTGACGGGGATTGCCTCCATCGCCCTTCTGGTAGGAGGGATCGGAATCATGAACATGATGCTGGTATCCGTGACGGAACGGACAAAGGAAATCGGCCTGCGCAAGGCAATGGGAGCAACGCCGGAGCGGATCCAGCTGCAGTTTTTACTGGAATCCATCGTACTGTCCCTGATAGGAGGATTGATAGGCGTGGCGCTGGGACTGCTCATATCCTATGCCGCTGCGAACCTGCTCGGAACGGATTTCGTCATATCCGCCTCCGCCGTAACCCTGGGAGTCGGATTCTCCGCCGCAGTAGGCATTATATTCGGCTGGGCTCCTGCCAGAAAAGCCAGCCGTCTGAACCCCATCGATGCCCTGCGGAGCGAATAGCATCCATACCGGTTACCAATAAACAGAAAATGAAATCATATCGTTTCGGGAAGGCTCCCGCCCGCCCGAAACGAAGACAGGAGTGAATATGAGAACAAAAAAAATGCAGTTATCAGAACATATCGGAACATATATAATAGGAACTATATTACTTTTACTGGCGGCATTCCTTCTTTTTCCCCCTTTCCCCACGGCGGCGGCGGAGGCACAGAGCATAGCCCTGAAAGAAGCCACAGCCCGTCTGTCAATCGGTGAGACGAAGACCATCCAGGTGGATTACAGCAAGCTGAAAGGCGGCTATGCGGATTTGGGAATTGCAGTTTCCGATCCTTCTCTTATCCAGGCAGCCCTCCACGATGCCGGAAATTCCCAGGCAGTTCTCACCATTCAGGCCCAGGGCTTCGGTACTGCGTCCGTGGCCGTATATGCCGTAAGCAATCCCGCAATCGTTTCCTATGCCGCGGTATATAGCGGCATGGCGGAAAAAGGAGAGGTGTATACGATAACAGAAGGAAATACCCTGATTACAGTATATGATGACCGGCTTATATACTACAATACCACCCTTACCGGCAAAAACGGAGCCACCCTTGCCGTAAAAGGAATAGAACTGGAAAGAAGCAAAGGTATAGACAATCTGAAAGTAACGGGAGATCTCCTGCAGAAAGATACCAAATTCCCCGGCCTTAACACCTTTTACGCCTGCTTCTACGATGCCGCAGGCGATCTGATAAAACGTCAGGCCGTATATGCATCCGATCCCATTTCCTACAATGAACTCACCATCAGCTGGTACCTGCCCGAAGCCTGTACCAAAATCATACTGGAATAACCTTCCTCCTCAGGCCCCTCAACGTTCTGGCATCGTCCTCAATGCTCTGAACCATGCCCTCTGCCATGTTAAAAAGAAATGACCCAGTTTGTCGCATGGCAGTGCTCTTGCCGTCTGTAATCGGATAGACGTTATATTCCAAACATGGCTATTGAGTATGCGGAGAAGGGTGTAGATGAAAAAAAGTGGCGGCAAAATAAAGGTTGTATAAGGTGAAAAATTCTATTATACTATAAAAGAGAAGTTATAAAGGGGCGTAAGGAGGTGCAATATGGAGTTTGTACGAAAAATTGTTGACGCAAGTAGTTTATTGAAAATCATGCAGCTGCCTGAAACATTAAAAAATAGAAAATTAGAGATTATTGTGCTGCCTGTAGATGAACCTCGAAAAGAAATATCTTCTACAAGTATAGGTTCGTCTGAAATATCAGAAATAACCCAGTCTTTAATAGGAAGTATTCCTTTGCCTGATGTTTCTTTAGAAGATATAAAAGAGGAAAGGCTGGCTAAATATTAAGGTACTGTATGATACGAATATTATTCTGGATTTGCTTCTGAACAGAGAACAGTTTTGTGAAAATTCAGCCAGAGTGATTGACTTATCCGCCAACAAGGTGATAGAGGGTTATATTTCAGCATCGGCGATAACAGATATTTATTATCTGGCATATAAAGAAATTAGGGATAAGAAAAAGGTTTGTTCTTTACTGGAGAAGTTATTATGTATTGTTTCAGTTGCAGGTGTGACACGAGCTTTAAAGATAATTGAAAATAAATAGAATTGCTTAAAAAGTCTGTGGTCATTAATTGATACCAGACTTTATTTAGTTGAATATAGGGTCATATAGTTCACAAGACTTGATATTTATTATTTATAGCAATAAAAGGGAGGGATTACATATGCAGTATAATATTATGGACTACGGCGCACTGCCTGACGGAAAAACCAACAATCAGAAGCAGATCCAGGCGGCCATAGAGGACTGTGCCAAAACCGGAGGGCGTGTACTCGTTCCGGCGGGCAATTTCCTGTCCGGGACAATTCAGCTGAAATCCAATGTGGAATTGTATCTGGAAAAGGGGAGCGTGCTGACTGCCAGCAACAGCCCTGAGGACATCATTGACTTTTCAGAGGACAGGGATGCCATGGACGGCATCGAAAACGGCTGCTTCCTGTATGCCTGCCATGCCCGGAATATCACGATTGCAGGTGAGGGGACCATTGACGGACAGGGCAGGAAGGTATATCTGGATGATAACGCTGATGAGGGCTTCCATGAATGCCCTCTGGCTGTAGCCGGTTTCCGGGCGCGGACGACCTATCTGGAGGATGTGGACGGCCTGCAGGTTAGAGGGATCACCTTTTATGACGCCTGCTTCTGGACTTTACATATGGCCGGCTGCCAGAATGTCATTGTGGATGGAATCCGTATATTTAATAATGACAGGGGCCCGAACAATGACGGAATCGATCCGGACGGCTGCCGGAATGTAATCATCCGGAACTGCATTATTGAAAGCGGGGATGATTCCATTGTATTGAAGGCGACCAGGCCGGTCTGGGAGAAATACGGAAACTGTGAGAATATAGTCATCACAAACTGTATCTTACATTCCCGTGATTCGGCCCTTAAAATAGGAACGGAAACCTGGGGGGACATCCGGAACGTGATATTCGGCGACTGTGTAGTCCGGGATTGCTCCCGCGCGGTGGGAATCTGGGTGCGTGACGGAGGGACGATTGAGGATATCCAGATCCATCATATTACCGGAAATACCAAAAGATATGCTGACGGCGTAAACAGAACCTTTGCACCCAGGTGGTGGGGAAAGGGAGAACCGATTTTCCTTTCCGCCGGTTACAGAAAGGGTGAAAAGAAATATCCGGGTAAAATCCGCAGGATAACCTTTGACCATATCAGGCTGTATTCGGAATCCGCCCTGTTCCTTGCAGGAGAAGAGGATTCCGTTATTGAAGATATCCGCATCACCGACAGCCGCATTACATGGAAAAAACAGAGTGTGCATAATCCGGGGGTGTTTGACGAACAGCCCTCAGACAGGGATGTGTATGAGCATCGGATTCCCTGGCTGTATACCCGTTACGTGGAGGGCCTGACCGTGGAAGGAATCTATGAAATCGATCCATCCCTGGAAGGATATGTGGACAGGGAGGAAATCCTGGAGGAGAGCAGCCGGATTTCGATAAAAAGATAAGTGAGTATAAGAGAAAGAAAAGATTTACGGGGGTATTCATGAGGCGATTTTCTTTTTTCTGGCAGATTTTTCTGATGATTTTTTGTGTCCTGATCATTCCGACCTCGCTGATAGCTTATTACGCCATGCAGGATGTGGCCAAATATGCGGAGGATAACATTGCGGTATCCAAGCTGGACAATCTGGAGTCTGTCAGCGATGCCACGGAACTGATATTAAGCAGCTATACCAGGAATGTAATCCAGTTTGCCAACAGCGCTGCCTACAGAAACCTGGGACAGGTCACTTCCTACCAGGAACTGAATATTGATTTTGAAATGGTCAGGACAGCCTGGGACGCCCAGTCTTATCTGAGCCGCGTTTTCGGTACGGAAAAAATGGTACAGTCCTGTTTTTACGTGGGAAAGAGCAGCGATTTTGTGATTTCCTCGGACAAAAACATCTGCAGGCTGGAAAATTATGCGTCCCTGGACTGGATGAAGGACAAAGCCGTCAGTGAAACCGGAATCAGGGGAGAGTGGATAGCGCGGGAGCTATACAATAACCAGGACGGAAAAGACGGTGGAGAGAGCCAGGGGCGGAGCAAAATTCCGGTCCTGTCCTATGTATATTCCATCAGCCCTCTGATAACGGCAAAGGGCGGTTACATTGTCTGCAATATCTATAATTCCAGGCTGAGTGAGTTCATCAATCCCTCCAATCAGGCGTCTGGGGTCTGCTATATCCTGGATGAAGACAGGAATATCATATGCCATCCGGATAATGCCTTTTTCCTGGGAGGGGAAGAAAACCAGCTTATCCTTGAAAATATCTTCGGTTCCAAGCAAAGAACCGGCTATTTCGATTATGAAAAGGACGGAGTCCGTTATCTGTGCGCCTTTAAGAGATCCTCCTTCAACAACTGGACCTATGTGGTAAACTACAGCATGGATGAAATCATGCGCCAGGTAAAGTCGGTCACATCCACGGCGATGCTGATTATCATGTTTGCCATTGCGGTGGAAATGGTCCTGGTCCTTCTTATTTCTTACTGGATATTCAAACCCTTCCGGATGCTGTTCAACAATGTAAAAGAAAACATGACGGAGGGGATGACGGAAAAGGCCCCCTCCAAAAATGAAGTGTACTATCTGAACGAAGTATTTAAGAAAATGAAGTCGGAGGAAAGCCAGATCCATGACATCCTGGAGAAGAAAAATTCAGATGCCCAGCGGCTTCATCTGAGAGAAATGCTTACCGGGACACTGGAATCCAGAGAGAAAAAGGAAAGCTTTACGAAAATGTTCCCTTATGAGCATTTTATGGTACTGCTGGCGAGCGTGGATGACGGCAGTGAAATGCTCCGCAAATATAATTCAGATGAGCGGATGTTTTATTTCCTTCAGATAGAAGAGCTGTTTACCGACTGCCTGAGCCAGGAAGGATATGAGGCGAAGTCCATCCGCTTCCGTTCGACGACCTGTGCGGTAGTCCTGAATATAAAGACCTATGATCAGAGAAAGACAGCGGAATATATCACGGACAAGTTAGAGCTTGTCAAGCAGCAGGTGAGGCAGATATTTGATTATACACTGACAATCGGGATAAGTGCCGTCCATGCGGATATCAATGATTTGAATGAAGGCATGGCGGAAGCGACGGCAGCGGTAAAGCACAGGATTATAGCGGGCAAGAACCAGGTTATCTTCTGGAATCCCAGGATGAACGAGAGCAAACGGTATTATTATCCCTATACAAGCGAGAATAAAATCATCAATTACCTGAAGCAGCAGAATACGGAGGCGGTTTACGGGGAACTGGAGCTGGTACGCAAACAGCTTTCCGACATAGAGGATATTTCCTATGACAATGTGGTGCTGGTCTATCAGCAGATGATAGGGGCGATAATCAAGGCGATGATGGAGGAAAAGATCCAGATATCCAAGTTTATGGGAAATGGAAGACAGGCCTATACGACGATAGCGGAAAAGGATACGATAGAGGAAATCGAGCTGTTTGTGAAAGGGTTTATCCGGCAGATACAGGATTATCTGGGAGAGGTGACGGAAGAAAAAGAGGATGTGAAGCTCTATGACCGCATCATCGCGTATCTGGATGAGCATTACAAAGAGGATATTGACTATGAAGAGGCGGCGGGAGAGATAGGAATCAGTTATTCTTATATGCGCAGGGTGGTCAAAGAGGGCGGTGATATCAGCATGGTGGACTATGTGAACCGCCTTCGTATCCATGAAGCCAAGAAGCTTCTTCTGACAACGGATCTTAAAATACCTGAAATTGCCGGTATGGTTGGCTATCATAATGTACAGAGCCTGAACCGGTTTTTCAAAAAATATGAAGGGACAACACCCAACAGCGTGCGTGACCTTGAAAAAAAGTAGACGGAAATTTTGCTGAGAAACCTCTTGTTCGTCAAAACGATGGCGGATAAGAGGTTTTTTTATGCTCCAATATACAAAATGACACTTTACTTTTGATTTTCACCTTCGGAATTGCTACTTTTATGGGCAGAATTAAATGCGGTTTCCATATAAAAGCTCATGGAAACGGATTGTATACAAAAAAATACAATCCTGAAATGCCTTGTTTTCAAGGCTTTTCGGGCACACTCAAAAATGATTCAGCCTATCAAAAATGATAATTTACAAAAAAACGGCTAAAAGCTATACTGGGAAGCAAGAAAACGGAAACACAATGACGGAAGGAAGGGGAAATTATATATGAGTGGTAGAAAATCAGCTGTGGCGGCTGATAGCAAGCTTGCAGTAAAGCAGGCGAAAAAGAAGCAGAGGAGCTTTGCTTCCTGTTTTAAAAGAGATTGGCAGTTATATTCCTTATTACTGATACCGATTGCATTTTGCTTCCTGTTCAAATATGTACCTATGAGCTGGCTGCAGATCGCTTTTAAAAACTGGAAAATCAAAGACGGGTTCTTCGGAGGGGACTGGGCCGGATTGGAAATCTTCTCTAAAGTATTCCATCACAGGAACTTTATGAAGTCTTTAAGAAACACATTGCTTCTTAATGTGCTGGACCTGCTGGTAAGCTTTCCGATGCCCATCATTCTGGCCCTGCTGCTGAATGAAATCCGGAATATTAAATTTAAAAAGGTAACACAGACATTATTGTACCTGCCTCACTTTCTTTCCTGGGTAATTATAGGAGGTCTTGCCTATCAGCTGTTTTCCGTGAATACGGGTGTTGTGAATGCGCTGATTCAGAACCTGGGAGGAAATGCGGTAAACTTCCTGCAGGAGGATACCAGCTGGCTGATAACCTATATCGTTATCGGAGCGTGGCAGTCCATGGGCTGGGGAACCATTATTTACCTGGCTTCCATCACATCGGTAAGCCCGGAGCTGTACGAAGCGGCCCGTGTGGACGGCGCCAACCGGTGGCAGCAGATGTGGAGCGTAACGCTTCCCTGTATAAGAAGCACCATCGTCATCCTGCTGATTATGCAGCTGGGCAAGATTATGGGCGGTTCCTTCGAACGTATTATGGCGCTGATGAATTATGCGGCAACCGAGTATACCACAACGATACCGGTTCTCGTTTACCAATGGGGTATCCAGGATATGAAGTTCAGCCAGTCAACCGCACTGGGACTGTTCCAGTCCATTATAGGTCTGGCGCTGGTGCTCGGAGCCGACTTTGTTGCAAAACGGCTCGGCGAAACCGGTCTGGTATAAGGAGGATGGAAAAATGGCGGAACAAGTAAAAACAGCTAAGAAAAGCAGGCCGAAATCCAGGGGAATAAATCTGGCGGTGGACATTCTGATATATATATTTGTAGGGCTGGTCAGCCTGACCTGTGTGCTTCCCTATATTCATGTAATTGCCAAATCCTTCAGCTCGGAAAGCTTTGTCATTGCAAAAAAGGTTTTCCTGCTGCCCAAAGGATTCACCCCGGAGGCTTACATAAAGATTTTCCACGATAATTCCTTTATCGTATCCTTCGGTGTCACCGTACTGATGACGGTTCTTTTTACCGCACTCGGCATGGTCATCACCATATGCGCGGCCTATCCCTTATCCAGAAAGGAGCTGCGGGGCAGGAAAGTGATTAACCTGCTGTTTATCTTCACCATGTACTTTTCAGGAGGAATGATTCCTGATTACATACTGATTAACAAGCTGGGAATGCTGGAAAGCCTTCCGGCCCTGATACTCCCGCTGGCCTTCAGCGCATATAACCTTGTCATCATGAAAAATGCACTGGAATCGGGAATCCCTGACAGCCTTGTGGAATCCGCGGTCATAGACGGAGCGAATCATTACACGATTCTGGGAAAGATTGTCCTTCCTCTTTCCAAGCCGATTATGGCTACCCTGACCCTGTTTTATGCGGTGGGACGCTGGAATACCTACAGCGACGCCATGTTCTATATAAAGCAGAATGTGTCCCTCAGACCCCTGCAGCTTAAGCTGTATTACCTGATTGTCGCGGCGACGGAAAGTATCCAGGGCTCCGTAAATGATACGGCGATGTCAACCGTGACGGATCCGGAAATCCTGAAAGCCGCATGTATCGTATTTGCAACCATCCCGATCATCTGTGTGTATCCTTTCGTACAGAAATACTTTGTACAGGGGACCATGATAGGAGCGGTAAAAGGCTGAGGCTTACCGATAACTTAAGAAACCATTATGGAAGTATCCGCAAAAGCGGTCGCTTATAAATTAATTAAGGAGGAATAACCATGAAAAAAGCGTTACAAAAAATCCTTGCTGCAGGACTCGTTTCAGCAATGGCGCTTGGAACTCTCGCAGGATGCGGTTCCAGTGAAACAAGCACAGCGACAACAGAATCCCAGCCCGAGGTTAAGACAGAAGAGGCGGGAGAAACCACCCCGGAAGCGGCGGCATCCGATTTTACCGATTACTCCGGCGGCTTTCCCGAGGCAGTGACTCTGCAGGTTCCGGTATATGAAAGAGGCTGGGAAGGCTGGAATCCTACCGATAACTACTGGACGAAATGGATCCAGGAAAATTTTGGTGATAAATACAATGTAAATGTGGAATTCGTTTCCATCGGACGTTCTACGGAGGTACAGGACTTCACACAGCTTTTATCCGCAGGCTCCGCTCCCACATTCATTTTCCATTACGATTATCCCAATATTCTGGCTTATTACGCTCAGGGCGCTTATCAGGAACTGAATGCGGATGAAATCGCATATTATGCGCCTACCTTCTGGGGAACCATGGGGGATATCATTAAGGATTACGGCGTGATTGACGACAAGCTGATGGTAGTCATGGGAGACAGGACCGAGCTGGTATCTTCCAACTTCGGAACTCTTATAAGAAAAGACTGGATGGATGAACTGGGAATTGAAATGCCCACAAATCTTGATGAGTACAACGATATGCTGCTGAAATTCAAGGAAGCCGGTTATGGCTTCGGCTCCGAGCCTCTTTTGGCTAAATCCTTTAACTTTGACTACAATTTCAGAGGATGGCCCAACGATGCAGAGGGCAGAGCTCTCAATTCAGACCTCGCAGTTGCTTCCTTCACATGGGAACCCACCAAGGAATATCTGAGAAACCTGAATTATGAATACCAGAACGGTTTAATTGACCCTGACTTCTATCTGGATACAGATGGAAACCAGTCCAAATCCAACTTCGTGGCTGGAAAAGCTGCTACCTACCCCTGCTATATCAATGCAGGAACACAGGAAAACGTAATTGATCCTTTACTTGCACAGAACCCGGATGCAGAAATCGCCATCCTTGACCCTGCGGCAAAATCCCCTGCAGGCGAAGCTCCCCAGGGACGTGAATACTGGCCCTTCGGCATGATTTACGGCATCAATGCGGATGCGACGGATGAAGAAAGAATCGCAGCATGGATGTATGTGGAATGGATGAGCCAGCCCGATGTTATTGACACCCTTCAGAATGGTTTTGAAGGAAAGAATTATGAAGTGACCGAAGACGGCATCAAAGCGCCCACTGGCTATACAGGGGAAGAAAAGCTGTCCAATAATGATAACGGTGACTACTGGTGTCTGGTAAATGCCAACAAGCAGTATGAGACAGAAGAAGAATGGAGAAAATCCATCATATTCTCCAATGCTCCTGTAGGTTATGAATACCTGATCGAGGATATCCTTGCTTACAACGATAAATACGAAGAGTATTTCACACCGGATACCTGCTTTACCGTACCGATTGATACTCTGGCGGAATATTCCTCCGACCTGGCTGAACTCTGGAAAGAGTCTTATGTCCAGCTTGTTACCAAGGCGGCTACCGACGAAGAATTCGAATCCATGTATGAGAGCATGAGCCAGTCCTATCTGGATGCCGGCTATCAGGAAATCCTGGATGAGAAACAGGCTGCCTTTGATGCAGGACAGTATCACTGATTAAGTGAAAAAGATTAAGTAAATAACGGGGAACCTTAAAGGACTGCCGCAAAAGCCGGAAACAAACTGCTTTTGCGGCAGTCAGTTTATGCCCCGAAAATAAAGCTGCGTCCTCCTGCTATCGGAACATTTCAGGAAATTTCAGGAAACGGCGGTTTTGATTGTGGTTTTCCGGATTATTAGGTATAATGTTACAAAGCAGTCAAACATTAACTTTTGCACCACATTATGTAACAGCGTGATTTTTGCAAAAGGGAGAAGGAAGGACTGGCAGGGGGAATAACGTGGAGTGGAATATAGCGGCGGAAGCCATTTCTTTGGTCATGATCGGGATTATAGGGGTATATGCCCGGAAAGGAAGCCATCTTCCTACTTTGAAAAACCGTATTTTTCAGTGGTGCCTGACGGTTACCTTCAGCGCCATTTTTACCAATATCCTGTCAACGATTATGATTCAGCAGTACCGGGTGGTGCCCATTTGGCTTACCTGGATAGTAACCATGGTGTATTTTGTGCTGACGCCGCTGATGGGAATGGCCTATTTTTTATATACAGTTTCTGTTATTTATACGGAAAGCCCTCAGGTAAAAAGGATAATGGCCGTGGGGATAATTCCCGGTGCGTTTTACGCCGTTATTGTCCTGTCCAATCCCTTTAACAGGCTTCTGTTCGATATAAACCGCAGTGACGGCTATACGAGAGGGCCGCTTATCCCGGTTACCTATCTTATTTTTTATGCCTATTGCCTTGCATCGATCGCCCTCACTCTTGTGAACTATAAGAGAATAGACAGAAAAATCTACCGGATTCTGGCGGCCTTTCCGATTCTTGCCGTAGCGGTCATTATAATCCAGGAAATGTACCCGGAGGTGATCCTGTCAGGCTCGGCTGCAACCTGCGCTCTTCTTATTATATATCTGCATCTGCAGAACAAGCAGATTTCCGTTGATTACCTGACAAATGTGCCAAACCGGCAGGAGCTTTTAAATATGCTCAAAATTATGATTAAGAAGGAGCCGGGCCGGAGGTTTACGCTGCTGGTGGTATCCCTGCGGGATTTCCGTCAGGTGAATAATACCTGCGGGCAGCAAAAGGGGGATGAGTTCCTGAAAATGGTCTGCCGTTTCTTGTGTGAGGCAGGGCCTGCGGAAAATGTTTACCGCTTTAACGGGGATGAATTCGCTCTTTTGTTCCCCGAAGCTGAGGATGATAAAATACGCAGATGTGTGGAAACGATACAAAAGCGGATGGAACAGCCCTGGCAGAGTGGGAATTACCGGTTCCGGCTGTCCGTTGTTATGGGAGCTATCCGTCATAATGAGGAAGAGACGCTGGAGGATACGGTCAGCGCCATCGAATATGCAATTTTCCAGGCGAAGTCCGGCAAATGCGGATCGATCTGCTACTGTGACAGGGCTATGATGAAAAAGCTGGAACGGCGCACACAGATCGTCCGGATCCTGAAGGAACAGCTGGAGCAGCAGAGCTTTGAAATGTACTATCAGCCTATCTACAGCGTGGAAAAAGGCTGTTTTGACCATGCGGAATCCCTGATGCGGATCCCGCATTCTCCCATCGGCCCCATTTATCCGGATGAGTTCATACCCATAGCGGAAGAAACGGGCCTTATTGTGGATATCACCTATGTAGTTCTGGATAAGGTATGCCGCTTCCTCAACCGGCTGCTGGAAAAAGAAATTCCCATAGAATCCATCCATGTGAACTTTTCCGCCATGCAGTTTTCCCAGCCGGATCTGGAGCAGCGTGTTTTGGAAATAATCAGCAGAAACCATACGCCCATGTCCGCCATAAAAATAGAATTTACGGAGAGCACGCTGGCGGAAAGCACACAGGCCGTCACGGAGTTCACCCTCCGGATGCTGGAGCATGGGATTAAGATGGGCCTGGATGATTTCGGGACAGGATATTCCAATATTGCGACGGTGATAAACATCCCCTTCGGAACGGTGAAGCTGGATAAAAGCCTGGTATGGGTATCCATGGAAAATGAGAAGTCCGCCCTTGCGGTGAAAAACCTGTCCCGTACCTTCAAGGAGCTGGGAATGAAGGTAGTGGCGGAAGGTGTGGAGACGGAGGAACAGAGAAAACTGGTGGTGGATTTCGGCGTGGATCAGATCCAGGGCTATTTTTATGCGAAGCCCATGCCGGAAGAGGAAATGGAGGAATTCATGCTGCAGAAGGATGAGCGGTATGCGCTCAAGAGGGCGTGAGCTTTTATAAATAAGAAGGCAAGGATATGCGGAAGGATTTATCTGCATATCCTTTTTTTCAGAAATATTTTGTAAAAGGAATTGCCATCGGCGCGGTGAAGGGGTAGGCTGTTATTATACAGAAAGGGCTTCCCGTGCGGCGTATCGGGGCAGCACGGAAGGAAAGCCAAAGAGGGAGAATACATGGAATTTAAAATACCTTTATCAAATTGGATGTGGGTTCCCGGGTGGGAAAAAATGGATCAGAATGAATGCTGGCTTGCACGTTTCCGTAAGGAATTTATTGTGTCGGAACCTGTGGAAAGCTGCCGGATCCGGATATCGGCGGATTCCCGGTATAAGCTTTATGTGAATGGGAGGCTGGCGGAGATCGGCCCGAGCAAGGGGGATCGGCAGGTCTGGTTTTATGATGAAGTGGAAATTGCTCCGTTTCTCAGAACAGGGGAAAATGTGATCGCGGCCCAGGTACTTAGGTATCCCATGCTTCACAGCAAAGGAAATCACGGGATTTTCCGGACGGAAATGCCGGGGCTGTATGTAAAAGAGCAGCAGGGAAAAGAAAACATGCTGGGAATATCCGGCGATCCCTCATGGAAGTGCAGCATGGAAAAGGGATTTCGAATCATATCGGAATCTCCTTATTTCGCCCCGCTCCAGATACTGGAGGAACGTTCCGGGTTTGCCGGGGATGCGGGCTGGAAGGAGCCGGGGTATCAGGACGGGGACTGGGCGGATGCCTTTGTTTATATAGAGCCCGCGGTCAGCAAAGCGGTCAGTCCGGGGAACCTGCTGGAACGCACCATCCCTTATATGCGCAAGGAAATGCGCCGGTTTACAGGCCTTGTCTGCATCAGGCGGTCGGAGGCATCGGAAGAGGAATGGGAACGGATGCTTTCCGGAGACGGACATGTTATGCTCGCGCCGCACAGCCGGACGGAGGTGGAAATCAATGCCGGAGAGCTGAATACGGGCTTTTTGTCCCTGCGCATGCAGATGGGGGCGGGAAGTACGGTGAAGGTCCTGACCTCGGAAGGGTATGTGCGGATCGAGGAAGAAAAAGGACCTATGAGACTGCCCCGCAAGGGAGACCGCTGCGACTGGGAGAACGGGCAGCTTCATGGTTTCACAGACACCTACCATGTGGCGGGCTATGGGAAAGACGATCAGGAGGAGACCTATGAGCCATTCTGGTTCCGTACCTTCCGGTTTATCCGGCTGGAAATCACAGCGGGCGAGGAGCCCCTCTGCCTGACGGGCTTTGATTATCTGGAAACAGGTTACCCCCTGGAGGCCAGAACACAGGTAACCACATCGGACAGTTCCCTGGAAGCGGTGTGGGATATCAGCCTGCGCACCTTGAAACGGTGCATGCATGAAACCTATGAGGACTGCCCTTTTTATGAACAGCTTCAGTATGCCATGGATTCCAGAAGTCAGATCTTATATACCTATATGGTGGCGGCGGATGACCGGCTTGCGAGAAAATGTATGGATGATTTCCGCCGTTCGCAGCGTTATGACGGGCTTCTGAACTGTTCCTATCCCTGTTACGGCCCCAATGTCATTCCCGGCTTCTCCATTTATTATATCTTGATGCTTTATGATCACATGATGTATTTCGGAGACAGGGAGTTCCTGCGTCAGCACATGGGTACGGTGGACGGGATTCTGGAATATTTCCGCAGGAACCTGGATGAGAGAGGGCTGGCAGGCCGGATGGGAGGAATTAACGGAAAGGACCGTTACTGGTCATTCATCGACTGGACCGCACAGTGGGATGAAACCTCGGGCATGCCCCGTGCCGGCCTTTCGGGGCCGATCACCATGGAAAGCCTTCTTTATATCATGGGGCTTGACCATGCGGCCAAGGTATTGGATTACCTGGGACGCAGCCAGGTGGCCCGGGAGTACCGCAGCCGGGCGGATGAGGTGAGAAAGGCGGTAAATATATATTGCAGGGATGAGGCAGGCATGTATACGGACGGCCCGGGAATCCGGGAATACAGCCAGCACTGTCAGGTGTTTGCCCTGCTTACGGATACGGTTTCCGTGGAAAAGGGACGGGAAAACCTGAAAAGGACTCTGGAGGCAAAGGCGGATTACGCACAGTGCTCCGTGGCCATGGCTCATTACCTTTTCCGCGCTCTGCAGAAGGCCGGTTTGTATGAGGAGACGGACAGGGAATGGGATCTGTGGCGTAATATGGTGAAGAAGAATCTCACTACCTGTGTGGAGGACGGAGTGAACGAGCGCAGCGACTGCCATGCATGGGGCGCTCTTGCCCTCTATGAGCTGCCGGCAGTAGTTCTGGGCGTCCATCCGGAAGAACCCGGATATGAAACCATCGGAATCGCCCCTGTGGAGGGCTGTTTTACCTGGGCAAAAGGAGAAGCGGCGACGAAGTGGGGTATGGTGAAGGTGGATTGGAAGAAGGAAAACGGAAAGTTCCGGCTGGATTATCAGGCGCCGGAAGGGGTGAAGGTACGGGTTTGCCCATCATGAAGCGTTTTGTCAAGTTTTATTTTTGTTTATTGACGCAATTTTCTCATATAGACGGTTAGAAGCCGGTTATCATGGGTGGGTGATATTAAACCTTACGACCTGCGGAAACGGGGCAATGATAGGGCAAAGAAGCCCATATTCATGCGGCTTTACCGGCTGAAAAGGAAGTCTAAATGTCTACATCGGACAGTCATGTTATGGCCTTAATTCTGTTCTCCGTTGTCGGCGGCGTAATGGCATGGTAAAAATCCAACCTGTCAATGGTTCAAGAGTGGAGATTTTTTCGCGTTCTTTGCTGAAAAATACTACACGTCCATTGATAGGCTGGATAGGTGGAACGTACGGAATATAGAGATAATCCCTTGTTTAAAGCAAATTAAAGTAGTATAATCTATTTGCATTAGATGAATAAGACATATTGTTAGGCTTTTTTTGAATGTACTTACAAATATGACGTAGAAGGGGGGTGTTTTTATGCATAAAATGTTTAAGAAAGCGTTTGATGTGCCATACGAAGATATTTCAGAGTATCCGACACCTGCAAAAGCGATGGAAGCAATATCTAAGTATTGTGAAGCAAACGGGGAAACTTGCGTTTTTACGGGGGATGATGAAGTTGAAATATCCGGGATAAAATACGAGATATGCAGAGGAGTTTCTCCCCTTAATCTAGGTTATGGTATCGCTTGCAAAGAAAAATAATTAGTAAGACAGGGCGGCAGGGGCGGCGTTGACTATCTCGCTGCCCTGTCTTTTAGCGTTCCACGTCCTGTGCTCGGCAGGGGTGCTGTTCCCGTTGTTCCTGCCGCAAGATACTGTAAATGCTCTTGCGGAGTTGTTCGGCTTCTTTTACCTCGTCTTTGAGTGCAAGATACCGCTGATCGAGCGTTTTTCGTTCGGCGGTCAGCTTAGCATACTCCGTTTTCCATGCCTTTGTCTGTATGCTGGTTCCTTTTGGTTTAATGCCTGTTTTCACTTTTTGCTGATGTCCCTTGCGTACCACTCCGACATGATATTGATAAACGGCGCAAACTCCAATGTGCGTGGCTCCGTGCTGTCTATACCATTATTGATGGCGATAAGCTGCACGTAGGCGGAACGGTCAAAAAATCTTCTGGTTCTGAATGCTGTTACTTTCATTGCCGTCCCTGTCCTCGTCACCAACTGAAAGGCGGGAGTATCGCGCGGTAATCTTGCTGTATTGGTTCATGTCGTTTCCTCCTGTCGTCTATATAGTTTGCCTTACAGTTGTTATTATGCGCTCCAGGAAACAGACAGGGATAAACAGCGGAGAACAAAGAAGATAAAATTACCAAAAATCTTTAGAAATTACCAGTTTTTATATCCGAAAAAAGCTATAGTGTTGAGAATAAATACAGATAAGAGAGCTGCCTGTCACTGCTGGTTTGGAAAGCAGCTTTCTGTCATCTCACCATGATACCGGGAGGATTAAACTATGACACACAGAGAGCGTTTTATAAAGACGCTGAAATGCGAAAAAATCGGAGGTCAGGTGCCGACCTTTGAACTGGTCTTTTTTCTGACGATGGAAGCCTTTGGCAAGGTTCACCCGTCCCATCGCTTTTATGAGCAGTGGAACCAGATGAGCAGCAGGGAGAGAAAACTGCATATAGAAGATATGGCCGATATCTATATTGCTACGGCAAAGCGTTTCGATCACAGCGCCATCTTTATTCATCCCAATCCCGGTGATTTGGACAGCACCCAGTGGCTGCTTGAGACGATCCGGGAAAAAACCGGGGACGAATACTATATCATGATGCACGGGGATCCTACCTGGGCGATTCCCGATGGTGATTCCATGATGGATTTTGCCGCACAGATGTATGAAGAACCTGAGGTTTTGAATGAGGAAAGCAAAAAAAGACTGGACAACAGCCTGAAATTTGCCGCAGGCCTCGATGCAAGAGGCCATCTGCTGGATGGTTTTGCCCTGTGCTCCGATTATTGCTTTAATGTGAACCCTTTCTTCAACAGTGAACAGTTTGACGAGCTGATTGTTCCTTATCTGAAGGAAGTGATTGCGGAGTACCGGAAGATGGGGTATTACACAATTAAACATACCGACGGAAATATCATGCCTATCGTAAAACAGATGGCCGACTGTAAGCCGGATGCCATCCATTCCCTGGATCCTCAGGGCGGAGTGGATCTGACGGAGGTACGTAAAATTGCAGGAGAAAACATTGCCCTGATCGGAAATGTGAACTGCGGCCTGCTTCAGACCGGTACGGATGAGGAATGCCGTCAGGATGTGCTGCGCGCCCTGAGACAGGGAATGGAAGCGGGAAAAGGATATGTGTTTGCCACTTCCAATTGTGTGTATACCGGAATGGCCCTGGAGAGATATGAGATGATGCTGGACATCTGGAGAGAATACGGAAACTACGATAATTATAAGTTTTGAATGAATGCCCGGAAGCATAAAATTACGCTGTCAGGTTACTTGACCTGACAGCGTAATTGCAGTTTAAGGCAGTCTGAATTGTATTCAGGGCATCCAGATCCGGTACTTCCCGCTCAGGGCCAGCAGGGCGAAAAGATACAGGCAGTTGTCATAATACCGTCTGTTCCCGGTACGCAGAGGCGTATTCCAGAATTTCAGGACACAGTCCCTGGCGTATTCTCCGTCCGCAGCCAGGGAAGCCTGGGCGTTTGTGGCGATAACAGCCACCGGATGCAGGGCTTTTTGCTCCACCGGAGTCCCGTCAATGAGGAAAACCCCGTCCTGGTTGTCTTTGGCTGTTTCCTGATAGAATTGCTGCAGCTTCGCCGCGATTTCCTTTTCCCAGGGGTCTGCCGCAAACCACAGGTAATCCAGCCCTATGTTGGCAATCGTACGGTAGGCGTCGCTGTAATACCAGTCGTGGCGGTCATTGCCGCCGGGCTGGGAATACACGGGGGTTCCGTCATATTCCGCATATTCTGCGCATAGGCCTGTCTTGGGATGACAGGCTTTTTTCAGATATTCCCTGCTGGCCTTAGCCGCTGTTTTCCAGAATTCCCTGTCTTCCTCATCAGCCCAAAGCGCGAAAAGCTCATAAAAATGCGGAAGATGGTAGGAAGGATCGGAAAAATCACATTCCGTGATAAATTTTATCAGATGATTGTCCGGATCCCACATGGGCTTTCCGGTACCGGGTTTTTCTCCCTTATGTATGCAGTCATGCAGGATTTTCCGCGCCTGGGCTGAATAATTGAAAATCCCTTCTCCGTCGCCCCAGCGGTTGGAAGCGAAGAAGAGTGCCATGGCAAAAAATTCTTCACCGTCCGGCGCAGGACCCCAGGCATTTTTGGTTCCGTCCAGCTGACAGGACCATGCGAAATAGCCTTCGTTTTCCATATTTGCTTCAGGATGGGCCGCCAGGGTTTCGGCGTCCATGTACATATACGTCCTGGCCCATTTCCAGATGCGGTCGAATTCTTCTTTTTTATCCAGCTGGACGCACATCATCATACCGTAGGACATGCCTTCCGTGCGCACGTCGTTGTTTCCGGTATCGGTGAGGAAGCCGCAGTCCTGGCCTGCCTCATGATAAATCCGTTCCTCCTCCTTTCCGTAGAACATAGTCCGGAAGGTGTCGGATACCTTCTTTTCAATTTCTTCCTCCGGAATGCCGCATTCCATAAATACATTCCGGTAAACCCCTGTTTCAAATGCACCTGCCATTTCTTTCTCCTTTCTTCTGTGTCCTTACAATAGTTCCGATTCGGTTGAGTTATTCTTTTACGCCGCCAATAGTAAGTCCTGTTATAAAATATCTCTGCAGAAAAGGATACAGGCATACAATGGGCAGCATGGTCAGTATGGTCGCCGCAGCACGCACGGAGGTAGGCGTTACGGCGCTTGCAGCCGTGGCGTTTTTCATGGATTCCGCGCTTGCCCCCTGGTTGGTGACGGAGGAGAGCAGCTTCATCAGCTCGTACTGGAGCGTTGTATACTGATCACTCATTCTATTATACAGCATCGCGTCAAACCAGGAGTTCCACTGGCCCACGGCAACGAATAAGGCTACTGTTGCGTATACCGGTTTGCACAGGGGAGATACGATTTTCAGGAATATGGTCATATATCCCGCCCCGTCCAGCTGGGCGGATTCCTCCAGGCTGTCCGGGATTCCCGTCATATAGGTGCGGATGACCAGCATATTAAAGGCGCTGAGCATGCCGGGGACGATATAAACCCAGAAGCTGTTGGTCAGTCCCAGGCCCTTATAAAGAAGGAAAACGGGAATCAGCCCGCCGTTTACATACATGGTGACAACCCAGAACAGGGAGAGCTGGCTCTTGAACAGAAAACGCTTCCTGCTGACGATAAAGGCCAGGAGGGCGTTGGAGGCGAGAGCGGTGAGAGTCCCGATAATCGTTCTGGCAACGGAAACAACCGCGCCGTTAATCAGATTGTTTTTATGTATAACGGTTTTATAATTCTGCAGGGTCCATTTACGCGGCAGCAGGTAAATCCCTCCGCGGAGGGAGTCGGTGCCGTCATTGAGAGAGATTGCCAGCGTGTTGAGGACGGGATAGAGCGTGATTACAACAAAGGCAATCATGAAAAGGGTATTTAAAACGGTGAATATTTTGCCGGATACGGAGGAGTTGTAAACAACTCCCTTTTGTCCGGATTCTTTTTTTGTTTTCATTTTTCTGCCTCCTTAGAACAAACGCTCTTCGCCGGTGCGTTTTGCCATTTGGTTTGCGATTACAATCAGGATGATGCTGACCACGCTCTTGAAAATACCGGCGGCCGTACCGATAGCATAATCACCCTGGCTGATCCCCCATTTCAGTACGTAAATGTCAATGGTCTGGGAAACGCTCTGCACAAGGCCGTTGCCTAACAGATACTGTACTTCGAAGCCTGCGTTCAGCACGTTGCCCACATTCATCAGAAGAAGTATCATGATGGTCGGCTTGATTCCGGGGAAGGTAATGTGCCGGATTTTGGCCCAGCGTCCCGCGCCGTCTATGGATGCGGCCTCATACAGGGAAGGATCGATGGCGGTGATGGCGGAAAGATAGATGATAGCGTTCCAGCCTGTCTCTTTCCATACATTTGCAAATGCCACAATCCACCAGAAGTACTTGGGATAAGCAAAAAAATTCAGCGGCTGTTCCAGAATGTGGAATTTCAGCAGCAGTTCGTTTACAATACCGGTGCCGGAGAGGGCGTCGTGGAGAATCCCCGTAACAATGATCCAGGAAAGAAAATGCGGCAGATAGGAGATGGTCTGTACCGTTTTCTTTCCCGTTTTGGACTTCACTTCGTTGAGTAAAATGGCAAAGGCGATCGCCATGACGAAGGTGAGCACCAGGTTGATGACGCCCATGGCCAGTGTATTGCGGATGACCCGTAAAAAGGTGGCGTCTGAAAAAAGCTGCTGGAATTTGGCAAGGCCGATAAACTTTGAATGCAGGATACCGTCCTTGGGTTTATAGTTCTGAAAGGCCATCAGCCAGCCGCCTAACGGAAGATAGCAGAAGATAAAGCCGTATATTACAAAAACAGCGGCCCAGAAAATAAGGACCTTCTGTCTCCTCAGTTCCTTCCAGGTAATTTCCGTCTTATTCTTTTTTTTCTTTCTTGCATTTCCTGCCATAACTGCTCCTTTATATAGGGCAGGCAGCCGTAATCACATATCGTAACCACTGCTGCCTGCAGCTGCTTAATATTCGCCGTTATCTTTTGCCAGCTGGATTCTTCTGTCCAGCTCGGTCTGCATTTCACTTAAGAAATCTTCCGGCTTGCAGTCTGAATAAACTTTCATGTATTCTTCCCAAGCGCTTTCAAAATCAGAAGCCATAACAACCTTGGGCAGATATTCATGCTTGATTTCTCCCATTTTTGTCCAGGCGGTTCCGCCGGGGGTGGAGGTGGTCATAGTGTTACTGTAGGAATACATAGGATACCAGGGGCCGGGAGGTGTATTGGTTCCAATCATTTCCACATAGGTGGAACAGCCGTAGGCTTCCAGACATTCCTGTACGTCCGCCTGTAAACCGTCCAGGAATTCCTGAGGCTGTTCGGCAGGGGTGGCGGCGTTGATTCCATCCTTGCTCATGCCGCTGTAGTTCGGGAAATAGGAATAGGTGCAAAGGTGGGATGCCTTGTAAGCGGGATCAGAAGCATTGGTACGCATTTCATCGGTACGGGAGAAGACACCGTTCTCGTCTTTATTGTAGTCTACGCCTTCGATTCCCCAGTTGCGCAGGGTGAGTACTTCAGGGCTGAGAAGATCATTGATGAACTGGAGAGCGCCGTCAATGTCTTTGCAGCTGGTGGTGATGCCGAGGCCGTTTGATACGTTCAGGGCGCCGTCGGAGGTATGCCACATATTTTTGATATCTTCCGAGATGGTGATAGGCAGAGGAACATAATCGCAGCCCTGCTTATCCAGTCCCTGCTGTTTTAAGGAATCATTTACGGAATAAGCGAAGTTCCACCACTGGTCAATCATTCCGAGCACACGGCCCGTGGAAAGCTTGGCGATATATTCATCATAGGTCTGGGTGAAGGATTCCGGATCCACAATTCCCTTCTGGAATTCTTCGTTCAGCTTCTGGAAATATCTTTTTGCTGTGGGCGTTGTGTTATAGTCCACAATCTTCAGGGTATCCGTGTCTACAATAACGGAGCCGTCGTTGGGATGCCCATCCAGGAACTGGGGAGCGTTTTCCAGACAGAAGTATCTCCAGTCATCGCAGAGGATGGTATAAGGGATGTTTGCCGTTCCGTCTTCCATGGAAGGATTTGCTTCGTTATAGCTTTCAATGAGGTCAAAATACTGATCCATTGTTTTTACTTCCGGATAACCGGCCCATTTTAACACGCGGGTCTGGATCCAGAAGGCCTCGTCGCTGTGTACGGCGCTCATATCCTTTTCCCAGATATTTCCGAACTGGGGAATCCAGTAGATTTTTCCGTCTTCCTGACGTACCTTATCCCATTCCGCATCGGAATAGAACTCCTTAATATTCGGGTATTTATCCAGATAATCATCCAGGGCCACGAGAGCTCCGGCTTCATACAGCTGAATCTGTCCGTCGCTGCCGTCTATGAAATCAGGGTATTCCCCGCCGGCGATCATCGTTCCCACGGCTTCCTGGGCGGTCTGGCCTGTCAGCCAGGTTTCCTTGACTCTGGCGCCTGTGATATCCGCGATGACAGCCTGTATTTCGTTGTCGTCATTGATCTCTGTTCCGGGAACGGCAAAGAATGCGGTGTATTCCCGAGTTCCCTGGCTCTCTGTTTCGCCGGCGCTTTCCTGGGAAGCGGTGCTTCCGGAAGAGGCTGCATTGCCGCCGCAGCCGGATAAAAGGGAAAGTGCCATTGCTGCAGAGAGTAAAAGCGCTGTCAGTTGTTTCTTTTTCATTCTGAATCCTCCTGATATTTCTTAATTACCTGCTTATTAAAATGCATTGTCAAAATGTATACCCGGGTATGTCCTTGTGTATTTATTCTATACCAACTACACAAAACAACAACCTGAGAAAATACATAAAAAACCCTGACAAATTATAGTTGCACAATTGAACTGTAATTTATCAGGGCTTTTTTTGATAAGTGGACAAAGAACTGTGCTCCCGGCCGGTGCTATTCCCTGCATTTTTTCCGGAATCTGGCCGGAGTGCAGCCCTTTGCGGCGATAAATTTATTGATAAAATAGTCCAGATCATGGTAGCCGACCTTTTCCATGATTTCATAGTTCTTCATGTCCGTATGAAGGAGAAAGGAGGCGGCCATTTCGATCCTGTAATTATTCAGGTAATCTTTAAAGGAGACACCATAGGTTTTCCGGAACAGCTGTCCCAGATAAGCGCTGTTTATGTAATAGTTCTGGCCCAGCTCCTTCAGGGTCAGGTTTTCCGAATAATGTTCCCGGATGTATTGCTCCACCTCCCCGAGAACGCCGCCGCGTATCGTTTTCCCCCTGATCTGGGAAAGGTAATCCGCATATTCTTCGGCAAAACGCTTCAGATGCATCCGGCTGCCCCTCATGGTACCGGAATCAAAAGCGCTTCCGCTGATAAATTCCAGGATTTCCTCCTGGTTCACATTGGGATCCTGGGCCTGTGCCAGATGGACAAGCTGAAAGAGGAGATAGTCGATATTGAGGCTCACAAGCTTGGCATCCATGGCATTTTGATTGATTTCATCATACAGATGGTCCACAAGGCCAGGTATCCGTTCCTTGTCATTCTGTTCCACAGCTCTGGCCAGATCGTCCAGACTGGCCTTAAAAAGCAGGCTTCTGCCTTCCGTCCGTTCCTGTTCCTCATACCAGGAAATGCACTGGTTCATCCCGTCAACATGGAAATTCTGAAAAGAGCGGGCGATATTGGCGGTCCGGTAGGATTCGGACAGCCCGGATATATGCTCCACACGGTTTCCCACAAACATGACGACCGGATGCTTGATGGCTTCCTGAATGCTGCCCAGGAAGCTGTCGAGATAATCCTGCTCGTTCATTCCGGCTTCCTGCGCCATATAGTCACAGTAGATCAGGCCGATATCATAATCCCTCTCATTGCTGGATACATCGAAAATGCAGTGCCAGCCGTCTTCTCCCAGAAAATCCAGACAGGATTGGTACAGAAACCTCTGCAGCTTTCTTTTTTCTTCCTCTGTTTTAGGCGGCTCGTATTCGGAGCCTTCCTCATTACGGTCATCAATTTCAATATCGATATACCGGATGCCGCCGTCCGTACGCATCTTTGCGGTCACATATTCCAGGTTCATCTGATCGTATTTGCCGCAGATAATGGCGATGAGGTTTCGTGCAAAATATGCCTTTTCCTGAAGGGCTTCCTCTTCCTTTTTCCGGAGGGTCAGACTGCTTTCTGCCTTCACCTTGTCGAGAGCGGCTATGAGCTCCGTCTTTCGTACCGGCTTTAAAATATAATCCATACAGCCATATTGGAGAGCTTTTCTTGCATATTCAAAGTCACTGTATCCGCTTAAAATGATAAAATAGGCATTGGAAATGCCTTCTGTCCTCAGCTTTTCCAGAAGCTCCAGGCCGGACATGGCGGGCATCCGGATATCGGCCAGTATCAGATCCACTTCATTGTTTTTCAGAAAACGGATGGCTTCCAGGCCGTTTGCCGCCGTCCCCGCAATTTCAAATCCTTCCTTTTCCCAGTCGATCAGGACGGAAAGCCCCTGCAGGATAAAGGGCTCGTCATCAACAAATAATATGCGAAGCATCAGGTACCTCCTTCTGTATCATTTATATATTTTCATTCTGTTTCCATGCTTTTTTATGGAGTGCATCCACGGGAATTTTGATTGTGATGATAGTGCCGGAGCCTTTTTCGCTTTCCAGCTCAAAACAGGCCTGATTGCCTGTGGCCATACGCAGCCGCAGACAGGCGTTCATAATTCCCACCCGGCGGTTTTCCTTGAGCAGCTGCATGCTGGCATTATTCATGTTTTCCTGCATGTCACGGACCAAATCCGGGCTCATTCCGTGGCCGGTATCCTCCACCTCCATACAGAGTACGCCTTCGTCGCAGTAGCAGCGGACGAAAATCCAGCCTGCCGCGGTTTTGTTTTCCAGCCCGTGGACACAGGCATTTTCGGCAAAGGTGACCAGGGTAAGCTTGGGGACACAGTATCCCTGGCAGGAGTCCTCCACATCTATCTGGTAGGAAAGGCGATTGCCGAACCGGTATTTCTGAAGCTCCAGGTAAGCTTCCACAAACTGTATTTCTTCATGGATGCTGATGGAATCCGTTCCCCAGTCAACATACTGACGTTCCATCAGAGCCAGCCTTTCCACCATGCCGGCGGTTTCCAGCTCCTTTTTCAGCAGGCTGTGCATGCGGATGCTTTCCAGGGCGTTGAAGAGAAAATGGGGATTGATCTGGCTGTGGAGGGCCAGAAGCTCCGCTTTCTGTCTGGCGATATCCATTTCCTGTTCCTTGAGCCTGTCCTTGTAAACGGTCTGTATCAGGTCGTTGATACGGCCGGCCATCAGGTTATAGCTTTCCATCAGGATTCCGATTTCATCCTTTCCCCGCACCGCGGGCAGGGCTTTCAGTTCATCGATGCCGCCTTTTTCAAAAGCTGCGCCAAGCTCCATGAGCCGTGAGGTGAAGGAATGATTCAGGCCGGTCATCAGCAGGGCCGGCAGAAGCAGGTTCAGACACAGAAGGAAAATCAGAAGGTGGAAATTGTTTTTTATGAGAGCAAGGGCGCTTAATTCCCTGTTCAGGACATAAATATTCCATACCCGTCCGTATACATTCATACTCTTTGAAATCCCTGTTTTCTTCAGCAGGTCGGAGGTGAAGGTCTCATAGGGCTTTCCCATGCCGCCGTGCCCGTCGTTGGAAAAGAGGATAGTATCCCCGTCGCAGATATAAACGAGAAAGCTGTATTTGGCGTTTACGATACTCTGGGACATACTGCTGTAGTCCAGATCCATTTTCACCAGGTTGGGGCCGGAGCCTTTATGATAGTAGTCCATTCTGCGGATGATGGATATTTTCCGCTGTGAAGAGGTGACGGAGGATTCATAGTAGGGATAGGCGAGAATTTCCTGACCGGAATCTATAAAATCCCGGTACCACTGTTCTCCTTTTATGGTATCCAGGTTCCAGAAGCTGCCGCCGTTAACGATACCGGGATTATCCGTATACATCACAATCTGATAATTGCTTGTCACAACGCTGGCTTCATAAAGGGAATCCTTCAGAAAATCCTGATAGCGTTCAAAGTAGTCCAGGGGGGATTGGTAGTCGGCTTCCAGAAAGGCATTGATATATTTATTGCTGTAAATATTCAGAGAAAGATTGGCGGCATTATCCATACGGTTGCTCAGGCTGTATTTGATAGCGTCCGCGATATTTTCCATTTCATGCCGGCTGGTATTGTGCTCGGCGCGTACCGTCATGTAAATGATTACGCTGTCAGTCAGGATCAAAGGGAGCAGGACACAGCATAAATAGAGCAGCATAAGTTTTCTGGCGAGGGGAAGGTTATCCAGAAACTTTCCCGGCCCTGCCAGCAGACGCTGCTTTACATTTGCAAAAAGGTTTGTTGTCCTCTTATCCATATGTGTCCCCCTCCACGCCAAACGGCGGCAAAAAAACGGGAACCATGGGGCCCCGATCTTAGTCAGGTTATACTAATACCGCTTTCGTGTGAAAGAATTGTAACATATTAGCCAAGGGGAAACAAGCTTCAGTTGGTTTACGGCGGATGTATACAGGTTTTTCTGTAAACCTGCCGAAAAAATGAATGCTCCTTGCGTGATGGGGCCAATAATGCTATAATTCCTTATTGAATTCAGAAAAAAGGGGAATGCCTGAAAAAGAAAATAAGGGCATTATTTTGTTTAACGTAAAACTTGTAATAGGAAAAGAGAGGGTGCTATTATAATTATGGTTACATTAAAGGAAATTGCGAGAGAGTGTAATGTCTCTGCCACCACAGTCTCCAATATACTGAACGGGAAGCCGAAGGTCAGCGAAGAAACCAGGCTCAGAGTCCTGGATGTGGTGAAGAAAAGAGGGTATCAGCCTAATTATATCGCTCAGGGGCTGAGAAACCAGAAGACAAAAACGATAGGAATCATTGCAGAAGATATTTCCCAGTTCAGTACGCCCGGAATGATAGAAAGCATTATGGCCTGCTGTGAAGAAAAGGGATATCGGACAATCGTGCAGAACCTTCGTCTGTATGCGAGGTGGAAGGAATCCTGGTACAATAACGAGGAAGCCTACCGTTCCGTGCTGGAGCCTGCGCTGCAGGAGCTGCGTTCCATTAAAGTGGACGGGGTGATTTATGTGGCGGGGCATGCGAGGATCATTCATTTTTTCCCGGAGGATTTTTCCATGCCGGTGGTGCTGGCATATGCCTATACGAATGCCGAATGGATTCCGTCTGTGGTGATTGAAGAGGAAAAGGGCGGCTATGATATGATGAAGTATCTGCTTTCCATGGGACACCGGGAAATAGGCATCATCGGCGGACGGGCGGATAATATTCATACCCAGAAAAGACTTCTGGGGATCCAGAAAGCGATGTTTGAAGAGCAGGTACCCTATAATCCGGGCTGGGTCCGTTATGGAGCCTGGGATCGGGAATCAGGATATGAGCAGGCAGGGCCGCTTGTGGATGCGGGCGTGTCGGCGATCTTCTGTATGGCGGACCGCATGGCGGGCGGTGTTTATGATTACCTGGAGGAGCATGGGCTGAGGGCCGGAGAGGATATTTCAGTTACCGGTTTCGATAATCAGGATCTGTCGGAATATATCCGTCCGGCGCTGACGACGATGAGCCTGCCTCTTTCCGAGATCGGGCATAAGGCGGCAGAGATGCTGCTGGAGAGGATCGGCGGTGAGGAGAAGGAGGCGGAGGCTGCGGATGAAAAGGCGGCTGAAATCAAGATTCCCTGTTCTATCGTGCTGCGGAATTCGGTGAAAAGGAAGCAGTCATAAGGAACATTCAGAGGGATGTATGCCTGCAGGAAGGATCCGTTTTGATTGGGTTTTACCGGCTGCTGCCTGCAAGTCCTATTCCTGGCTTCCTATAGCTTGTGAATAGGTGTGTGTTCATTTTATTTATGAAAGCAATCATATAAACTTCAAAAAATATATTGCAAAAAGAGGGTTTAGCGAATACAATATAATTAGAATATAGTATTTTTTTAAAAGCAAGCCATACTAAAAAAGGAGGTGTTTTTATGGCAACTTCAAGTATCACCAAGAATTTTATTATATCCGGCCAGGAACAGGTGGAGATGTTTGCCGATGCGGTAGAAGCATCTGCCAATGACAGAACACCTCGTGTTCCGATCAATGTAACCTACTTGCAGGGTGCAGATGAGATATTAAAATTCATGGAAAAAAGGAAGAAAGCGAATGTCGCCAGCGAATAATTTTATCGTGTTAAACATTCGTGAGTATTTGGAAAATGAAGAACTCGGAGAGGGTAAGTTAGCACAACTCCTTTCCGAGTTTTCCTGTCCATTAAACCCGGATGTTGAGCTTTTTTTGAAACAACAGTCAATAGAATTTGTAAAGAAGCATCAGGCGGTTACCTATTTGGTATTGTCATCAGAAGACGCAGTGTTGCTTGGATATTTTTCAATTACAATAAAACCTCTTGTTGTTAATGCAGAGCCATTTAGCAATACGGTAAAGAGGAAACTTGCCAGATTCAGTGAAATTAATAAAAGTGAGCAGACATATAATTTAGCAGCTTATTTGATAGCACAGTTTGGCAAGAATTTCAACGATAATGCAATAGGAAGAATAACCGGAGAAGAATTGTTGGAAGCTGCAATCAAGCAGACACAAAAGCTGCAGTATCAGATAGGCGGTATGGTAGCTTTTGTAGAAGCAGAGGATAAGGAAAAGCTGCTTTCATTTTACAGCAGGTATGGCTTTAAACGATTTGCAGCCAGAGAAGCCGCACCAGATACAGATAAATCGCATGGGCTGATACAGCTTTTGAAGATGATTTAGAATAAAATTACATAGTAACAGTAAGGTGTATGGAAATTATAATAATGGCCATGCACCTTTTTTTTGATGGATACCGTTTGGAAGAGATACGGATGACATCTTGATGTGACAGAAGTCTTTATGGCAGATGAAAATAGAAATGCATTTTCCATTATTGTAAATATAGAATATAAAAACTGGTAAAACGATACATATGTAGATTTTAGTGCAAATAACATAAAAATAACACAAATAGAAAATTCCTAAATCGTTTAAGTGAATAAAAATATGTGTAAATTGTATAAAAATCATAATATATTAAAACATATATTGACATTCATGGTGGAAGAGTTATATAATCCTTTTAAACAAAGGTTTAACGATAAACAAAATGTAAACTCTTTGGGAGAAGGGAGAGAAGTATGAGTCTTTTTCAAAACAAGAAAAAATGGAATTCTTTCAAAATGTTCCTTTATGTACTGCCCTTTATTGTGCTGGTTTTAATTTTTGCCTATTATCCGCTGTACGGCTGGGTATACGCATTTTTTGATTACAAACCGCCGAAACCATTTTCCATCCATGACTTTGTGGGGCTGAAATGGTTCAAGTCTCTGGTGGAGAATCCTATTAAAATCAATCAGCTTCTGCAGGTGCTTAAAAATACCTTTGCCATGAGCGGCATTACGCTGGCAACCTCCTGGCTGCCCATGATATTTGCCGTATTTATGAATGAACTGCGGTGTGTGCCCTTCCGGAAATTCGTGCAGACAGTGACCACGCTTCCCAACTTCATCAGCTGGGTGCTTGTATATTCCGTGGCATACAGCCTTTTCAACAGCACAGGTATGGCGAACACTCTGCTTCAGACGCTGGGGATTACTACGGAGCCGATTCTTTTCCTCCAGTCCTCCGAACATGTATGGCTGACGATGTGGCTGTGGCTTACATGGAAGAATCTGGGCTGGTCGGCCATCATGTACATAGCGGCGATTTCCGGGATTGATGATGAAATGTATCAGGCGGCAAAGGTGGACGGTGCGTCAAGGCTGCAGATGATTTGGTATATCACGATTCCGAGCCTCCTTCCCACATACTTTGTATTGCTGATGCTCAATATCGCGAACTTCCTTTCCAACGGTATGGAACAGTACTATGTATTCCAGAATGCTTTTAACAAAGAGACGATCCAGGTGCTCGACCTTTACGTATACAACACCGCGATGGGAAGCGGAAGCTATTCTGTATCCGTTGCAATCAGTATGCTTAAGAGTGTTGTCAGTCTCATTCTTTTGTTCTTTGCCAATACCATGTCCAAGCTGATACGCGGCGAAAGCTTTTTGTAGGGAAGAGGAGGAAAAAATGAGCAGGGAAAAAGTTCTTAAAACAAAGATGCACCACAGCTTCGGCGATAATATGCTGGCTGTTGTCTGCTATATCATATTTGCCCTTTGTGCCTTAATTTGTATTTATCCTTTTTACTATATTTTCATAAATACCATAAGTGCCAATGATTTGAGCGCACGCGGTGTGATTCTGTTCTGGCCGAAGGGGCTTCATTTTAAAAACTATCTCAGTGCGCTGCGCATTGACGGCCTTTTCCAGGCGGCCAAAATATCCGTGCTGAGGACCATTATCGGTACGGTGGGTACGGTAGGGGCCTCCGCCTTCCTGGGCTTTATGTTTACTCAGGATAATATGTGGCACAGGAAGCTTTGGTACCGGCTGGTGGTGGCGACCATGTATTTCAATGCGGGTATTATCCCCTGGTACCTCACCATGAGGAACCTGCATCTGACGAATAATTTCTGGGGCTATATTTTTCCGGCAGTGGTGTCCCCGTTCTATATTATACTGACCAAAACATTTGTGGAGTCGGTGCCCAAGGAGCTGCAGGAAGCCGCGCAGATTGACGGTGCGGGAATCATGAAGATTTTCTTCAAGGTTATGCTTCCGGTTATCAAGCCTATCATGGCAACTGTTGCGATTTTCTCCGCGGTAAACCAGTGGAACTCTTTCCAGGATACACTGCTTCTGGTAACGGATACCAAGCTTTATCCGCTGCAGTTCATTCTGTATCAATATCTGAATCAGGCGAGTTCGCTGGCCGGCCTTGCCAATACCAATAACAGCGCTTCCATGGCGGCGGCAGTAGCCACAAGCCAGACGCCTACCAGCGTCCGGATGACGGTAACAATAATCGTAGTCATACCGATCATTCTGGTATACCCCATATTCCAGAGATATTTTGTTAAGGGTATCATGATCGGTGCCGTAAAAGGCTGAGAAAATAGCAGAAGACCGACTTCTGTTATAGATAGACTCAATAAAGAGCAGGAGGAAAATACTCTGTTCGCAGAGGCTCATATTTTTCTTCGGAAAACAAGGAGGATTCAAGATGAAAAGGAAACGTTTAGCATCCCTGGCACTGGCAGCAATCATGACAGCTTCAACTGTTCTGGCAGGCTGCGGACAGGGCAAAGACACAACAGCGCCGGCAGGCGGAAGTTCAGAACCGGCAGCGGAAAGCGGGGCAGAAAGCAGTGCGGGTACGGAGGCTGCACAGGGAACAGCCCCTGAGGTATCCCATGATACGGAGATGACCATCGAAATCTATGATAAAGCCGCCAATTACCAGGGAATACAGGCAGGCTGGTATGGAAAAGTGCTCAAGGACAAATTCAATATCCAGCTTAATATTATCGCACCGCAGGTGTCCGGAGATGCCAATTCTCTTTATCAGACACGAAGCGCATCGGGGAATCTGGGAGATATCGTAATCATTGACAATTCCGAAATGCAGGACTGTGTGGAAGCCGGCCTGATTATGGATATCGGCGATATTATCGGAAACTACGAAAACCTGACCAAGTACAAAGAGCAGATAGATCTGTTTAACGGAACCATGAGCGGTGTGGAAGTAGGAAGTGTTTTTGCGATTCCCTGTAATATGAACAGCAACGGCCCTACGGCATTTGTGGGAACAGAAGTGGCAAGCGCGCCAAGGGTGCCATGGGATCTGTATGAAGGGCTGGGATGCCCGGAACTGAAAACCACAGATGATCTTCTGAACATGCTGGCGGATATGCAGGAAAAATATCCTACAAATGCGGCAGGCGACAAGGCATTTGCGATTACCATGTGGAAGGACTGGGATGGCGGCAGTATTGAAAATGCCAATCTGCTGACAAACTGGTTCGGACAGCAGGTAAAGGAATCCGTTCTTCTTGGCAATGACAATACCATCATGCCTTTGACGGATAAAAACGGAGGTTACTACAAAGCTCTTCAGTTTTTCTATAAGGCCAATCGGATGGGACTGGTTGATCCGGACTCCGCTACTCAGGACTGGACAACAGCCTGCGACAGCAAGATGAAACAGAAGAGAGTATACCTGTTCTGGTATAACTGGCAGAACGGCTTCTGGAATACACCGGAGCATGGAGCAAGCCGTGAAAATTATATGTACACTCCTGTAGAAGAATTGAACTTCTTCCAGACAGCGGATTCCTATTATGGTGACGGTCGTGTCTGGGGTGTTGGTTCCCAGGTGGATGAAGAAAAGAAATTACGGATTATGGAACTGCTCGACTGGCTTGCATCTCCTGAAGGGCTTACTTATCAGCATAACAGCCTGGAAGGCCTGATTTATACCGTGAATGATGATGGAACTTATACACTGACTCAGGACGGCCAGAATCGTTTTACCGCGGATGTACAGATTCCGGAAGAATTGGGAGGCGGCCTCTGGAGTGATGGAAACAATCAGGTTAATCAGTGGATTGTAGGAAGCGCTGAAATGAATCCTGTAACAGGAGAGTATTTCGAGCCTGGTTTATGGGCATCTATGATTAAGCTGAATCAGACAGCCACGACAGAGGAATGGACTGAAAAATTCGGCGCTGTAAATGAAGTGGAATACATGAGAGATAAAAACCAGCTCGGCATGGTTGCCAATGTAAATATTCCTCTTGCAAGTGACGATACGGATACCGCACTGATCAGAAGCCAGTGCAAGAGCGTTGTATGTGATGCTTCCTGGCGTATGGTATTCGCAGCAAGCGATGAAGAATTTGAAAAGATGTGGGACGATATGTGCGTACAGCTGGAAGGCTTCGGCTGGAATGACCTGGTTGCCTTTGATACCGATAAATATCAGGCAGTCATTGACGCAAGAAAAGCAGCAGAATAAGAGCAGAATAGGAATGACAGAAAAGTGGGGGCTGGCGGTTGCCGGCCCCTTTTTCTCTTTTTTACGGACACAGTAACGGTTCGGGCTTGTCTGAACGGTTACGGTAAATTTGTGATTTTCCGCAGAAGCGGAGGGAGGGGAATGACATGAGTCTGAAAACAGTATATCAGCCATATTTCAAGATGGGGGCCGCCGTTCCGGCGCAGGTATTTGAGAGCACAACAGCTTTGGGGGAGCTGTGCGTGCAGTATGATTCCATGACCTGTGAGAATGAGATGAAACCGCAGTTCCTTCTGGATGAGGAGGAAAACAGGAGGAATGCGGCGCAGTATGACCGTTGTCCCGCCGTATGTTTTGAAGGCGTACGGAAATATTTGGATTTTGCACGGGAGCATGGCATGAAAATGAGGGGGCATACCCTTGTATGGCATAACCAGACGCCCAGATGGTTTTTTGCAGAAGGGTACCGCGGGGAAGAGGATGCTCCCCTTGCGGACAGGGAGACTATGCTTGCTAGGCTGGAGGGGTATATACGACAGGTACTGGAATTTACCCAAACGGAATATCCGGGAATTATCTATGCATGGGATGTGGTAAATGAGGCCGTGGAGGACGGGACGCTGCGCCGTTCCCTGTGGACGGAAACCGTGGGTGAGGATTTTATCCTGCAGGCGTTCCGGTTTGCGAGAAAGTATGCAAAGCAGGATGTCAGCCTGTTTTATAATGATTATGATACCTTTATTCCCTGGAAACGGGATGTGATCTGCGAACAGGTCTTAAAGCCGCTGCTTTCGGAACAGCTGGTGGATGGCATGGGAATGCAGTCCCATATGACCATGAACACGCCTGACCTGGAGGAATATGAAAAATCACTCCGCGTTTACGGCTCCCTTGGAATCCAGATTCAGGTGACGGAGCTGGATATTCATAATGCAGATCCGTCGGCGTCGTCCATGGAAGCCCTTGCGGCCCGCTACAGGGAGGTTTTCACCATCCTGATAAGAAACAAAAAGGAAGGGGCGGCCGATGTGACCGGCGTGACCTTCTGGGGGATGCAGGACGATGACAGCTGGCTCACCGGTTTTCGGGGAGAACGAAGCTTTCCCCTGCTTTTCCAGGATGGTTTCCGGCCGAAAACGGCTTATCAGGCGGTACTGAGCGTACCCGGACGAGTGGAAGGTGATACGCAGGACCGCCTCCCGGGAGGGGAACGCTTTGCCTTCTGGGAAAAGACACCGGTATTCACCAGAGAATATCATGTGAATGCCGCCCATCCGGAAGCCTGCGATGAAAATGACGGAAGCATGGAACATCCCTTTGCGACCATTCAGGCAGCAGCCAATCTGGCGGGGCCGGGAACCAGGGTATGGATTCACGGCGGTGTTTACCGGGAATGCGTCCATCCGGTATGCGGAGGAAACGGCCCGGAGGAGATGGTGAGCTTCGAAGCCTTTGGGGATGGGGAGGCAGTTATCAAGGCATCGGTGGAGACCCATGATTTCCGCCGCAGCGAAGGCTGGAATCTGATACCTCCCGGAGTACAGGTAAGCCTGCCGGAAGGGCTGCAGATATGGGAGACAAGGCTCAACCCCGATGAATTCAGGGGCTACAATCCCTTCTGCGCCGTAAATATCCTCCATGACCGCCTTTTTATCGAATATGAAAAGACGGATATGACGACCTATTTAAACCGGAGAGGCATGGTATTCTGTGACGGGAAGCCGCTGAAGCAGGTTTCTTTGTACAATCAGCTCGGCAGCACGCCCGGATCTTACTGGGTGGAGGCCAACGGACAGACCGTACACTTCCGGCTGGAGGATGACTCCGATCCGGCACAGCACCAGATAGAACTGACGTGCAGGGAACAGTGCTTTGCGCCTGAGATTCCTTTCCTTTCTTATATCAGGGTAAAGGGCCTGACCTGTGCCCATGCGGCGACGGGAGCGCCCGTACCCCAGCGCGGAGCCATTTCATGCTACAGAGGACACCACTGGATCATTGAGGATTGTAAAATTGACTGGTCTAACGGCGTGGGGATTGATATCGGCAACGAGTGCTGGCACCATACCTTCCGGGAGAATCAGATCATCGGGCATACGGTGGTGAGAGGCTGTGAAATTCGCGATGCCGGAGTGTGCGGCATTGCAGGCATGTTTGCCACCGACCTGCTGATAGAAGACAACCGGATCGAAGGAACCGGCTGGCAGAAGATGGAGCTTTCCTGGGAAGCGGGAGGAATTAAGGTACATAACAGTGTGAACAGCCTGATACGGCGGAATATTTTTACTAAGACCTTCCGTGCGGATCATCTGTGGATGGATGTGGGAAATGAAAATAACCGGATCACCCGCAATCTGTTCCTGGATGGAATCGAGCAGAGAGAGGCCATTTTCATCGAATGCTCCAGAGACGGAATCAACCTGATAGACAATAATATTTTCTGGAATGTGGAAGGACGGTTCCGGCCGGAGGATATCCCTTCGGAGCCGGGCTCCACGGGCTGGTACAAGATGGAGGAGACCGGAGAAATCAACGGCTATGCGGTGTACGGCGAAGGTACGGACCGCCTGCACGTGGTGAACAATTTTATCGGAAGATGCCGCAGCGCCGGATATTTTGTCAAACCTGTCGCCTTCCGTATCTCCGGAAACGGAAGAGGAGGCACCTCCAGGGAAGCCAGGATCGTGAACAACATGTTCTATGATTGCGGGGAAGCCGCCATTAAATTCCCCACCAAAGATAACGATTCCCAGGGCAATCTGTATGTGAAAATGCCGGGAGGCTACCTCCGCATTCTGTATCCCGCTCCGGAGAACTGCCTGGATCTGCAGGCATGGCAGGAGTTCTATGGTTTTGACAAAGAGGGGCAGGAAGGCTTCTTTACAGTTGAGGTGGATACGGAAAAACTCACCCTGGAATTGAAAAAGGCGGACGGACTGCCTGAAATGAGGCATCATGGCACGGGAAGGCAGAACTATATCACAGAACCGGAGAAGGTGCTACCGGTTAAGGCTTCCATGGAAACAGCGGATGCTTTTGACGGAGACGCATGCGGGGAACGCCGGGTGCCCGGACCCTTTGCCGTGCTGGAAACAGGCAGGATATATGAACTGGATCCCAGAAAAAGAAAATAAAGAGAGAGCAGGAGAAAAGCGTGATCACATTATACATCAATGAAAATAAAAAAATGGGCCATATCAATCCGGAAATCTATGGACATTTCAGCGAACATCTGGGAAGATGTATTTATGAAGGCCTTTATGTGGGAGAAAATTCCGAAATACCCAATGTCAACGGCATGCGCACCGATGTAGTGGAGGCTCTGAAGGAATTAAAGGTTCCGGTCCTGCGCTGGCCGGGAGGCTGTTTTGCGGATGAATACCATTGGAAGGATGGCGTGGGGCCTAAAGATAAGAGAAAGAAAATGGTCAACACCAACTGGGGAGGGGTGACGGAGGATAACAGCTTCGGTACACATGAGTTTTTCGAGCTGTGCGAGCAGCTGGGCTGCAAGACCTATGTGAATGGAAATGTGGGAAGCGGCACGGTGCAGGAAATGAGCGAATGGGTGGAATACATGACCCTGGACGGCGTTTCCCCCATGGCGGACTGGCGCCGTGAAAACGGCAGGGAAAAGCCCTGGAAGGTGGATTATTTCGGCGTGGGCAACGAAAACTGGGGCTGCGGCGGCAATATGACCCCGGATTATTACGCCCACCTTTACCGCAGATACCAGACCTATATCCGCTGCTATGACAAGAATGCCCCCATATTCAAAATCTGCGGCGGAGCCAATGCGGATGACTATGAATGGACGGATGTGGTACTGAGGGAATGCTTCAGAAATCCCGCTCCCCCGGAAGCACACGGCTTTATGGATGGCTTGTCCGTCCACTATTACGCCGGGGTGGAAAAAGGAATCCATAAGGGAAGCGCCACAGACTTCGACGAGGCAGTCTGGTTTAATACTCTTGCAAGGGCTCTTTATATAGAAGAAGTCCTTACACGCCACAGCACCATTATGGATACATATGACCCGGAAAAGAAAATCGGGATGATGGTGGATGAATGGGGCTGCTGGCATGATGTGGAGCCGGGCACGAATCCGGGCTTCCTGTACCAGCAGAATACCATGAGGGATGCCCTGACGGCAGGAGTTTCCCTGAATATTTTCAACAAGCACTGCGACCGGATCAAGATGGCCTGTATTGCACAGATCGTAAATGTGCTCCAGTCCGTGATCCTGACGGAGGGAAAGAAAATGCTCCTGACGCCGACCTACCATGTATTCCATATGTATAAGCATCATCAGGATGCGGAGCTTGTGGAAAGCTGGCTGGAAGGGGCGGGAAAAATCGGCCTGAAGGAACAGGAGATGGTGCCCGATGTGCAGGAATCCGTTTCGGTGGATAAGGACGGTGTTCTGACAATTACCCTGAATAACCTGTCTCCGGAGGAAGACAGACAGATGGAAGTGGTTCTGACAAAGAAAGAGCCCTCCCGGATAGAAGCGAAAATCGTGCGCGGAAGGATGCAGTCCTATAATACCTTTGAAGAGCCGGAACAGGTAAAGGAAGAAGCGTTTACGCAGATACAGGTGACGGACAGAGGACTTTCGTTCATGATGCCTGCATGCAGCGTAATGATGATAAGAGTGAAGTGAGAAAGGAGACAATATGCTGAAAGTAGTAAAAACGGAAAACGGTCTGGTCAGGGGTATCCCGGCGGCGGATCCCCGGGTGATATCCTTCAAGGGAATTCCTTTTGCCGCACCTCCGACGGGTGATTTGCGCTGGAGAGCGCCCCAGCCCGCAGTGGACTGGGACGGCGTCAGGGACTGCCTGGAGTTTGCGCCCATTTCCATGCAGAGCATACCGGGACTGGATGAAACGAACATCTATACAAGAGAATGGAATGTGGATCCCTCCATCCCCATGAACGAGGACTGCCTGTACCTGAATGTATGGACGCCTGCAGTGAGCACAGAGGATAAGCTTCCCGTTTATGTATGGTATTTCGGCGGCGGCCTCCAGTGGGGCAATCCTGCGGAAATGGAATTTGACGGGGAACGGCTGGCACGCAGGGGAATCGTGGTGGTGACGGTAAATTACCGGCTGAACGTATTCGGCTTCCTCACCCACCCTCAGCTGTGGGAGGAAAACCCGGAAGCTCCGGCGAACTTCGGCAACCTGGATCAGCAGTACGGCCTTTTCTGGACAAAACGCAATATCGCAGCTTTCGGAGGCGATCCGGACAATATCACCATAGGAGGACAGTCGGCAGGGGGCGGCAGCGTGCTGGCCCAGCTGAACTGTCAGGGAAATCAGGGCTATATTCAGAAGGCTATTGTTGAGAGCGGGATTTTCTTTGATCCCTTCCAGGACCGTATGCGGTTCACGAAAGAAGAATTACTGGAGCAGGGAAAACGCTTTTTTGCTTTCCTCGGCGTGGAAACACTGGAAGAAGCCAGGGCGCTTCCCGCAGAATTCATCCGTGATAAAAACAATGCCTTCGGCGCGTTCTGGGGAACCATCCCGGACGGCGTATACCAGACCGATACCTACTGGAACAATATGAAAGCGGGAAAATTGCTGGATGTGCCGATCATGACTGGCTTCACCAACAACGAATTTTTCACGGCGCCCCAGGCGGAGGATCCGGATGCCCTGAAAAAGGAAGCGGAAGAAAAATTCGGAGACCGTGCCCAGGAATATCTGGATTTGATCCATGCAGAGAACGGACTGGAAGCAGCCAAAGAAAACGGCCTTGTCAGCTCCGTGGAGCTGGGGATCCGCAGGATGTGCAGCCTGCTGGAAAAGGCAGGGGCCAAGCAGCCCTGTTATGTATACGAATTCGGCCCTGAGATACCGGGGGAAGACAATCCGGGAGCCTTCCATTCTTCGGATTTATGGTTCTTCTTTGAAACCCTGGCGAAATGCTGGAGGCCTTTTACCGGAAAGCATTATGACCTCGCCCGGCAGATGTGCAATTACTGGGCGGAGTTTATAAAAAAGGGAGATCCTAACGGCGCGGACGCGGACGGGACTCCTATGGAAAAATGGGATGCTTTTCTGGAAGAGAAGCCTGCTGTGATGACCTTTTTTGACAGCCCCAGGGCACAGGTGAAGCCGGAAGACGAAGTGACGGCGTTTTTGATGGATGTTACAGCACGAGACTGAGAGGAAAGAGGACGGAAAGGAAAGAATCGGCATGGGAGTAGATTTTGCGGAGAAAAGCGCCAGGATTATGGTATACACAAGAAAAACGGATGAGAGGTTATATCCGGACGGGCTGGCGCGCAGCATTCACCTGGCATACAGCAGGGATGGAGAGAATTATGAGGCCATGAATGGAAACTACGGTATTCTGTTTGTGGAGGGGACATTGGATAAAAAGGATACCATATGCCCTAAAGGGGTGAAGGAACCCAGGGTTTTCCCCATGCCTGGGGGAGGTTTTGGAATTACGGCTTCCCGTGTGAATGAAAACGGAAGTGCGGATGAAGAGTGTGAAGGAAGGCTTCTGCTGTGGACCACGGATGATTTCATTGCGTTCAGGGAAATGGGGTTTGCAGATCCCGGACAGCTGCCGGAAGGCGCCCGGGCGGGAAATACGGTGGAGGTAAGCCGCAGCCTGTGTGACAGGGCGGCCCTTCACTGGAGCAGGCTTTCTTCCGTTGCCGTACATGTGCCGGATAAGATACCGGCACATGATGCGGAAGCTGTGGAAAAGATAAAGGCGACCGTTGTGTATTCGGATGGTTCTACCGCACAGAAACGTGTCCGCTGGGATGTGAGGAAAATTGATTTCGGCAGGAAGGGAACCTGCCGGATTGCCGGAACTGTAATAAATGAGCAGTATGCCTTTCCCCTTGCCTGCGGATTCGGGGATCCGGTGGTTTTCCCGTGGGAAGGCCGGTACTATTATATATCAACGAATGACAACCTGAATGATGTGGGCTTCTATGTGAGGGAAGCCGGGACTGTGGCTGACCTTTTTAAAGAGGATGCTAAGCAGCACCTGATTCTCGATTTGGATGAAGAACGGGGGCTGGTACAGACCTTCTGGGCGCCGGAATTCCATGTGATTGGCGGAGAACTTTACATACTGTTTGCGGTAAGCGGCACACAATGGGGGCCGCAGTGCCACCTCATGAAGCTGAAAAAAGGCGGCAGCCTGACGGATGCGGGCAGCTGGGAGGATCCGATCCGGATCCGGAGAAAGGACGGAAGCTGGCTGGCGCAGGACGGTATCACGCTGGACATGACCTACCTGAAATCGGGAGACTGTTCCTATGTGGTCTGGTCCTACCGAAGGGGAATCGGTACCGAATATGATTCAGGCTCCATGCTGTATATTGCCCGGGTGGATGAAGCACAACCCTGGCAGCTTACCAGCGATCCCGTCCTGCTCACCCGCCCTCTTTATGGCTGGGAGAATGTGAGCCATACCATTAACAACGAAGGGCCTTATGCTTTTACGGCCAACGGCAGAATCTATCTGACCTATTCCGGAGGCGCGGCCAACGGTTACACATATGTGCTGGGACTGCTTACGGCGGAAGACGGAGCCGATCTGCTGGATAAATCGGCATGGCACAAACGTGGCACTCCGGTTTTGTCCTTTTATTCCGTAGAGGGAGAATACGGTCCCGGCCATAATTCCTTTTTTACGGACTCCGAAGGGAATCTGATGATTGCATACCATGCGGAAACATCACCGGACAGTACTCTCCGTTGTGATGGCATCAGGCGGGTGCATTTTGACATAAACGGCGAGCCGGTTTTTGATATGTCTGCAGAACGGGATCTGGATCCCGGCCTTGCGCATGTGGAAATGGATGTGGAGGTGTGCTGAAGCACAAATGGAACAGACAGTAAGAAGGGGGGATAAGCTTGCATATCACAGAAGGGAAAACAGAATGTCTGCCGGAAGAAGCCGGTTATCATTCCGGACGTATCCTTGCTTTAGATGAGCATTTTGGCCGGATGATGGAAAGAAGGGAAATAGAGGGCGCTGCCTACTGTATTTCAAAAAACGGGAAAGTGATTGCAGAAAAGGGGCTGGGGCTGGCCCATTATTATGATCATGATGATTCCATGCGGCCGGATACGATACATGGAATCGCATCCATTACCAAAACCTTTACGGCAGCAGCGTTGATGAAGCTGGTGGAGGATGGTTATACCAGGCTTGATGTGAAGGTGGGGGATATTCTGCCCCAGTTTGCCAGTAAGCCGTTCGACGGGATTAATCTGTTTCATTTGCTGACCCATACTTCGGGGCTTCAGCCGGATGCGGGATGTTTTCCGAATCCCTATTTTGCCCCGGTATGGAGATATATGGAGGAAGCGGCAAAAGAATGGAAGCCGGGAGAAGAATTTGACTGGCTTACGCCTTCTATGTCCTGCGGCATGAGAAGAAAACCGGGAGAAGAATGGCAGTATTGCAGTTATGGTTTTGTTGTGCTGGGGGCAGTGATAGAAAAAATCAGCGGAGTAATGGCGGAAAAATACATTCATGATAATATCCTTTCTCCGTTGGGAATGAAGGACACTTTCTTTCTGCCGGCGGATTCGGAGAGACTGAAAAGAATCCATGTGACTGACGAAGAGGATAAAGAAGATATAAAAAGTGCGGTAAAAGGGGAAAAACAATGTTTATCGTCCTGGAGGGATTACATTCCCAATACGGGAGGCGGGCTTTTTTCCACACCGGGAGATTTGATCCGTTTCGCAAATATGATGCTCGGAATGGGACAGCTTGACGGAAAAAGGATTCTGGGAAGAAAAACGGTGGAAAAGATGACTTCTTCTGTTCTTGCCCATACTCCGGATTACTGCTGGGGTGCAGAGGAACCGGACAGGAAATATGGGATAGGTTTTGACAGAAGAGAAGGGCCAGGTTTTCTTTATTCAAAAGGCACCTATATGCATGAAGGGGCAGGCTCCTGTTCTCTGGTGATTGATCCGGCGGAGCAGCTGGCCGCGGCATGGTTTGTTCCGTTCCGTCCCGGAGAGTGGTATGCGGATGGGCTGTGGAATGTAAGCAATATTATCTGGTCGGGGCTGATATAAACAGGTTTGTTAAAGAAAAGGAGAATCGTATGATACAGGAAAAAAAGTATACTGTTAAAAAAGATGCAAAAATACCGTTCCATAATAATGTGGCCTACTGCATAGGAACAGGCCGCATGGGGCTTGCCCTGCAGAAGGAGTATCAGGAGCAGCTGGCTCTCGTACAGGAGGAGATCGGATTTTCCCACATCCGCGGCCACGGCCTGTTTTCGGATGATATGGCTATTTATCAGGAGTACACGGATGAAAACGGAATAAAGCATGCGGAATATAATTTTACCTATCTGGATCTGGTGATGGACAGCTATCTGAGCCTGAATATACGCCCTTTTCTGGAGCTGGGCTTCATGCCGGACAAGATGGCTTCCGGGAAACAGACGGTATTCTACTGGAAGGGGAATGTGACGCCTCCGGAAAACTACGATGCCTGGTGCGCGCTGGTACAGGCGACTCTGCGCCATCTGATGGAACGCTACGGGGAACAGGAAGTGGTGCAATGGCCGATAGAGGTATGGAACGAGCCTAATCTTCCCGGCTTCTGGAAGGATGCGGATATGGAGGAATACTTTAAGCTGTTTGCCCTGACCTTTGCGGCGATTAAGGAAGTGGATGGACGCTTCCGTGTGGGCGGCCCCGCCATCTGCGGCGTGGAGGATGAAAAGTGGATCCGCTGCTTCCTGGAATTCTGCCGGAAAGAAAGCATACCTGTGGATTTCGTGACCCGCCATCACTATACAACAGAGGTGCCGGAGAATGTGGGCCACTATGGTTATGTGAAGCTGCGGGAGCCGGAAGAAGGATATGCCAACCTTCAGACGACCAGGGATATTATCGACAGCTTTGAGGAATTTAAGGGGATGGAACTCCATATTACGGAATTCAATACTTCCTATATTCCCAATTGCCCGCTGCATGATACCAATCAGAACGCGGCTTATATCGCAGGGCAGCTGTCACGGCTGGGAGATATGAACGAATCCTATTCCTACTGGACCTTCGGTGATATTTTCGAGGAACAGGGCGTTCCTTTTACACCCTTCCACGGAGGCTTCGGGCTTGTGGCAAACGGCGGCATCCCCAAACCTACCTTCTGGACCTTTAAGTTTTTTGCCGATCTGCAGGGAACCTGTGTGCACCGTACGGATGAAGCGGTTATTGTGAGAAAAGAAGACGGCAGCTACAGAGGGATTGTATGGAATATGACAATGGACGGTACCGGAGAGGATATCTGCCGCAGTTTCCGTCTTCCCATGGAAGGGATTCCTTCCGGGGAAAAAGGGGAATGCTGTATTCTCACAAAGACAGTGGATGAAGTGACCTGCAACCCGCTGAAGCTCTGGCATGCCATGGGCGAGCCTTCCAGCCTTTCCGGAGAACAGAAGAAGCTGCTGAAGGAAGGGGCGAGGCCTCTTGTGGAAGCACAGAGAAAGGAACTGGAAGACGGAATGGCCGATGTCTGCATTACGGTGCGGGAAAACGGAGTGGTTTATTTTGAGGTATTCCCGGTGAAGGCCGGAGGGGATAGAGGCTATTGCTATAAGAGAGCGGTCGGAAAATAAGTGAATATTGGCAAAGGCGGATTACTATGAGCAGAATAACGATACGTACACAAAATAAAAAATTCCCTGTCGCCCCGAATCTGTATGGTATTTTCTTCGAAGATATCAACAGAGCGGGTGATGGCGGCTTATATCCTGAGATGCTCAGAAACAGATCCTTTGAAGATTCCACCTGGCCAAAGGACTGCCATACGGAGCAGGACGGCTATGCGCTGGTCACCAGGGCGGGCTGGAGAGATGAGTTTAATCACGGGGAAGGGCTTTCCCGATGGATCAGAAAGAATCAGACGCCCTATACCCCTGTCCCTGCCTGGTATACCCGGCAGGCGGTGATGCGCCTGGAACGGGAGGATACCCTGAACAAACACAGGCAGGCCGCCCTTTCCGCTGTTTTTGAAAAGGGCGGAAAACTATATAATACAGGCTTTAACGGGATTTCCCTGAAAGCCGGAGAAACCTATTCTTTTTATATGTTTGCGAAAACAGAACATCCGGTCAGCGTAAGAGTCTGCGCTGAGGATGATTCCCATGTGTTCGGCAGTATGGATTTCCTGCTGGAGGGTACAGGGTATGTGCGCTATGACGGCAGCTTTGCGGCAGACAGGGACGGCGATAATGCCAGACTCTCCATCTGCTGCCCGGAGGGCGGTGAAATAAGCCTTGGCTTCTGTTCCCTGATGCCGCAGGACACGTATATGGGGCATGGACTGAGGAAGGATCTGGCGGAAAAACTGAAGGCCCTGAACCCACGGTTCCTGCGGTTCCCGGGCGGCTGTATTGTGGAAGGCTTTTCCCCGGAAACAGCCATGCGGTTCAGAAATGTAATAGGGCCGGTATGGGAACGTCCCGGCCATCAGCTGATGTGGCATTACCGCAGCTATAACGGCCTGGGATTTCATGAATATCTGCAGCTTTGCGAGGATCTTGACATGGAACCCCTGTATGTGTGCAACTGCGGCATGACCTGCCAGGGAAGAGCGCCTGTGCTGTTTGAAGGAGAAGAACTGGAGGATATGCTGCAGGATACACTGGATGCCATAGAATATGCTGTGGGCGGCAAAGACACGGTATGGGGAAGCCTGCGGGCCCAAATGGGACATCCGGAGCCGTTCCGGATGAATTATATCGAAATCGGAAATGAAAACTTCGGACCTGATTATGAAATGCGGTATCGGAAATTCTTTGATACCATAAGAGCCAGATATCCCAACATCCGCCTGATTGCCAATACACACCTGGAGAAGCAGGGAATTCCCGCGGATATCGTGGATGAGCATTTTTACAGTACCGCCGAATTTTTTGCTGAAAACATCCATTATTACGACGGCTATGACAGAAAAGGCCCGGGTATTTTCCTGGGAGAGCTGGCAGTGGTCCGCGGATGGGTGGGACAGCTGTATGGCGCGCTGGGGGAAGCGGCTTTCCTGATAGGAATGGAACGCAACCAGGATGTGGTGGAGCTGGCTTCCTATGCCCCTCTTCTGGAAAATGTAAATTATAATGCATGGTTTCCGAACCTGATTCGTTTTAATAACAGGGAAAGCATGGCGATTCCTACCTATTATGTCTGGAAAATGTTTGGGAACAGCCGCGGTGAAAACGTGGTGGAGGCAGAGGAGGAAACCGGGATTTTGTACCGTCCGGTAAAAGGAATGGCTTCACTCATGGGGCCGTCCGGGCTTCGGTACAAAAATGCGTCATGGAATGGCCGTCCTGTTGGGATCAGCCATGAACTGATGGGGAGAATCGAGGAAAAAGACGGTGTTTTCCGTATCCTTCCGCCGGATCAGGAACAGCGTGAAGAAGCCCAAAAGCTTTACGGAGTGGATCCGGAAAGGGTATTTGCCGTATTTGGAGAAGAAGAAGTCACAAGCGGAGCTTTTGATATTGAGATCTATGCTGAGGAAGGAAAGGAAATCAGTCTTGGCATATACAGCAGCCGCATGCCGAAAGAGGTATATGTGGCGGACGAAACCCATCCTCCAAAAGAATGGAATGCGGCGAATGTGAAGCCTTTTGTATGGAGGCTGGAAAATGGTATCAGTTCCTTCCGGGAACAGGCTTATCCGGAGGAAAAATATCTGGATGAAGAACGTTTGCTGCAGCTTCAATACGGACAGTTCAACCGGTTCCGGTATGAGGCTGACGGGAAAAGCATGAAGCTTTATGTGAATGGAGAATGTATCCATGAAGCGGCGGTTCCCAGCTTCCCGGCAATGGCTTGCGCGGTCAGTGATTCTTCAACGGAGGTGATTGTAAAAATCGTGAATTTTTCACCGGAAGAGGATGAAGTGGAAATCTCTCTGGACTGTGCGGTGGAAACGGATTACAAGGCTGTGGTACTTACCGGGGAGAAGCAGGCGGAAAACAGCTTTGAGGAACCGGAGCGGGTGCATGATGAGGAACGGCTTCTTTCCGGAGCGGCGGAGCAATTTATTTACAGGGCGCCGGGATATTCGGTGAATGTGCTTTGGATTGGTAAGAAAAAATAGCCGGTATCGCCACCAGTGAATATTGGAAAATCATATTGCTGAACTGTAACTAATAAAATTCAGAATATGAGATATAATATTGACAAGAGAAAAAGAATGTAGTACGTTTGTATTACAAGGAGGCGATATTATGGCGAAAGAGGCAACTTTACAGGTTCGTATGGATGCAGAATTAAAAGACAAGGTAGAAGCATTATATCGTGATATGGGAACTTCTTTTGCAGAGGCGGTACGAATCTTTGCAAGGCAGAGTGTTCGGGAGAACGGGATGCCGTTTGTTGTTACGGCAAATAGGGACAGTACTTATGGACGCCTGTCCGAATATGCGGATGCTAAACTTGTGGCAGAGGAAGAAGGCGCATATGAAAAGGCGATGGTAGAAAAGTATGAGAAAGCTGATTGATGCGAATGTTATCTTAAGATATCTTTTGAGAGATCATCAGCAGATGTCAGAGGACGCCAGACGGATTATAGAGAATGGTGCTTTCACGCTTCCGGAGGTTATTGCAGAAGTAGTATATGTACTGAAAGGTGTATACAAAATAGAACGGCATGAGATTGCAGGTGTACTTGTAGAATTTCTGGATGATGTGATAGTGGAAAACCAGAATGTTGTTAAGGAAGCGTTATTTCTTTTTTCTGAAACATCCCTTGATTTTGTGGACTGTATCCTGATTGCCAGGCACAGAGTATTAGGTGATGAAGTTGCGAGTTTTGATAAAAAGCTGAATAAGATGCTGTAAAGGAATATCACCAATATTATTGCCCCGAATGATCCGCATAATTTCTGCGGCCTATATTCGGGGCAATTTTATATAGAAAAACAGACAGCACTTACGCTACAACTGCATTTTTAAATATAATTCTCATAAACCCGGTTCCGTTTCTCCCTTTCCTCCTTATCCATCCTCTGTGCGTCTTCGATTTCATATACGCCAAAAGTTTCATAAAGCCGTTCACAGGGCTCTGCTTCCACAAAGGTACACCAAGGCAGCCAATGATACTGGCTTCCTAATTTCTGGCTGAAGAAATTGCCGCTTTCGTGTCCGAGGCCGGGCATGACATAACCGGAGGTTCCGTCAATGTCATTGGACTGACGTGTATTCTTATGTATAAATTCTGCAAAATCCAGATAATGGCTGTCCCCTGTCAGAAGATAAAGCCTGTAATAGGTATAAGAACAGGCGGCCATATACACATCGGCTCCCCCGCCTATGGTGATGATACTCTGTCCGCTGATGGAATACTGGTTGAAAGGATGCTTCGGCCATGGCGTATAAACAGGGAAGGTCCAGGCATAAGTCCAGGTTTCCGTATAATCCGCAGCGCCCACTGCGCCTTCCAGCCAGTGTTTGTCTCCTGCGAGGTCATAGAGTGACAGAAAGCCGAACAAAGCATAGATTCCTGCTTCTTTATCCTGGATATCCGTGTTGTCACAGGTGCCTCCCCGATACTCCATATTCAGATAAGCGTTGTCAAAGGACCAGTTTCCGGCCTTTTCTGCCGCTGCTTTATATCTCTCATTACCTGTTACCAAATAAAGCTGTACCAGAAAACGGATGACGCTGGGCGTGTTGGACTTGGAATCCATACGTATGGAACCGTCGGTATAATAAGCCCGGTAAAAGCTGCCGTCCTCATTCTGGACTTTTACAAGCCAGTCCCCGGTTTTTATACAGAAAGCAAGCCAGTCTGTCTTTTCTTCCCCTGTTTTATGCAGATAAACATAAGCATCCAGTATGGCCTCCATCCCGTCCGCAAGCATACGCGTATAATGGGGATAGGGTTCAAAGCCCTTTATGTTGGGATTGTAGCACATTTGAGGAAGCCCGGACGGAGTCATGGCCGTATTTACCCAGAAGTCCAGGATCCCCATTCCCTTTTCCCTGGCCTCCGGAAGCTTTTCCTGATCGCCATACCGGAGCAGCAGATTGCCGATTCCCGGCTGCTGTCCCACAAAACCGAACTGAAAGGATACGGAAGAAATATCCATATCAGGAAGCTGGCAGGCAAAGGGCAGGCCATAGGAGTCACCATATTTTCTTGTGTACTTCATAAAGATTTCCATACAGTTGCGGTAATGCCGTTCATTATCCACACAGAAGAGCCTGTCCCGCATACGGCTGTAAGTGATCCGCCAGATATCCCTCATCATTTCCTGAAAGCTTTCATGCTGTCCGAAGTTAATGGCAACGGAATAATTCTGCTCAAAACCAGGTACAACAGGATGGTTGATGCGGCGGAAATTCATGGCCTTATTGTGGTAATCCAGCCCGCCGTAAGAATTCTTTACAGGAGTCTGGCCATCGCAGCCCGGATAGACGTAATCGATGGACAGGCCGTCAACCGGAGTGGGATTATCCTTCCTTACGGCAAATCCATAATACATATAGTTGAGAGTGCGTTTTTCCGGCCTGCTCATTCCCACAGAACCAATAGTAAACTTCGGATCCGTATTATTTTCCGACTGTTCAAGGCCAAGAGTGCGCATAGTCACATCAGAAGCCCACCTGGACAGGGAGGCCATTTCCCCGGAACCAATATGATGCATGGCAAACAGCGGAAGCGCACATCTCGTCTCCAGCATCCAGAAATACTCACAGTCCAAATCCTTCCCCATCAGCTCATCAGGCCCGAATTCATTCTGCCGGTACCACACACCCGGTGCAAAACACTGATAATCATGAGGATCCGCCGACTCCGCCATAACAAGAGAAAATTTACTGGAAAACCCAAGATCATCCCCGGCTTTCACAACCTTTACACAACGCTGAAGCCGAAACCCGGCATCCCCTGCTTCATAGGTATCAATAAAAGCAAAACCGGAACCGGAAGGCACACGCAGAGTTCCCTCCGCAACCATCCGCCCGTCCCGCATTTCCGCCTTTTCATAAGCAGCATCAAAAAACTCGCTCACGGCAAATGAAGTTTTAACAGTAACAAACATAGGACGCCTGTTAAAATAAAGCAATGTCCCGTTTTTTCTTACTTCAATCCCTCCATCTTCATAGGAAAGGATATAATTATCAAATTGCAGTTCCATAATACAGTAACCCTCCTGATATAAATATAGTATTAGTACCAACACCTCCGCCGCCCCCGGCCCCTGCGCCTGATTTGCTTCCGGCCCTTCGTGCTGCCCGTCTCCCCGCCTGCCTGCCCGGCTATACAGGGGA
>OBWV01000276.1_pt1 | contig 56453 bp, 52 predicted proteins | sample 1495351 | NCBI WGS metagenome assembly OBWV01 (sample SAMEA2580122, study PRJEB22360) | human gut metagenome | biome: human gut; feature: human-associated habitat; material: faeces | place: Denmark | collected 2008/2010 | reverse complement strand
CCAATAGCCGAGTCCGTCCGCAGCCATTCTCCTTATAGAAGTATAACCGTAAAAAAACTGCCGTCTCCAGTTGGAGAACAGCAGCTTTACAGACTTAGTCTTTTTCGATGAAGTCCAGCAGCTCCTTGGCCGCGATATTAATACCGTCACGGTTTTCTTTATCAAGTCCCAGGTGGGTGTAAATTTCTCCGACGAAGCAGTCGCTGTCGCGCAGTGCGACAAACATCTGGTCAATCAGAGGCTCACAAACCTCCTGCTGCTGCATCGGTCCAAACGGGTTCGCAAAGTAGGTTGTGGAAATACCGACCTCCTGTGTCGTTCCCTTGGCCATACGTTTTCCCTCCTTGCAGGTTGCCTTCGCATCCTCAAGAGTATCAAAACGATGCAGCCCCAGCTTATCATCATAGTTATTTGCATAGGCAAATAAGTCAATTCTATGATTCATCGCTACGATTTCATATGGTGCAGCCGGTGTGATAACACGGGCATTGTTGCTGGATTCCGGATTCATGAAAATGGAGCGGTCCATATCACGGTACGGGGTTCCCGGATCCAGATCATCCAGACGGATAAAGGCACCGATTTCCGTACCCTGTCCATAAGGAACACCGTCCTCCAGATGAATGGTACCCATATCATCAAAGACAACCTCAATGTCCTTAATGACATCCGCACCGGCAATTTTCAAGGCTTCAATGGATTCGGACTTACCTGCTCCGGAATCCCCCATCAGCATAATACCCTTGCGTTTTCCGCTCTTTAAGGTAATATTGACGAATGCTCCGTGAATCGGCAGCCAGCCCTTCTGCATTTTTCTTACGTTATGCAGTGTCAGTGTCATTTTCTTCAGATAACCGAAGTATTCAATACGTTCATGATAGCTGACACATCCGATCCATACATCATCCTCAGCATCATAATGGAAGGTTGTCTGTTCCTTGTCATCCTGATTACCGAATAAACAAATCAGATCCGGTTTTTTGCGGCACTCATCCTCATTCGCCAGCTCAAACAGATTTGCCAGAGATACGGCAGAGGAAATAAAGTCACGGTGGAAGTAGATAAAAGCAAGCAGGCTTCCGACCTTGCATGGATAACAGAACCATTCATCCGGTGTTCCGGTAAATTCCGTAATCGGATTGGTATCCCGTTCTGTAAACATCCCGGTACGCTTGTTTGACTTCGGATGAAGGATCATCGGTGTCCGCAGCATAACGGACTGAATGAATTCGATATCCTTTAATGCATCGTATTTAGGGCTCAGCTTTGGATTATCAATGTTTTTCACTGCAATCGATGCATTGGTACCAGCCTGCAGCTGACGGTATACACGGTTTTTTCTTCCCATGATCTGTTCCTCGATGTTACGGTACAATCCAAGAATCAGACTGGTAAAGCTGGAATCTGCGCCCACAAAGGTCAGATCCTGCAATGCATTTCCCTGTCCGATCGACATTACGGAGAATCGCTGATGCTTTTTCCAGAAGTTGTACATTTCCTCCACGAACTCCAGCAGCTTCGCTTTATCGTTCAGATATGGAGAATCCACCTCTTCCGCTTTGAATACACGCAGCATGCGGAACAGCTTCAGAATTTCAAAGGTTGCCTCTCTGGTTGTTTTGCCGTTCAATGCGTAGAAGTATAAAGCCTCGTTATCAGCTTTTAAGTAATCCAGGTAGTTATGAACATAATTACTGAACGTGGAAGAATTCAGCAGCTGGTCACCGGAATGTGCGTATCCTGCGCTGTAGTTCAGTATTGCAAGTTCTTTTGTTAAATACAATGTCTCTTTCATAATCTGCTCCTTTCAAATTCAAAAATGAAGTTGGAAAATAAAGTTAAATAACCCTATCGGGTTATATTATACAATAAAAAGAAAAAATAAGAAAGTAGTTTTTGTAATATTTTCATTTTATGAAAACTTTTTCAATTCCAATTTCTGTTTCGCAGCTGTGCTCACCTGTCGCACAGCATACTGGTAACGATTACATGATATGCGAGAGCCGGGAAAAGTATACCGCAATTTTGTCACACGCTTGTAAAAAGACCGTATTTTTTTGAAATCCTGAAGCACTTCGGTCTTCCATATATAGAAAGCGATGATGGGGATTCTCATCGTCAAGTGATCCAACCGGCTTTCATCTGTAGCTGTAAGGTACCTTTCCCATGTACCTTACAGCAGTTATTAAAAGCTTCAGCACTTGCATAGGCAGCCTGCTCTTCGCATGCATCACTTCGCGCTCTAATCTTTAGAAAAAAGTCCGAATCCCCTTCGAACTTTTTCACAGCATATTCAGACTGCCTGAAAGTCTCACGCAGACTTATTTCTGTAATTCCTTCTTGACCATGTCAACAATCTCATGCAGGGAAACATCACTGCTTTCATCAGCTGTTCTGGCACGGAATTCCACATTGCCGTCCTTGATTCCTCTGCCGACGGTGATGCGGTATGGAATACCGATCAGCTCCATATCCTTGAACTTCACTCCCGGACGTTCCTTGCGATCATCCAGCAGAACATCAATGCCTTCTTTTTTCAGTGCCTCATACAGTTCATTTCCAATGCGCATCTGTTCATCATCCTTGCTGGACACAACCACCACAGCGACCTCATACGGTGCCACGCTTGTTGGCCAGATGATACCGGATGCATCGTTATGCTGTTCCACGATTGCCGCCATGCAGCGCTCCAGACCAAAGCCATAGCATCCCATTTCCACAGGATGCAGCTTATTGTTGACATCCTGATATTCCAGACCGAGTGCCTTTGCATATTTGGTTCCCAGCTTGAAGGTGTTGCCGACCTCAATGCCCTTACAGAACTTCAGCGGTTTTCCGCATTTCGGACAAATATCCCCTTCATGAACCTGTGCAATATCCGCAACGGTTTCCACTGTGAAATCCTTCAGGTTTACATTTTTGATATGATGATCGGTTTTGTTTGCTCCAACGATAAAGTTTTTCATATTTGCCACTTCACGATCCATGATAATCGGACACTCCAGTCCAATCGGACCTGCAAAGCCAACCCTTGCATGGGTAACACGTTCCACCTCATCAAAGGACGCAAGCTCCATTTCATTTGCCTGCAGCAGCTTCAGCACCTTGGTTTCATTCAGCTCCCGATCCCCCTTCAACAGGAAGGCCATCGTTTTCCCATCAATGGAATAAATCAGTGTTTTCACAAAATCATTTACGGATTTCTGGAAGAATGCCGCAACATCCTCAATTGTTTTCGCATCCGGAGTTTCCACGATTTCCATATCCAGCGCCTCTACATCGGATGGCCTGCCGGTATCGATAACCTCGGTGATTTCCAGATTACTGGAGAAGTCACAGCCCTCACAGGTCACCACGACATCCTCCCCGATTTCGGTGATTGCCTGAAATTCCTCAGACAGAGAACCGCCCATAGCTCCGGTATCCGCCTTGACGATCTTATAGTTCAGATTGCAGCGATCCATAATATTCTTATATGCTTGAAACATCTTCATATAGGATTCCTGCAGACCGGCTTCATCAATATCAAAGGAATACGCGTCCTTCATGATGAATTCACGCACACGGATCAGGCCATAGCGCGGTCTTGTCTCATCACGGAATTTTGTCTGAATCTGATACAGGTTATATGGAAAATCCTTATAGGAGCTTCCCTTCATCATCGCTGCCATGGTAAACAGCTCTTCATGGGTCGGTCCCAGCACATAATTTTTCTGATAGCGGTCCTTTAATGCAAACATATTGGAACCAAAAGCCTCACGGCGTCCGCTTTTCTCATAAATTTCTTCCGGTATCATGGCAGGCATGAGCAGCTCCTGTGCACCTGCGGCATCCATTTCTTCACGTACGATTTCCTCAATCTTTTTCAGTACGCGTTTCCCCATAGGCATAATCATATAAATTCCACTGCTGCTCTTTTTGATCATTCCCGCACGCACCAGCAGATTTCCGCTTGTACTGTCTTCATCCTTCACGTTTTCCCGCAATGTATAAAAATACGACTTACTCAGTTTCATAATCTTCTCTCCTTAGTATCCTTTATAAAGCACTGCGATATCCGACACCTTCGTTATGCCGCAATACCGCATACCCACATATCCACACACCGTTCAGTATATACCGGAGCGATTCCTTGTCACAACCTTGCGAATCATGGCGTCCTTTTCCAGATGCAGGGGTACATGGGTTCTGATTTTCTGCATTGGTGTTTTGGCAACGTCCAAGAGATTTCCATCCATATCATAGAGCTCCTGCAGCTCAAAACGTGTGGCGGATATCGTCGGCCCAAAAACCTCCGCAGCGATATGTCCGCGAAAGTTATTGCGCACCTCCAGCGTTGCCATGCCGCTTTCTTCCTCATAATCCAGAACATAGGCGATAAATTCCTGTGTCACACCGGCTCCGTTGACACCGTACAAATGCCCGTGAAAGCTCGGCATACCCTCATAGAAGCCGCACCCGGTGGGTCGGTTTTCCGCCTTTGCCAGTTCATTATAATACCATTCCATCCGTTTGTCACTCAGTCTTCCGCCTTCCGCATAAATTTCATCAATCAGCATGCGGTAGGTTTTGATCAGGGTGGCGATGTAATACGCGCTTTTCATACGTCCTTCGATTTTCAGACTGGCGATACCCGCCGTAATCAAATCCGGAATATATTTGGCAGCCATCAGATCCTTGCTGGACATGGAAAACAGATCCTGTTCATCATGCAGTGCACGATCTCCCTCATACAGACGATATTTCCAACGGCAGCTCTGCGCACACCCACCGCGATTGGCATCACGGCCCGTCATATTGTTGCTGAGTACACAGCGTCCTGAATAGGAGATACACATACCGCCATGGATGAAGACCTCCAAAGGTACCTGCGTATGAGCAGCACTTGCTTTGATTTCCTCCAGCGTAACCTCACGGCCGAGAACGACACGATCCATGCCTTTCTCCTGCCAGTAATTTGCGGCGCTGGAATTGGTGGAGGAATGCTGGGTGCTAACATGAACCTCCAGCTTCGGTGCCCATTTTTTGGCACACATCATGATGCCGGGAGAGGCAGCGATGATCGCCGTTACACCGATTCGCTCCAGCTCCATCAGATATTCCTTTAAGCCGTGTAAATCCTCTTCATGGGGCAGCATGTTCACAGTCACATGCACATGGGCGCCATGCTCCTTCGCAAAAGCAACCCCCTCTGCAATCTCCTTTAATCCGAAATTACTGGCACGGGAGCGCAGGGAAAACTGCTTGCCTCCCAGATATACGGCATCCGCACCGTACAATACCGCGATTTTCAAACGCTCCAGATCACCTGCCGGAGCGAGCAATTCTATCTTCTTCAAGCTCTCACCTACTTTACCTTGCTTGTTTTCGTATAATAGAAGCCATGACTCACATGATCCTCTTTGTATTTCTTTTCATATTCCTGATAGGTCTGACGGCCGTCCCGCACGCCCTTTAACACATCCTGATACAGACGAAGCGCTTCACATACATACTCGATATCATGGAAGATACCGTCAATGCGAAAATGCCGTACACCCGCTTCATACAGCTCCCGTATTTCTTCAAAGGAGACAAGTGTAAATCCGGTAAACACATGGGTTCCAAGCGCATCCTCAACAATCGGCATATGATCATCCCGTGTTTCCTCCATCAGATACAGCTGATGATTGTCCGTTACCGCTTCCTCTTTCCCCAGAAACTCCATATAGGCACTCAGCAGCTTCCGCTTGGAATGCATCATATTCAATCTGCCATGCAGAACGACTTCACATTCCCCCTGTACATCCCGTGCCACTGTGCACATTTCCTGCAGGGTGATTTCCTTGGATATGGTTGCCATGCGGATTCCCTCATCCAGATAATACTGCATATCCATGGCATTGGTAATCAGGGTGTCCGGGTTGTAAATAAGCCGGTCCTTCATATCAAGACGCGCTGCCTCATAAAGAACACCCTCGTCCCCGTAATAGATGCCTTCCACATCCAGCTCCTTCAAAAGCTTCAGAAAGTCACGCAGCCTCTCCAGCTCTTCCTCCACAAAAATGCGGTTGACCAGAACATACATGCTGATTTGACAACGGACACATTCCGCTTTGATATCCGGCAGCTCCTCTATTGGAAAACAGGCAGCTCCTCTCGCCGAGAAAAACGGTACCGCAATCAGTACACTCTGCGCACCTGCCGTCTTTAATTTTTCTATATCACCAAACGCAAATGGTGTTGCGATGAAATCAACCATACCGTCACCTTTCCTTTATGTGTCATGTGCACGAAGGCACCCGCTAACACTGCTTTTTATTATAATATATTCTGTACAGAAAAGGTAGGGAAAACATCTATTTCAAACAAAAAACCGCTTTTCATACCGTTGATGACCATGATGTATCCGCGGTGTACATGGAAGAAAAATGTCCAAGGACATTCCGAAAGACAAAAAGCAAAGATAGATAAATAAAGAAGGATTTTGTATAATAATATGGGTGATATATATTTCCGCTTTTGAAAACAAACATACAGTAATTGCGACGGGATATTGTGACTCTTATTTCCCAGGGTCAAAGTAACATCATAAGGCTCGTTTTGTATGTTTAAAAAAGTAAAGAATAGAAATCATGTATTATCCCAACCCGTACGCAAGCACATAAAAAAGCACACTACGCAAAAGATGGTTCTTAATCATCCATACAGAGTGTGCCTTTTATATGCAACAAATAAAAACTCACACAAATTCATGTATGAGGTATGGTTTAAATGGTGCCACATGTGTTACATATACGAACCATATATAGTATTTTTATATTTCTGACTCTTTTGTATCTACCTATATTCTTTTCTAACCCTTGGCTTATCGTCATGAATACTATACCATGATTCATGTCAATTTACCATACTTTTTTTCAAAATAGTCACTTTTTCTCATTATCATTCTCATGATATTCGATTTTAATGATTTCTTTTTTACTTAAATCAACATACATCGTTAATATAGTCTGTTCGATAAATCCTCGTTTTTCACTGTCTGACAGCTCATTCCAATTATAACCATTTACGATCTTTATTTTTCCGAACCTTGCTTTCTCTTTATTTAATTTTAAATTGATGGATTTTACGATAGTATCGTATGCTTCATCCGAGAGGAAATCTTCTGCATATTGTCTGGAGACCGTTTTAAGCTTACGCTGCAGTCTATTGATATCTCTTAGAATATCTTCTGCTTCTCTTGTATAATCTGCTTTATCTATATGCGTGATCATATCATGTATTGCCTGATGACAAATCACATCCTGGTTGATCCTCTGATTGCACTTTTTACAATAATAGTAATAATATTTTTTATTCCTCTTATATGTTGGAATACCGCCTAAGATATTTCCGCAGTTCTTACACGTTATTTTATTTCTATAATAAAATTTATTTTGTTCTTTACCGTATGCAACGCTTCTTTTTCCGACTACTTTTTTAGCTTCCATTGCATCCTCTTTACTAACGATTGCTTGCATCACATCGGGGAAGACATAGTCTTTATAGGTAAATTCACCATAATATCCATTTTCAAAAATAATTCTTTTTATTCGATCCGTGCGTAATTTGTAATCGTATATTTCCTTGATCTTTATTCGTATATCAGACAGTGGATAGCCGGCTTTGGCATACATGAATATGCTTTTTATGATAGGGGCCGTCTCTTCATTGATGGTTAGATATTTTTCTTTATCTTTAGAATAACCAAGAAGGACCCCACTTTTCGGATATTTTCCTTCCATTGCCATCTGCAACAGACCGTCATTTGTTCTCTCGACAATCGTTTCTCTTTCCCATTGGGCAAAGATAGCAAGGATGCCGACGACTAGTTTTCCATTCGCTGTAGTGATATCCAGATTATCCATGACTGCTACAAGGTTCACATCATTATTTGCAAACATATTCAGGAGTTCATATGTATCGATCACATTCCTGGTCAAACGATCTAGTTTGTAAATGATAATCTCATCCAGCTTTCGATCCCTGACATCCTGCAGCATTTGTTTGATGCTAGGACGCTCAAGTGTCGAAGCAGAATGTCCTTCATCTATATACAACACCGCCTCAGTATAATCATCATTAAATAAATGCATATAGTCCTGGCATTTATTTTTTTGATTATCTATGGAGTAGCCGAGCGTCTGTTCTCTGGTGGATACACGACAATATATGCCGATTCGCTTTTTCTTTTTTATCTCTTTATTTTCTATCCCTAATTTATCATAAATGTCGGCTCTCCAGAAATTGCCGGTCCTCTGTCTGACAACACTTGTGAAAGTCATATGTTCCATCTTTCGTAGATAAGCACCTTGAGCCTTGACCGTAATGCGATCTAGGATAGAAATGACTCTTATTTTCATACGGAACGATATGTCGAGAATGTCCTGCACAGCCGCAGGATCCGACGATAATTCATCCGCACGTAATACGATTAGATCATCTGGGCGGAAGCTGTGGATCATCGCGATAAGAATAGTAGGGTAGTTATTTCCCTTCTGTATGAAACATATATTATGTGGCTGATAATTATTTATTTGTAGATAAGATTGCAGCTTTGTTTTTTTTATCGTATTCTCCATGACAACGATGGCTTTTCTATTTTGGTTATCTGTAGCCATCATGTAATTTCTTTTTAATTCTGTCTTTCTAATAATCCCTGCATTTAGCATTTTGTTTATGTTCCTCCTTTTTTTGGATAAAAGAGACAGAAAAAGAGATACCCTCATTGTATCAATGATAGGTATCTCTTTCTGACGATAAGCGCTTAGATTAGATTAGAATATAAGCAACTATATTATATTCATATAAAGATACATTTTCAATATTTACTTTTAATAATTTTGTGTGAAATTATGTGAATGCTCAAAAATAAAAGCCCGATCTTACCCGAACTCTGCCAAAAATGATGTCCGCTCGCTGTTCTATCATTATAATTCTTTAATTTCAAGTGTTGTATCATCTGCACCTTTTGTACGCTATTACATATAATATTCAGAGTAATCGTTATAACTCTCACCTCCAATTTATAAAAAGAATAACAGTCACTGACCGTTATCCTTTTCTCTATATCCATAACACAGGGATGACTGTAATTTTATGATTCTGCCTGTTCCCTTTCCTATATACTCATTATGGTTCACAATCTGTATACCTCTCAGATAGACTGCACGTATCTTGCCAAAGACTTCATGTCCGGCAAAAGTTGCATAATCGATGCCTTCATGTGCATCACTGTCTTGCAGAGTTTGATGGCCTTCAGGGTCATAAATAACGATATCTGCATCGTAACCGGGCTGAAGTCTTCCTTTCTTTGTAATTCCGCATACATCAGCTGGTCCAGAAGAGAACATCTGTACAAACTCTTGTTTGCTGATGCGCTGTTTACAGACCCCTTCACTCCACAACATCTGTAGACGATGTTGCACACCTGGCGCACCATTAGGTACTTTAGAGAAATCATGATACGCTTCGATCTTCTTTTTATATCCGCCGCTAACTGCACAATGATCAGAACTTACAGCCTCAATCATATGTTCATGAATTCCATGCCACAATGCATCTTGATCTTGTTCTTTACGCAGTGGAGGTGAGCATATATAACGTGCACCCAGAAGTCCCTCTTTTGCAAGATCATCTTCATTCAATATCAAATAATGGGTACATGTTTCACAAAATACAGGCTGCCCCTCGCGTTTTGCATTCATGATTTTTAAAAGAGCCTCTTTTGTGGAAATATGCACAAAAAAGATTGGAATATCACACCATTTTGCATAAGCAATCATTCGCTCTACCATTTCTGCCTCACTCTGTACATCTCGAGCATCAGCATGATATTTTGGCGCAATACAACCTTCTTTAAGTAGATCTTCTGTTCTGCAGGCAATCATATCCGCATTCTCCGCATGTACCATCAGCAACAGTCCACTGTTTCGAATCTTCTGCATAACACGCAGTATAGATGCATCATCTGCATAGTATGGTGTCCCTTTATAGGCCGTAAATACCTTTAACGCAGAAACGCCATATCCAGGCAGTTCCTGAATTTCTTCGATGACTTCCTCGCGTATATCCATCAACATGCTGTGAAAAGCAACATCAATATAAGGATAACGCGCTGCCTTTTCCTGCTGTGACATCAGCGCCTCTTTCAGCGACTGTCCTTTTTCCTGATCGACGAAATCAACAACTGTTGTCGTACCACCAAGGGCAGCTGCTTCTGATGTCTCAAAAGAACAGCTGTTAAAGGAACCAAAATGTGTATGTTCATCGATGCCTCCAGCAAACACATAACAGCCGGATACATCAACAACATAATCTGCCATATCCACAAGATTCTCTCCAAGAGCTAAGATTTTTTCGTCTTCAAATACAATATCGCCAGTAAATTCACCATTTTCCAGCAGTATGATACCCTGATGAATACATGTTTTCATATCACATGCCCATCTGTGAAAGATCAAATCGCTTCATGGCAGTTCTAGCACTGTTCATGGTCGTTTCCAGTAATGTATCCATATCATCCACAATATCTCTTGTCAGAGAGAGTTCCAGCAGAAATGGAAAACTGATACCAGAGACGATTTCTACATCTTGATGTTGCATACTATATAACAGTGCGGTCTTATAAGGCGTACCACCATCTAAATCACACGCAATCAGCACATTATCACATTCACTCATCTTGTCAGCTGTCTCTTTGAGTTCTTCCAGCAGTCCATCCATATCTTTATCTTCTGTAAAATCGATCCATGCCACATGTTCTTGTTCACCGCCAATCAGTTCCAGCGTACTGTACAACCCACTAGCAAAGTGACCATGTCCCATGATAATAATTTCCATATTCATATTGTTACCTGACACATGCAATATGTCTTATCCTTTCTTATGGAAGATAAAAAGGGAATACATCTTTTTATCTGTTATTACGCAGTCTGCGTGCTTCTTTTACGCCGTCCATGAAGATGCGTGCTTTTTCAGGATCAATCGGATTTTTCATATTTCCATTCTTGACCCATGTCCCTACGCTCACACCATCATAACAGGTCAGTATTTCTCTGATGTTATCACCATTGGATCCAGCACTGAGAAACAGCGGTACATCATCACCAAGACGTTTGCGCACATCATGATAGATCTGCATGCTCTCCTCTGTCGTGCGCCCACCGATGAACAGTCCATCCGCAAAGGCATTCTGTACACTGTCCCATGCAGCATCGACAATCTTCTTTCCACCAATCTGTTCATAATGTATTTCCTGTACATCTGCATATACAGGAATACGAGATCCAAGACGTTTGCGCATCATGCATACATCCACACACTGTGCATGCATCAATCCTGCATATCCTACTTCCATACCAGTATAAGTATGTTCTATCCGTATGAAATCTGCCTGTACCGCATCTGCAACAGCAAGTGATGCTACACCATCCCAATCAATCAGAATTCCCTGAATCATGTTGGGAAAGCGGCGTTTTAGTTCATAAGAAAGCACACTCATATAGGCAATCGTTTCGGGGGATGCTATCTGCTTTACAGGTGCATCATTACGATTCTGTATGATATAGCCGTCAAAACCGGTGTTCTGTATCATTTCCACTTCCTTGATACTAATATCCATAACTTCCTGAAAAGACATACCAGTATTGCGATAACTTCCAGGGCATGGTTCCGGCTGAATCATACAAAGGGCTAATGGAAAATCTGTTTTTTTTATACTCATTGACGTTCCTCCAGTTCTTTTGCATACGCCCTGGCTTCCACATACAGTCCAGAAGGAGGCAATATGCCTTTTTCAGTTATATAGCCACGAATCATTTCAGCTTCAATTTCCAAAAGTTTGAATCCGCTGAAATCTACATTTGAGCGGACATCCTCATCCCAATGAGATGCAAGTCGTTCACCATAGTCAAATGGCATGGCAGAGCAGCGTACATAACCTTCCAGCGGACGCATATCAAGCTTGATCAGCGGAGTCAACACATAGAGTGGTTTATGTATGGTGACGCAAAGCATCGCAACGATATCAGAACCGATCGTGTTGAATACCGTACCATCCGGATAGATCGTTTCTGCTCCTATGAAGACAGCCTGACATTTTTTCATGGCAGACAGCATTGTTGTATCTGGAATGAAGTGGACATGGTGACCACTTGCAAGTGCATTTTTCACAAACGGACGTCCGCCATCAAGTGCCCTGCTTTCACAGATATAAATGTGACGCCCAGAAGGCAGTGCGGATACAAAAGCATCTACAGTACTTGAATAATCGAATATCATAATAGATTCCATATTTTCACAAAGATGTACACCATAAGATACTAATGTTTCTGTATCCTTTTTTGCCTGTTTATCATACGCTGTAATCTGTTCTTTGACAATCTGTCGTATTTCTTCTACATCATGACCATGAAGATGTTCATATCCTCGTGTAAATATCATAATGGCATTGTAAATGGCACGACTGTTCTGCCCTCTGGTATCCTTAAAGAACTGTGCACACTTCCCTAAAAGAGTCAGCATTTCCTCACTGTCCAGATCCTGATCCGCAATATCCAGAAGGATCTTCTGAATCAGGCGGGTATGGGCATTAGCGCCGAGCACACGACTGTATACGATATCATCAAATTTTGATACCGCAGCAGAAGGCAGCAGTTCCCTCATTTCTTCTTTGCTATACATATATATCCTCCTTGCTTACACGTCCTATAAGTGAAGAAGACGCTGTGCGTTTTTGTTATATAACGCTTCTGAAAGCGATGATTCCATTTTCAGAAGATCAAATGTGTGAATGGAACAATCGCTGAATTTATGTGGATAATGGGTGCCGAACAAAAACTTGTCCTGTGGTATGTTGGCAAATGCTTTGCGCAGAATAGGAAATTCATACATGCAGGATGTCTCAACAAACAGATTTTTGCGATTCTTTACCAGTTCCACACATCCATATCCAAAGTCCGTGGTCCCCATATGCAGAAGAACCATAACAAGATCTGGATGACGATCCGCATAGAATGCCCACTGTGCCGGCATGGTGCGACAACCCCATCCCGTAAACACGTTGACAATGATACCTTTTTCTTCACAGACTGTCATAATTTCTTCCATATGAGGTGCAATTTCCGGAAAGTAACAGTGTTCATTAGAGTCTAGCTCTATCGCGGAAAACACACCCATATCAATCACCCGATGCAGTTCTTTCATCACATCACGTTCCTTCGGATTCAAAACTGCACAGCCGATCAGTTTATCAGGATGCTGTTTTATTGCTTCAGCAACCACATTATTCTGATGAACGATATCATACCCTTCAAGGGCAGATATCATTCTCATATCAATTTTATTTTCATCCATATCATGGAGACAGCTTTCGACATCATAAGTATCGCTGTCACGGTTCCATTTCAGATGTGCGTGATAATCGATTATCATATCGAATACCTTATGAAGCCAGGATACCGCATGCATAACCGATGACACCAACTGCCATGGTCAACAGCATCAGCAGAATTGGATTGGCTTTCTTTTTCTTCATCAGCCATAGCATCAGCAATGTATATAATACAGGCAGAAGACCTGGAACCATTCTATCCAGTGTCGTCTGAATACTTACCTCTGTCTCACCAGCCATATAAGACCATGGAATTGACATAGAAACAAAGTTACTTACGAAGCCACCAATGACAACATAAGCAGCAATACCTGCATAACGTGTCATCTTGGAAATCATACCACTGCTCTGCATGGCACCTACAAATGCGACTCCTTTTTCATAGCCTTTGAAAATACCGATGTAACGTATTACCTGACCTACGATTGCCATAACAGCAACAAAGATAACAGGCCCTAGAACACTTGTATAATTGCTGGCGATAACCATGGAGATAGCCAAACCTGCCATGATCGGACGCAGTGTTCCATGATACAGGGAATCACCAATGCCAGCGAGAGGTCCCATAAGTGCTGATTTAATGGCACCGATACTGACAGGATCAAAGTCATGTTCATTGGCATTGCGTTCTTCCATTGCGGCTGTTAAACCAATGACGAAGTGAGAAAGACGCGCTTCTGTAAGGAACAGTTCTGTATGTCTACGATACGCGTCTTTTTTCTCTTCTGGATCGCTGTATACTTTTTCCAGCACCGGAATCATGGAGAAGACGAATCCAGGGGCTTCCTGTTTTTCATAGTTGAAGCCGGTAACAAATCCTTCAGAATAGAAGAACAGTTTCCATAAATCTTTTTTTGTAAGTTTTGTATTAATTTCAGCCATGTCCATATACCCCTTTCCTTATGCTTCCTGCTTATTGTCATTGTAGTACGCCATAGCGACACAGACAACTGCAACCAGTGTGATTCCGATGTTTCCAATTTTCAAAAAACTTGAGAAAAAGAATCCTATGATGAAATAATACCAAATTCCTTTTACATTGATGGATTGTAACAATAATGCCAGTCCAACAGCACCGATCATACCACCACCAACAGCAAGACCATCAATAATCACCTTTGGTACAGCATCAATGATTGCCTGTACAGCATCAGCCCCAAAGTAGATTGCCATGAAAGTCGGAATGACAAACAAAATTAGATTGAAGATATTCGGCCACACCTGTGTATTCATGATGATACCAATTTTACTTCCACGCTCAACAGCAGCTTCCATGCGATGCTGTGTCCATACACACAATGCCATGTTACGGAAATACATACCCATCTGACCAAGTATCGCTAATGGTAATGCCGTCGCAAGTGCAAGCTGCTGATTACCGGATATACATGCGAATGCGGCAGCAATACCAGTTGAGAAGGTCTCTTCTGGAGGCAGCGCCGTACCAACAAATACCTGCCCCAGAAACATCAGCTCAATTGTACAGCCGACCTGCAGCCCGATATTGATATCTCCCATGATTGCCCCGACAATCGGTCCTACCACGATAGGACGGTATGTGAAAAACTGTGTGACATATTTATCAAAGAATGTTATCCACATGAAGATACTGACCATAATTGCTTTCAATAATAGATTTTCCATTTTTTTATCCCTTTCTTCACTGTTATGTTCTGTGTATGTTGTTAATACTTTTTCAGCAGTTCCATTGCATCAATGCTCTTGTCATTTGGTACGGCACGAATATCCAGATGGATACCTTTGGCTGCCAGTGCTTTCAGACATTCCACATCCTGTGCTTCCACAAAGATGAAACTCAACAGCTTCTTTCTTCCTGTTTCTGAACGTGCATTGCTGATATTTCCCACATTGATGGTATCAATATGAAATCCCAAATTGCATAGTGCCAACGCTGTTGCAGGGTTACGCAGCATCAGCAGAACTTTTTTATCATCCAGTTCACTCGATGCCAGCAGCTGTGCTGCTTCATTTATCGTTTTGATTAGCAGATTGATATTGGCAGGTGCCACAAGTTTCAGAAGCATCTGCTGTGTTGCATCACCTGCTGCCATATCATCGGCAATCAGAATCGTGTCTGCCTGTGCATCCGCAATCCATCGTGTTACGATCTGTCCATGAATCAGACGATCATCAATTCTCATAGTTGTAACTGACATAACATACTTCCTCCTGTTTCGTTATCGCTCCCATAGAAACTGCGCATTACGCCAGAAGACATCTTCAAGCTCATCCTCATCAAGTCCCAGATGATACAGCTTCTGTATTTCGATATTTGTTGGTTTATATGGCCAGTCCGTACCGAACAGTATCCGCTTTGAACCTAATACATCTACGGCTTCCTGCAGGATATCTGCTTCCATATTGGCGCTTGTTTCCACCCAGAAATTATCCAGGTTCTTGATTGCTTCAATACATGCGTGTCCAAATTCACGGCCACAAATATGAGTGAACACAAATTTCATATGCGGGCGTTTCTTCGCATGTTCAATCCATACAAACGGCGTACACAGCGGGCTTGCCCCTCCATGTATTTGTACATGAACACCATATTCACCAATGGCATCCAGCACACCACCAAGGCTTGGGCAGTTTTCGGCTGCATAACCATGTTTCCATGGCATGAATTTGACACCATTCATATGGCATTCACCTAATGTCCGATGTACTTCATCTATTGCATCAGGTGCTTTGGGATCAATATCTGCATATCCTTCAATCACTTCGGGAAATTCACACATGGCCTCATAGACCAAATCATTCTGTGCGCGCATTCCATTGCCAGATAAGGAACAGATACCGACCTTGCTGATTCCGAATGCCTTCAAATCCTCTACGAGCTGTGCAGCACTGTTGGCATCCCCTGATCTTGTCTTTCCCAAATGGGAGTGAAAATCATATCGTTTCACGAACGATTACCTCCATCTTTCACATTGACGATATGTACGTAATATTTGTAAGTTTCCGCTATATACGAGTTTTGTGAGAACTCAACCGGATGTCCTTCACTGTCGTAGGTGACGCGCTCTTTGTATACCAGCGGCTGTGTTTCTTCCAAAAACAAATCCCTGCGCAGTTCAAAACTGGCCATCTTCACTTCCAATGTCTCATCAGCACTTCCCAGAGATATGCCATTCTCTTCCAAATATTCATACAAAGACGTCGTTGTATCAAAATCATCCTCGCATATCTCAATACCAATTCTTGAACTGATATGGGATTCATGCAGAGCGATAATCTTACCATTCAACAGACGCAGACGTTTAAGATAGGTGATACTCTCACCTGGCTCAATCTGCAGCCTGTCCGCTACTTTAACACTTGCTTCCATTTTACGACACGCAAGAATAATAGAACCCGGTTTGTCACCTTTCACCTTTGCATCTCCACTGAAACTCGTGAAAGAAGACAAGGGTTTCTCCTTCTTGATACGTTCTACAAAGGTACCTTTACCGCGTATTTTACGCAGATACCCATCATGTTCCAGGTCTGATATGGCTCTTCTTACCGTAATCCGGCTGACATCGAAGAGTTCCTGCATATCTTTTTCGGATGGAATCGCCTCCCTTTCTTTGAATGTTCCATCGTCAATACACTCTTTGATGAAGCGATAGAGCTGCTGATGGATCGGCGCTTTTGAATCTCTGTCCAGACTGAACTTTTTTCCCATGGTTAACACCCCACTTGTTATAACCTGAGTATACCACGTTATAACCATAGCTATCAACAGATGATATAAAATATTTTAATATTTATATACAGTCTGAAATGAGCATATGAACCCCAAAAATACAAAATAAATAGAAAATTCCGTCAATACGTTATAACGTGTTCGCAAATGAGGTAAATATTGGTACTAAGAAAAGTGATACATGTTATGATTTCATATATCACTTCTATAACCTCTATAATGTTTTCCTGCTTCAAAGGCTTTCTTCATAGCTACGCATGTATCGATATTCCCCATCTCATATGTCCCCCAGGCCATAAATAACACCTGCAGCGCATACCATCATGACAGTCAAATAATCCACGGAAACTTTCCAGCACATGCTGCATCTGTGTACAAACCTCATCTGGTGCCGTCATGATGATATAATCTTCATTGCCTAATGACATATAGCGAGGACAGGTGCAATCAATCAGTGTTTTCAGTGTGCACTCATATTATAAAAGTACACCAATGTTCCAAAGACGATGATATCCGCCTTCTCCATATCATCCTTCTGCACACAATATCCACCAGGATGAGCGACTATAAAGAAAAAGTGTATCTATGAAATGCAAGAAATGCGGGTGCGAAGAAGAAGTTCCACAATGGGTTCTGGCTGAATTAAATGATTTTAGTGATGATAAAACATATTAAATGATATGCCTGAATGTTATGATACAATGTTTGAAAAAGATAAAATGAGCTGATTTCCCATCAGCTGTTTTGTCATATTCAGTTCAAGACTTTTTGCACTTTGTTTGATAATGAAAAGAGCCGCGTCCTTGATCTGATCCCTGTCAAGTAGACACATAAAATAAAATTTTTATCCCAATTAATGGGAATATAGCAAAAGATGTGTTCATAGTATTTTTCCTCCTGTAAGTATGTTTCGTATCTACAGGGAGTATCCCAAAGATTGTGTAAACCTCTAAACTGATGTAAGATAAAATTACTCGGTTTGGAGGTTTTTAAAATGGTAAGAAAAAAGGATACGCCACGAAAAGCAATAATGCGAGAGTTCATGCAGAATTACCTGAAAGAAAATGATGTAAAGGTCAAGGATGGAAATGATGTCAATGCTATTATGCGTGATATGATGTCAGTTATCCTTGAAGGCGTTTTAGATGAGGAGCTTGATCAGGAACTCGGCTATAGCAAGTATGACTATCGTAACAAAGAAACTGACAATAGCCGTAATGGCCATTCGCAGAAAACGATGCATACCAGCTATGGGGATATGCAGATAGAAGTTCCCCGGGATCGTAATGGTGAGTTCCAACCGCAAATCGTAAAGAAATATCAAAATACGATCACCCAGGACATGGAGGAAAAAATCATTTCCATGTATGCGAAAGGTATGACAACATCAGATATCGAAAGCCACATGAAAGAGCTTTATGATATCGATATTTCAGACAGCACCATAAGCCGTATCACGGATAAGATCATGCCTATCGTAAAAGAATGGCAAGACAGACCATTAGAGAGCGTATACGCAGCGGTATTTATGGATGCTATCCATTATCATGTCCGCAGCGAAGGGCGTATCGTAAAAAAAGCCGTATATATAGCTCTTGGTATTGATATGGATGGACATAGAGATATTTTAGGGATGTATATAGGCGAGAACGAAAGTGCGAAGTTTTGGCTCTCTGTGCTTAATGGTCTTAAGAACAGAGGTGTTGAAGATATACTGATCGTTTGTGTAGATGGGCTCAGCGGATTTCCACAGGCCATTGAAGCTGTATATCCACAGGCAGAGATCCAGCACTGCATCATCCATCAAATACGAAACACCACAAAATTCGTATCCTACAAAGATATCAAAGAGCTGATGGGCGATTTGAAACGAGTATATACTGCTGTTACAGAAGAAGTAGCTTTGAATGAGCTTGAAGTTTTCAACGATAAATGGGGCAAAAAATACCCTAAGATTTACCGTTCCTGGAGTGATCATTGGGCGACCTTATCCACATATTTCAAATATCCGGATGCGGTCAGAAAACTCATTTATACAACTAATGCAATCGAGGGATTCAACCATCAGCTACGCAAAGTCACCAAAAGCAGGACTGTATTCCCTTCCGATAACAGCCTTCTAAAAATGCTCTATTTAGCCACTATGGACATCACTAAAAAATGGACGGGCAGACGCCAAGACTGGGGTGAGATCCGCTCGCAACTTGAGATCTATTTCGAAGAGAGATTGGCGGACAAGGAGATCTAAAGTTATATTTTTTATTGACATGTATAAATACTGCTGTATAATGCAGACAAAGGGCGAAGCCTATTAAATCAGCTCCGCCCATATCGTTAATTCTTATGGTCTTATATCAGTTTCTTGAGTTTACACAAACTTTGAAACGCTCTCTATCTACATTCTTACCCACTTTTTGATATTTACACATCTTTTGCTATATTCCCATTTATTTTTTTACCATTTGCACAATAGCAGCTCTCTTCATGTTTTTATTTACTTCTACTCAGTTGAATCTCTTTCGAACCCTATATTTATGGTTTGAATAAACTTTTGTAGAAGATAATTCCACTTTTTTCCGCCTTTTGGAAGTGAAATTTAGCTTTTCACTTCATCATTTTTTTCAAATAGTATCTTTTTTCTGCTTTTTATAACAAGATATGATAAGTAAAGTAAATTCGTTTAACACAAAAGCCTCATTTTATTTATCCTGTTTTGTGAAATATCAAGATACTTTTTTCTTTTTCAATTTCTATAAATGACCGATTATACCTTACTGTAGCTGCCCCGGTCGTACCGGAACAACTCAAAGGGTCAAGGATCACATCTCTTTCTTCAGAAGAGTTGAGCACTAGATCCTCTATGATAGCTTGTGGTTTCACTGTTGGATGACCATATAACATCTTGTTTATTTATTTGTAGGCGTGATCCAGTATGTGTGACCTCTTTGATATGTAGTATGTAATTGTGTGCATTTCCGAAAATACAAGCAATATTCTTTATCGTTTAGATAGTACTTTCCACATGCCGGTATAGGATTAGTTTTAATCCATACCAGGATATCATAATTACAGACGTGTTCTTCCACAAAAAAAATCAAGATAGGGGATGATCAGTTGACGGTTACACCATGTATAGATTTTGACTATTTTCAGCACACTAAGAAAGTAGTCCAATATCGAAAGCTCTATGCCAGAAGTAAGATCATCCGCAGATAACTCCCTTATCACTGAACGATAACTTTCCGATATCATTCTTCATACAAGATGTATTTTTTGTATCGATGTCATAATGGGGAGAGCGAATATCATCACGTAACATCGTTTCCTTCACTTTTTTTGCTTTCGTTGTATCTACATTCTACACACTATTTATAAAAATGCAAACCACTTTTTTGCATTTTTATATGGACAGTAAAAAAATATCTTTAACTCATTCGAAAAGGTTGAACAACCGATTAGTTGGAATAACGCTTTTAGAGTTTTACAAAGCGTTGTATCTTATCCAGAGGATTGCCGATTCTAATCAATGGAATTACTAAGAAAACTCAGTTGCCTTGATGATGTATGAGAATGCGATGAATCAAAAGATTATCATGAATAACAAGAAAATTATTGTCATAAAATGTTGGAAACATGTAAATGATTCGGTGTTTCTGATAACTGATCTGTTCAGCAATGAGAAGAGCATATATACTGGAGCAGGTGATGATCTGTCTGATTTTATGATAGAGAGCAATTTTCGATTTCTGGATGAGATATGCTGTTTGAAAGTATAAATAAGAGCGTAAATGCTTGTTACTCTGATGTCACAGATAAAGTAAGCTGTGAATATAGATTTTTGGTCTGGTTGGGGAGTGTAAAATAAGTATGCAGACTAGTGTTATGACCTTGTGATATTTAATTAAATTTTCTGGTAATCACAGCTGCCCTGATGTATGATAAAAAGAAACGGCAGTGATCCCTATGGCAAGACCAAAAAAAATATAATATCCATCTTACAGAAAAAGAATTGAAAACGTTGAAATCTTCTATCCGTAAGAAAGGAACATCAAAAACGATCCGCAGCAGATGCCAGATCATTCTCAATCTGGACGAATCCCACGGAAAAGATTTAACCCATGAACAAAGTGCAAGATCGAATGGTGTCTGCATGGCAACGGTTACCAATACTGTGACGAAATATATGAATGGCGGCATTGACGCCGTTACTGAAATTAAGAGGAACATAAATTCAGATAATGCAAGGCGCAAGGATGACGGACGTACAGAAGCTCGGCTGATCGAACTTGCCTGCGGAGCCGTTCCGGAGGGGCATTCCCGTTGGACAATCTGTCTGCTTGAAAAAGAATCCAAAGTGATCTTGGAAACTCCCGTGGGCAGGGAGGCAATCCGCAAGGCCCTAAAAAAACAAACTTCAACCTCACAAAAACGACTACTGGTGCATCCCAGCAAAAAAAGATCCGGAATTCATAGCTGTATGGAAGATATTCTTGACGTTTACGAACTTCCCTATGATAAGAAACATCCGGTGGTATGCATGGATGAAAAACCATACCAGCTTCTTGGTGAGGCAAGGGAACTACTGCCGATGATTCCGAGAAGTGACCGAAAAACAGATTCCGAATATGTCCGTAACGGCACTGTCAGCATATTTGCTTTTATAGAACCGCCTGGAAGGATGCATCATGTAAGTGTAAGAGAACACCGCACAGCGCTTGACTGGGCAGAAGAAATCAGATACATTACAGACGACATGTATCCGGATGCTGAAAAAATCGTCCTTGTGATGGATAACCACAAAACTTTCTCATTGTATAAGCGCTATCCACCGTAAGAAGCAAGACGCATCCTGATAAGGCTGGAGATCCATTATACCCCAAAGTATGGGAGTTGCTGGATATTGCTGAAATAGAGCTTCATGTAATGACTAGAAATGCCTCAGCCGCCGCATCGCTGAAATAGGACTGTTACGCAGCGAACTGTCTGCATGGGAAACAGAACGGAATACACTGGCAGCAAAGGTCAACTGGCATTTTAGAACCAGTGAAGCCAGAATAAAACTCAGTTCACTGTATCCCACATTTACTACTGCCTCTTAACGAGGTGGTATTATTATTAAAAATCATTGAGTCATTACACTAGTTGCTTCAATACAAAGATCGACAACTACGCAGATTTATCAATTATCCACAACTCCTTGATTTGTTATTAAACATATCACCTGAACTCAAAGCAGCGTATAGATTTAAAAATCTATGCTTATGTTTTAATATGGTAAGTGATTATGAAAATGCAGACCATGACTTTTCTGATTTTATGAAGGAAGTGAAAAATTATAAGTCCCTGTAATGATTGAGATGATCAATATGTTGAATAATTGGCATGTTGAAATCATAAATTCGTTTATTGTAGTTGATGGCAAGCATTTATAGAATGGTATCATAAAATCTCGAAATTCTATTGTTAAGCTCATTAAGATAACAGGTAATGGCTACGTTAACTTCGCCAGATTTAGAAATCGCTTTATATACTGTATGAATAAAAATGCTAAACCTAATATGGCAGGTTATGATGTATCATTAAGAATGAAGAGACATAAACGCAGTAAAAATAAAAAATAATAATAATGTTGTTTGACCAATATAAAAAGCAGCAGAATGTTCATTTTCTAACATTTCTACTGCCTTTTTAAAACCCTATGTTAATTTAGAGCCCCATTATATGATAGTCCAAAAGTTATACGATTTCTTAGTCATTGATTGCCTGCATGACAGCGTCGCTGTTTATAATGTTTAAATTAGAACTGTTTCCAACCAAATGGCTTTCGTTATAGAGTTTGTTGATTTACGGAGAGTGCCATGGACAGAATTGAGAATCGCCTCAAACTCCTCTAATACGGTTTGTGGGCAGCCGGCACCATTCAGTTTGACATTGATATAGGATTCCGCCTTTGTCATTTCCTTTATGTTGATTCATAACCAATCATATGATGTAAGGGTTCATAGATACTCGGACGCAGAGAGAGGTAGACCGGAAAGAAGGGCAACAGCCTAGTCTCTGGAATCCATTTCAATGTTGAGCAGCATCTCCAGATTATTGAGAACGGCATCCCGATAAAATTCACTTCATCTATAGTGATGACAGGAGTTTGCTGCTTTTCCAGGATAAATCGGTTGATCTAGTCCTAAATGATCTTGATGTTGTCTGTTATACGGAATGCCAGATGAACACCAATCTCAGCGGAAAAGTTGCAGTAAAAACATTCACAGTCAGAGTGGAATGACTGGAATAAACCACTTTATAAAGAGAAGTGGTTGACGATTATGGTGAAAGTCCCCCACAGTGTACTCACATCATATAGATTTTTGGATGATTTTGATCCTTTTTCTTTTGACTCATATTTTGATAATTATTTGTTTTCTAGATTTTTTACAATCACGGGGTAATCCTTGAATACTTCCTGCATCTCTTTTACTGCTTTAGAATGTGCATCTTTATCCATGCTGGATAATAATATCAACTTATCTTCCCATGACTTATAATTCAATGGTTCCTTTTCTAAAGAAGAATTCAGATATTTTAGCTTGAGCTCATCACTTGACGTAACACTTGCCTGATGCCTATCATATTCTGAAGCATTATAAGCATCGATATGACCACTGAAGTAGTTGTTGATCATGATATATGGCAATGTTGAGTTAGCATTACCGCAGCCTTTCCATCCAAAGACATCATATCCTAACTGATAATTGTGCTTTGCATCTAGATAGATATATGCACAGTGCCCTGGCTGCCCAATAGGGAATGTTGGAATACCATATGATTGAGCAAGAACGCTGCTTAGTTTAGACATAGCTCCACACACACCACCGTATTTGATAACCTCTTTTATCGTTGGATTAGAACCATAAAAATTAGGACCTTGAACGCTGGCACCTGTATCCGGATTGGTAGCGACATATTTGATCAGAGAATAGCCTTTTGTAATATCATTTCTGTTGATCATGTCTTGCTTATTCTCTTTCATATAATTTCTCAACCAAATCATATCCTCATCGGAGATTTTCGCATTGACCACGTTTCTCATCTCACGGATTGTCAATCCGGCAAAGTCTTCGAATAGAATTCCTTCTGCTTCAGCCCTCGCAAGATTTTCATATCTCTTCATTGGATCTATTTGGGATTTTACGTTATACCATGCGTACACACCTTTATTGAATTCCAAAGATGTAGCAATTGCAATTTTCAGATTTGTTCCTTGGTGTGATGATTCGTGCTTCTTCCAGATTTGATACCAAATTTCCAGTGATTCCATCTCATTTTTCACGTTAAACGTAGTATCTTTGAATTGATAAGATGACATTCCTGTCTGTTTAGAGGATGCTGCATTTCCGCCATCTAGGTATAGTCTCATAGCTTCCGGATTCTTATACAGCCAATCTAGGAACTTCTTGTGATCTGCATCTTTTTTTGCAAATACATCAAGCTCCGTATTCGTTAGACGTTTTTCAACGTTAGCTTTCAATATAGCGGTCATGGAATCTGTAGTAGCAAAGACGATATCCAATCCATCTGAAGTAATACGGACTTCCATCTTTTTGTTGCTCAAATTCAAATCTACCAACTTTTTCTCATCATCATATGTCTTGACTCTAAAATGTTCTGCGCCGGTTAATCGAATCTTATATCCAATCTTAAATGGGGTCTCATCTGTCTTCACATCCAGTTTTTTATTTCCAATAAAATCTTTCGAGTATACGACATTGCCTTTTAGATCAAGAATTTCCACTTTCTCGTATGAACCGCTAAAATACACGTGTGGCGCTGTATTCTTAGTTGTCAATTTTATATCCATAGAATTATAATCGACTTTCAATGACGCATATTCTCCATTCCCCAAGCCTGAAAAACGCATTGTTCTGTTTTTAGCATCCACTCGTTCCAGTTTGCTATTACGTACGATATATGTGAAAGGATTGGTATTGTTTTGTTTCAACTCGTCATTGTGATTCGTCGTGAAACGTGAAGGTTCCTGCTTTTCAATAATGAGACGATAGCCTTCTTTTAAATCGAATGTTTCAGTTTCTGCTTTCTGTGAAACATTTCCAATATAACTTTTTGCGTATGTGGTCTTTCCTTTTGTATCCTGAACTGTAATCTTTGCATACTCGTTCTTGATATAGGAATGTGGCATTCTATTTTTTGTAACTAGACGCGCAGAATTGCTTCCATCATTATAGAAGAATAATTGAGCAAACGTCGTATCGCTTAACCCCTGCAAAGTAAATTGCTGAAGCAGGTTACTTGCTTCTGACAATAGAGATGACATATATTTATTGTTTGTTTCCTTAGATTCATTCACTTTCTTTACCAGAGCGTCGATTTTTTCCTGTGTTACGTTTTCTGCCAACTTCGTACATGTGGTATCTGTGAACAAGTCGATAACTTCGGATTCTAGATCTGAACCGTTCTGTGATTTCATCACTTCTAGTCCATTAGCTCCCAGTTTAATAGAAGTCTTGTTCTTGGCAAGGCTCAAAGAGACTGGTTTATTACCTTCATCATATACTTTTATTCTTACATTCTGTTCTGCACCCGTTAAACGAATTTTATATCCTGTCTTGAAAGCCACTTTTTTCGTTTCTGGAATCAATGTCTTGCTACCTTCGAAATCTTTCGTATAGACTACTTCATTTACTTCATTGAGAACTTCCAGCTTTTCATAAGAACCCTTAAAATATGAGTGTGGTATCACTTTCTTTGCATTCAAAGCCAGGGTCATGGAATTGTAATCAACTTTCAGTGTGGCATATTCTCTATCACCTAATCCGGTAAAGTGGAATATACGGTTCTTATTGTCGATTCTTTCCAGTTTACCATTTCTAACGACATATGTATATGGATTGCTGTTGTTCTGTTTCAATTCATCGTTATGATTCGTTGAAAAACGAGATGGTTCCTGCATAACAATCGTCAAGGTGTATCCTTCCTTCAATTCAATGCTTTGTGTTGCAGCTTTTTCAGAAACATTTCCTACATATTTCTTTTCGAATACAGATTTTCCTGTCGTATCCTTTACCGTGATCGTTGCATAGTCTTTTGCGATATAACTGTGAGGCTGTCCTGCTCCCGTAACCAGACGAGCTGAATAGCTACCATCGCAATTAAAATATAGCTGAGAGAAAGTGCCATACAATCCATTCAGATTGAACTGCTGTAACAGATTACTTGCTTTAGATACTGTAGACAACATCTGCTCTTTATCAGCTTCATTGGATGCTTCAACTTTTTTCTTTACTGTATTGATTTTTTCCTGTGTCATATCTGGGACCAATCTTGTAAGAGAGCCATCTGTAAAAAGACTGATGACTTCGGATTCCAAATCAGATCCATTTTGTGACTTCATCAGTTCAAGTCCGCTAGCTCCTATTTTCAGAGTTGCTTTGTTCTTGGACAGCTGTAAAGACTGAGGGGTATTGTCATCTTGGTAGGCTTTTACTCTGAAATCCTGCTCAGAACCGCTGAGGCGAATCTTATAGCCGACTGCAAAAGGAATGTCTTCTATCCCTGCTTCAAGCCTCTGTTTACCATTAAAATCTTTGGTGTATACAACTACATTTGTTGTATCAAGAACTTCGATTTTTTCATAAGAACCTGAAAAATATGAATGTGGCGTAACATTTCTTGTTGTCAAGCGCATCTTCATGGAATTGTAATCGACTCTTAAAGAGGCATATTCATTGTTTCCTAACCCTAACAAGTGTAATACGCTGTTCTTGTCATCAATACGCTCTAATTTTCCATTTCTAACAACATATTTATATGGATTGGTATCATTCTGCTTCAATTCATCGTTGTGGTTTGTTGAAAAACGCCATGGCTCTTTTATTGTTATCGTTAGATAATACCCTTCTTTTAGATCAAGAGTTTCTGTTGTCGCTTGTTGTGATACATTACCAACATAATCTTTTGTATAGACATTCTCCTTATTTGCATCATCAATCTTGATTGATGCATAACTATCCTTGATATAAGAATGAGGCACACCTCCTTTTGTCACCAATCGAGCAGAATAGCTACCATCACTATAGAAATACAGCTGAGTGAAAGTGCCATACAATCCATTCAGATTGAATTGTTGAAGCATAGCATTGGCTTTTGTTATCAAAGCTGTCAATCTTTCTTTTTCAGCCTGATTGACGGTCTCAACCTTTGCTCGCGCTTGATCGATGTTTTCCTGTGTGATTCCATCAGCTAATCTAGTACATGTCTGGTCTTTGAATAAGCTAAGCACTTCTTTTCTTGCAACAGAAGTACTCTGTTCCTCTTTTACATCCGTCGTAGAAGTTGTGGCATGGATAGGTTGATATGGGATGTTTCCCATAATAAGCGAACTTAAACATACCAGTGTAAAGACTTTGTTACCTTTCATAGACATCTCCTTTCAAATAGATCTTGTAATTCTTGATTCAAAAAACAAATGGGTAAGTGTACCATTAATTCCCAATTTATGTGCCTTTGTAGATGTACTCTTTTGTCTTTTAAATCACTATTCTAAAAACAGCACTTGGTATTTTGTCTTACCCCCATACTTCCGCTGAAAGATTTGCTTCTGTTTCTTTTCGGATATCGTTATTTGTTCATGGGATGATCCTTTGTTAAGCACTCTCATTTGACAAAATAGCAAATGTCCATTCTTACTGATACCCCCTCCTTTCATGAGAAAAATTTAAATCCAATATTTACCAATCGTAAAAAAATATATCATGAAAAATAATGGAATTGCAACTCTTTTGCTCGAATATTTTACCACTTTTGATGTTTCATAAATTACTTTACTACTAAGGCATATATTCTCAGTGTAAAGCATTTTCAGCCTCTTGCTTTTTTGATAATAACACTACCAATTTTAAATATTTTCTTCCTTTCACATAACACTGTTCATGAAAGATTGATTCCGACACTTTTAGAAATCTTTTTCTTCTTTCATTTACTATCTGCACGGCAATCATTTAGATACAATCTGCTTTTTTCTTCCTCATCATTAATACAAATGAATTTGATAAAATGGCGAACATCGATAGAAAAAATTAAAAAATACCGTCATTCTCTTGTGGAACAGTTGTATCAATTCATTCTACAATCTTTGATTTTCTAACTACAATAAAGCTTATTTTCCAGTTCTGCCAGCTCAATCATATCTTTCAGTATGGTTGTGGGGTTTTCTTTATCTAATTCCTGTAACATTTTTTCGTAGGTGCTACTTGCCTTTTAACCGATGCAATGCCTTTTGTAATGTATAAGTCTCTGATTTCGTTGTTTATTGTATCTGCTCTCTGTCTTCTCCTATAAACCATGCCCAATCCGCATTTATCTTTCATTGATTTTTCGATTTATCGTCCTCTCTGTCTAAAAAAGCGGATATAATGATTGAAAAAAGAAAAAGCGATGCGTTCAGCGTCTCGATAAGTCAGTAAATCAACAACCGCATAATAAGCAAGCTCATTCTTCATACGTATTAAAATTTGTTTTTAATTTCTGTATCTTCAACTGTGCCATTCTTGACATACAGCTCATAATACTTCTGATACACACATATATGGTTCACTACATAAAGTACCCAGATATAAGATTTCTACAGTGTTTTTAGGTATATCATCTCCACATTTTTCTGTACTGTCCTAATCTTTCTGCTTACGAAAATAAGAAATACATTCACCTGCCTTATTTTTTCCTTAATGTGGAATATCTAAAATACCTGCTCTGTCATTGATAGCCAAACAAAGCCTTTTCATTACACCACCAACCGACATACAATAGAGCATAAAGTCATACTATGTGCCAGCAAATTTGTGTTTCCAAGAATATATTTGAATCATATCCACATTATCCATAATTTTAAAAAAACTAGTGTGGAATAATTATCACATATCAGCGCACATATCTTCGAGCATAGATAAATAGAGAGCAGAATTCCTATTATAACGATATCGCGATGTTTGATCACTATTCTTGTTTAGGTAATCTTGTGATATTGATCTGTAAGTAAGTTTTCCTATTTCTGTAAACTTTTTAATCATATCGTCTCTCCTATTTGTATAATTATAGATAAACATCACCTTTTCTCCTTGATATTGTATATATCTACCCCAATCATCATTTCCTGCAATCCTACGATAATCTTGTTTAGCTAAATGGAATGAACGTTCGAGATCATTATTTGTTTTTGGTATCTCTGGATTATCATAATACGTGAATAATCCTTCCCAAAATCCCTTGCTGTATCATTTTAGATTTTCCATAAACCCTTTCATGCCATGCTTTTGACCCTTTTCTTGAAAGGCTTTTATCAATAGACTTTTAAGAGCCTCCTCGTGCGATTGACTGGTGGAAAAGCTTGTTTTTTCTAGGCTTTTGACTATATCTCTTATGATTTCATACATCTCTTGCACCTTGTGATAGCTTCTTTTGTGATTTCTCCTATTGATCATTGTGGGAAACGTTTTAAGATATACTGAAAGTCTCTTTTTTTGCTCTACCATTCGCAATGAATGCTCAAACGATTTTTTTAACTCTTCCAGTCTCTCATAAATTTTCATCCCAGGTAGTTCTAGTGACGGTTTTCCATCTTCTAACAGAATAGATCTTATAGCCTCACAATATCCGTTTATGATTTCTTTTTCCTTCTCCTCTAATTGCTCATTCTGCTTAAAACTTACTTCGATTGCCTGCAAACCTCGCAGGTTTTTCTTGATTGTAGTTTTTAACTTTCTATCTGATGCTATCATTGGCTTTGAAATATCTTTTAAGTAATGAAACTGGCAGAACTGATAAGGAACATCCGAACGTAATTCTTTTAGAGCTTTCCGTATTGATCTTTGTCTATCTCTGACGAAACCAAGTATGGGAACATCTGTATTTACATATGGCTCTAAGGCTTCCTTCAACTCTTTCGAAGACCCATTTTTCATACTGATTGATGCAATCACTTTACCACACAAAACTTCTCTTAAAACATATAGTGGTTCATTCCCTTTCGCTGGTTGTATACCATCTAACGACAGTACGATACCACCATATCTTGCTTTGCAAGTCTGATAAGTCTCGTTTTGTCTTTCTGTGCTATCTGTTTTAAGAAGGTGCTTGTATTTCTCATACATTTCTCAACCTCACGGTCAGTTATCTGAACATGATACTGTTTCAATTCTTCCGCTATTTCCATTCTGGTTTTATGATTACAGAAACGTTGCTCTCCAATAAAGGCAAAAACATCCATACCATATCTTGTATACCATAAGCTTTGATGAAATGCTTCTTCTGATGAATATACGACATCATTTCCTTTACAGTTTTTATCTGGACATCCATAACCTAAATTTATAATCTGATATGTTCCGCTTAGTGTCATTACAATTTGTTTGATACACAATGACGATATACATATTGGACATCTTGTGATTTCTAGTTTATATACGAGTTTTTCCTCTGCTTCCACAGTATAGATGCTTTTCATAATTTATCATCTCCATTATTCTCATTATACACCCTTTGATGCCTATATTGATTATTTTGTGATAATTATTCCACACTAGAAAAAAAACATATAATCAGGTTTAAGTTGTAAGACATCAAGAATAACTGCTAGTGCGTCCGTAATTGGAAAGCGAACACGAAAGTAATCTACCAATAAGAACAATGGTTCTAGAGGATTGAAATGCTCAATCTGTTTTGTCATTGTTTCCTTTAATTCGTCTGTCAATGGCTGTTTTCCAATTCAATACGATCGTAATACTCACGACTAATACCACAGGCAACAGCAAATCGTAATTGTGATACACCGTATTCCTCACGCTTTTCTTTTAGTTGTTTTATATGCTGCATTAAAAAGTCCTATAAATAAAGTCCTATAAATATTGACGCCACTACAGATATCTTTATTTCTAAGTGCATTTTAATACAATTCAACTGACAAAACAGACTGCGTCCTATTTCATTATTTAAATACATAGGATGTTTTCTCCGATATTGGAACAGAGCTAAATATCCTTGTAGATAATGTGCTGCGACATTTAAAGGACTTATAGCTGTTTTTTTGTTCTTTAGGTGTCAAAAGACGGGATTTCATTAGGACGATTCAATTCTTTAGTAAGCAGGTTGTTTTTCTTCCTGCTTTTATTATTGTGCCGTGCATGGCATACATCTAGTGTATTGACATGATGATATTTAGTTGAATAGTCTTGGCTATTATTGCCGTTTTCTGGCACAATAAAAGAAACAAAGAAACGGTGGTGATTTTCTATGGCAAGATCAAAAATATACATTTTTAAGCTTAGTGATGATGAAAGGGCTACACTTCAAAAAAACATTTCGCAACAAAAAAAAACTGCAAAACCGTTTTAAAGCAGTGCCTGATACTGCATGAGTCGGATGAAGAGCATGAAACAGGGCTCACCCATCCCTTGGTTGCTCACAGCTATGCTGTTTGACCTGCTACCATAACAAATATCATTCAGTCTTATGTTAAGAATGGCATTACCGATATTGTCGTCTACAAAATCATCCCTAATTCCAGTGCTGCATTGCTCAAGGTGGATGGAAGCGCTGAAGCACTCATTATCCAGATGGTCTGCAGTCCTACCCCGGAGGGGCATTCACGCCGGACACTTCGGCCCCACAAAACACCTACTAATGCATCCCTCCCAAAGATAACGCAGAATTCGTAGCCCGCATGGAGGAGATTCTGGACATTTATAAAAAGCCATATGACCCTACTGTTCCGTTGGTATGTATGGATGAAAAGCCATACCCAGCTGCTTGGAGAATACAGGGGGCCGCTGCTTATGCGCCCAGGTGATACCCAGAAATTTGATTCAGAATATATCCGAAACGGTACATGCAGTATATTTGTATTCGTGTAACCTCTAGGAGGCGTGCGGCATGTAAGTGTCCAGGAACACCTTACTGCGGTTAACTGGGCAGAGGTGATCAAGTACTTGGTGGATGTCAGCTACCCTGGCCGTGATAAAATCATACTTGTCATGGACAATCAGAATACCCAAGCCCTTTCATCCCTGTACAAAGCATTTCCTGCTGCGGAAGACCACATGATTGCTAAAAAGCTGTAAATCCATTACACTTCCAAGCATGTGAGCTGGCTTTTTATTGCCGAAATAGAGCTTTATGTAATGACATGTCAGTGCCTATCCCGAATGATTAACAATATAGACCTGCTCCGGCAGAAACTAGAAGCATGGGAGAGTGACCGCAATGGACATATGTCCGCATCCGATGGCGATTCACTACCGATAATGCTAGGAAATTCAGTACATCATAGGGATATTGATATCGCTAAAAGTAATCGGTTCACTACACTAATGTGGAATAATTATCACAAATTGGCGCATAAATCCACAAGTTTGGATAAATAAAGAGCCGAATCCCTGTTGTAACGATAGCGTAGGTTTATCCTATAGATGTACTCACTTCATCTATAGGATAAACCTACGCTATCGTTACAGTATTTATGTAATAATATTTAAATCACACTAATTTACTAATTAAGCCAAAAAGCACAGCCCTTTTAATACAATTAATAGAGGAATGTAAAGTTTAGGAAAATTATCTCCATCTAGAAAATGGTTGTATTAAAAAAACAGGGTATCTACCTACCAATGCCAATCAGTTAAGGAAGTTGACAAAATAAAAAAATAGATTAGATGTCTGCACAAGATGAAATGTAGATGTCTAATCTTTTTATAAACATATTTAATCCATAAAACATAGTAAAAAAGGCATTATGAAAAAAAATATGAGAGCCACTATGCTATATATAAATCAATATGCTTTTTTATAGGATATTGCCGATGGTGTTGTTGTCCTTTTTCGACTATAGGATCAATCTTTTTTTACCCACACGACGTTGTTCATAATATTTTCCTCAATCACTTGCATTGCAGTATTATAGATATCTTCTTCCATCATTACCAATGATTTGATAAACATTTTTTCATGATACCCACTGCCTTGTTAAAATTTCGCTTGATTACGTATTCTCCATCTTCCTTTTGTTCAATCGCTGCTTTTTCATTAATTTCTATCATTTTAATGATATCAAGTTATACAACCATATATCTGCATAAATACCCTGATAGAAGAGATGAGTATCTCTTTGAATCCTCTGAATTCCTCCAATTTTATCCTGTTCTTCAAACGATTATAGGATGTTTCTATCGTCCAGCGCAGATGATACAATTCCTTTAAGTCATCTATGCTGTATTCATTCATTGGCAGGTTAGATATCAGATATTCCACAATGTCTTTTCCTATAATGATCTTAATGAACCAAAGCTGATATGTGGTATTCATCAGATGCTGGCGAAACCGAATATCCTCTCGATAGTGATTTGTCGTTTTTCTATCGAATGTTACTTCAAATAATCTGTCTTCACCATCCTGTACCTGATCCATATAAGCTTTTAAAAAAACAGAAGATACACGAAATAGAAAGTATTGTTTTTGTTGTAACAGTTGATCTATGAGTCGCATAGACGGATACCCGCAATCAAAGGTAAAGATTGCTTTTGCAACATAATTTTCACAATAAGTTTTGATATGCTGTGCTGCCAGTGCCATTTCACTTAATGTACATGAACCGAATTGCATATCTAAAAACGTATTGTTTAGACAGTCATGTAAGGTAGATAAAAGTCCACCTACAGGTTTTGATTGATTTTTTGTTGGATTTGCAGATGCAGAGAATCTTCCGAATGCAGCTGTATTTTCCTTTGTGTTGGGAAGAATGATTTTTGATCCATCGACAGCCAATACAAGATTTCCTTTCCATTTTTTAAACTATCTGCTTCATTATCGTAATAATTTGCAATGAACTCATTACTCATGACACATATAGCCTGTGGATTGAACTTCTTCCTGGCGAGATAGAAAGCAGTTTCTGTAACCGGTTTTTTTCCTAATCTTGATAATAGTCCATGATATCACTCCATTGAGAACCGCCTTTTCAATTCAGCATTTGATAAACAAGATCAATAACAGAGTTATGGCGATTTCTGGTGAAAGAATGGGGATTATCACCTCGGATAAGATCTAGATGAAAAACGGAAGCCTGCTGAATGTAATCATAAAAAGTACGAATGACATTAGCACACATAGGCGTCACAACCATTATAAACAAAAAAAATCAATCAAAGTGTAAAAATCTGAATAATGGTTGAATAAAACTATAAGAGAATGAATGTAAAAACATAGAGAAATCTGTTGTCTATAAATGAATACCATAAGTTGTGTCCTCCTCGCCCTTTTCACTTATAAACACAGCCGCGATAGCGGCTGCTTTTTGATTCATTTGTCAATAGCAAAAAAGAAGGTATCTAGAGAATTTTTAAAATTTCTCCTAGTTTTCTCTTTTCCTATTTGTCAACTTCCTTAACCTATTGGCATTGGATAGGTGTGACTAAGTTTTTTTTATTTTTAAGTCTTTTGTGTTGAATCACCTTAAATATTGTGTATAATATAGATGAAGATGATCTTCTCCACAATAGTGAAGATAGATTATTTATTGTCGGAGTGATCGCCCTAAACCGTGGTAAAGTTTAGAGGGCGATCACTTTTTTATTAGCTTCACAGTTTCTAATATAACTAGTATGATCAGAAAGCTGATATATAAGTCAATATTCAAAATGACCACCTCCGAACTATTCACTGAAAGGGTTCACAGTCGAAGTGGAATAATCTATCTTCGTACAAAATTATAGCATATATTTCACAGTTGAAATACATATAATGTAATGTTTATCTCAACTGTGACTTTTGTTACTCATATCTACTTATTTACTGAGCTGCGCTATCAATCGGTTACATAAGAATATCATCCAACGTTTCCATGCAGGTCGTACCTGCGGATGCAAGAATTCTTCACGTTTTTGACAAGCAATCGCATGTGCAGGATTTTTGTTGCTATCTATTTTCTGCAGTACGATCCTTTTATTCATCCGGTACACATAGCGAAACTGCGACCAGAGTTTTTGATGCATCCGGGCAGTAGGGCGGAGCTGCTTAGGGATCTCTTGAATCTTTGTCTTTCCTAATACGACACTGAATAGATGTGTATGTATGATAGAATCGATCTCTGTATATATGACGGCTTCTTTATAAAAATGTTTGGCTATATGATCCAATGCCATCTTGATCGCATAGGCTTCTCCTTTCTGAATATTCTTTTCATTCTTTGGTATTTAGTTTTGGTATGTATGCGGATATGATCATCGATATAGATCGCACTGACGAGGATACCATCCTTTAAGCTGGCATCACAGAATATCTTTACTGCATAAGAACCTTCCTGAAGCAGTTCATGCTTCGTTCTATAATACTTATCGACGGCGTTCATATAGTTCCTTCATCATGGCAGTTGCCCCATGAGTTTATATGTTTCCTCTACATGTAAAGGCATCTCGTATATATCGTTCAAAGGTTCTTTTGTGACATTTTCATATCCTGCCACCAACAGATTAAAATCGATCTTACCTTTATATTCCTGTATCTTACGGATCAGGAGCTGTCGGTCATTCCTTACCTTACTGACAAATAAGACACGATGATCTATGACAGTCAGAGATAATGCGTTTGCGTATAACTCCTCATTGACCAAGCGGTTGTACGCTCTGATTTTTCTTTCCAGTCGCTCCTGCTTTGGATACGATCTTTCCAACTCTAAATACACCAATACCGCAGATGTCTTTGTCCTATCCTTGTGTTTGAATATCAAGACAGCATCCGGCCGGTTGGAAGCCTCTTCCAGATATGCTTCCTTTTCATTAAGTATTTCATCCACATACCAGTTCGATACACCTTGTTCGTATGCCTGTTGTAAGATGTCACAAACAGTGGCCACTTGCACTTGATGATACATGTAATAAGGACTGTAGTTTAAAAATGCTTTTGTATTGTCCTTTGTCTCATATCCCATATCTTCCATGTACTGGAGACCTCGTTTCCCTAAAGTAACGATCTTGTATCCGGTCCGGAAACTTGCTGTATGGTTCGCAGGTATGAATGTCCTCTCTATGATCAAGAAGTCGTGCAGAGCCAGTTGTAGGATACGTCTGTCGATCGTCTCTTTTTTTCTCCCCTCATACGCAAATAACTGTATATAGTCCATATCCACGAATCCGTGTCTAGCGATCCGGATCATCAGTTCAATATCGTCGTCCAATATTCTCGGTTTATTCTTATGTCCCATCACTAATTCCTCCTTTAGTTATCATAATAAATAGTTTATATTAAAGTAATAGTTACTATATCTATACAGTAGTATCAAGTAGTATATATAGTTATATCATGAGATAGATATATATGAGGATAAGGGGGGCAAGGTTCTGATTTAAGGCATAAAGCAGCGTTCCGTAAGGTTGTTATAGTTTATATTATTTTATAAGGTAAAATAAGGTAATTGTCCAGAATTTTGAAGTCTGAATTAGCCTTTAAATAAAGGATTTCATGGCGAAAAAGTGTGACATATATCGTACAGTATTCGGCACATATGTCGGCACAGCTCTAGGCACAGTAACCGGCACAGCAAATTCCATAGATCTTCGTCCTACTTCGACATGATGAACGGCAAGATGGCGAGGAGGAAGATGATCGCATAACAGACCGTGATGGCCGTCTGTATCCTGCCGTAATATCGATATCCACCATATCCCAAGATAGCACAGATGAATACGATCGTAAGTCCTCCGACTTGCTCATCCTGCAATGCTTTCCATGTATCCCGGAATACCTGCTGCACACTCAACAGCAGGTAGGAATCACTGATCCTTGTCATGAACTGAAAGAAGATGAACAACCCAAGAATCGATGAGATCAGGATCACCGGTCGGCGTTGTCCCTTTGGGAGGAGCTGCGATATCTTATACAATAGAAATCTTATCCGTCCCATTCTCCATCACCTTTCTTTCGTCTTTTTATTTTACGGAATACGATCTTTTCTGCCTCTTCTTTCGACAGGAAGTCACGACGCATCAAACTGCGTGCTTCGTTACGGTTCTTCTCTGTATTCATTTCCGCCTGCACATTCTCTCCTTCCTTGTGTGGTACTACTTTTCCGGCATTATACCGATATGGCGGATCCACTTCTACGAGTACCGTTTTGGCGATACGGTTGTCCTCTGTAGATACATATCCGATTCGGTCGGGAAGTCCCTGCAGACCATCGATATCCGGATGGCCGGGAAGGTTTGCGGACATACGCACGGCTCCATCACGCCCCTGTCGGAAGGTCACCTTCGTACCAGCATTCCCAAGGACGGCCTTCAGGAAGCCTTGCTGGAACTGTTCCAGATATTGCGTCATCGGGATCAGTGCCATACCGCCTTTCCTCAGCTCCGCCAACCAGCGCTCGTAGATATCGAACTGCACCTTGTGACATTCATCGATGAAGGTCAGATGTAGCCGTGAATTATCCGGACGCTTCAGACCGATCAGATAATATTTTAAAGAGATATATCCGACGATGATCCGTAGGTCATTGTCATTGAGACCTTTCAGATTGAATAAGATGATGTCACCTTTTTCGATCCACTCTGAAATCTTCCGCAACCCATCATACTTACTATGCATACCGAACATGAGCTTCTTCTTCGGCGTATTGATGAAAGGATCGGTACGGTTCAGGATCGGATCTACCTGTTGTTTATCGAAACGCCCTTTTAGGAAGGCACATGCATCATCCGCATATACATTATCCTTCAGTCGCTCATACAGTCGCTCACGCATCGTTTCATCCTGAAACATCTTTGGGATATCCATGATCGTATGCTCATCTTCATCCAGTAGGATCGTATTGATTGCACTGGTGATCATACGGTCTACCTGTACAGTGACTGCGGAACCGAACAACATCCGGAAATAGTCCAGGATCTCGGTAGAGGGGACATCCTTATTCAATAAGGAGATAGGAAAGATACAATCCTCATACCCAAAATCGATATAATGGATCTTTTCACGCAGCTTCATGATATCATGACCATCCGCCTGCAGCTTCAGCATCATATCGATGACCCCCAGCACACTGGTCTCTGCAGGATCGAAGAACGTGAAGCCCGGTATGTTCTTCTTCCCCTGTACGATAGATGTCAGGATATCGCGCATCATCTCCTCCGCAAAGCTCGATTTTCCGGAACCGGTCTGTCCGGAGATGACCATATGTTTCCGCAGCTGTAGCTGCTTCAGGAAGACCACACGATCCTGCATCGGATGATAGACATGTCCGCATTTGATCCCGGACGCAAATTCTTCCTCCTTCAATGTCCGCTGACCGATCTCAAGTTTGTGTATCCGTTTCAGTATCTCAAGATCCTTCTTATTGTAGAAGGTCGGGATCTGAAACAGGTTCATCAGTTCGTTTCCTGTCAGTTTGGAAAATTTATAGGTATCCCGATAGATCGCCCGAAGCTCCTTTTCTCCTGCTGTCAGATTGATGATCGTATTCGTGATCTCCAGGATCTGGTTTCTCTGGTATCTCGTCTTTCCGGATACCTTGATCATCACCTGCACATCGACATCCGTACTCACACCTCGTAACATGCTCTTCGTTGCACTGTAATTCTTTTCGACACTGAAATCGATCGTGATCCTCGTCTTGTTGCGCATCGTCCCCAGGATGAACAGGAAGATCTGATCATCCCGGAAGGTCGCAAGGCTCTTTTTCGTATCTTTCGCATGATCCAGCACATCATCCGTAAACAAGGTATGTACTGTCGTATACGGCGTGAGCGGTCTCACCGCTTCGAATACGTTCGCCTTATCCTGGAACATGTTCTGCAGGCTGTTCAGGACGAGCCCATTCTCTCTTTCATCACTCACCTGTAAGTAGAAAGAGATCATCCCATCCGTTTGATCCTTACCGTCGCAATCGATGATGAAACGATAATCCAGGATACAGTTTGGATCGAAGAGCTTCGATAGACGATCTCGCAACGATCGACGCCTTTTCGTTCCGGACAATGTCTTTAAAAACATCCGCATCGTATCTGCCTGGAACTGATGATCATATCTTGGTAATATCTGATATAACATTCCGCCTTCCTCCTAACACCTATATCTCTCCAAGAGGAGTAAGCATCCGTTCTCCATATCCCAGGATATCGTCCGGTGTGAGCCATTCCGGTTTCTTTTCGGGAGGAAAACTCTCATACAAGGCCTGCATGATCTCAATCTGCTCCCATTCATCATTGGCCCAAAGGTCCTTGGCATTTCGGTTGCCATATCCCAGATAATAGTTACAGTCCTCCACCATCCGGGAGAGGAGCTGATAGCGGAACGTCTCATCATGTTTCAATATTTCTTCTAGTACCATATCTTCACCTCATCTCAATAAAACTCGTTTCGATCGACCATGCCACGAAACGATATGATCGCATCTGCATCGCTTACGAAGTCGAAACTTTCTTCTACCGGTTCACCATCCGGAGATTTGATCCAATAGGTCAGCGTACCGAATGGATCCATGCCGGAGCGCAGGATGTATCCCTGATATTCATCCACGAGCTTACCGTCTGCCTCCATGATCATCTCCAATTCTTCCACATATATCTTTTCTGTAAAATGGCCATCACCAAGGATCCCCTCCACATACTTGCGCCACCTTTCTTCTACTTCCTTCATCATGATGTACCAATATTCCTGATATAGGACCTGATGTTGTTCCTCGTATCCCTCACTTTCCATAAGGGCATCACTTTCCAGGGCATCTTTCCAATATCCTTCGCTCTCTTCCATCTTTTCCTGTAGTTCATATAAGCGGTGGATGATGTCTGCTTTCCTTCCTATCATATCGGATCCTCCTCTTACTTTTCATAGAAGCCGTTTCCCAGGCTGCTCTCTTCTACCATCTTATAGATCCTCGCTTTCCCATCGATCCACTGTACACGCATCCGGACCAGATACCGGCTCGTATCGTTCCTGTCCGCATGCTGTGTCTGTGCAGTGTAGATGACATAAACTTCAAAGTCATCATCCGCTATCCTGTCGATAGCGCTGTCCATCGATGTGACCTGTGTTTCTGTCGTTTCTTCTTTTTTGATACGTTTGCTCTCTCTTCGCATGGCCGCAAGCTCATCCTTACTCAGATCCGGTACCAGTGACTGGTACAAGTCATCGCTGAGAAGTTCCTTGACCGGTTCGATACGATCCAGGAAGATATCACTGCTGCGGCCTTCGCTCTTCACTCTCACGAAGCGTTCTGCTGCGCTCTTACAGGCCTCTTCCACATCATTGGGAACATCCGACTGAGGAGATGGCTCCGTTGTTGGCTTTTTCTGTATCGTGGTACTGCTCTGCTGCGAGTTCACCTTCGTTTCTGATGGCTGATTCATCCATAGGAATGCTGCCGTCACAGCTATGAGGATACCCATAGACACGATCGTTTTCTTTTCCATATTTCACCTCTGTCCATTATTTGAATTTGATGTATTTTTCCGGATCCACACTGCCTTCTGTCGTTGCGATCACAGGGGTTGAGAAATGCATCTCCATATGTACATGGGATGCTGTCGAATTACCCGAATGTCCCTGGCTGCCGATCCGTTGTCCTTTCTTTATGCTCTGTCCTGTCTTGACGTCCACATCCTTCATATGGCAAAGTAGGATATAGAGTTCTTTTCCTTTATACTTCATTTTCAGTTGGATAAAGTTTCCGGCACCGGCATAAGCACCACCCGGGCACATATTTCCAAGGTATCCGCCATCTGCAGGACAGCTCGAGGATGCCTGATATACCTTCGCATCACCGGGAGCGTAGATCGATGCACCATAGGAGCCATCCAAATCGACACCATAATGGAAGTCACCGATCGATGGTCGATTCCCATACCCACTGGTGAGCGTATAGCCCTTCAATGGTGGGATCAATGTCCCATCCCCACTGATAAAATCCAAGGCGTCATAGTAGGACATCACCTTATCGGCATAAGGAGGATCTCCATAGACGCTCCATCCGGTCTTTCCCTTCATGATATCGGAAAATTCCTTTGCTGCTTCCAGTGTCCATCTTCCACCTTTTTCACGATCGATCCATTCGATGAATCCATTTCCGAAATTATATCCACCTAATGCCACCCGGATGCGACCTTCATCGGATGCATCCTTGACCTTCGCCCTTTTCAGGCAATCCTGCAGCTCTTTGATACCGCAGCGGATCGAGTAATGCGGATCCTTGATCCCATTGGGTATCTGCGGATATTTTTTGTTGAACGGCCCTTCCGATGCCTGCATAGGATCACTGCCTGTCCCACCGGATTCTACCTGCATCACTGCCAGGATCAGATCCACATAATCTTCCATGCCTTCCAGCTTGGCGATCTTGGACACATAGGGACGATAATATTCGACAGAGGAACTGAGATTGTTTTTGGGCGTCTCATTCCCATCTCTCACACCACCGCCAAGGAACATCAGAAACACCATCATGATAATGATAAGGGGAAGGAAAAGGAGAAGGAGCTTCTTAATCGCCTTCATTTAGGAGGTTCTCCTCTTCCTGCGGCAGTGTATCCTCTTCCGGTTTTGTTGAAGCCTCATGTTCTGCCGGCACATCCTGTTCGTTTATCGGTCCGCTCTCTTGTCCTCCTTCATCGACATCCATTCCTGCAGGCACACTGTTTGGATCATCCGGCTGCTGCGTAGCTTGTGTAGGTTCTGTGTTCATTTCTACATCTGGGCTGTCTTCTGTAGAAGCTGACGATGTTTCTTCCGTTGCCTCTTCAGAATCCGTATGTTTCGCAGCTTCTGTAGGAATAGGATCATCATCCGAGCGATCTTTCAGATCATCTTCTGTTTCAGGATCCACTGTTTCCGGAACTCCTCCCACATCTGAGATATCCGGGGCTCCTGCATCCTCGATAAGATCATCGTCATCGTCCATATCGATATCCAACATATCTTCTTCCGCTATATCCGCTTCATCGCTCAGGTCTTCCTCTTCCTGCGTTTCTGCGCTCATGTTCTGTATGTCAGCTGCATGTTCTTCATCGAATGGTTCACCATTATCTCCCGGATCCGTTTCCTGTGCCCCACCATCGATGTCTTCCTGTGTCTCAGAAGTCATTTCATCAGATCCTTCTGTTTCACTCTCTGCTTCTGTAGGCGCACCCTCACTATTTGTGGCAGGACCAGCCTGTCCAGCCAGTTCGCTGTCACCATCTGCAGGTGCTTCCTCATGATCCACAGAGTCCACATCATCCTGTATATCGTCCGCATACATATCGGGATCTTTTTCATCTCGCAAGGCGTTGTCATCATAGCTGCTATCATATGGATCATCATGATCACGAAGATCACCATCATCACTTTCTCCATAGCCACCTGTTCCACTGCCGTTTCCTTCACCGCCCCCATCAAACGCATCACTTTGTGAAGCAGAGCCTTTCAACTGTCGGTACGTCGACATCGGAGAGGTACCCAACAGCATTCCTTCTGCCACGATCTTTCCATCTTCCATCAGTTTCGACATGATCGTCGGTAGATTCTTGATCACGAATCTGAGCAGGACGATGAGGATCACATCGACTGCCAGCATGAGCAGGACACTGTAAGCGGATATCTTCGTGCATAATTCTACCAGGAAGAACAGTGCCATACTGAACAGGATATCCGCAAAGATCGTGACCATGCACCACATGAGCCTGTCTGTGAACCATTGGCGAGCTTTGCGTCCATGCTTGAGCAGCCACCAGATGAGTTGATATACACTCAATCCCAGAACGATATATTTTGAGGCCTTTACAGCCCCTAAGCCGATACAGATCGCTGCGATGACGATACTGATCGCACCACGATGTACTAACAAGACGAAGGAGAGTCCCAAGACCCGCATTGCGGAACCACCATCATGCGTGATCGCATGATTTCCGAACTTGTCATATTCATCCTCCGCATTGTCTTGTGATGGATCGTTCAGGAGGCGCTGTACTCGCTTTCCTACCTTTTCGATAGCATCCTTATCGTCCGAACCGGCGATCTTCGCAAGATCTGTCGTACCGAAATGTCGTACCATGAACGGCTGTTTCTGCAAGATATCGAAGATGTTCTGCTTGTTCATGATCTCCGGATCTTCCTTCTCTTCTTTGAATACGAACGTTTCCGTCAACATCTGTGACGTCACGTTCTCGAACCCATTCGCAATCTTGCGTCCATTCTGACCGATGAAGGTGATGAAGGTCATCGATAGGAAGGCGGTAAGCACGATCTGTACGATCTGTTGCCATCGTACGATCCTGGTAAAGTCTTTGATGAGCTTATACAGGATAGAGGACAATGCAGCTATCAGGAGCACTTTATTGATCCAGGAATTGGGATCGCTCCAATCGAAAATGACCTTGTCGATCATATCAAAGATCCCCTGTATGACGGTCCCCAAAAAGCTGGAGGATACCAAGTTATAGATCGTCAACACGAAGAAGGAGATCACGAACCCGATCATTTCCAGAAGCAGCGTGATCAAATTCATGAAACATGTGACGATGGAATCCCCATCAAGCAGGTTGAACCCTTTGGTCTTCGCTGTCATACTGGAATTATAGAGATTCTTGATATAATCCTGGTCCATTTCTTTTTTTCTCGTATCGTTATCTAAACTGATGATCGCATCCGAGAGAAAATCCGAAGTATTGGTATCTGCCTTTTCTTCATCGTTCTTCTGTGCTGTCGTCTCTCCCGGAGAATTACCGTTGCCGATCGCTCCATCCATAGATTCCGCATGGATACCTGTCGGGACCAGCAGCAGGAACAGCAAGCTCAGGATGGTGAGGCATCTACGCCATCTCATGACTTCGCCCCCTGTTCATCGATATCCTTGAAGGTGCGGAAGGCATCCGAGAACATCGGCAAGATCGCCATCTTCGTCAGGCATTTGCGGTTGTTGTAATCACAGTATAAGAAATTGTGCTGCTTTGCCTGGTCGACACCTTCCTCCTTCGTTCGATCCTGCAGGATAGCGGACAGCGTGGAATTGCCATCCAGATCGAAATGGCACAGGATACGCTGGATCTCGTCCTTGCTCTTCATATTGCCGATGAAGAACTGTCCGGTATTGTTGATGATGGAATCCGGAAGATCGCTCCAGTTCTGCAGGATGATCAGCATATCACACAGCTCCGATCTTGCGATCAGATTGTTGTTCACCAATACGGACATACCACCCGGGACTGTCGAATACAGTTTTGCCTCATCGAACAGCATCGTCTTCGCTTGTCCTTTGTACATACGCAAGAACATGTTCGTGATCTCATTGACCTTTCCCAGGATGAGGGAGAAGATCCGATGTTCCAGATTCCCGGAATCATAGTTATAGGTGAGCGAATCTTTGGAATACACCGGCATCTTCGCGAACGTGATCAGATTGAAGGGGCGATCGAGACGGAACACCTTCGAGATATCGGTATCATCGTCCCCGAAGAACAGGCGGGCCATCGGATCATTGTGCAGGGAATACAGGCTGCGTGCTAGTTTGGGATCCTTGTTCATCATGACATCGACCAACCTTCGCATCGTGATCCGTGTGATCTTTCCACTGTTGATTGCTTCGCTCAGCTCCATATATGCTTCATCGACCTGCATCAGATCGACCTCCTGCTGTGGATTGATGGCACGCACCAGGGCGATGATATCATTCTTGGCCGCTGCCAATGCATCTAAGGGAGAATCCGGATGTAATAGGAAGGCATCGAACATACCGTTTGGACAAGATGGATCTCCGATGATGAGGTGAGAGGTCAGATCACCGAAGCGATCCAACAGCTTCACGAGCTTGTGACGGTCACCTTTTGGATCGACCAATAGCAGCCGGTGCCCATAGAAGATCATGGAGAGGAGTGCAAAATAGTTGGCTATCTGTGATTTTCCGGAACCGGTCTCTCCGACAAAGGCCACCGTAGAGGACCCTGTCTGCGTCAATCCCTTGATCGGAGCCTCGATGTCGATCCGTACCGGCAGGTCTGCAGGTCTCGTATATGTGAGCACGACTCCTTTGTCTGCTTCTCCTATGTATAAGCCACCGAAAAAATTAAAATGCGCAAAGTACAAAACGTCTGTTAGATTCACATACCGGTAACAGCTATTCTTATATGGAAACAGGTGTTCCGCAAGCTGTTCCTGTTCCCCGATCGCATACGTCAACTGGATCCGTTTCCCTTCGAATCTCTTCTGCAGCTTGTCGCTGCGCTTCATCAGCATGTCCTGCGTATTGGCACGGATGCGCAGCATCATCTGCCAGCGGATCTTGGAATCTTCGATGGATGGATCCACATCTTCTCCGATCTTCGCAAGCTCGAAGGCTTTCTGTGCTTCCTTGTCCTTTCGTCCGCTGCTCTGCCAGTAACGGCGTGCATTCTTATGGATCTCCTCACGTTTTCCGGTCATATTGCTCTTGAAGGTCTGCGTATGCTCCAGATCGAACTTGATGATCGTGTCGACAGGGAAGGTATAGAGCTGGATCTCATTGACTGCCACATTCGCACGATACCCATCCTCCAATCGATCCTGGATGAGTTTATCTGCGATGAGCACTCGAGAATACAGCTCCCGGAATCCACCTTTGTTCTTCAGCGTCTGATAATGATATTCCAGCTCCGTTGCCTGCGGGATCGTGTAATAATCGGATATCGGTATCTCGATCGGGATCGCCAGATAATCATATAGATGCTGTATCTCTTTCTTGTCCGGTCGTTCCACACTCAGATCCATAGTCAATTTCTTGTATATCTGTTCATCGATGACCTCACTCAGATCGACCATCCGCTTTTCCAACGGATCGTTGTTCTTACTCAGCCAACCACTCAACCACTTTTTCTTCAATGGATCACGGTTGTCTGTAAAGCATATATGTATCCGATAGCGATACTTGATACCACTTGTCAGCTGCGCTTTGATATCCTTCATGAAGGAGCGATACAGCTTCTCTGTCTGTGGATCACCATTCGTCTCATATAACGTCTTATAATGCTTTAGGATACCCTGTTCATCGATGCGCTGTGGCAGGATATAGATCGCTCCCGGCATATTGACGGAAAGGATCTTACGATGCAGGTTATCGATCAGCGTCTGTAGCTGATGATCGGATGCATACAGGCTATTCATCGGACGGATCTCATAGTGATAACAGATACATTCCTTACAGTAGACGATGTTTCCTTCTCCATAGCTGTAATAAGGTTCAACGTACACACCGATGCACTCTCCCTTCTCTTTCCTTCGATAATCTATGTGTATGTCCTTGGGAATCATACAGGATGCGATAGTTCTTCACATCCCGATAGTAGAACGTGATCAGCTTGTTCTTGCGGCTCTCCCGGTCGATCTCTGTCAGGAACATCACAGCGCCGATCTCCAGTACCGCAGCGATCGCGATCGACAACAGGATCCCCAAGGATCCGAACAGATGATACGCAGGGATACCGATGGGGATCAGTGCAAACAACAGACCGCCCAGCATCACGAGTACCATCCCCCAGCCATTCAGTTCGATCCCGATATAGGGGATATACAGCTTCTGCTTGTGTGTCTCGACAGCCGTATAATTATAGGCGCTCTTCATGATGGCCCTCTAGATCTTGACGCCTACGAACCGCAATGCTTTCAGGACGAGGTCCCATATCCACTTGAGAGGTTTCGTCAGGAAGGAGATGATCGATGACGGCTCTATCTGCGCGATGATGGTGAATGCGATCAACACGATGAACCCGATGACGATCTCATCGATGACGGACTGCCATTTCCCACCGGTGCGGCGCAGAGATTCCTTTGCGCTGCGCAACAGGAACACCATGAGCGCCACGAATACGATGAGCAATACCAAATAATAAATGACCTTGAATCCTTCTAATTTTGTAAAATCCATACCTAATACTCCTCCTTTGAAATGATCTTGTTCGTTTTTCTATCGAACAGGAAACGCACGCTACGTTCCTGTTGGAATAGTTCCTTCGTTTCATAGCGGACGATCACATCTGCCTGTATCTCATCCTCATTCTGTATGGCGGATTGTAGACTGACGAATACCGGTTTCGTATCCGGATCCAATGGTTTCAGCGTTTCCGGATCCTGCATCAGGAGCCGTGCCTGTTCCAGATCAGCGGCATAGGTCGTAAAGAACAACTGGATCGTATTCGTGATCTCCTGCTTCTCCTGTTCCGTACAGTCCGTTCCCTTGATATCTTCTTTTTCTGTCTCCAGTCCTTTTTTCATATCTTCCTTCATAGCAGCTGGCGCAGTTGATATCATCGAGATCGGACGATCCACGATATAGTGACCATCTTTTTGAATAGAACGTATCGCGATATATGTTGTTTGTCGTTTCCTCTTGCCTTCGTCGTCTTTCAGATCGAGGGATACGCTGGCATAGGATGTGAGCCGGCCTTCCTCTGTATCGGATGGCTCCACCTGATATACTTCTACGGTTCCTACCTCGGCACTCTTGATCTTTTGATCATAGGATACGTTCCAGCTTCCTCCGGTCGTGAATTCCTGTAAGAACTGTTGACTTTCTTCATCCTTGGGATATTTATAATAGTTTTTTATATAATCCTCCAGGAAACTATAGTCGTTCACCGCTACTGCAGGCGTTATGTCCGGTCGTTCCTGAGCAAGGGAACGGAATCCTCCCAGCAGACCGATGCCTACGATCAGATACAGAACTGCTTTCTTCAATCGCACGATACGCCGTTGTCGCTTCATCAGCTTCTGTAGATGTGCTTCCAGTTCCTCCTCTGTATGTTCTACCTGTTTTCCCTCACTTCCTTCTGTGTGCTCTTCTATGTCTTGATCCAGGTGTTTATGTAGCCGTTTGAACAGCATCCTCCTCACTCCTTTCTATCATCCTTACATCGTTTCTATTGGCAGATGTACCAGTCACTGGTACATCATCGTAGGTCGAGCCGATAGCCTGTATAGATACCGGCATCATCCTGTAACACATCACACTGATACCTCCTTCCACTTGCCGCTCCTGCGGCATTACATTTCTCCAGTGCGGAAGAAAAGCTCTCTCCATCGGCGAACAGCCATGTCTGTACGCAGATCGATGGGGCCGGTTCCTGCGGCTTCTCTGCTTTCGGAGACGATGCAGAGCCTGTCGTCGTATCTTGTTCTTTCGGCGGCTGTGCAGTGGATGACCGTTCTGTCTTCTGTGGATGCTGTGGCTCCTTTTCCTTCGGCGCTTCTTCTTTTTCTTTGACGATGAGCCGCAGCTCCTTCGTGGCAGTATGGCCGCTGGAATCTTTGACCTGATACGTGATCGTATACGTACCGGCTTTCTTCACATCGAAGCTCCCACGGATCGATACGTCCAGATCACCGTCATAGTCACTATAGGCTTTCTTTACGTATGCTCTTGCATCGAATGCTTCCTTCACACAGATCTCGACCTTATCCTTCTTGAGTTGAAGGACAGGTGGTGTCGGTGCCACCACCCGGATCTCCTTCATGAACTCTTTTTGTTGTCCATCCTCTCCTACAGCGATATATAAGAGCTTCTTTACCCCCGGGGATGAGGTGTCGATCGTCGGATATAGGATCTTCACAGATGTCGTGGAACGGATCAGATCGACAGGTTTGATCTTCTCGTTCAGTTTCACCTTTTCCGTATCCTTGAATGTGATCGACAGGTCATCTTTATCTGCCGGTTTCGGAAATAAGAAATACCAACATCCCAGGCAGATCAGTAAGACACAGAGTACGAATGTTATATACTGACTTTTTCTCACTGTGCCTCATGCTTTCTATGAAGGAAGAAGACAGTGGCACATGCGGATATGCCGATCAGGAAGATCCATCCGACTATATTTGTATGGTCGCCGGTATTTGGACCGCCAGACGTAGGGAGCGGTCTGTCAGGGAAGATGATCGTACGCAGCTTATCGTCACCGTTGACCCAATTATCATTGATCGTTACCTTGATGACTTCCTTAGATAACTGATATCCGGCAGGAGCTTTCGTCTCTTTTACATACACTGTCCCATAGATCAGACCATCGAACACTGCTATACCACTCTTTGGATCTGTCTTCTCCGCTTTGATGATCTTCGTGCAAGCTGCATCGGAATACAGAGTAAACTCAGCTTCTTTTAAAATGCTCTTATGATCATAATAATCGACTTTCCGCACATGCAATGCCGGTAAAGGCGCATGTTTTGGGAATACTTCGATATGGTAGTTCATCTGTTTGGCGGTCTCATCCCACATCGGTACGCTGATCAGTGTCGGCTGTATCGTTTCATAGCCCGCCTGATCACTCACATACAACAGATATACGCCTACCTTTAGATCTGTGAAATCGACGATCCCCTGTGCATCTGTCCGCTTTGCCTGTAATGGGCTCTTGACCAATGGACGCAATGTATCTGCGGCCTCCTGTAACCCTTGCGCTGTTTTTATGTCGTTCATATCCACACCTGCAGAACGATACAGATCATCAAGTACATAACTTCCGCCCTTTATATCTGCGACACGTGCCAATGAGAGTTCCACCCCTTCTCTGGATAGTCGATCTTTCGTTTCTTCAAGTTCCACGTGTATGCTGCCCTTCTCCTGAACAGAGGGATCGGGTTTAAGTTCGATTTCTTGTGCTTGTATCGGCTTGATATAACATAATGACAACAGCAATAATGTCATGATGCGAACTATCTTATTACGCTTCTTCATGTTCTTTTGACCTCCTTCTTTTTCTATGATGATAGATTTCTTTTCCCAACAGGAGCGTGACGATCACAAAGGGTGCTGCCGTAAAGATAAGTTCTCGTATCGACATCATCGATCCCTGGATCGATTCCTTTTCCTGTTTCTCATAAGCTGCCCGTTCTCCTGTTATGAGCAGCCTTTTCGTATTGATCCCATACGGCGTACAGGTGATGAGCGTCACGAGGTCTCTTCCTTCTTGTATCTCCAACAGATCGGTATCCTCCGGATCTGTCGTTTGGATATCACAGATCCGATAGGCCAGCGTCCTGCCGAGCACATCGATGTAGAAGAGATCGCCTTTTTCCAATTCATCTAATCTGGTAAATAGCTTTGATGATGGAAGACCACGATGTCCGCTTAGCGCCGCATGCGTACTCTCACCACCGACAGGAAGACTGCTGGATCGAAGATGTCCCACACCTTTTGATAGGACGCTCTCACTCACACCGTGATAGATAGGAAGATCGACACTGATCTTCGGTATCTCGATGCGTGCCATGACATCGCTGCCCTTCAATCGCAGCTGTTTTTCATAAGCCTTCTCTGTCAGATATTTGTCACTGATCCCTTGGATATAGTTCCCTTGCGTTTGAAACAACATATCGTTATAGGTATCTGCCGCCTTCGACAGACCTTCCACCTGATCTTCATTGCGTCGCAGCGCTCTGGAATATGTCTTCAGGGAATCGGACTGTACACTTCGCTGATACAGACCACTCACTATGGGATAGCTGCAGATCAGAAAGCCGACGAGGATGATCGCTATGCTCCACCATCGTCTTCCGGATCTTTTTTCACGCTTCATTTCCCATCATCCACATGGTTTCTCTTTCTGTGGATACCATAACCGGCGATCATCAACCCTGCCCCAAGAGCGACCATGACGATCGTCAGCTGTGATCCTGTGACCGGCAGCTTGCTTCCTACTTTGTTTACTACCGTTAGATTCATGGAACCTTGCGTCGCATCTGTCTCCAGCTTATTATCTTTTTCGGAAGATGCACCATCATAGAATTCTTTAAAATGAGCAGTTGCCTCCAGCTTCTGCAGGATCTTATCCGTTGCGCCTTCGCCGGCTACGTAGCTGTTTCTATCGTTCGTATAGGTCGGTCTTACCGTCAATACGATCGGGTCCAATAATTTCCGGTATCCATCCGGTGCATCTACCTCCGAAAGGTAATACACACCCTGATCGAGACCATAGATCGTGAAATTGCCATCCAAAGGTGTGACGATCTCGACGGCTTCCTTCGGCTGTGTCCCACCGTCATAATCATTACCGCCTACAGAATCACGGTTGATCACGTTATAACCGTCAGGAGTACGTTTCAGATATACTTCCTTCGTACAGTCCGCATCGCTGTACAGACGGAATCTTGCGTCCTTCAACGGTGCGTCATGGTCATTGACCTTCGATACGTTCAGCTTATAGGTGAAGCACACGACCGTATCCCACGGTGTCTCTCCGGTCTTTCCGACACCATCCACATCCGGGTCATTGGAGAACTCCAGCTTCACACTGTTCTCGAAGCCCGGTCTTCCGGTATCCTTGGCAGCCTCATCGTTCAGCTTGGCATCATAGCGAAGGACGATCTTCTGTCCATAGATGTTCTCCTTGTCTTTGTTCATGCCTTCCGGAAACTCGCGGTCTACGATCTTCTTCAGGTCTTCGATCTCTATCTTGAATGTCGTTCCTCCTACATTTTCCAATATGTTGTATTCGCTGGGATCGACATCATAGGTCTTCTTTCCATCCATAATCCGGATCTTCACGGTATCCGGATCAAAGGTCAGTGCTTTATCCATCTTGTCATGGAAAGCGAAGTAATAGCTGTGATATCCATTCATATCCGGTACAGCTGTATCATAACGATACGGAACGGTCTGACCGATCTCATAATCTGCGATATCGTTCCATCCATCTGCACCGATCTCTTCTTTGTGGTCATCCTCCAGGATCTTCTTCGTGATCGAAGGATAGTCGGATTTGATTTTTACAGCAGCATTCGGATTAGCCGTATTCACCATACACAGAGAGCTTGCGGAGTGCGTCCCTGCATTATCAGATATCTCATCGGTGATGTAGTATCCGAAATCCAGACCGTCGAAACGGATATTGCCGTTATCCATCGTTTGCGTGACATGGATATCGGTCCCTTGTTTCTTCTGGGCACGCAGCTCTGTCGTGATCTCTTCGATGAAATAGCGGAATTCGCTGTATCTTCCTTCCAACTTCTGTTCTGTCGCAGCGCCTTCTACCTTGTGGTGATTCAAGGACTGGATGTAATCCACTGCTTCATATTCCGTTACATCCTTTGCCGGTTTGTTCAGGCGTTTCCCGATGACCTTCTGCAGGACATCCTGATAGGCAGGTGTCCAGGTATAGTTCACACTTTCCAGATGCGCTGCATTCTTTACAGAGAACAGCTGATACAGACGAAACTTCTTTCCTATGAGCGATTGTCCTTCATTCGCTTCGATGGTGATGGCGGCACCGCCTTGTTTCAGATCCACGATACCACCCGGCGTCGTGATCTCCTGAGCTGCATGGATCACTAGACTAGTGATGGTCAATGCCGGAAGTGCACCGGATAACAGCATCCCTGTCGCCAGAGCAGGGATCCCCAGATATTTCATTACGTTCTTTTTATTCATTCTCTAACTCCTCCTCGTAAGCTTTTTCTCCCTAAGAACATCAAACCCATACCTATGATAAACATCGGGAACATGAGATCACTGCCTGTTTCCGGCAATTTGATACCTACCATATTCACGATCTCCATATGTACGACTCTTGTTTTCTTCGTACCCTCGATGCGGATAGCACCTGTCGTGACCGTATCTTTCGGTGTATATTTCTTACCGTCTACCCATAACTCGAACAGGTCATTGACCGGGGAAGAGACGGTCTCGATCTCATAGATATGCGGCTGTTTCGTATCCGGATCTAGTGGGATACGGTATCCATCCGGTGCTTTCGTTTCTTTGAGGTAATACTTCGTTCGATCCTTCAGTCCGGCAAAGCTCAATACACCGTTATATGAGGTCCTCTTTGCGACTACCTTCGTACAGGCTTTATCGCTGTATAGCGTAAATTCCGCACCGTCCAGCAGCTGCTTGTGGTCGTTGAGCTTCGTGATCTTCAACGTAAACGGAGATACCTTATCACGCACGGTTATGATGCCATCGAATGCATCTGTCTTCTGGAAGGTGATGCCTGTATTCGTCAGGTCTGTCAGTACCTTGACGCCCCCACCGGATACCACTTCAAAACGTACTTCGGTAGGATTGATATCATAGCCATCCATGACAGCTTTTTCCTTCAATTTATAGACGCCTGGACGAAGACCTACGAACTGGATGGAGCCGTTCTTATCTGTTTTTACTTCTGAGGTAGTTCCATTCGGTTTTGTGAAGGTGAAGATCGTATTTGGGATATTCAGCTTCGGTTCTTCCTGGACCTTATGGATCCGCAGCTTGATGATATCCTCAAGGACATTTTTTGAAACTGTGATGACGCTGGTCGTTTGTGCTGCAGGATTGATCGTCACATCATATGACTTAGGATCCAGGCGATATCCCGGACTGGCCTTCGTCTCTTTCAGGGTATATTTCCCCAGATAGAGACCTGTTTTCGTGGCATTACCATTCTTATCCGTGGTCAGCGTTGCGACCAAAGCGCCCTTTTTGTATTTTACGGATCTGTCAGCAGGATCCAGGATATTCTCTTTCGCCCGCAACTCATAGACAGCACCCTGCAGCGTTGCGTCTCCCTGTGGTTTTTTATTCGTCTTACTATCTGCCTTGGATAGTTTCAATGTGCCGGACTGGCGCTTATCTGTGCCTGTCACGGTAATGGTCTGGTTATTATTGGAGATCGTGACAGGGTATTTCGTCTTATTGAGCGTATATCCTTTCGGAGCAATGACCTCTTTTACATAATACTCGCCAACACGCAGATACCCGGACAGAGAATAACCGGATGCCTTCGTAACGAGTCGCTGGAGCTCCTGACCTTGTTGGTTGAAGATCGCATACGTCGCACCTGCGACTTGTTTCTTGGAATCCGTATCGACCTTACGGATCTGGACACGCCCTTTCTTCCAATTATTACGAGCAATGAAAGAGGCCGTCTTATTGGCAGATACACTTACCTTATGGATCGTCTTGTCCAGAATCAGATGATTCGGAACAGCGCTCTCCTGCACATAGTAAGTCGCAGGTGCAAGGTCATTTACTGTAACAGTACCATCAGAGCCTGTTTGGTAGGTTCCGATCGGGGAAGACATATCGGCATTTTTAGATACCTTGAAGGAAGTATTAGGAACCATATTCCCATCTTCATCCTGTTTCGTGATCTTTAGTGCACCATACTTGTTTGCACGAATATTCAATTTAAATCTTCCAGGATCTAAAATCATAGGCTTGATAATATCTTGTCCGCCTGATTTTCGATGAACGATAGATTGACCAATCATTTCTGGGCGTATTTTATTTAGAATATATGTGCTATTCTCAGCTGCAGTAGTTGATGCTGTTACTGTCAGTTTATTGCCGTTCCGCTTCACACTGATTCCTTTTGGAATACTTTCTTTACCTTTGAAATCGGAAAGAACACCGTTTGTGTCAGTTAAAGTTTTACTTTCCCCAACATTTAAAGTTATTTTTTGACCGCTGAAGCTTGGCATTACTTTCATCTTTGCGATGGCAGCATTGACTTCAGCTTTTCTTTTTCCATAATTGGGGACATTATGATCTGTAGGTTTATATCCTAGATATTCCCATACCATCAGCTGACCAACTGCATAATTCCATTTCGATTGATTCGTATTGACATATGCATAATACCAAATTTTAGATATTTGCTCTTTATCATATCTAGATACAGCATAGCCATTCCAGCCATTGATTACTTCCCAAGGCTCACTGCATACACCGACACCTTGTTCGACATGGATCTTTTCAATCTTTTGATGATCGAACCATGCGGTCTGTACAGGATTGTCAGGATTGTGTGCTTGTCCGCTATGCCAGTATCCGGTATCTTCCAGCTTTGTGACATTGGCTTTGATCGTTATCGTGGATAACATATTAGATCCACATAGCAAGATCGAAGCGAATATCATGATGATACTTTTTAATTTCTTCCGCATCTCGTTTTCCTCCATAAATTTTCACTTATTTTTTTATAGGTATACTCATACAATGACATATATGAAACCTTTTCCTGTATTCGCCTTACGCTGCGAGCAGCTGCGAGTCATATCTTACCTTGTAGTAATTCATATGGTCACCTCCAACAAAAAAAAGACGAACCTCTGTCCGTCTTGATTTTCTATTAACAAAAAAGAAGCGATACTTTCGCTTCTACATTTTTTAATACCAATAAATGCTATATTTTGTTGAGCCATCACTAAATTCCACATACGTACTACTCCAACCATTACAATTATAATAAGGGTGATTTTGGTCAGTCATAGATTGATCAAATATTTCATCAGCCCATGCTTCTGCAGCTCTTGGATCATCAAACAATGGAGACTGCATAGAAATCGGTAATCCTTGTTTCCTTCCATCATCTACGATATATGGCTCAGAAGGTGCTGGAGTAGGTGTTGACGGCTTTGCCTGTGAAGGAGCGGAACTCTGTGCTCCATTGGAACCGGAGGAGCTTCCAGTATTCGCAGTGCTGCTTCCTTGTCCTCCACTTGTCCCTGCATTTTGATTACCTGTAGATGGAGAGGATGTCTCTGATCGTTGTCCTGCATTATTGTTATTCTGGGCTGCTTCAGATTTCTGTCCTTCAGTAGTTGCTTTTGCCTTTTCTTTTTCCTTTACGATGACTTTGAATTTCTTCTCCGTCTTGTTTCCGTTAGCATCAAATGCTTTTACAATGACTTCATAAGTTCCGGCTTTCTTTGTGTTTAATTTTCCTTTATCAATGCAGTAGCCTGATTTTTTAGTTTCTTTATCACTGTATTTCAAAGCACCATCTACGGGATCCTTTACTGATTTTACATTGTCTTTCAGATTAAGTTTATCACCTGCAGTGATTGTGACTTTATCCTTCTTCAGTACAATTTCAGGTCTCTTTGTATCTTTAACTATGATCTTCACATCTTTCTGGATAGTCTTGTCCCCATCAGTAAATGTGACCTTCAAGGTCTGATTTCCAACTTTCTTTGCATTGAAATCCTGTACTTTATCTACTTTGATATTTTTATCAGATTTTTTTGCGTCAAAGAGTTTGTTGTTATCCAATGTATCGCCATACTCCACAGTCAGTTTATCAACCGTCTTTACCTTCAGCTCTTTACTGCAACCTGTCAATACGAGCGCTGACACTGCAGCGATACTTAATAATTTCTTCATAATATATTCCCTCCACTTTTCTATCTATTTTTAGTATATCACTATCGTAAGGGGATAACAATTACATATACCCTTCGATATCTCTTTTTATGTTAAATTCCTATTTGTTTACCAAATGTATCATTTTCACTTGCGCATGACATGTACCAGTGACTGGTACGATTGCCTTGCATCATTCTGGCTTTTTCTTTCCTATCTGTTATAATTAT